>Ga0208734_100009_pt1 | contig 171979 bp, 146 predicted proteins | sample Subbio2Aug_QV11A_FD_184824 | JGI IMG/M metagenome (GOLD analysis project Ga0208734, IMG submission 184824) | Serpentinite rock and fluid subsurface biosphere microbial communities from McLaughlin Reserve, California, USA - CR12Aug_QV11A (SPAdes) | ecosystem: Environmental > Terrestrial > Deep... | reverse complement strand
CCTCCTAACCCTTATATTATAACACATAACGCAAAAAAACGCAACGCAAAAAACGAAATTTGACAAAAAAAATAAGCCTTTTCAAGGCTTCTGAGGGTTTTTTTACTATGCAACTGTCAAAGACCCGGGTTTGCTACGACTGGCCAACATTTGTACTATTTTTCATTTTCTGCTTGGCTAATTTTTTTTTCTATAGTATTATAGAAGTAAGTATAATGAGCTCGTCACATGTTTTAACGGCGGATACCCAAATTTAAAAAGGGGAGGGGTCGGAAAATTAGATATTCAATTATTGATAGAAGGTGGTGTGACTTGGGATCTCGTAAAAATGGGATTAAAGGCGACTTGTCGCATACTGAAGGGAAGTAAAAAGTTGTGCTAGATCTGATTATTCAGAATATATTATCTGTTTTTACAATGTTCTTTGCCTTAGGAGTATTGGCCGCAATTGTCAAATCGGACCTTAAGTTCCCTGATGCTGCCGGGGCGACGATGGGGATATTCCTCCTGGCAGCCATCGGTTTGCGAGCAGGAGTTGCTGTAAGCAAGGTTGGACTGGATGAAAAAGTACTTATTGGAGCCGCAGCTGCAACGTTAGTAGGAGCATTGCTCGCATTTATCAGCTATAATGTGTTGAGCAGTAAATTCATTGGACTTGACCCGTCTAATGCTGGTTCAGTCGCCGGACATTTTGGCGCGGTTAGCAGTGCGACCCTGGTGATGTCAGTTACTTTTGTGGAAGACATGCAAATTCCTTACGATGCTTTTGTGCCGGGGCTTTATCCCTTTATGGATACAGCTGCTCTCGTCACCGCAATTGTTTTGGCCAGGATGGGGATGCGGAAATCACCACAAGTAAATGCGAGCGATCACAGCATTAAGGAGATCTTGATCGAATCACTTACAGCCCGTACAACAATCCTTTTGATCGGTTGCTTAGCTGTCGGATTTATTGCGGGAGTATCGGGAACAAAAAAGGTAATGCCGCTTTTTGATTCCCTGTTTCATGGGGTAACAGCATTATTTATGCTGGAAATTGGCGTTCTGGCTGGCCAGCGATTAATAGAATTAAAAGGGGTCAGCAAATTCATTATCGGTTTTGGTATATTTATGCCATTTATCAATATATTAATAGGTGCGATTGTTGCCACTGCAATTGGATTGTGTCCAGGTGGGGTTACTATTTTCGCTATTGGTTTAGCCGGAGGCTGTTCTTTCATCTCCGCGCCAATTGTCATGAGAACGGCACTCCCGGGTGCAAACCCCTCTTTGTCCTTAGGCCTAGCTCTGATAGTAGCATTCCCGTTTAATATTGCATTTGGAATCCCGTTTGCTTACCAACTCGCCCTCATTTTGGGCAATTATTTCTAATTGCCCAGGAAATGACAGCGGGTTTTTCATTGGCGATCTGGCAGAAAAGTATGTAACGGAGGTGTGCAGGTTGGAACTGACAACTGCAAAGAAATTAGTTGTCATCACTGAAGCGGCTATTGAAACAGATGTACTGCGCATAATTGACAAGCAAGGCGCGAGGGGTTACACAATCTATAGAGGTATTGCCGGCAAAGGCTCTCGCGGCATCCGGTCGGGATCCGGCGGCATGAGCACTTTTGGTGAGAATGTAAGAATTGAAACCGTTGTTGCTACCGAAGAAAAAGCCAAGGCAATCATGGAGTTGATAATCAACAATTATTTAGCTAATAAATATGCCGGCTTAGTTTATCTGGAAGACGTGCAAGTGGCAAGAATTGCTAAATTTTAGCCACAATTTTTCGAAGATTAAAAAGTATCGGTCTTTAATTTCTCAAAAAGAAGGGTCTGGTATTACATGAAGCTGCTAGTACTCAGCAACGTGCGCGGTGATGTCTTTGGGGGTGTTACTGCCGGCATAGTTGCTTTGCCACTCGCGCTTGCTTTTGGTGAAGCCTCGGGGGCCGGGCCGATGGCCGGTCTCTGGGGTGCAATCTTCCTTGGTTTTTTCGCTGCTCTTTTTGGCGGAACAGGGGCGCAGGTTTCCGGTCCGACCGGTCCGATGGTAGTGGTTTTTGCTGGGACCTATGAAGTGCTTTCTGGCAACCCTGTTCTTGTCTTCACCGCCGTAGTCCTGGTTGGTCTCTTGCAGATTCTGATGGGAATCCTTAAGCTCGGTAAGTATATCAACCTGGTTCCCTATCCGGTCGTGTCCGGCTTTATGAGCGGTATTGGCTGCATCATTATTGCCCTGCAGCTGTCACGCCTTTTTGGCCATGTGCCGAACGGCGGCGGGACCATCGCCGCTTTGCAGGCTATCCCTGGGGCTATTGCCGTTCCGGTGTTTCCTGCTCTCCTTGTAGGCCTGCTCGCCCTGGTGCTGGTCTTCATCTGGCCGAAGGCCTTGGTTAAGTGGGTCCCCGGCCCGCTGGCGGCGCTGCTGATTGGCACGACTGTCAGCTTGTTTATACCTGGTTCTCCTCTCATTGGCGATATCCCGACGGGGTTCCCCAGCCTGCATTTACCGGTTGTTTCCTCTGAGATTCCCCTCGTGATGCTAAAGGCAGTGGTCATCCTAGCTTTTCTCGCCTCAATCGACAGTTTGCTGACATCACTTGTTGCCGATAATATGACGCGCACACGCCATCGTTCCAACCAGGAATTAATCGGACAGGGCATCGGCAACGCTTTTGCCGGCTTATTTGGCGGCGTGCCCGGTGCCGGAGCCACTATGCGCACAGTCGTCAACATCCAAAATGGCGGGCGGACCAATCTTTCCGGCATTGTTCATTCCCTTGTGCTGCTGGCAGTTGTCCTGGCGCTTGGCCCACTGGCCAGTAAAATTCCCCATGCCGTGCTGGCTGGCATACTTATAAAAGTAGGTTACGACATTGTTGACAAGTACTTCCTGCAGCGTGTGCACCAATCCCCGCGCAGCGATGTGGTGCTGATGCTTTCCGTACTGCTGCTGACGGTGTTTGTGGACCTGATTACAGCCGTGATTGTGGGCGCAGTCATGGCGGCGGTCCTGTTTGTTAAGGAAATGGCTGATTTTCAGCTCAGGCAGCTTTGGGCTGGCAGCCACCATCCGCGGGATCCGCAGGTCTGCAGACTGCTGGCCAAAGCAGGTTCGCGCGTCACCTTTTATGAGTTTGACGGGCCGCTAAGTTTTGCTGTGCCCGCTGACATGGAACACGAGATGCGCGAAAGGCTGAAAAGAGGCACGGAGTTTATCATCCTTGACTTCTCAGGTATGCTGCGGATTGACTTATCGGCAACAAGGGCCGTGGAGACGATTATCCGCGACGCGCAGGCGAGCGGCAAGGCAGTGTATCTGGCTGGCATGACAGCGGAGGTCAATAACACGATTTACTCTTTCTGCTCCAAAGAGTGCATTTCAGAGGAGCATCGCTTTGCTACGCCGGTTCAGGCGCTGCAAAAGGCTATTGACTTAATGGGAGACGGAGACGAACAGGAAAAGCTTGGAGCAGAGATAACTGGCGAGAGAAACGTGGGAATGGCTAGAAACTACTGATCAACGTTGCATCATGCATATCAATTATCACCTCAATAATTTGGATATTGATTATAAAGGAAATGGTCCGGCAGTGAGGGGGGAGTGGATAGAGAATTGATCTTCTTTTAACATTGTGCTATGATTTGTGCCAATACATCTGACATCAACAGGGGCAGGGGTTATGCTGACAGAAAAAGAACACTTGGAGTTAAAGGTGCTTTCACTGATGGCGGGCGAACCGAAACCGGTTGGTTCCGGCGCGGTGAGCCAAACTTTGGTGGCAAAGGGCTATTCCTTCAGCGAATCAACCATCGGCCGTTTGTTTGCCAGCCTGGATCGCAACGGTTATACCAGCAGGCAGGGTTTTCAGGGCAGGCTGATTACTGTGCAAGGACAGCAGCGTTTAGCTTATCTCCAATTTATGGAGGAGCGTTCCCGCTATGGTTTGCGGTTCCTGAACACCCTAGATTCTAAAGAGAAAAAGAATATGATTGAGATCCTGGTTGCCCGCAGGGCAGTTGAAAGAGAACTGGCCAGGCTTGCCGCCTTGCATGCCACCAAAGCCCAAATTCGGCTGCTGGAGAGCATCTGCCATGAGCACCATAAATCAAGTGTAGGCAAGAAGGTTTCCGCCGAGCAGGATGTTAAAATCCACCGGTTAATTGCTCATTGTGCTGGAAATGCAGTTCTGGCTTCAGCCCTGGATCTGATTATTCAAAACAGCCAACTGTCACCAGTATTTGAATATATCCGGAACCAGGTTCACAGCCGGGTTGCAGAAGAGCACGCAAAAATATACCAGGCAGTTGCAGAGCGTAGCCCAGAGGCAGCCGACCGGGCTATGGTAGCACATTTAGAAAGCTTGATTGTAAATGTCGAAAAATACTGGGACCTGGCTCAAGACTAAACAAAGAGGCACACCTTAGTCTCTCTGGCTAAGATGTGCCTCTTTCTTTTTGTCGGTTATCTTTTCGTCTTTTGGATGCTGGTGAGTATTTGCTGGTTGTGCTCATTTACCGTGTAAGTGAACAGTACCTCGTCGCCGGTGTTCAGTTGCAAACTATCGAACTTGTTTTTAATCTCTTCACTCAAGCGGAAGGCCCTGTAATCGTCTTTGGGAGCCTTGGTGCCGCTTACTTTTATCTCAATGGAGTTGCTGTCGATCTGTCCGGTATAGACGCCAAAACCCTGTTTTTCTTCAGCCGTTCCGCCGCCGCCAGTTGGAACATTTCCCTCAATACCGCCGAACCTTAGCTGCCGCCCGTCTTCTTTCAGCTTAATCAGAACATGGGGATAAGTGAGGGCCATGGTCACCAGATCCCCGCTCTGGGGAGATTTTAGTTTAGCCTTGACCTCGATTTCTTTTTCGGTGCCGGTCAGGGTTAAACCTTCAATAGCATACCCGCCGGTAGGTTTCTCCCCGGCACTCAAGAGCAAGTACCTGTCTTTGCCTGCCGTGAAGGAGTGGAGGCCATCGACGGCGAAATTGTCTTGATACCATTTAGCAGCTTCAGCGGGCAGCTTGTCGGGTTGAATTACCTCGAAGCTGATCTGGCCAAGCTGAGGCCCTTCCTCTCTGGCGTTAACTCCGCAGCCTGTCAGGATTAGAAGCAAAGTAATTACCAATGATAATAGGCCCATGATTTTTTTAGGCATGTCTTGATCCCTCCTTGATTGATAGACGATAAGCACTTGATTTTGTTCCGAAAAGCCTGATTAACCTTTATCGTTCAGACAAAGTATTTTTTGCCAAGGTTAGCAAGGGGCACCAATGGCCGGTAATCATGTTCGATGGTATAATCAATCGTATGGCAGCCGAAGCAGGGGAAGGGGCGAAACACTCTTTGACAATATACAATGAAAATGCCATTCAGGTCCTGGAAGGTCTTGAGGCAGTAAGAAAGCGGCCGGGAATGTACATCGGCAGCACCGGTTTATCGGGCTTGCATCATTTGGTGTTTGAAATAGTGGACAATGCTGTGGACGAAGCCCTGGCCGGTTACTGCACCAAAATTGCGCTGAAAATCCACAAGGACGGCAGTGTGGAAGTGACCGATAACGGCCGCGGAATTCCGACAGGGCCGCACCCCAAAATGGGGATTTCCACGCCGGAGGTGGTGTTTACCGTCCTCCACGCCGGGGGCAAGTTTGGTGGCGGCGGCTACAAGGTCTCCGGCGGCTTGCATGGTGTGGGGGCCTCGGTAGTCTGCGCCCTCTCCGAGTGGCTGGAGGTGGAGATCTGCCGGGAGGGAAGAATCCATACTTTACGGTTTGAGGATGGCGGGAAACCGGTGGGGAAGCTGGCTGTCACCGGGCAGACCCGCCTGACGGGGACGCGGGTCAGGTTTAAGCCTGATCGATCCATTTTTCCCAGCACAGCATTTGATTTTGACACCCTGGCCGAACGGATGCGGGAGCTGGCTTTCTTAAATGCCGGGCTTACGATCAAGGTCACAGATGAGCGCCAGGAGGAGCGGCGGGAGGAAAGCTACAAATACGAAGGCGGGGCAAAGGCCTTTGTGGAATACCTAGGGGAAGGGCAAAACTGCCTGCACCAGCCCGTTCATTTTACCGGTAATAAAGAGGGGTTCGAGGTGGAGGCCGCCCTGCAGTATAATGACAGCTATTCCGAGACCCTGGTCAGTTACGTTAACTGTATTAACACAAAAGAGGGGGGCCACCATGAGGCAGGCTTCCGCTACGCCTTGACCCGGGTAATGAACGATTATGCCCGGAAACAAGGGCTGATCAAAAAAGAGGCCGGCCTGGCCGGGGAAGACTTGCGGGAGGGCCTGATTGCCGTCCTCAACATCAGGATGAGCGAGCCTCCGGAGTTTGAAGGCCAAACCAAAACCAAGCTAGGAACTACCAAGGCCAGATCAGCGGTGGATGCAGTGGTAGCGGAAAAAATGGAAATTTTTCTGGAAGAAAACCCAGTAGTGGCCCAAATGCTGATCAAAAAGGCGTTCAGGGCGGCTGAGGCCAGGGAGGCTGCCCGCAAAGCCCGGGAGGCAGCCAGGAGCGGCAAGGGCAAAACCGGCAAAGAAGGTCCGTCCTTGAACGGGAAACTGACCCCGGCCCAAAGCCGCAACCCTGAACGAAATGAGCTTTTTATCGTCGAAGGTGAATCCGCCGGCGGCAGCGCCAAGCTGGGCCGGGACCGCCGCTTCCAGGCCATCCTGCCTTTAAAAGGGAAACCCTTGAACACTGAGGGTGAAAGGATGGAAACCCTCCTCCAGAACGAGGAGATCAAAACCCTGATTTCGGCAATTGGCGGAGGCTTTGGTCCGGAGTTTGATCTGGCAGACTGCAACTATGCCAAGATTGTTCTTCTTACTGACGCTGACCAGGACGGCGCTCATATCCAGTGCCTTCTGTTAACCTTTTTCTACCGCTTCATGCGGCCTTTGGTTCTGGCAGGCCGGGTATTTATCGCCCAACCCCCCTTGTACAAGGTGAGCAAGGGAAAAGGCCCCAAAGGAGAGGCCAGGTATGCCTGGGCTGATGACGAAAAGGACAGGCTTCTTAAACAAATGGGCAAGAACTGTTCGGTGCAGCGATACAAGGGCTTGGGCGAGATGAACGCGGATCAGTTGTGGGAAACCACCATGAACCCAGAGACCAGGGCAATGTTGCAGGTCAGCATTGAGGACGCAGCCAGGGCAGAGCGCCGGGTAACAGTCTTGATGAACAAAAAGTCTGCCGAGCAGCGGCGGAAGTGGTTGGAGCAGCACCTGCGGTTTAATATGGAAGAGACCGGCTAGGAGGGGGCAGTAAATGGAGAGTTTAACAGCAAGAATTGCGCCGGTCGCCCTGGAAGAACTTCTGGGGGAACGGTACCAAAGATATGCAGGGTATATAATCCTGGACCGGGCCATTCCCGACGCCCGGGACGGCTTGAAGCCGGTCCAGCGCCGGATCCTTTGGGCCATGTACACCAACAAGGTCTGGCCTGACGGCGATTATGTAAAAAGCGCCGCAGTGGTAGGGGAAACCATGGGTAAATACCATCCCCACGGGGACGCCTCCATCTATGATGCCCTGGTCAGGATGGCGCAAGACTGGAAGCTCAGGAACCCTCTGGTGGACGGTCATGGGAACTTTGGTTCTATCGACGATGACCCGCCTGCCGCCATGCGTTATACCGAAGTAAAGATGACCCCGCTGGCCCTGGAGCTGATGCGGGATATCGATAAGGAAACTGTAGGTTTTAAGCCCAACTTTGACGACCGTCGGGAAGAGCCCACCGTCTTGCCTGCCGGCTTCCCCAGCCTTTTGGTCAATGGGGCCAGTGGAGTGGCTGCCGGTTTTGCCACGGAGATTCCCCCCCACAACCTGGGAGAGGTGATTGACGCAGCCATCGCCCTGATTGAAAAACCGGGACTTTGCGTGCCGGAAATAATGAGCCATATCAAGGGTCCCGATTTTCCCACCGGGGGCATGATCATGGGCCTGCAAGGCATCAGGGAGGCATACGAAACCGGCAAGGGTAAAATAGCAGTCCGGGCCAAGGCCATAATTGAAAAGGCCAGGGGTGGCAAAGAGCAGATCGTCATCGATGAGCTCCCCTACGGAGTGGTAAAGGCCAAGCTGGTGAAAGAAATAGACGACCTGCGGGTAGACAGGAAAATTGAAGGGATTGCCGAGGTGCGGGACGAAACAGACCGCACCGGCATGCGGATAATTGTGGAACTGAAAAAAGACGCTGATGCCCAGGGAGTCCTGAACTACCTGTTTAAAAAAACCACCCTGCAGGTGAATTACCACTTTAATATGGTGGCGATCGCCAATCGGGCCCCCAGGCAGATGGGGATCAAAGATCTTTTAGGAGCCTATATCAGTCACCGTAAAGAAGTGGTGATCAGGCGGTCCCGGCATGACCTGCTCAGGGCCCAAGACCGGGCCCATGTGACAGAGGGCTTGATCAGGGCTGTTTCCATATTAGATGAGGTTATTGCCGTGATCCGGGCGAGCAAAAACCGGGCTGACGCCCTGGCCAACCTGGTCAACAGGCTTGGCTTTACCGAGCGGCAAGGAGACGCCATTTTAATCCTGCAACTGTACCGGTTGACAAATTTGGAAATTACAGCCTTAGCCAAAGAACTTAGCGAATTAAAAAAGGCTATCGCCAGCCTGGAGGCTATTCTGGCCAGCGAAAAGAAGCTGATGGAAACAATTAAGAAGGAATTGGCGGCGATAAAACAAAATTTCGCCGGTCCCCGCAGGTCCCAGATCCGGGAGGAAGTTCTGGAGATCAAGGTTAATGTGGAGGTGATGGTCCCCGCGGAGGAAGTAGTGGTAACCCTGACCGACCAGGGTTATATCAAGCGCACCTCCATCAAGTCTTACCAGCGGTCTGGCGCAGATCTGGAAGGAGCAGGCACCAAGGAACGGGATTTTGTCCGTTTCCTAAAGAATACAAATACCACGGAGACCGTGCTGGTGGTCACCGCCGGAGGGACAGCCTACAGCCTGCCGGTACACCAGCTGCCGGAAGCCAAGTGGAAGGAACGTGGTTCCGCTCTGGTCAATGTGGTATCCCTGCCCAAAGAGGACAAGGTGGTGGCCTTGATCCCTGTCAGGGACTTTAATGCCGGGCAGTACCTGACCTTTTTCACGGCCAGGGGGCAGGTAAAAAGAACTGCTTTAGCTGAATACACTACCCAGCGCACAAACGGTATTTTAGCCCTCCGGCTCACCGGGGACGACCGGGTGGTGGCAGTCGAGGCGACCAGCGGGGAAGCGCAAATACTGCAGGTGACTGTAAACGGCATGGCCATCCGTTATCAGGAGACAGAGATCCCGGTAATGGGGAGAAACGCTGGGGGAGTCAAGGCCATGCGCCTGGAGGACAATGATCTGGTTTTGGCTGCCCAGGTCGTCAATCATAACCAGGAGGCCGTCCTGATCACAGATTGGGGCAGGGCAAAACTGATTTCCGTCGAAGAGTTTCCCCTGCAGTCCCGGGGAGGAAAAGGAGTTCTGGTCGGCCGGTTCTTAAAAAAGCAAAAAGAGGCTCTGGCTGCCATCCAGATAATCGACAAGGAACAGGACGTGGAGCTGCTGGCGGTGCAGCTGTCCGGCGCCATTACCCGCCTGAAATCAGCGGCCATCCCCGTGCTGGACCGGGATAAAGCTTTTGCGCCGGGGGTTAATGTCATATTGGGAGATTATGTGGTCACACTGGTGCGGAGTTATTAAAGGGTTCGCTGATGCTGTTGAAGGACTTGCACTTACTGCCTGGAGGGGAGCCTGATGAGAATGAAAATTTCCCTTGGTTTATTGTTAATGGTGGCAGCGTTTGCGGCTGGTTATTATGTCTTTGCCGGCGCTCTGCCTGAGCCAGTTCTCCATGACAAGGCAGCAAAAAAGGCTCCCGTGATAGAACAGGTTATTGCAGGTCCTGTTCTGCATAATCAGGAACTGGCAGATATTCTCCTTGTTGAAGAACATATGCTTGGCACCGGTCAGGCAGCCTTGGAGGAGCTGGAGCGCCTCGCTTTGGGCAGCGGTGTGGCAGCTTACCTGGCCAATCTGGCTCTGGCAGAAAAAGGGAAGGAGGCGGAAGCAAAACCCGGCAGAACCCCCGATGTTTTCTACCGCCGGGCCCTTGAACTTCATGCCACGGAGCCGGTTCGTTTACAGCTGGCCGCCTGGTTTAAAGCAAACGGCCGGAAGGCGGAAGCAATAACAGAATATCTCTTGCTGGTCCCTGCCCGGGAGGCCATGGATGCCCTGATCCAGTTGAACGCTTCCGCCATCGAAGTGTCCCATGCCCTGGTGGAAGGCAGACACTGGCAGGCAGCAGTGGAATACATTAACTGGGCACTGCAGGAACAGGACCTGTCCTTGCCTGAGCGGCTGGAGTTAAATGGCGGATTGGGCCAGAGCTATGCCCAACTGGGCCGGCACAAAGAGGCCCTGCCCTATTTAAAAGCAGCTTATGAAGGCGGTTGTAACAAAAGGGCCTGGTGGTATGCCCGCACCCTGGAAGCTGTTGATAACAGGGCGGCCGCTGCTAAAATTTATGAAAACCTGGGGACAAGCGGGGCGCATCGCCTTGGCCTAATATTGCATCGGCAGGGGAAAAGGAAAGAAGCGATCCGGACGCTCTTAAAAAGCGCCGATCCGGAAGCTCACTGGCAGGCCGCCAGGATCTGGGAAGAACTGAGAGAGCCCAGGCGGGCCTTGGAAGTTTACGTAGGGTTGGCCCGGGGAAAAAGCAGGTTTAAAGATGACGCCGCCTATCGGGCTTACATCCTCATGCAGAGAAAGGGACTGCCGGGTAAAGAGGAGATGCTAAATCTGCTAATGCCCTACCCGGCCTGGGCCATGCGCTTGACTGGAGAAGCAACATGGGAGGCAGCGGCAACCCCGGCGTATGAAAAACCATCTTTTATCCGGGTGGCGGAAGCATTGGAGCAAAGGGGAAACCAGGAATGGGCAGATATTGCCCTGGCCATGGGCCAAGCCAGGGCGGGCCTTACGGAGATGCTGGCCCTGGGTGACTGGCACCAGGCCCGTGGGAATTATTTCCAGGCTACCCGCTGGGGCATCAGGTCCCTCAACAGGGAAAAAACGCAGCAGGGCTACCTGTTGGCCTATCAGCGGCCTTTTCCGGAACTTGTGCTGGCAGCCGCCGCGAAATATGAGCTGGATCCGCATCTGATCTGGGCGGTGATGCGCGAAGAAAGCCATTTCAACCCTCAGGCTGTTTCCCGGGTGGGGGCCATGGGCCTGATGCAGATCATGCCGGCCACCGGGTTAAATATTGCCGGGAGAAAAGGCGTAGAATTGGCCCCTAACGACCTGTTTCAGCCGGAAGTGAACATCAATTTTGGCGCCTTTTACCTGCGGCAACTGCTAAACATGTTTCGCGGGGATGTGGATATGGCCCTGGCTGCCTACAACGGCGGTTCCGGCAATGTGCGGCGCTGGAGAGATAGCCCCCTGGGCGCCACGCCCCAGGACTTCCCCACCGCCATCACCTTTTTTGAAACCAGGGAGTACATCACCAAGGTTCTGAACAGCTATTATACCTATAACTGGCTTTATAATGATGCAGTGCAGGCCGAAAACTAACAATCCTTTCTGCACAAACGATAAGGCCATCGGAATTAGTCCATGCTGTTCATGGCAGTTTTTCCACCGTCAGCAAAAAGCTAGCGCGTGAAAATTTCAGCTACGCTTAATTCCAATCCGGCAAAAAAATAAGATGTTAAAATATCCCCTTGCCTGTAAGCGATGTGTTCATCTAAGGCAAAATCTTTAAAGCCGTAAACTAACACTGACTTTTTGTCGGGATCAATCACCCAGAACTCCCTTACCCCGGACAACATGTATGTGTTGAGTTTATCCACCATATCTTTGGAGCGGGTGCTTTTAGAGAGGATTTCGACACACAAAGACGGTGTGCCCATATACCTTCCCTTTTCGTTGACCGCTGTTTCCAGGTCGCAGGCAATGAGCAAATCAGGCTGCATCACATCCGGCGTCTGAAAGCCTTTTTTTAGGAAATGCACATCAAACGGCGCGTAAAAAACTTTGCATTTCCCACCCTTCAGGTATGTCCGCAACAATACATGCAGGTTGCCGGAAATATCCTGGTGGAAGGTGTCGGGAGAAGATAAAAGCACAATTTCGCCGTTGATATATTCCATCCTGAGTTCACTTTTTTCGTAGATCTCCATGAATTCCTCGTAGGAAACTTTCTTGCCGCCGTACAGGTAATCGTGCGCCTGCTCTTTAACCGCGAAATAGCGCTCAATTTCAGTAATATAAGGCGTGAGCCGCACCGCCTTTTTGCCGTTCTTGGTAATAACAACTTCGTGGTCGGCCATTACATAGTCCAGATACAGTCCCAGGTTGGTTTTAAATTCGGTGGCTGTAATTACCTTTGTGGTGTCGTTCAATCTTCATCACCTCGTACGATAATTTTACCATATAGCACGATATTTGGCAATGCTAGAATTATCGTGCGATATTTTTTTAACTTATCGGAGTGGCGTTCTATCAGTCAAGGTTTGGGATGCTTGTTTCCTTGTGATTTTTTGTCAAATCGTCAGGACTGCTATAGGATTGTGAAAGTTGACACAAGAACAAGCCTCTGCTATAATATTCTTGATCAGGTTGGCATTGGTAATGCGAGCCATTCTTTTAGTGAAAAAACCGGCCACTGCGCTAACATTGCTTAGCTTATCACCAGTTGTTTCAGGTAAGAGGGGCAGGAAGCAAGCCGGCAGCGAAAGGAAGGTGAGAGAATACCGCCATCTTTTGCCAGTACGTGCTGGCAGGTAATGTTTTTACTCACCTCGAAAAAATCAGTTCGAGTAATTCATGAAAGGAGTTGGCGTGCTTGAAAAAGAAGACCATGCGATTGGTGTTGTGTTTAGTCTTGTTGGTGGCGATGCTCGCAACCGGCATGCCGGCGGCGGCAAGCCCCAGAGCAGCAGCAAGCGAAACCCTGATTATAGACGGCAAAACAGCCACAGTGCCAGTAACAGCAGTTGGCAGAGCCAGTTTAGTGCAAGTGCGGGCACTGGCGGCAGCCTATGGAGTGACACCACAGTGGGACAATAAAGAGAAGATCGCCTCCTTTACCGCAGCCGGCAAGAACATTCAGGTCTTCGCTGGCCAGGGGCGAGTAGCGGTGGACGGCAAAGAAATAAAGGCGGCCACCAGAATATTGAGAGGCCGGGTGTTTGTAGAATTAGTGCCTTTGCAAGAATTGCTGGGTATTGCGAAGGTAGCCAGGACGATAGCAAGCGGCACCTTTACCGGTGAAGCAAGAGGCTATGGCGGCATGCTGCGGGTAGAGATAAAAACCGCCGACAATAAAATTACATCGGTTAGGGTAGTGGAGCACCGGGATACCCCTGGTATTGCTGATCCTGCTCTAGCCCGGATTCCGCAAGCCATTGTCAGTCAGCAAAGCATAGCCATTGATGGGATTACTGGTGCAACAATGACCAGCAAAGCCATCCTGGATGCAGTAGCTCAGGCGATTGGCAAGGCTAGGGCTAATGTCAGCGAGTGGAGGCTAAGGCCTGCCGCAGCTGCGCCGGTGGCACCAGGTCAGCCGGCGGCTGTCAGAAAACAGACAGACGTGGTTGTAATCGGCGGCGGCGGGGCCGGTTTGGCAGCGGCAGTATCGGCGGCCGAGGCCGGAGCCAAAGTCATCCTCATCGAAAAAATGCCTGCTCTGGGAGGCAACACTATCAGGGGCGGTGGAGCCTATCAGGCCGTCAACCCGGAACTGCAGCGGCGGCAGAATATTGAGGATTCACTAGATCTGCATTTCCAGCATACCTTTGAAGGCGGAGACCGCCAGGGGAACCAGGCTTTGATCAGGATCATGGTCAATAACGCATTGGATGGCATTCGCTGGCTGGAAGGCTACGGCATGAAATGGAGAGATACGGTTAGAGCCATAACTGGCAGCCTGTGGGCCAGATGTCACTCCCCGGTTGATCCCTCAGGAACCGGTTACATCAACACCCTGCAAAGGGCAGCTGCTCAGCGCGGGGTAGAGATCATGCTGGAAACCAAGGCTGAGCGTTTAATTGTGCGGGACGGCCGGGTAGTAGGCGTGGAAGCGACATCTAAAGGCGGCACTGTGACCTTGGAGGCTCGCCGGGGAGTGGTAATGGCCACAGGCGGCTTTGGCGCCAACAAAGAAATGATGGCTAGATACCGGCCGGCGAAGAAAGACCTGCCGACTACGAACCATCCCGGGGCAACCGGCGACGGAATCAGAATGGCGGAAGCAGTTGGAGCCAGGCTGATTGGCATGGAACATGTTCAATCCCTGCCATTTGGGGATCCGAGGACTGGCGGTTTAGATGGTGGTGCTTGGGGCGCTCCTGAAAACTATATTATGATAAATAGGGATGGCCGGAGATATGTTGACGAAGGAGCGCGTCGGGATGAATTAGTTGAGGCGACGCTAAAACAAAGAGGACAGTCGATGTTCGTTATAGTTGATTCACAAACTGTTCAGCCGGGTGCACGTTTTTGGGGGATTGCTATAGAAGAGCTGGTTGCCAGGGGGGGCGTGTTTACGGACATGACCATCGAAGGCTTGGCCAGACAGATCGGGGTCGATCCGGCAGTATTGCGCACCACTATTGAAACATACAACCAGGCTGTGGCCCAGAAATCTGATAGGGAATTTGGGAAAACAATGCTGGGAGTACAACTAAACAGACCACCATTTTTTGCTAGCCCCCGAGTCGTCAGCATCCATCACACAATGGGCGGGGTAGAAATCAATGAGCGGACCCAGGTCATCGACAGAAACGGCAGGGTCATCCCCGGGCTATTTGCCGCAGGTGAGGTAACCGGTGGGATCCACGGCACCAACAGGTTGGGCGGCAATGCCATGACAGATGTAATTGTGTTTGGCAGAATAGCAGGCAAAAGCGCTGCTGAAAGCAGGTAACGAATTAAACCAGGCAAGCCTCTTAGGATAGGAGACTTAAAACCACGTTTAATCGTGGTTTTAAGTCTCTTTCACTGGGAATTCGCAATGGAAAAACAAAAAGCAGCGGCATTAGAACGGGCAGCTGGTGATGATAAAACTTGCCTGCTGCCTTAGAGCTACCAGGGGTATCAGCATTTTTTATTTTGTGGTATAGTGTCGATGATATACACTTCAACAACCAAATGGGGTGGCTTTTCTGAGTAATAATCAACATGCGGCAGCTTGGAAAATTGACTTGCAGAATACAGGCACTGCCCGCCGGATAGCGGTAATGGGGCTGATGCTGTCTTTATCCCTGATCCTGCATTGGTTTGAAGGTTTGTTGCCGCCTCCGGGCATCCCCGGCGCCAAGTGGGGACTGGCGAATATCGTCACCATGGTGGTGCTGCTTGCGGGCGGCTGGAAGGACGCTTTGCTGCTAGTGGTGCTCCGGCAGCTTGTAGGCGGAATGATCACCGGCAAGCTGTTTGGCATCGGCTTTTTGTTCGGGCTGGCCGGAGGGGTGGTCAGTGTATTTGTGATGGCCTGTTTGTATTACAATAAACGGTTTTCTGTCTCACTGCTTGGGCTGGCAATTGCCGGCGCAATCGCCCACAACTGGGCCCAGTGGCTGGTGGCTTCATATCTGGTGGGCAGCGCGGCGATGATCTATTACCTGCCCTTATTGACATTGATCGCAATTCCCTGCGGCGCCATCACCGGTTTGATCATCAGGCAGGTGGCGGTTTACCTGGGTTATATGAAACAAGCCCCCTTAAGGCTGGCGATCAAAGACGTTTTCGTGCTGCTGATTGCTGTGGTGATTGCCCTGGGAGCTCCAGTCTACTGGCAGGCCACTGCCGATCCCGGAACAGGGAAATTTGCCGTCATCAGCATTGGCCAGGAAGAGCGGTACAGGTTTGATCTCTCAAAAGACCTGGTCAAAACCCTGGTACTGCCCAATTACAGCTACATCATCGAAATAAAAGACGGGCGGATCAGGGTGCGGGAAGCCGACTGCCCGACACAGGTGTGTGCGACCATGGGCTGGATCAGCCAGGCCGACCGCAAAATCATCTGTGCCCCAAGCAGGATGGTGATCACCATCATCGGGCCGCCCCGGCCGGGAGATGTGGATACCATGCTGAAGTAGAATTGTGAATTGAATTCGAGAATTCGGGGGACACCATACCAAATTATCTGGCAGACGAGCGTTTCCTTTCAGGTCTAAAAACATCAGGTCTTAAAACGATATTAGTACCTTACGGTTTTAGAACTGCAATAAAAAACAGGTTGCTATTGGATTGTGGGCGAAACCCGCTTGGGTATAACCTCCCCATTCCCCTCCCGTGGAGGGGTGGTGCGAAGCACCGGGGTGGTTATTCCCCTCCCGTGGAGGGGTGGTGCGAAGCACCGGGGTGGTTTCCTTGCTGCAATGCGAGACAGTTCCAAGGCAAACTCCATTACACTAGCTAATTTGTATAAAACATCCTTTGCTTGAATGTATTTAGACCACCCCGTCCTAACGGACACCCCTCCACGGGAGGGGAATGACCACCCCGTCCTAACGGACACCCCTCCACGGGAGGGGAATAACCACCCCGTCCTAACGGACACCCCTCCACGGGAGGGGAATAACCACCCCGTCCTAACGGACACCCCTCCACGGGAGGGGAAAGACCACCCCGTCCTAACGGACACCCCTCCAAAGGAGGGGAATTATTTAGGAGTTCTTCGTCAGCCTCGTCATTTGCTCCCGTTTCCATAGAATTATCTATATGGAGGGGAATTTTTTTGGGTTGTGGGCGAAGCCCACTTTAGGGTTAGATTTGCCCGCTTCACCCGGCCCCAAAGGCCTTTGAAAAAAAATGAGTACTGACCTGTATCCCATAATTCGGTGTGGTGTCCCCATAATTCCAGTATCCCCATAATCCCAGCTCTATTTCCCCAACAGGAAATCTACGACATTTTTTATCTTGATACCCTCATACGAGTTCACAAAGCTTCTATCCATGGACAGTACCACTTTCTCGTAATTGTCCTTGATGCTCTGCAGCGGGGCAAGTTCTCGTTCCCGTACGCGCTCACCGCTCATGGTTTCCGTGACCTGGTAGTAAATCTTCTCCTCGGGATTGATGGCGATAAAGTCAATTTCCTTTTCTCCAGCCTTGCCGATGGAGACATCATACCCGCGCCGAAGCAGTTCAAAGTATACAACATTCTCAAGTATGCGCCCTCTGTCCACATCACGGTAGCCGAGCAGCATATTGCGGATGCCCGTATCTACCATATAGTATTTGCTCTGCGTTTTAAGGTACTGCTTTCCCTTGATGTCATAACGGCCTGCGCCGTAGAACACATAAGCCTTCTCTAGTGCCGTTAAATAGCTCGATATGGTTTTGCCGGCAGGATTTTTCTTTCGTTTGCCTTCGTCCAGATCTCCTTCGTGAACCAATACGTTTCCAATATTGTTTGGAGATGTGAGATTGCCGATATTGTCGGCCATGAACAGTACGAGCTTACGAAGAAGCGTCTGATCGGTAATCTTATTCCGTTCCACTACATCGCGCAAGATAACGGAGGAATAAATACCATCGAGCGCGATGTTTATATCACGCTGCCTGAAGTCATACGCGGCAACAGAGGGCATACCGCCGTACTTAAGAAAGGTTTCAAACTTCTGATCATCGCTCGTTCCTGGTTCAAAAGTATTGAAGTCAAGAAACTCCTTGAAAGAGAGCGGCAGCATTTTGATTTCTACATACCGTCCCGACAATAACGTCGCAAAATCAGAGGAAAGCAAATAGGCGTTGGAGCCGGTGATGTATATGTCGACGTCGAAGTCCACGCGAAACGAATTGACCGCGCGCATCCAGCCCGACACCATCTGTACCTCGTCGAGGATGACATAATTCTTGCCGATCTTTGATATCCTGCCGGACACCTCTTTGTATAAGTCACGATAGTCTTTGATTGTCTCGTATTGCAGAGATTCAAAGTTCAGACGGATGATGTTCTCTGACGCTACGCCGGAATTTATAAGGTTGCCTGAGAACATATCCAGCAGAGTAGATTTACCGCAGCGTCGTATTCCCGTAACAATCTTGACCATATCCTTATCTTTGAAGGATAGTAGCGTTTTCATATAGATATCTCTTGGTATCATTAAACTCACCTCTTTTAGAAAATGATACACGAAAACTTCAAGAAAATCAATAATTTCAGACATTAAAGTTAAATACTTTTGTTTTCGACATTTTTCTGACTTTAAAATTCATTAATACACCAGATAATTTGTCAAATTAACGGGCCAATTAAACGGGATAAAAAGTCTTGATTTATTTGCCATCTATTGATAATATATCTTATAAGAGAATGATAATTATTATCATGCACAGGGGAGGCATGTGAAATGTTGCTATATAAAATCAAAAAAGCAACCAGCTGTATCATTGAATCGGTTCCTGCCCACAAAATACTAGAAGCGCTCGGTATTAGGAAGGGAGTGAACGTGCGGGTTCTGGTCAGGCAGCCTTTGGGGGGGCCAGTAGTCCTCAGGATTGGACAGCGTGATGTTGCCGTCTCATATGACTATGCAAAGCAAATCATTGTTAAAGAGGTGTTCTGACATTGCAAAGTCATGATAACCGAGGAGAAATGCCCCGGGCCGGAGAAATCCCCAAAATATTGCTGATCGGCAACCCTAATGTCGGGAAAAGCGTCATCTTCTCCAAATTAACCGGCCATGAAGTTATGGCCTCTAACTATGCCGGAACGACAGTCACATATTCTTCAGGAAAAGCTAAGCTGCACGGGAAACAAGCCGTAATAACGGACGTACCGGGCATGTATTCACTGGAAGCTACTTCCATCGCAGAGCAAGTAGCCTTGAAGTTGTTGAATGCAGGTGCGGATGCGGTTATCTGTGTATTGGATGCGACAAATCTTGAAAGAAACCTGAATTTTGCCCTTCAGCTTAAAGAACTGGGCCTCCCGCTGGTTTTTGCCTTGAATTTGATGGATGTGGCGGAACAAAAAGGTATATATATAGATGTTCTGGCTCTGCAAGAGGAACTTGGTTACCCGGTAATTTCAACGGTAGCCGTAAGAAACATAGGGTTAACTGAACTTTTGAGCAAGGCATTAACGGCTGCCGCACAAACCGGTAAAACCAGGAGAGAGCATGTGCTATCCTCCGAGGAGCGTTGGAAGGAAGTAGGCAGGATTATCAGTATAGTTCAGAAGGTGGAGCATCGTCACCCCACACTTTGGGAGCGCTTGGGTGACAGCATGATCATGCCTTTCCCAGGTCTTTTCATAGCTTTTTTGGTGTTGGCTGTCTCTATCGGAATAGTTGTAGGCGGGGGCAGAGGCCTGAGAGCCGTTCTTCTTCTCCCTCTGGTGAATGATTTCTACGCGCCATTTATTTCAAGTCTTGTGTCAACGCTTATACCCGAAGGCATGATTCGCAGCATCCTGATTGGTGATTTCGGGATATTGATAAAAATTATCGAATGGCCATTTGCCCTGATTCTACCGTATGTTTTTTTGTTTTATATTGTGTTGTCATTTCTTGAGGATACTGGTTATCTGCCTCGACTCGGCATCCTGGCCGACGGGATAATGAGGCGTCTTGGGATACAGGGAGGCGACCTTATACCCATGATGATGGGCTACGGCTGTGCCGTACCTGCAATACTGGGCACTCGCGCCGCCACAACCTATAAGCAGCGCCTGATAGTTTCCGCTTTAGTTGCTTTGGCGGTTCCATGTGCTTCACAAAGCGGCGCTTTATTTGCCTTGCTTGGTGAGAGATCCGTTTTGCTGCTAGTTTTAGTATACTTTATCTCGCTCTGCGCCATTATCTTATGTGGCATGTTTTTAAAACGGGTCATACCTGGACAAAGCGACACTATTTTAATAGAGGTGCCCAACCTCCTGATGCCAAACCCCCATGCCCTGTTCAAAAAAATATTGATGCGCATAAAGCATTTCATGATTGAGGCCGGAATCCTGATGCTTATCGGCATAGCCATCGCTGCGCTCGTAGCTGAAACCGGTGTGCTAGTGAATTTCAGTAAACTTGTGGCACCTATTGTCGTAAATTGGCTTGGGTTGCCAGGTGAAGCTGCTCTTTCACTCATTTTGGGTATCCTGAGGCGTGAACTTGCAGTATTGCCTTTACTGGAAATGGAATTGACCACCGTTCAGCTTCTTATTGGTTCACTAGTCTCATTGTTCTATATACCCTGCCTGGCAGTTTTAGGTGTGTTGATAAGGGAGTTCGGCGTGTGGGTCACAGCTACATTAGGCATTTCAACCATCATATTCGCCTTGTTTTTCGCTGGTTTGATCAATCAAGCCATCAACCTGATTTTGTTCATAATGTAAAGGGCTGATGTGGATGAAATTTAGAGCGGGCGTTACATGTTTTTGCGAGAAACTCGCACTGGACGTTCCTTTTATTCTGGAGATGCTTTCCCTGTATTACAAAAAGAGAGTCAGCATGGAACTCGAAGCTGCCTACGTTCGCAAGAGCGACAAGGTGTTATGCATTGGCGGCGGACCATGCCCGCTTACAGCAGTTTATATACATAAATTTACAGGCGCCGATGTCACTGTTATTGACAACAAGTTGGATGCGGTGCAGAAAGGAAACCAGTTTTTAAATAAGTTTAATTTGTGCCCAGCCATAACGTTTATACACTCCGAGGGAGAAAAAGTAGAACTTGACGGATTTTCACTGGTGCATGTGGCATTGCAGGTTACGCCCCGCGAAAAGGTGATCAGGCATATCCAAAAGCACGCCGCTCCCCACGCGCAAATTATTGTGCGAGGTATCCTGTCCGCGCAAAAGACAGTTCTTGAACCGGATTGGAAGGCCTCAAAAATAGCAGGACTTGCTATGTACCCCACAATGGTTCTAAGCAGATATTGAGTATGATCAGTTATAAAAAGGTATTGTTGTATATAGCGGCATTGGCGGCTATGGTGGCGGTTCTTAGGGGAGCCGATTTTCAGGAAATATTGGTTTGCCTTTTGGCCATGGAGATAAGACACTTCATTGTCGCAACGTTAATGCAACTCCTGACGATTACACTGATTATTTGGCAATGGCGACTTGCTTCCCAAGCGACCGGAAAATCGATCCCTTGGGGGAAGCTAATTTATCTAAACATGGCAGGAACGTTTGTGGAAAGCGTGACGCCTGCAATGAAGGCAGGAGCTGAGCTGACAAGGATTTACCTGTTGAAATCTCATGTCGGCCTTGAGCTGACTACAGCCACCTCGATAGTGATTCTGCAGAAAACCATTAGCCTCTTAACTTTTATTTTGCTGAACATTGCCGGGTTAATATTTTTTCTGTTTCTATATTCAGGTTACTTTGCTAACAAAGCCTTTTTTGTGGCAAATCTAGTCGTATTCGCAGTCGTTTTTTTGTTACTGGTTATTTTTATAATTAAACCAAATTCGGTAAACAGCTTTATCCGGCCTATCCCTGTTATTCCCGCGCGCATCAAATTAAAGGCAGAATCTTTTCTCATCTCGCTCCAACAGACCTTTGCCAATTTAATGAGAAACACCAAGTTATGCTTATTCATGCTTATCCAAGCTTTTGCCATATGGCTACTCTATGTTGTAAAAGCTTATATTATTGTGCAATCGCTCGCTATCGAGAGTAGTATAATGGAAGTTGCAGTAGCAACGCTTTTTTCGTACATGATCGCCATGATTCCTTTATTTCCCGGTGGATTGGGCTCTTTTGAAGCTGCATACACTTTTATGTTTGTTTCTATGGGCTATGACATCGAACAGGGCATTGCAGCCGCATTAGCCCTGCGCCTGGTTACTTTTTGGTTTGTTTTCCTAATAAGTGTGCTTTATATGGTTTTTCATGCAATGACAAAAAATGTCCGGAAAATGCTGTCCTGGTTAGCAAAATCAAATTTCCACGGATCTAAATCTTAATGGTGGGCACTCAAAAAGGCGGCGCTGGCAGCTGAAAGTTAAGCTGCGACAATATAGTAGAGGAGAAATAAAATGATTCAAGCTGAAAATCTAACAAAAATTTATAGAATAAATGACACTGAAATAAAGGTCTTAAATGTCATCAATCTACATGTAGAAAAAGGAGAGTTTATTGCTTTACAAGGTCCGTCAGGCTGCGGGAAATCCACCCTTTTAAATATCCTCGGTTGTCTTGAAACCGCAACAAGTGGAAGGGTTTTGATTGATGGTGCAGATACATCCAAGTTAAATGATGACGATCTGGCTAAAATCAGACAAGAAAAAATAGGATATATATTTCAAGCATATAACTTGATCCCAACCTTAAGTGCGTTCGAGAACGTAATGCTGCCGATGTTATTTGCCGGGAAGGATGATGGAGTAAACAGCAGTGCATCTAAAAGGGCAACAATGCTGCTTAAAAATGTAGATATGCAGCACAGATTGGATCACAAACCCTCTGCATTAAGTGGTGGCGAGCAGCAGCGGGTGGCTATTGCCAGAGCATTGAGCAATAACCCGGAAATCCTTATTGGTGATGAACTGACTGGTAATCTTGACAGCAAAGCAGGCCTTGCGGTCATGGAAATATTAATCAATTTAAATAAAGAAGGACAGACAATTATCCTTGCCACCCACGACTCAACAGTTGCCAATATGGCAAATAGGATTGTGAAAATAAAAGATGGTAAAATTTTAGACTAGCAATAAAAAAGGAGCGTTAATTATGGCAATGAAATGGACAAAAAAAATAAAGCTAGCCAAAACAAGTCTTAAAGAATATAAAACGCGTACAATTTTAACTATCGTCAGTATTGCAATTGGCATTGCAACAATAGTTTCCTTAATTATTATTAGCCATAGCATGGAAATGGCGGTAGGTGCAAGGCTCGGCGGAACCGTGGATATTATCAGAGCATTGCCTGGACATGTGGTTCCCGGACGGGATTTTGTTCCTTATGGTTCTTTTACAGAGGAATCTGCAGCAGAGATAGAAAAAATTGCAGGGGTTGTAGCTACCTCTAATTGGATGGTTGAAATTGCAGAAGTTGAATATAAAGGAACAAGCGCACCGGTTGAATTAATGGGCGGAAATCCAAAGGATTTTAAGGATTTTATGGGTGGAGTTATCGAAATTATAGAAGGGAGATTGCTAAAAGAGGGAGAGAATAGAGAAATAATACTTAGTGTTTCAACTCTTGACCATATAAATCGTTGGTTAAATGCAGATTTAAAAGTTGGTGAAGAGTTAAATATAAAAAATAAAGACGGCGAAAAGATTGGATTTACAATAGTTGGCATAATGGCTTATGACCTTGCAGGGGTAGAGGTCAGCCATCGTTTGTTGCTTAGCAAAGAAGCCATAAAAGAAATTACAGGTACAGAAGATGTAATGCTTATGCTGGTAAGGATTGAAGATTTAGGCCAGGCAAGAGAACTAGCTGAAAAAATCGAAAATAGACTGGATGAAATCCATGGGGTAAGCGGGCTGACCACAGCTGTTGTTCCCGGAAAAGTACTAGATCAAATCAGGTTGGTTTCGCTTCTGATACAAGCTGTTGTCATTGGTATTGCCTTTATTGCACTGATTGTAGGGTGTGTGGGAATTGTAAATACCATGCTGATGTCAGTTATGGAAAGAACCCGTGAAATTGGGATTATGAAGGCAATAGGCGCCACAAAAAAAGATATTCTATCATTATTTCTTATAGAAGCAACTATTGTTAGTTTGATAGGCGGAGTTTTAGGTGTTTTAATGGGAGTGCTGATAAGTCTTTTTATCAAAATTGGCACTTCCAGATTTATTATAACCGATATGGAGCTGATTATATCCCCGCTGGTTTTAGTTGCCGGAGTAGCAGTTGCTGTTGCCACTGGTATTTTGGGAGGACTGTATCCAGCCAGGAGGGCTGCAAATATGAAGCCTATGGAAGCCTTAAGATACGAGTGAACCAACAAACCAGTTAGGAATTAAAGGGAATTAAGGGGACACCGTACTAAATTGTTTAGCAGACGAGAGCTTTCGAACAAGCTTTGAAACGATATTGAGATAGTATTTGTGACCGCATAAAACCCAGCCCCAAAGACCCCCGAAAAGAAAAGGGGGTCTAACTTCTAGCCCATAATTCGGTATGGTGTCCCCATAATTCACCCATAATTCTGGTTCGGCGGCAACGGCAATAGCCACTAAAAAATCTTGCGATATTCCCTTTCGAGGAGATCAGCCAGGCGGGAAGCCACCTCTGCCGGGGCCGTAATTTGCCCATTGGGAATTAGCACAGATACATGGCGCTCATCCAGATCCCAGTCACTGGCCAGCAGGCCGATCAGGCCCCGGGCCTTCTTGTCGATCTGCAGATATAGCCTTACGCCGTCACGCTGCGGCAGGTAGACGACTTCCAGTTCATCCAGCTTCCCACGCATAAAGCTGGTCGGATAGTATTCAAATTCCTGAACCCGGCCGTTATATTCACCGGTGCGCTGCTTGCGCCTGAACCCCAGCTCTTTTTCAATTGCCTGCATCACAATGGCCTGTCTGCACCCCGGCAGCACCTCGATCAGATCGTTGTCCTTCGGGTCTACGGCCATCGCCACGTCCAGCCCGGTAACCAGATAGTATTTTGTCGAGAAGGTGCTGACAGGGATATCCTCGGGCAAGGTATAGCTGACCGGAATCGGCTGCATTTGCCCGCCGGCCGCGATCTCAAAGCCGGCGGCGAGTGTTTCGTGGTCAAACTCCCTGGTCACCTGCTGCACCTGTTTGTCTTTCCTGAAGCTGGAGGTCAGCACCAGCTTCAGATAGACCTGGTCTACCTTCTGGTCCAGAATACCTCCTTTAATCTGCAGTTCCCCGGTGATCCTTTCGCCGGCGGCAAACTTTGATTTGGCCAGCACCAGATCAACTCTGGCACTCCCAATCCCGATACCGGTTAACACCTTGCGAAACAACCTCATCAACTCCTCTAGAAAAATTAATTATCGAAGACTCCAGGAAATGATCATCGCCAGGCAACAGCCAAAGCCGACCCCGGTCTTAATGACGATATTCTGTTATTCCAAATATTGCTTACTCCAAGTATATGACATATGCCTCTAAAATACAATTTGTTAAAATTGATATGGATTTAAAGTAGCCTGAATTTGTAACCAAGATCTGCTAAAACACTCGAAAGTTCAAGTAAAATAAGATAAAATAGAGTAAATGCAGGAATAATCCGCTATGCAGAAAAATTAGCGCAAATTGAAATGAGGTTTTACCATGGTCATGCAGCCAAAACTGCGGCTCAAACACGGAGAGTTGCATTCCAGTGCGAATTATAGCAAAGAACAGCTGGCGGAAGCTCCTCATTTAAATGCCCGACGGCCAACCAAATGTCTCCGGAGCAAATGGTTCTTTGGGGTAGTGGGATTAACGACACTTGCTTTCGTTATCGCAGCAGTGATTTTACTGGTCCCTTTTGATATCAATGGCAGATTATCGGCTTCTTCCATGGCAATTGTAAATTCAATAATAGATGCGGAGTATTTTATTACAGATAATCAAATCGGAATAACAGCAGAAAATGCCTGTTGTGGTACAGAAATTGCTGAAATGTATCAAGTTTTTACTGATTTTAGTGATGGCACTTATGAAAATCTGATACTGCTCAACAATGGAGAAAATGAGTTAAAATTAAAAACGACTTTAATAAACTTTGCAAAGAATATAGTTGCAGATAACTTTTTAAGCGCCCGGTCTGTGCATGCTGTTGATATTGACCAAGACGGTAAAATTGATATTTTAGGCGCAGCCAGGCAAGCCCATCGGATTGCCTGGTGGAAAAATGAAGGAATTAACCTTGAAACAGGAAAAGTTAGTTTTACAGAATTTATTATCGACAGCAATTTTAAAGGCGCTTTTTCCGTTCATGGCGTTGATGTTGATAATGACGGCTATAAAGATGTAATTGGCGCTTCACTTTATGATGATCAGATTGCATGGTGGAGGAATAATCAAAACGGGACTTTCAGCGCCAGAAAAATTATCGATAACAATTTCAATGGTGCTATTTTTACATACAGCGCTGATCTTGATAATGACGGCTATATGGATATTTTAGCGGCAGCGGAATCTGTCGATCAGATTGCCTGGTGGAGAAATCAGGGAGGAGGAGTGTTTAGTCCGCGAATAGTTATTGGAAATAAATTTAACGGGGCAAGATCTGTCCACGCAGCAGATGTTGATCGAGACGGAGATCTTGATGTTTTGGGCACAGCTCGTTTTGCAGATAAAGTCTTCTGGTGGGAAAATAAGGGAGAAGGAAAAGAATTTATTGAGCATGTCATTGATGATAATTTTGATGGGCCGCGATCAGTCCATGCGACGGATATGGATAACGATGGAGATATTGATATTTTAGCAGCTGCAAGATATGAGCACCAAATTGCTTTATGGGAGAATAATGGAGAGCAGAATTTTACTAAAATTATTGTAGATGACAGGTTTGAAGGTGCTACCAATGTTTTCAGCGCCGATCTAAATCAAGACGGCAAAAAAGATATTATTGCGGCAGCTGTATATGCGGATAAAATAGCCTGGTGGCAAAACAAAGGAAATGGTCGGTTTACAAGATTTATCATCGGGGAAAATTTCAAAGGGGCTACTTTTGTTTATGCTGAAGATATCAATGGAGATAAATATAAAGATATTTTAGTTCCTGCTGTTTTTGACAATCAAATTGGCTTATGGATTAATAATCCAAAGCATCAGTCTGCCGGAGTTTTTATTTCTCCAGTTATATCTAAAAAAGAAAATATGAAGCTGACAGGTTTGAGCTGGGAGGGGCTGGTGCCGGAAAATACCTTTTTACGTTTTCAAGTAAGATCAGGCAATAATCTTGAAGAATTAGAAGCAGCAAATTGGCATGGTCCATTTTCAACAGATGATTATTATACTATTTCCGGATCTGATATTAACCCTGTTCACAATGATCACTTGCTCATTCAATACCGGGTTTTTTTTGAAACAGGTAATTTGCTGACTAGCCCAAGACTAAATAAGGTCAGCTTAATCTATAGTGCTGCAGGGATGGTTAAGAAAAATGAATGCTGCCAACCTTAGTCTAGATAATTTGGGAATTATGGGGACACCATGCTAAAGTACTGACCTGTATCCCACAATTCGGTATGGTGTCCCCATTATTCCAAAAGAAATCTACAATATAATTGCCGATAATTTTTTGCCGATCAAAATCAAAGCCCATGAACTGGCGGTTTTTCAGTTGATTCCATAGCAAGACTTCAGCTAGATTGCCGGCTTTTCGTAGCTCTTTTGCCTTGTTGCGCAGTTTGGGATTATAGGGCAAGGAGAGATAGGCTTTGGTGTTGCGACCACCCCGCCCTTTCGGGCACCCCTCCACGGGAGGGGAATTACCACCCCGCCCTTTCGGGCACCCCTCCACGGGAGGGGAATTACCACCCCGCCCTTTCGGGCACCCCTCCACGGGAGGGGAATTTTGAGGATCCAATTTAGATTTCCTCCAATTCTTCCCTTAGTTACTTCAGCTAATCTCATCTGTTACTTTCAGCACAGTAAAGCCTTCAACAGCAGCGTAAAGGAGCTTTCTTTTATCTTCGGAAACTGCCTCTAGCTCTTCCATGACTATTTCAGAATAGATCAGGTTCAATGTTGTATTTATGCGATAGTGCTTCGTAGGCAAATATTCTAAGAGAATTATCCATGGCAAGACCACCTTCCTTATAAGATATGCTGATTTGGTATTGACAGCAGGATACTCTATGCTTCATTATATTATATTTTCGTACTCTATAATGGTCACTTGCTCACTATGGTCATAGCGGATCCTGTTGCAGGGTTTTGGTGTCAAGTTGGAACAGGTCCCTCAGTTCCTGGTTGGACAGCTCGCTTAAGCTGGTTTCTCCCACGGCAACCGTCAATTCTGCCAGCTCTCTTTTAGCCTGCATCAGGTCATTGATTTTTTCTTCAAATGTGCCCAGGCTGAGCAGCCGGTGCACCATAACTGTCCTGTCCTGTCCGATGCGGTAGGTTCGATCGGTGGCCTGGTCTTCCACTGCCGGGTTCCACCACAGGTCATAGTGGACGACGTTGGTAGCAGCGGTTAAATTCAAACCTGTCCCCCCGGCCTTCAGGGAAACGATCATGACCGGCAAACCATCTTCCCCCTGGAATTTTTCCACCATTTCATCCCGCTGCTGGCGGGGAACACCCCCGTGAAAGAAAAGCGGCTCTACCTGCAATTCATCCCTGATGAGTTCTACCAGCAGTTCTCCCATTTCCCGATACTGGGTAAAAAGCAGGGTTTTTTCTCCTGCGGCCAAAGCCTGTTCCAGCACAGCCAAGGCCTTCATGGCCTTGCCCGAATGTTCCTTAACAGCCTGTCCCTTTTTGGTGTAGTGGACCGGATGATTGCAGATCTGTTTGAGGGCTGTCATCAGCTTGAATACTAGCCCCTTGCGGGCGATCCCATCGCTATCCTCGATCTCACGGATCATGTTTTCTACCACTTGCTGGTATAGAGCCGCCTGTTCCTTGCTCAAATAACAATACTCCTCTTTGACGATCTTGGGTGGTAGGTCCTTGATGATGGACCTGTCACTCTTTAGCCTGCGCAGCAAAAAGGGGGCCGTGGCTCTTCGCAGCTGTTCGATTTTCTCCCCGTCCCGGTATTTTTCGATGGGATGGGCAAACCGGCTGGCAAAATCCTGTCGCCGGCCCAGGTAGCCACTGTTGATAAAATCAAAAATACTCCAGAGTTCCAGCAGCCGGTTTTCCACCGGGGTGCCGCTCATGGCAATATAGCCCATGGCGGTCAGTGCCTTTACCGACTTGGCTTGGTTGCTCTCCGGATTTTTAATGTTCTGAGCCTCATCAATCACCACCATGCCCCAAGTGGTTTTCTTAAATTTAGCCACATCCCGGCGCAGGATCCCGTAGGAGGTAACGATCAGGTCCATGCCTTTGACAGCCAGTTCGCGGCTGGCACCATGGTAGACAGTGACCGTTAGCGAGGGGGCAAACTTTTTGCATTCCTTAACCCAGTTGCTGAGCAGAGTCGTCGGACACACCACCAAGGCAGGCTTCTCCAGGCGTCCTTCTTCCTTTAATTTCAAAATAAGCGCGATCACCTGGACTGTCTTGCCCAGGCCCATATCGTCGGCCAGGCAGGACCCCAGTCCCCTGATGGTATTATTATAAAGCCAAAGGAATCCCCTTTGCTGGTAGGGGCGCAAACTGGCCATTAAGCCCGCAGGCAAGGAGATCTCCCTGACTACACTTAGATCATCAATCAATTGCCGGAGTGCTTGATCCGGGTTAAGGATTACACCTGCCGCCTCGTTAGTGACCGCAGCCTGAAGAGTTTCCATAGCGGAAAGCCGCGGTGCCGGTTGGTGCAGCTTTTGCAGAATGTTGCTGATATCCTCAGGCTGTACCAGCAGGTATTGGTCCCTGAATTGCACCACCCCTGCCGCAGACTCAGTGAGCTTGCGGAATTCTTCACCGCTCATGGTTAAGCCGCCTAAAGACACCTGCCAGGAAAACTCCAGCATCTCGTCCAGGTTCAGGTAAGAAACAGTTTTTTCCTTGCTGGTTCTGGTTTTCGCCGCTAAAGCCAACCGGGGGATAGCGATATGTTGCAAAGCTTTGGGAATGATGGCCCCGATTCCCAGGAGGAAACAGATCTGCTGGCCTTTGGTAAGGAATTCGGCCAGGGTAGAGGGAGAAAGGGTGGCCAGTTTTTCACCTTTGAAGCTTAACAGTTTTTTCAGGGTAGGGACATGTTCCCCGGCCACGGTCAGCTGATGGGCCACTTCCTGGCGGACAAATTGAATGGGAAGGGAAAAAAGCTCTGCCTTATCTGCGGCAAAAACTTCTTTTAACCGCACCATTGGAGCCAGAGGGTCTTTTTTGTCTGTAACCATCACCCTGAGGGTAAACTTTTCGCCGCCTGGCCTGGGCATGCCGATTTCAATGACCGGAGCGATCCCGGCGGGACGCAGGTTAAGCCAACCCAACCAGTTGGAAATGGCCTTGGCAGTCTGTTGCTCTTCAAATTTTTCCGCCAGGTAGGATTCGCCGCAGAAAAAGGCCCGAGCTACCTTGTCGCCGGCATGGGGCTTTAACCCGGCATAACAGCAGACAATATGGGTCAGGATCAATGTCAGGAGCTCTTCAACAGCCGCGCGTACCTCCAGTACCCCTTTTTCCTTCGGACAATAAAGAAAACCAGGCGGCATGATGGCGGCAAGGTAATCTATTATTGCCGGCAGTTTTTCAGACCTATCCAGGGGCCGGTAGACAATATAAAAACTTCCCTGCCCATTAGCCTCTCCCGCCAGGTCTCTTAGAACCGGCACAAAGGAGGCCGAACTAGCCAATGCTCGTGCCACTGCGGTGACAGCGTTCAAAAAATCGGCCCAGGGGGAGGTATGGTTGGCAGGCAACCCATAGGGCAGGGAGAGAAAGAGATCAAGGACAGTTTTCAGGGGTAGCTGGGAGCCTTTTTTTCTTCTTAAAGTCAATTTATCTCCCTCTGCCAGTGGGATGGCGAGGGTCTTTTCTTCGCCTGCCTGGAAAAAGGCCGGCAAAAGTTTCTCCTTGCCTGAAGCGAGGGAAGCGGCAAAAAAGATAAATTGCCTGTCAATTTGCTGCATCGGCTGTTTTTTCAGGAGATTTTTTCTGAGCTGCCCGGCTGCAGGGCAGATCAGGGTAAAGGACAGATCTTTAAAGGACAGGCCGTTTTCCCGCAGCTCAAGTTTTTCCACAGAACCGGCGATGTTTCTGTAGGCCTTTAACAATAACTCCTTAAAATTTCCGGCGGGATAGAACATTGGAAAATCGTTCAACAGGGCGAAAATAGCTTCACTTTCCCTGCTGGCGGCCAGCCCGCTTAGGTCTACAGGCGATTTTCCTGGCTCCCGCCAGCCCTGTCGCTTGGTATTGCCATTATCTTCTCTGGGTTCCCCAATTAAATGATCCCGGACCGCAGAGTGGGCCTCGCGAAAAGATTTAAAGCCGGGAGCCCCGGCAGGAACGCCTTCAATAGGCGGGGAGACGGCGCCAGACTGCAGGTTGCCAAAGCCTGCCGCCTGCATGATTGCGGCGGGATCCAGATGCCGCAACTTGAACAGGATTAATGGGTCCTTATCAATCTCGTTGGCAATGAGGTAGTAAACTGCCGCCAGATGCTTGCACGGGTTTGCCCAATCGGGACAGGAGCAGGTAGCTGTGATGTCGTCCCAAGCCTCGGGAAAAAGGGAGATTTTTTGCTCCCGAAGAAGATGTAGAATGTTTTCTGGCAGCCGACCCATGGCTAGCTCGGCAGCCAGGGCCGGGTCCCTGGCAATAATGGCCTCGATTACCTTTTTCTCTCTCGAGGAAAACTCATTGAGCTTGATTGTAATTTTGTATGGCGTGGCGCGGGTGCCCTTGACCCTGGCCAGCAACTTTCCGTTGGTCTCAATCTGAACCTTGCTCACCTTGCCGCCGTTGGCGTAGCTTTTCCCGCGGATGAGGCGGCTGGTGCTGTAGTCTATTTTTTCCATAGCTTCAACCCAGGCCTTGCCCCACCAGGTTTTGCCAAACAGGTTACCTCTTGGCATCTTTGCGCCTCCCATGTGCTAACCATGATAGTCATGCTAATTATACAAATATTTGTCGTGGGTTAAAAGGGTATTTCTAACTTTACTGCACCGAGCTTTATATATTACAGGCGCTGCAGTTGATTCACTCCTCCAAGAATGTAGCGGTTCTTGCTTTTTTTTTTGCAGAAAAAACAGATTCTTCTTTGCAAAAAGCAGGAAATGACCGATAGCGGAGGAAATTATTAAGGTAAATTTAATGGTGAAAGGGCGAAGATGTTTGATGCACAGAAAGCTGCAAGCGGAAGAACTGAAGTTTTTTTGCGACCCCTTAAGCTTTGAATTCGAAACCACGGAAACAGTGGCTCCTCTGGAAGGCATAGTTGGACAGGAGAGGGCCGTTCGGTCCATGGAGTTCGGGCTGTCCATCAAGCACCGCGGCTATAATATTTTCATGACCGGGCTGACCGGCACCGGAAAAATCTCTTATGCCCAGTCTTTAATCAGCAGGATTGCCGCAAAAGAGGAGGTTCCTGACGATTGGTGTTATGTCAATAACTTTGAAAGTCCGGGCCATCCCGTGGCCTTGCGTTTGCCGCCCGGTCAGGGATACAGCTTTAAAAAAGATATGGAAGAACTGGTGGAGTCGCTGAAGCTGGAAATACCGAAAGCCTTTGCTGCCGATGATTACGAGCGGCAAAAGTCCGCTTTGTTTAAAGAGCTCCAGGAGGCAAGAGGGGAGCTCTTGGAGGAGTTGACCCGCACTGCAGGCGAACAGGGCTTTGTTTTGCGCCGGACCAGCACAGGCTTTGTCAGTATACCGCTGATTGACGGCAAGGAAATTTCCCCCGAGGAATATGAGAAATTGCCGTCAGAAGTACGTGAGGAGATGGAAAACAAATCGGCGGAAATCCAGTTCAAAGCGCTGCAGGTGATGCGCCGGATCCAGAGCGCCGAACGCGCTATAAAGATAAAAGTTAAGGAACTGGAAAAAAGGATCGGCCTGTTTGCTGTCGGTTTCCAGATTGAGGAGCTGAAAGAGCGCTATGGGGAACCGGTTGCCGGTTATCTGAACGCGGTGCAAAAAGATATTCTGGAAAACCTGGATGAATTCCGCGGCGGTGAAGAGGAAGAAGCAGTCCCCTTCCCATGGATGCGCCGGAAAGGGGAGCCGGGGGTTAAATACCGGGTTAATCTGGCTGTGGACAATAAGGATACGCAGGGTGCGCCTGTGCTTGTGGAGACAAATCCGACCTATTACAACCTGGTCGGACGGGTGGAGTATGAGAACAGGCTGGGGATGGTCACCACCGATTACGGCATGATTAAAGCGGGATCACTCTTGAAAGCCAACGGCGGCTACCTGATCCTGCAGGCACGGGAGGTGCTGACCAACCCTGGTGCTTGGGAGGGCCTCAAGCGAGTTCTGAAAACCCGGGAAGCGTGCCTGGAAAACCTGGGAGAGCAGTTCAGCCTCTTGGCCATGTCTACATTGCGGCCGCAAGCCATCCCGGTTAATGTAAAGGTTGTCCTGATCGGCAACCCGTACCTGTACCAAATTCTGTACTACATGGACGAGGATTTTCGCAAGCTGTTCAAGATCAAGGCTGATTTTGATACAGAAATGAACCTGGACCGCCAGAATATGACCAGTATGGCCAGCTTTATTTCCACCCATTGCCAGCAGGAGAACTTGCGCCATTTCGACCGGACCGCTGTGGCGCGGATTGTGGAGTACAGCTCGCGGCTGGCGGACCACCAGCGGAAACTGAGCACCCGCTTTAACGAACTGGTGGAAATTATTTATGAGGCGGATGCCTGGGCAGAGCTGGATGGTGCAGGCGTGGTCAGCGGCCCGCATGTTAAGCGGGCCATTGCTGAAAAAATCAGCCGCTCGGATAAATACGAGCAAAAACTGCAGGAACTGCTGGCGGAAGGCAAAATATTACTGGACCTGGAAGGGGAAAAAATCGGTCAAGTCAATGGGCTGTCGGTACAAAACAGCGGAGATTACGCTTTTGCCCGCCCCTCCCGGATTACCGCAGTGACATACCTTGGCCGCCGAGGGATTGTCAATATCGAGCGCGAAATAAGGTTAAGCGGTCAGATTCATGATAAGGGAGTGTTGACACTGGGAGGTTACCTGGCACACAAATTTGCCAAGGAAAGGCCGCTCTCGTTGTCTGCCAGCATAACTTTTGAACAGCTTTACGGCGGAGTGGAGGGCGACAGCGCTTCCAGCACCGAGCTGTACGCCCTGTTGTCCAGCCTGGCGGATTTGCCGGTCAGGCAGGACCTGGCTGTTACCGGCTCTGTCAACCAGTGGGGTGAAATCCAGCCTGTCGGAGGTGTAACCCTTAAAATCGAAGGCTTTTTCAAATCTTGCCGCCTGAAAGGGCTTACTGGCAGGCAGGGAGTGATTATCCCTGTTCAAAATATCAGCAATTTAAACCTTGCCGATGAGGTCGTGGAAGCAGTTAGTGCCGGGCAGTTTCATGTCTACCCTGTGGCCAGCGTGGAAGAAGGGATGGAGATCTTAACCGGTGTCCCGGCCGGCCGGGCGGAAGACGGTAATTACCCGCCGGACAGTGTTTTCGGGCGGGTAGCCCGAAAATTGGAATTTTATCACCTGAGACTGACAAAAGGTGATAACAATGAGGGGGAGAAAGACTCTCCCGAAACAAAATAGCATAGCGGAGTGCAAGAAAAAATTACCAGTATGCAAATGCGGAGGTTTGGCAAACCCGAAGATTTGACTAATCAACAGGACTATTTATTAGATTGTGAAAGTTGACGCAAGAACAAGCTGTTGCTATAATATTCTTGGCCTATGTTATTATTGGTAATGCCAATCAATTCTTCATGCAAAAAGCCGGCCACTGCGATAACGTTGCTTAGCTTATCACCATTTGTTTCAGGTAAGAGGAGCAGGAAGCAAGCCGGCAGCGAAGGGAAGGTGAGAGAATACCGCCATCTTATGCCAGTACGTGCTGGCAGATAATGTTTTTACTCACCTCGAAAAAACCAGTTTGATTTATTCATGAGAGGAGTTGGCCTGCTTGAAAAAGAAAACCATGCGATTGGTGTTGTGTTTAGTCTTGTTGGTGGCGATGCTCGCAACCGGTATGCCGGCGATGGCAAGCCCCAGAGCAGCAGCAAGCGAAACCCTGATTATTGACGGCAAAACAGCTTCGGTGCCAGTAACAGTAGTTGGCAGAGCCAGTTTAGTGCAAGTGCGGGCACTGGCGGAAACCTTTGGGACAGTGCCCCAGTGGGACAATAAAGAGAAGATCGCCTCCTTTACCGCAGCTGGCAAGAACATTCAGGTCTTCGCCGGCCAGGGGCGAGTAGCGGTGGACGGCAAAGAAATAAAGGCGGCCACCAGAATATTGAGAGGTCGGGTGTTTGTTGAACTAGCGCCTATAAAAGAAGTGCTTGGCATTGGGAAGGCAACCAGGACGATAGCAAGCGGCACCTTTACCGGTGAAGCAAGAGGCTATGGCGGCATGCTGCGGGTAGAGATAAAAACCGCCGACAACAAAATTACGGCAGTAAGAGTAGTAGAGCAGCGTGAAACCGCCGGCATTGCAGACCCTGCCCTGACCAGGATCCCGCAGAGCATTGTCAGGCAGCAGAGTTTAGCAATTGATGCCGTCACCGGCGCTACCCTGACCAGCAGGGCCATCCTGGATGCGGCAGCCCAGGCTGTCACCAAGGCTAAAGGCAATGTCAGCGAGTGGCTAAGGCCAGTCGCGGCTGCGCCGGTGGCACCAGGTCAGCCGGCGGCTGTCAGAAAACAGACAGACGTGGTTGTAATCGGCGGCGGCGGGGCCGGTTTGGCGGCGGCAGTATCGGCGGCCGAGGCTGGAGCCAAGGTCATCCTCATCGAAAAAATGCCTATGCTGGGCGGCAATACTCTGAGAGCAACCGGCGGGATGCAAGCGGCCGGAACCAGATTCCAGACAGCTGCAGGCATTAATGATACCCCGGATATCCACTACGCAGACACAATGCGAGGTGGCGGAAATATAAATAATCCCAGGTTAGTGCGGATAATGGTTGATAACGCGAATAATGCAATGGAGTGGCTTACATCATTAGGTGTCAGTCTTTCGCGAGTGTCAGTTTCGGGCGGATCAACCAACCTTCGCGGACATGGGCCAGCTGGCGGGTTTGCTGCCGGACCACCAATTGTACAGGCTTTAGAGAAGGAAGCCAGGAATAGGGGTATTAATATCCTTCTCGATACTCGCGCTACGGAGATTATAGTCGATAGTTCCGGGCGTGCTGTTGGGGTTAGAGCTGCCAGCAAGGAGCTGGGTGATCTAACAATTACGGCCCGGGCCGTGGTGCTAGCTGCCGGCGGATTTGGCGCCAATCTGGAAATGGTGGCTCAGTATAATCCCGCACTGCGGGGATTTGATACAAATAATCATCCCGGGGCTACCGGTGATGGTATCAAATTAGCAACAGCAATTGGTGCGGCTACTATTCATATGGAACATATTCAGACCCATCCCACAGTAGTGCCTAAGACAGGCGTTCTGATTACAGAGAGAGTTCGGGGAGCTGGAGCCATACTGGTTAATCGCAGCGGTGTGCGATTCGTTGATGAGCTGCAGACTCGCGATGCAGTATCTAGGGCAATTCTGGAGCAAGAGGGAGATACGGCATTTCTGATTTTTGATCGCGGCTTGCGGGCTGAAGTGGGGGTTATTGAAGACTATGTCCGTCAAGGATTGGTGAGGGAAGGAAATACCCTGGAAGAGGTTGCAGCCAAAATAGGGTTGCCCGCCGGAAGGCTTACCACTACAATGCAAAGGTATAACGAACTTGTAACAGCTGGAAGCGATGCAGATTTTGGAAAGCGGCACTTGTTGCGCCGGCTAGAAGTTGGTCCATTTTTTGCAATTGAAGTCGCTCCTGCAATTCACCACACCATGGGCGGGGTAGTGATTAATGAGCAGACCCAGGTCATCGACCGGAACGGTAGGGTTATCCCAGGGCTTTTTGCAGCAGGGGAAGTGACCGGCGGGATCCACGGCAATAACAGACTAGGCGGCAATGCTGTGACAGATATCACTGTGTTTGGCAGAATCGCCGGCAAAAGCGCCGCCGATAGCAGATGATAAACTAGGCAAGGCAAATTTCCCGGTACCGGAGACTCAAACCGCGCCTAATTGCGGTTTGAGTCTTTATTCCTGTCTGTGCTAGCTTATGCTATTTATCGCCATAATGCCCACGGCACTGGGCGATTTCTACAACCCCGCCGTCTTTGATTTGATAAACGATACGGTTGATGTCGTCTATTCGCCGCGACCACCAGCCGCTTAAATCGTCCTTAAGCGGCTCCGGTTTTCCTATCCCGTCATATCCGTTGCGATCGATATCCTGGATGAGTTGGTTTATCCGCCTGAGCGTCTTTTTGTCCTGCTCCTGCCAGTACAGGTAGTCCTGCCAAGCAGCTTCAGTAAATTTTATTTTCATTTTTCCATAGCCAGCAGTTCATCCATGGTTTTAACGACAAACTTGCCTTCCTCAGCTTGCTGTATGGATTTCTGCAGTGCTCTCATGTTAGAAGCGCTGTAAAAAAGGTCTGGTTTCGTTGTAATCTCAAACGGTATACTGCCCTGACGCACGGCCTGGCGGATAAAGATAATGCAAGCAGTAGTCATGTTTAGTCCTAATTCGTTAAACAGTGCGTCAGCACGGGATTTTAAGTCGTCATCAATTCGGAAGTTAATTTGCGCCATTTGTATCGCTCCTTTCATTTCTATGATATAGTATATACTATACAACGTCAAGACATGTAGATGCCTAGGGAGATGCCTAGGAGACCGGGTTGCTGTCAACACCGGTTTAACGTCTCGGGGAGTGTCGAGGGGAAGTGTCGAGGGGACGAGTGTCGAGGGGACGCGAGTGTCGAGGGGACGGGGTTGTTGACACGCGGGATGCACATATTAGTGTCGAGGGGACGGGGTTGTTGACACGCGGGATGCACATATTGACACCCAAACCTGGCAATGGTAATATGTAGCAAACTCTAGAGGAGGGACAGTCATGCAATTGCTTACCACTCCCTATTCTTTGGGTGAAGTCCGGATGCCTAACCGGTTGGTGTTTCCGCCAATCAGCACCGGTTATGGAACATCAGCAGGGAAAATCACACCGGAGCTGATTGGGTACTATGCCCGCATTGCAGAAGGTGGCGTTGGAACAATTATTATTGAGGCTACGGCGGTCAGTCCAGTGGGCAAGCTGCATCCCCTTTCCCTGGGGATCTGGGAAGACGGGTTTGTGGATGATCTGGCTTTCCTGACAGAGGCCATAAAATCAAAAGGAGCCTCAGCCTTCATCCAATTAAACCATGCCGGGCCCCGGGCGGGATCGAAGATTAACGGGCAGCAGCCCATTTCTGTATCCGAGCTGCCCTTGAATAAGCAGGATCTTCCCCGCAAGATGACAACGGGGGATATCAGGCAGATGATCGATCAATTTGTGCAGGCTGCCAAGCGGGCCCGGCGGGCCGGACTGGACGGAATCGAGTTGCATGGCGCCCATTTTTATCTTTTAAGCTGTTTTCTTTCTCCCTTTACCAACAACCGGGACGATGAATACGGCGGTGATACCACTAGCCGCACCAAGGTCTTGCGGGAAATTATCGCCGGTATCCGTCAGGAAATCGGGGATGATTTTACGGTGATTTGCCGGATCAATGGGGAAGAAATGCCGGAAAACGGCATTCACCTGCCGGAGGCCAAGGAGATTGCGCGCCAGTTGGCGGGGGCGGGGGCTGCCGCCCTGCACGTGTCCGCTTGCTACTTGACCATGCCGGGAGCGGAAAAGTTCATGACAGTCCCGGCTACCTCCATTCCGGGGCCGGAAGACCCGTCCGGGGCCTTTATACCCTTGGCCAAGGGTGTAAAGGAAGCTGCTAACCTCCCGGTAATTGCGGTGGGCAAAATTACTGACGGGAAGATGGCCGAAGGGATTCTTGCGGAAGGCGCAGCAGACCTGGTGGCTATTGGCCGGCCACTGGTGGCGGATCCGGATTTCCCAAAAAAAATCATCGCCGGGGAGAACCCGGCAGCCTGCCTGTACTGCCGGAATTGCATTTTTGCCCTGGGGTCCGGCAAGCCGATGACCTGCAAGGTAAACCATGACTTGCCTGGCAGCAACAGCAGTCAGTACTCAGCACCCAGTACCCAGAAGTCAGAATAGAAGGTTACAGGGACTTATCTGCCGCATTCATCTCGAACGCGGAATGTCCCCCCTTGGAGGTGTAACGATGGAGGATTTGAAAAGAGAGTTTGAGAAAAGCCCCTACTGGCGGCTGCTGGGTTTAAGAATTGTCCGGATGGAGCCTGGTTTTGCCCGGATGGTGATGCCGGTAACCCCTGAGTTGTTGCAGCTTTACGGGCAGGTTCACGGGGGCGCGATCGCTTCCCTGGTTGATTCTGCCGTGGCGGCCGCCATGGGGACAAGCATGTCTCCTGGCGAGCGGGCGACCACAGTGGAAATGAAAATTAATTACCTGGCCCCGGTAATGGAGGGGCAGGTCTATGCTGAAAGCAAGATCGTCAAGAAAGGCCGGACTTTGACGGTGGGCACCACCGAGGTCACCGACGGGAACGGCCGGTTGCTGGCAATCGCCAGCGTAACCTATATGCTGCTGAAAGAGAAGGGCGAGGAAAAGTAGGCATAGGCTGCTTTAGCCCTGTAATCATAAGGCAGCAGGCGGGGGCTGAGTGCTGAGCTCATTGGAAATGTTGCTAGCAAGTCAAGAACCGTCCCCGACTTGCTCTCCGTATATTCCTGGCAGGTAGTGTTGATATAACGCCAGGTTCAGGTCGCCCCACAATCGGCTTAAGGTGCGGATTTCCCGCAGGGCTTCCAGGTCCAGATCCGCCACCACAACCTCCTCCTTATCGTGGCTCTGTGCTTCCGCGAGCATTCCGTCCCCTTTTGGCGTAAGTTCCATCGGGGCGCAGATGCAGGATCTGCCGGCCAGGTTCAGCCCGAAGAAATCATGGGCGACGAGGGTGCTTTTAATCCCGTAAACCAGGCTTTCCTGTACCCGCGGCCAGATGCCCCGCAAAGCCTTCCAGTGGCTGTACACCACATCGGCCGAGGGAAGCATCACAACCTCCGCACCCATTAATGACAAGAGCCGGAATGTTTCAAAATAGGTGGCATCCATACAGACAGGCATGGCCAGCCTGCCCAGGGGGGAGGAGTATACCAGAAGCTTACTCCCCGGTGCCAGGCCCCATTCGGATTCCAGGGGCAAGAGGTGCAGCTTTTCCTGAACACCCACCAGCTGGCCGTCAGGGCCGAACAGGTAAGCGGTGTTGGTGACCCGGCCCTGGTCGTTGGCTGCCACTATACTGCCAGCCATGATAAAAATTTCAAACCGTCTGGCCAGCTCAGCAAAGGTGGTAAAATATACCGAGCGGGACACCGGGGTAAGATAAGCGAAGATATCCGCTACCTTGACATCCGGCCCAAGTTGATGGAGGGCGCCGGTCAGGGTGGCACCGGCCGGAAGATCCTTAAGCCCAGGTAACAGGCCCAAAAGGTGAGTGGCATTGTCTTCCGGGAAGACTACCAGCTGGGCGCCCTGGTCTGTCGCTGCCCTAACATGGTGATACATCTGCTCCACATAGGCCAGGGGGTCCTGCACCAGGCGAAGTTCCGCCTGGACTGCGGCTGCCCGCACCCGGCTGGTATTAATTGTCCGAAGGGTTCCCGCTGGCCTGATCCCTTTCCCGTCCAGGTACTGCCGGATCAGGGCCGGCCGGGTTTTCCAGCACAGGTATTGCAGGAATGCCTTTTCTTTCAGCTTGTTCCAGTAGCTCACCCCTGATCACCCGCCTTCTGCTGGTAAATATGGGGAAAGTGCCGCCGGTACAGCGGCTGGTTGAAGTGCCGGAAGATTGGATAGTTGTCCGCCACCTGGCGGTGGACGGTGAAGTCTAGTTCGGCTGCCAGTGGTTGGGGTGGTGGTTCACCCCATCGAAAGGGGGAGGCAGCAGTCCACTCAAGGGGCGGTCCGCCGTCCGCAGGCGGGATGGGGGCGAAAAAGCCTGTCTCGCCGGGTGTGGCTTCACATGGCCCATAAATGGCGCTCCAGCCGCACCAATCCACTCCTGCCATCGGCCCGCCGGGCCAGTTTTCCAGGGCGAACACCTGGTTTTGCTGTACCTCCTGCCACATACCGGCCAGGGCCAGGTGGAAGCCGGCCGGCGCCGGGACCAAGGCCGGCGCCAGCAAGACCCGGGCTCCTTGCAGGGTGAGTATCCGGCTTACCTCCGGGTACCATTCGTCGGTGCCCACCACCAGCCCCAGGGGTCCGATCTCCGTTGACCACACCACCAGATCTGATCCCCGCGCCCATCCCCACTCCCGCTCCATGCGGGAGTGGTGGGTTTGGGCCTGCTCCCCCAGCAGGGTGCCATCGGGCTGGTAAATAGGAGCGATATGCAATAACCGGTCACCCCGCCTCACCCAGGTGGTGCCGGCGGCCAGAAACAATTTGAACCTTTTCGCCATCTGACCATGCAGGTCGTGGTGCCGGTTCATGGTATCGGGGTCGCCGGCAAGTGCCTGTACCGCCGATGAAAAATCGGCAGCGCCTACGGTCCCCTTCATAGCAAGCCCGGTACCGCCCGGCAGCAGGGCCAGACGGACCCCCCGGTCCGCCAGAACAGCCAGACCACTGGCAAGCCAAAACCGGTAATCGTCAGCCGTCTTGATGGTACTCAAATCTAACCCCAGGCATCCTGCCATTACCTTGCCAACAGTATCCATTTACTTCACCTCACTGCTCCGCTCAAAACCGTTAGCTGGTTCTGCCGGCCGGCCCCACCGCCGGTAAATGGCGGAGGCCAGAAAACCGGCACAGGTGGCGAAGGCCAGCCCGGTCCGGGCGACTCCGGTGGCTGGGTCCAGGGTCTCACAGGCCAGGCCGTTATCCATCGGGGCTTTTTGAATAAGTTCCCGGGACGGTGCATCCATTCCGGCCAGGAGGGCAGCGGAGAGGCCCAGTACCCAGGGTCCCGGCGCATGGGTGCAACCAGGTCCAGCAAAGTGCCCTTGGGGGCCGTGATAAGGGTTGGCTGGTGAATGGATAAAGCGCAGGGTATTTTGAAAAACAGGGTCGTCTTGTGGGCAAAAGCCGTAGTGGGCCAGGAGCATCAGGCTGCCCGGCGGTGAGTCGTATAATTCATGCCGCCCTTGCCCATCAACTGCCCAGGCAAACATTTGGCCAAAAGGGCCTTCCACGATGCCGTGCAGGAGAATCGCCTCTTTCAGGGCTTGGGCCTCCCGGGCCAGATTCCGCCCCGGCCAGAGTTGGTAGGAAAGGTTTAGCCGGTGGAGGATGGTCAAGGCCCGCCAGGCCAGCACCTGGTCATAGATTAAAAAGGGATAGGTGACCGGGTCATCGGCAGGGTCCAGAAAGGTGTCGTAAAGTCCGGCGGCCGGATGGCGGTGTTGGTCCAGCTCCTCCAGGATCAGGCGGAGGCCCCGGGGGATTTCCGGCTCGCTCAATACTTCCGGGTCGCCACCTGCCGTCAGGTAGCCGTCCAGGGCCAGCACGAAGGCTGCCAGCTGATCCAGTTCAAAACCCGGGTACAACAGGCTGCCGTTAATATACTGGGCATGCTGGCCCGGATTTTTCAGGTGCCGGCGGTAGCCTGCCAGGAGCACTTGCCGGGCCCGCTCCCGGCCGGTTAACAGCAGGGCGGGGAAGCTCCACAGGAAAGTATCCCGCGGCCAGAAGGCGCCGCTGACATAGTACCTTGGGCTGCGAGAGGTAACAGGGGCGCACTCTTCCGTATCAATGGTGTTGCCCACGGCGAAGAAGTGGTTGAAGAGGAGGTTTTTATGCAAAACCCGGTCCAAGCCAGGGTCGCCGGTTGTAAACCTCCTTTCGTTCAGCCACTGTTCGGTGGTCGAACGCAGGCGGGGGTAGCCCAGCCGTCGCAGGTGGACCAGGGTGGTGGCAGCTCCGTCTCCCTCGGCATTGGCTGCCGCTAGCAGGGTGAGCTCCCTGGTATCACCGGGTGGAATGACAAAATCCTGCCGGAGGGAGAACCGGCTGGCCACCCCCAAGGGAGAGTTGGCCTGGTGGGTAATAGAAACATGGGGATCTTCGCTGCCAAAGGCCAGGGCAGCGGCGGCCAACCCCGGGCGGCATTCCAACACCAGGCTTTTGGTCCAATTGCTATAGCTTATGGTGTTGCCTGCTGTTACCCGGGATGTGAAGACGGTCTGACGAGTTTCCGCCCAGGCCCCTTTCCACCCTATAGTGACCGGGAGGGAACGGGAACCGGTATTGGTGACGGCCAGGTGGTAACAGAACCCCTTCTGGCCCGGAGGGGCAAAAACTTCCCCGGTTAGCCGGAGCTGTTCATGACTGAAGCTGAAGGTAGGGACCCAGTCCCCTCGGCACTCCCACACCAGGTTGCCTTGCAGGTCCACTGGGTTATCTGCTGCCAACAAAAAGGGCTGCAACAGGGGTTGTTCCGCTGAACCATAAAACTCCAGCAGACCAAGGGCCTGCATGCTGAGCACATTGGCACATTCCACCGCCCCGGTAGCGGGGTCGATGAGGGGCAGGCTGACATACTCATTGCCTGTCAGGTGATAGGGGCGGTAGTTGTCCACCGCAGGCGGCACCGTGAGGAATTTATTTTCGTTCATATCAGAGCCTCCTTGACATCTAGTCTCAGCAACCGGGCGTGATCACGGTTTTAGTTGATTGGTTTGTACTGCCATCTTTTTAGCCTCAAGGCATTGGAAACCACCGATACGGAGCTTAAGGCCATCGCCGCCCCGGCAAGCACCGGGTTTAAGTAGCCCAGGGCTGCGATCGGAATGCCTAAAGTATTGTAAATGAAAGCCCAGAAGAGGTTTTGCTTAATATTCCGCATGGTGGCCTTGCTCAGTTTGATGCTGGCCGGGATACCGCTTAAATCGCCGCGCATCAGGGTGATATCCGCCGCTTCCATGGCTACATCCGTGCCGGTGCCGATAGCTATCCCCACATCGGCAGTGGCCAGGGCTGGCGCGTCGTTAATCCCGTCTCCCACCATGCCTACCTTTTTTCCCTGGCTTTTAAGTTTTTGTATCTCTTTAGCCTTATCCTCCGGCAAGACCTCTGCCAGGACATTGGTAATCCCCACCTCTCTGGCGATGGCCATGGCCGTGCGCTGGTTGTCGCCGGTAATCATCACCACGGCAATACCCATTTTCTGCAGTTCCCTGATGGCCGCCAGGGAATTTTCTTTTACCGTATCGGCCACGGCGACAATTCCCGCTGCAACACCATCCACGGCTAGCAGCATCGCGGTCTTGCCCTGGGATTCCAGTTCAGCCATTATTTCCTCTGCTTTGGCAATGGCTACGTTTCTTTCCCGCATCAGTTTCCTGGTTCCCAGCAAGATATTTTTTCCCTGCACCTTTGCTTCCACACCGTGTCCAGGAATAGCGGAGAAGCTTTCCGGGTCGGGCAAATCTCCCAGGTTCTCTTTTCCTCGTTTTGCGATTGCTTCCCCCAGGGGGTGTTCGGAGCCCTTTTCCGCAATGGCGGCCAAGCGGAGCACCTCATTTTCTTCAACACCAGCAAGGCTCAATACATCAGTGACTTCGGGCTGGCCTTTGGTGATGGTGCCGGTTTTGTCCAGCACGATGGTATCCAGTTTATGGGCGTTTTCCAGGTGCTCGCCCCCTTTAATCAGGATCCCGTGTTCGGCTCCCTTGCCTGTTCCTACCATGATGGAAGTGGGAGTGGCCAGGCCCAGGGCGCAGGGGCAGGCGATCACCAAAACGGCGGTAAAGTTGATCAAGGCTCTGGTGAAGTTGCCGGGGTCGCCCAAGAAGTACCAGGAAGCAAACGTAACCATGGCTATGCCGATTACGGCAGGAACAAAATAAGCTGAGATCAGGTCCGCCAGCCGCTGAATCGGGGCCTTGGAGCCCTGGGCCTCCTCCACTACCTTAATGATCTGGGCCAGGGCCGTGTCTTTGCCTACCCTGGTGGCCTCAAACTTAAAGCTGCCATGCTTGTTAATGGTGGCGCCAATTACTCGATCGCCTGGCTTTTTATCTACCGGAATGCTTTCCCCGGTAAGCATGGATTCGTCAATGGCGGAAAACCCTTCTTTGATCACGCCGTCGACCGGGATTTTTTCCCCAGGGCGGACAACAATCAGGTCGCCGACAACCACATCCTGGATCGGCAGGTCAAATTCCTTGCCTTCCCGGATCACCAAGGCTGTTTTGGCTTGCAGGCCCATCAGCTTTTTAATTGCTTCCGAAGTCCTGCCTTTGGCGAGGGACTCCAGGAGCTTGCCCAGGATAATCAGGGTGATAATCAAAGCTGATACTTCATAATAAACATGCTTCTGGCCAATCTGGTGGCCCCAGAAAGTGACGATGAGACTAAAGATGTAGGCAGCTGAAGTACCCATGGCTACCAGCACCGCCATGTTGGCGCTGCGGTTTTTCAAAGCAAAATAGGCTTCCTTGTAAAACTGGCTGCCAGCTATTAATTGGATGGGGGTGGCCAGGGCCATTTGAAAGTAGTGGTTATAGAATAGAGGCGGGACCAATCCCCCGCCCAGCATCTTGTCCACCATAAACAAGAATAAAGGCAAAGAGAGGATGCCGGAAAAAATGAAATAAGCCTTTTGCCGCCCAATTTCCTTTTCTCTGGCGGCCTTCTCTTTGTCAATATCCAAGCTGTCATCAACGACTTGAGCCTTAAACCCAAGCTTTTCGATTGTTTCCTTCAAGTCCCGGACTTCAATTTTCCCGGCAAGGTAGACAACAGAGGCCTTTTCCGTGGCCAGGTTAACACTGGCTTTGGTTACACCCGGCATTTCGTGCAACTTTTTTTCAATTTTTGCGGCGCAAGCGGCGCAGTTCATGCCCTGAATTTTTAAAGTTATCCTCTGCATTCCCATCTCCCTCTCAATCCTAAATGAATTTAGTTGCAGTTACCTTTGTTTGTAATCCTTATTATATCCTTTTAGCTATAAAGAGAGTGAAATTTTTTTGCACTATAAGCACAAATAGCTTGACAATGAAGAAGATAGCATATTAAAATGTAAATGATAATCATTATCATTACAGTTGAACTAGGCTGTTCAATTTGTTAACAAAATGCACATGCATCCAATTATTAAACGAGAATAATTATCACTCATTGGGGGCAAGTTCTGAGGATTTTATAAGGGTCTTTGCAGTGAAATCATTAATTTAACTCTCCTGTGCAATCGTGCCTTCAGGCCGCACTTTAACCAAAACTTTAATGAAATTTTAATCAAAATTTAGGATTTTAGCTTTATTTTTTGGTTCTGGCATAACATTGCTTCTGTATAATAACCCTCAAATATCTTGCTGGCTAACTTTTAAAAAGCTGCTCAGGCAGTCAGCCGGGATCTGAAAGTGATAGAGTGGAGAAGCCGGTGAAGTTTGCTTAAAATAATAAAAATGGAGGGTTTGATGTTGATAAAATGGTTTTCTAACTTAAAAATCTTCAATAAGGTCTTAGTTTTAACCGTTTTCCTGCTTATAATTATGTTCGGCATGGGGGTACGATCCATTATCTTCATGGACAAGTCGCATCAAGAAATGGTGCAAATGCACCAGGAATATATGGTTCCGCTTAATCTGCTGGCCACAAGGCTGTCTCAGACCACCGCAAACGATCTTGATCTGGCTATATATCTTTCTGTTGAAGACCCTGCGCGAATGCAGGATATAGAGAGTCGTATCCGCGGTCGGATGGATATAGCTAACAGGGCGTTAAATGCCTATAGAGAAACCCATTTATCTGAAATAGAGCTTCAGTTGCTGGCAGAGCACGATGCTGCTGCGAGCACGTTTCGGGAAATACGGAATCAGATATTTCAGCTAGGCAAGGAGAACAAGCTGGAGGAGGCCCGTGCTCTCTACGCAAAAGCTTACCCCTATCGGGACAAGGTTGTTGAGGCTACTATCGAATTAATAAACTTAAAAGGGATTCTTGCCGAGGAAGCCATAGGAGAAAAGCGAACTGCCCACAACCAATCTCTAAGGGAATTCATTATTATCCTTGTCATTGCAAGTATTTTCGCCTTCGGCCTGGCCTTTTTCCTGGCCCGGACGATGAGCCGCCCCTTAAAGACCCTGGAAGGAGCCGCCGGGCAAGTAGCCGAAGGTGATTTAAGGGTTGAATGGGTCATTCGGAGCAGGGATGAAATTGGCTCCCTTTCGGCATCTTTAACTAAGATGATTCAGAATCTGCGTCTGGTGGTACAGCAGGTCAATAAAACATCCTTCAATGTGGCCGCTTCCGCGGAAGAGCTTACCGCCAGCACAGAACAAAGCGCCGCGGTCTCTGCCCAGCTTGCCCGTGCCGCCCAGGAAGTAGCCAGTGGGGCGGAACAGCAAAACAACAAGGTTCAGACCGTCATGGCAGCTATCCAGCGGGCTTCTGCCGCTACAGAGCAAATAGCAGCTACAGCCCAGGCGGTAACCATCTTTGCACAGGATACTAATCAGCAAGCACATCAAGGCAACAGGGCTATGGCCAAAGCAATGGCTGAAATGGAACGGATCAGCATTTCTGGCAAAGAAATGGCGGGAAGCATTAAGGAGCTTGGCAATCGTTCCAAGGATATCGGCCAAATTATTGATGTAATCAGCGGGATTTCCGACCAGACAAATTTATTGGCTTTAAACGCCGCCATCGAGGCCGCCAGGGCTGGAGACCATGGGCGTGGATTTGCGGTAGTAGCGGAAGAAGTGCGCAAGCTTGCTGAGCAATCCAGCAAAGCGGCTAAGGAGATTGTGATGCTGATCCGGCAGATCCAAGGAGAAACAGATAGGGTAATGCAGGCGATAGACGGCAACTTGCAGTTAGTAGAAAATGGCAATATTATTATCGGCGATGGGGCAACGGCTTTTCAGCAAATCGAACAAGCTGTGGCAAGTGTTGCCAAACAACTGACAGGTGTGTACCACTCAACAGAGGGGTTGACAAAAGGAAACGAGGAGATACTGAAGGCTATCAACGAAATTAAAGAGGTAACTCAAAATGCAAGTGTGGCTAGCCAGGAGATGGCTGCAAGCACCCAAGAGCAAGCAGCATCTATTGAAGAGCTTGCGGCCTCGGCAGAGGAGCTGGCCAGACTAGGACATGAGCTGCAAAAAGTGGTTGCGACCTTTAAGCTGTAAAAACCCCTCTCTTGCGAGGGCATGATCAGACAGGTTTAGCTTAATGTACTTGTCCAAAGAAGGCAGGTTTTTGCACTGCAACCATTAATAGCTTGACAATTTAAATGGGCCACTATAAAATGAAACTGATAATCATTATCATAAAAAGGTGATTTTGGTTATATTACTTAATTGATTGGGAACATAATCGGAATAATAAAATGAGAATGTTTTTCAAAAACATCTGTAAGGAGTGACAAACATGACCGTTTTACTGGTTGGGGCGGACAGGCTTGGCAATATGCCAAAACAGCTGGAAGATTACGGCGCCAGTGAAATTATCCATTGGTCGGGACGCAAGGAAAGATGCAGAAACAGGGACATTCCGCAGCATGTCGATATGGTTCTTATCGTGCACGACTATGTCAATCATGCGCTGATGGACAATGTTAAGGGACAGGCCAAGCGCCGCCAGCTGCCCATTATCTTTGCCAAAAGAGGAGTAGCTGAATTAAAGCAGGCGCTTAGGAACGGAACGGGAAGGGATAGACTATGAAACATCTTTGCGACTGCAGGTGCAAAAGCCGTGCTGCCTCAGATCTGCAACAAGTTAACTGCAATTGCCGCTGCAAATCAATTGGTGGACTGTGTCAACAGGGCGAAGGAGAAATTACAGATGCTGCAAAAAATTGTCAGGGTATTTCACCTCGGCACAAAAAAGCCGGGCGCCGGCTTAGCCGTGCACTGTGACGCGATTGAATCAAATCGTCAGGAATTCTTTCACGACATCATTGAGTGCCTTATTGCTGCGCTGGAAGCTAAGGATTCTTACACCTGCGGCCATTCCTCCAGGGTAGCGGATATATCCTTGGATTTAGCCATCGCGTTAGATCTAAAGGGCGCGGACCTTGAAAACGTACATATTGCCGCACATCTGCACGATATAGGGAAAATGGGGGTTTCAGAAAACATTTTAAACAAACCGGGAAAGCTTCTTTTTCATGAATGGGCGCAAATACAGGCTCACCCGGCTATCGGCTATAATGTCCTGCGCAAATCAAGACTGCTTCATAAAATTGCTACAATCGTTCTCTACCACCATGAAAGATGGGATGGGACAGGTTATCCGGAAGGTGTGCAGGGAAACCAAATTCCTTTGGGTTCCAGGATCATTGCCGTGGCTGATGCCGTTGATGCCATGACGACGTACAGGCCATATAGAGAGCCCCTGTCTTGGAGGGATTGTCTGCAAGAGTTGCAGATAAACAAAGAAAAGCAATTTGACCCGCTAGTGGTGGAAGCTGCTTTAGAACTCTGGCAAAAATGGGCAGGCAGCCGGCATTATCAAGAAACCCCATGTGTAATGGAAGAGACGATAAAATCATGTTCCTGAAACGGGAAACAGAATCCATGTGAGGCGATGGGCATGAGCGAAAACTTCAGAAAAGAGAAGAACAATATCTTTCTCAACTGCCTTGGTTCCAGAAAATTCTGGGGTATTCCCCTGTTAGTATGGGCGGTATTGGTTTTTGCTTCTTTGCTCTGGAATCTTTACTCTCTCAGGCAGAACACGCTTAATACCTTTAAGTACGAGGCTAAGACACTGGCTGGGGTAGCACTGTCAACCATCATGTGGACCTCGCAACATGAGCGGGTATATGTCCCGCTTACTGAATGGATTCCGATGGAACCATTCTTCTCAGAGTTGCCTGAAAGAGAAGTTGTTACAACCGACGGCTTAAGGCTTACGCAGGTATCCCATGCCTTAATCAGCCGCCAGGTAGCAGAACAGGCCTTGCTGCATGGATGGGAACAGAAATCTATCCGCATGACCAGCCTGCAGCCGTTAAATCCAGTCAATGCACCTGATGATTGGGAAAAAGACGCATTAAAGAGCTTTGAAAATGAACAAACAGAAAAATTTACCCTCAGTGGTGATGAATCTGGTCTTTCGCTAAAATATATGATGTCCCTCAGGGCAAAAGCGGAATGCCTGGATTGCCATGTTGACCACAGGGAAGGGGATCTCCTGGGTGGCCTGTCCGTAAGTGAACAGGCGACATCGCGCCTAGCCATGATTAAACCTCAGATTATCAGCATAATTGCTACTCACGCAGGTATTTTTGTGATTGTTGCTGCAGTGATCCTCTTTCTTTTGTCCTATATCAGGCGGCAGTGGCTTAATCTTGATCAGCTAAATGGCGAACAAAAAAAGATGCTGATCAAGCTTGCCGAAAGCGAGGCCAAGCTAAAAGAAATGGCCATTACAGACGAACTTACCGGACTAAAAAATCGGCGGGGGTTTTTACTCTTTGCCGCACAACAGATAAAGGAAGCTAACCGCAATAAGGGAAGGATCTGGTTTATTTTCATTGATGTCGATGGCATGAAAGCAGTCAACGATATATACGGGCACAGCGAGGGGGACAAAGCTTTAACAGCAACTGCAAACATCATCAAAAACACCTTCCGGGAGTCAGATGTTAGCGCGCGTATAGGTGGGGATGAATTTGTGGTCATGATCACAGGCACAACTGAGATTAATGGATGCGCTATTATTGAGCGTTTGCAGAAAAACGTGGATTTCTACAATAATGCTGCAAAATACCCCTATAGATTATCTTTAAGTGCAGGCATCGTTGATTACGATCCTGGCGAAAATCCCTGCAGCATTGAAGCCCTGCTAAAAAAAGCAGACGAATTAATGTACGAGAACAAACGGAGCAAAACCCATTGCCGCAACAACTGCAGCAAGGGTATATCCGCCATAGAACCAGCTTGAGCTTTTCTGTCCGAAGTAGCGGATAAGAATTAATAAAATGACCACAGTTCGCTTTGGTAATCAGCTTAATAATATAAATAGACATCCATGCCGCATATGACAGCGCCAGCAGAGGAAAGATAAATAGTAGTTATGTATTTTTTTTCTTAAAGGTCTAATTTGCTGGAAGGAAAATTGCGTTGGAGAACGAAATACTACATCAAGTAGAAAAAAAGGCTTTGCCTGGCCTTAGGGGGAGAGGCATCGCAAGGCTAGCTATCTAAAGTCTAGAATGGAGGTTAAAAACTTGAAAAAAAGAATAATTGTTTTGTCCCTGTTAATAGCGGTTTTGGCGATGACGTTACTAGCTGGCTGCCAAAATGAGGCCAGAGTTTACAATAACGGGGAATTCACCGCCTTTTCTGACGCCACCGACCGGGGTTACATGGAAGTTACCCTCACTATCAATAACGACAAGATAACGGCAGCTAAGGTGCGTGGTTTTGACAGTCTGGGGTTGGAAAAACCTGATACTTACCGCCATCAGCCTTTCCTAACTGCTAAAGAAGAGCTTCCCAAACGCTTTGTAGCAAAAAATAGCTGGGACGTAGACCTGGTTACCGGTGCCACCACCTCTTCTAACCAATCGCGCATGGCTGCTTTGCGGGCCTTGCAAAAGGCACGCGTTACCCCAACTACAGCGGCGAAATTTTTTGACGGCACCTACATGGCAATTTCTGATCGCACTGAACGTGGTTGGGGGATAGTTTGGGTTACCATCGGTAACGACAAAATCACTAATGTCGTCATTCATGAGACAGCAGCGGTGAGAGATGCGGCTGGCGCAGTAGTGCCAGGGCAATTTGAGCGCAAAAACATCGATTCAGCGAATCCTGCTTTTTACGGTTTTCCTCCCTACCATGAGGCCAGGGTGGAACTGCCGAAACGCTTTGTAGCTGCTAACAGCGCTAAGATCGACGCTTTTACCGGCGCGACCGCCACTTCTAACAACGCCATGGCAGCTGTGGCACGCGCGTTGGAGATGGCCCGCCGTTAGAGCAAGAAAGCTTTATCCCCCAGAATTTCGGGCAGGTTTAATCCTGCTCTTTTTCTTTTTTACTTTACAATCATCCTAAAATTGTCATAACTACCAGGCCCTATCTTTGCCCTGCGAATCTGCTGCCAATCTACCTCAGTTTATTCTTTAGGGCCAGTATGGCCAAGGCGGCGACGGTGATAACCATGCTTGCATACTGGGCTGGGGAGAGGCCACCGGCGTCATAGCGGAAGAACTCGATTATGAACCGGTAAACCGAATAGGAGCCAGCCATCAGGAGCAGGATTTCGCCCGGAAAACGCTTGTTTTTTCCCCGCTCCCAGAGCAGAATAAAGATAGCGAAACTGGCCAGGGCAGAATAGATCTGGACGGGATGCCTTAAACTGCCCTCGACCAGTACCGCCCAGGGAACATTGGTGACGTTGCCATAGATGTCGCAGCCGATGCGGCCGATGGCATATCCTAACATTAGGCCGGGGGCAAAAGCATCGCCCAGCTCAAGAAAAGAAATCCTCTGGCGGCGGGCATAAATGAGGGCTGTGATAACGCCACCCAGTACCGCGCCGTGGAAAGAGAGCCCTCCCTGGTGGAGGGAAAAAACTGACAGCGGGCTGGCACTGTAATCATTCCAGTTCAGTGCCACATAAAGCAGGCGGGCACCGGCCAAGCCGCCGGCCAGCAAGTATATTATCAGGTCAAGGGCCTTGTTTTGGTCCAGGCCGTTTCTTCGTGCCCCTTTAAGTGCGACGAAGGCGCCGGCCAGGAAACCCAGGGACACCATTATTCCAAAAAGATAGATGTTCAGTCCGCCCAGAGAAAAGAGCAGTTGTGGTGCCGACATCAGTTATCACCTTTCCGTTTTTCACAGTGTTCTTTGCTGTGCATGCCGCGCATGAAGAAGATATGGAGCAGCGGGCAGAGCAGTATCACCAGGTACGGGAGAAAGTATTCCATCCACATCCTCCTACGATACGTAGTAGTTTTAAAACCATTATAAAGCACTAATTGCAGTAATACAAGTGAGCTCTTTAAGCAATTCTTCTCAATTGTCAAGGGCTTGACCTGATACAGCAATTACCCTGTGCTTTGAAACTCTAAATACATAAAAAGGAAGGATTCATTGTTTCGGTTGTAGAATGATTGTTTAAAAGCAAAAATAAAGCAGGAGACTATAATGGGAGAATGGAAATACGTGTTGCCGTCAGGACAACTGCCTGACAGCAAGGTTGTCGCGGTAAGAATCAACGGACAGAGTATTATGCTGGCCAGGGTAGAAGGAAGGGTATTCGCTCTGCGCAATGAATGTCCGCACCTGGGCTGCCGGCTGCATCGCGGCCGCCTGAATGGCTATTTGCTCCAATGCCCATGCCACGACTGGCAATTTGACCTCCGCTCCGGGGAGTTCACCCTAGCGCCGGAAATAAAAATCCCTGCCTTTTTGGTCAAGGAGGAAAACGGGGAAATATTGCTGAAAACGGGAGGAGAACTACCATGAAAGCATTCTTGTATGCTTTAAGCACCTGTTTCCATTGTCAGCGCACAAAAAAATGGCTGAATGAACACCAGATCGCTTACGATTATGTTGATGTAGACCTTGCCGAAGAAGAAGAAAAAAAACGCTTAATCCAGGAAGTCCAAACGATGACCGGCTCGACGCAATTTCCGGTGTTAAAAGTCGGCAAACAGCACACGGTCGGCTTTAACGAGGAACGCATCCGGAAGTTGTTGGGGTAGGCTACACATGCAAAAAACCAACCGTAAAGAGTTTATCCGCACCTGGTTTGCCGCCGTGGTGGATAAACTTGGTTACAAGTTTACACCTGATGTTGAAATGGCTGAGTTCCTCCTGGAACAGATTGTGCTACTGGAACAGAGGTTCGGCAGCCCCTACTGCCCCTGTCAGGCCCTGACCGGGAACAGGGCAGACGACATGAAAATCGTCTGTCCGTGCATCCCCTATCACCGCAGGCATTTCGACTATATGAAGCAATGCTGGTGCGGGCTTTATGTTCATAAAGACATTGTTGACCCGTCTATGTTGCGCCAGATTCCGGCTGCAGAAGTGCCTGCAGTTAAATTAAAAAGCCAAGCCTAAAAGACTTGGCGCATGAAATGCATTTACTAGGAATTACTTTAAACCAGCCCTGGAGACAATGGTTTCTGCTACTTCTTCCGCACTTGCGAAGGGAAAATCAGCTGCACTCAACAATTTGCCGGCTTCTCCGGCAGTAACTTCAAGACCTCCTGCCCGGCAAGTCGTATTAGCCCCCTCGGGAAAGGCAGCCAGTAAAGATTCCGGAGTGGCGATGGGAAAAGCAGCTCCTTGCAAGGCTCCGATAATCTGGCTTTTGATGGTCTCTCGTATGCTCATATGGACACCTCCTTTCACTTTGATTTATCAAACGCTGGCTCAATAATAAAGGATATTATAGGTTCATGAATTTGCCGTGACTGAACAGCACGACGTTTTGACATTATGATGGCGTGACGTTATAATGGCTTATGGAGGTGTTTTTCATGAGTGAGACAACGAAACGTTCAACTATTTACTTTAAACCTGAGCTTCATCGGGCGCTTCGGATCAAGGCTGCGGACACACAGCGAAGCGTGTCCGATATTGTGAATGATGCAGTCCAAATGGCCCTGCGTGAGGATGCTGAGGATCTCTTCGCCTTTGAAGAACGTGCTAAGGAGCCTGCGCTGACCTACGAAGAACTGCTCAAGGACCTGAAGGCCCATGGGAAAATATAGGCTGGTTTTCAAGAAATCCGTAGCCAAGGATTTTCGTGCTATTCCAAAGAGAGATGTTTCTCGCATTCTCAAGTGCATCGAGGCTTTATCCGATGATCCGCGCAGCCCGGGATGTGAGAAGCTGTCGGGCGAGGAGAGATATCGAGTTCGGCAGGGGGTATATCGCATAATCTATGAAATAGAGGACGATAAAATCGTTGTCGTAGTGGTGAAGATCGGTCACAGGGGGGAAGTATACAGCAGCTACTAACACCCCCAGAAGGTGTAAGGTGCAGGGTTCAACTGGGTCTTGGCTTCAGAGGGGGATTGCTACCCCCACTGAAGCTTAGAGCCAGTTAATACAGTGCGTAGCCGCTCTTATCCCGCCGCCTTAATTGGGGACATTCCTGTCCCCAAAGACTGGCCCGAGCTTCAGCAGGTGTGTCCCCTTTCCTTAGTAGCGGGGGCATTAGAGCGGGTAGCTATCTATGATAAATCCTGGCACCGCCTCTTGTACACTTTCCGTTCCAGAAAAGGATGTGTTTACTTCCAAAGGCTTATATTTGCATCTAGTTGAGAAATAATAGTGCTACGCGGGCCTGTATGCATCTGAGGCCTCCTGCTGCCACCCTGCCAGCCTTGCCCAGTCAAAGGACATATTCCACAAGATAACTCTCTCCAGAAAATCTTCTTCCTAATTTAATTTATCCAAAAAAAGTTTTGGATACAGCTTAAATGCTGTATACTTTTTTAAATCTGAATCGTTTAATCATTAGAAGAAACTGCAAAACAGTTTATGGATGTGAACAAGCACATTCCGGAAAATAAAGCGCAGATGCAAAACGTTTTGTAAGGAGGCAAAGATGCGTAATGAGCTGTTAGAACAATTATTTAAAAATAAAGCCAGTATTATTTACAGATATCTGCTTAAAATCGGCTGCAGCCACCATGATGCTGAAGATATTGTTCAGGACGCAATTTTTAAAGCCCTCATTTACTTGGAGGCGATTGAGGAAGATAAAGTGGGCGCCTGGCTTTTTAAGGTTGCATTAAATCGCTATTATGACTTGTGCCGGAAAAATAAAAGACATCCACTGGATTCCTTTGATAGCGAGAATATCCTGCACCATCTCCCCGTCTATCATCCAGAAGATCAGGTCTTAGAAAATGAGCAAAAGCAACAAATAACCAGAGTGTTAAAGGAGTTAAGCGGAATATCCCAAAACTTGCTGATTTTAAAGTATGTGGTCGGCCTCTCTTACCGGGAGGCGGCAGAAATACTGGATATCAATGAACAGAAGGCAAAAACTTATATTTACAGGGCCAAACAAAAATTCAGGCACCATTGGAGGGAGTTTAATGATGAATAATGCGGAAAAACGGGCCGAGAGCTTTGATTTTAATAAAACTAGCAAGGTCTTGCAAAAGGCCAAGCTATTCACCTTTATTCGAACGGTGACGATTAGCTTTGTTGTCTTTGTCTTGCTAAGTGGGGCGCTGGTTGTGCTGAACTCTATAATGTTAGGGCGCATCGCCACAAAGGAGCTTATAAGTGAACATCTGTTTGATACTGTGGCCAGGCCGAATATATACCAGGGCCAGTATCAAGTTACCCACGGGTTCCTTGCTGGCGAAATTGCGTATGTTACTTACAGGATTGTTGGCACAAGGCCGGTTTATAACGGGTCTTATCGAATTGATTTTAGCCTGATCCCGCTAACATTCGGCATTTATGGCACCGGTAGAGGCCAGTTGAACCGGATTGAAGTTGCAGGCGGATACCATTACTTTAACAGAGCCGGTCAAAGAGAGATGATCTTTTTCCATCCTGCCATCCAGTATCAAACTTACCCAAACGACCTGGACTCGTTGGAGGCAATCGGTCCAGATAAATACCTGGAAATGGCGCTTTCATTTGACCGGGATTACAGTTTTAAAGAAGTGCAGGCAATGCTCCCTGGGGAAGTAAAAATAGCTTGGTACTGGGTAGATACCTACAATCAAGACAATTTGGCTGGAATGAAAGGTCGATATTTGGCAAGAATAGGTCCTGACGGGCAGCCAACAGGTGAAAAAGAATTTTTTCCGCCAGAATATATGCATGCTAATCGCATCTATGGGATGAGGGGCTTATCTTCCGAGGGCGAAATAATCGACGATCCCCGCCCTAATTTTGTGGAAGCCATTAAAACAGGCATGAAGAGAGAAGGCCGTTACCAGTCGCAATTTCAAAGGCTCTTTTCAGCATTGAGCAACGACAAGGGAGAAATAGCAGTTGCTGACCTGAGGATTATTGGGGTTGTTGTTACGGGTGATACCGCATCTTTGAGCCAGTTGCAGGGAAAAGATTATCTTAAGGCTGCCAGTTTGGGCATTGTGGCTGATAAGTTCTAGAACGTCAAGGCTAGCGTCAGGGGACGGGGTTCTTGAAATCCCAATGACCCAAATCATGCCCCTGGCCCCTGGATCTGCACTGTGGATCCAGGGGCTTTTTTATTTCCCCGAAAATCTCGCGTGATATTAATTGTACAGGACCGTTTATTTTTTCAGGAAGAAGTTTTAAAGAAAGGTAAGGTGTTGTATGAAAGGCCCAAACAACTGGTTTGACTTTGCGGCTGACGATATTAAATCCGGGGAAATACTGCTGAGAGAAGGAATGTATAACATGGCCTGTTTTCATGCTCAACAGGGCATTCTTTTGGCATTATTGCCTCCACAGGAGATTTCGTCATCAATATCCCTTCGGCAAATTTGGCTAAAGCGGTAGACCTGTGCGGAACAGTGTCAGGCAGGGATGTTAATAAGTTTCTTGAATGCGGACTTACGCCTGTACCGGCTTCTGCCGTAAAAGCGCCCTTAATAAAAGAGTGCCCAGTAAATATTGAATGCGCCGTTAAAGAAATTTTGCCTCTTGGCACCCACCATGCCTTTATCGCTGAGGTGGCTGCCGTAAATATTGATACGGCAGTACTAGATGATAAAGGCCGGATTGATATTGAACGATTACAGCCTTACGCCTACTGCTTGCATGAATGCGGCAGGTTTCTTCCCTATTAGGAGTCCATGGGTTTTCGCAAAAAAACAAAGGCAAATAGAGAAAAGGTAATAAATACATTAACGTTGCGCTATTGGCTTCTTGGATAGCGAAAATGGTGAATCAAGGGAGAGGGCCAGGTAAGCAAACGGTCTTCCTCGGTCGCCCAAGGGCCACCGTTATGGATGAGCAGAGGAACTCCATCCTTTCTCCGTTTATCTGATACAATTCCAATATGCCACAAGGGGGCGCCATACACCACAATGTCTCCTCCTTGCCACTGGGCCAGGTTCTCTGCGTTCCCCGGGATGATCTCAGTGGTCAAGACCTGGGCATGCCGTTTAAAAAAGGGCACCAGGTTTTGCACCCGGCGGAAATCGATATTGGGTTCCGGTCTGCCCCCTACCCGGGGATAAGCCCGGAGGTTATTCTTGATATCTTGATCAACCATATCCTTCAAATCATAGCCGGCCCCTCGAAAGGCGCGCCAAATTACATCTGTGCAGACTCCTTCATCATCGGGGGGATAGCCCCCGCGGAAATACCCGTCCCTGTAAACGGTTTTGTTAAGAACTTCTTGGCGGGCAAAAAGGACCAGGTCTTCCAAATCATCAAGGCCGTTGCCGTTTTTGTCTGAACCAGTTAAAATCCTGGGGACCACAAGCGGTTTTTTCCAGGGTAAGAGTCCGGCTACCGGCTCTTTTATCTCCAGATCAACCTGACTCTCGACTGCACCTCCGGAAACCCTGTAAATGCTTTGGACTGCTAGCGTCAATAATATAATCAATAGCAAAAAGGTAATCGCAATTTTTCTCGACACATCATCAACTCCCTGGATGTATGGCATGCTTTACAAACATGCTTCCATTCAATTATAAATTATCCTATAAAGATTCTGCTTTGACAACTCTAGCATGTCAAATCCAGTGAGATGGGCGCTCGATTTGAATGGCAAAAAGAAGAATTAGAAAGGCGAAAAAACAACTTGGTATCTCTGCCAGCCTCTGGGCTTGGTTGGGAAGAGATAAAACGCAGGGTTCGAAATCACTATGGCCGTTAACCTAATTATTGCACCTGAAGTTGAGCAAGACATTGCCGACGCTTATGCGTGGTATGAGAAACAAAGGTCAGAACTCGGAGAAGAATTTCTCAGTTGTGTCGATGCTCTTGTTCAAGCAATTGTGCGGATGCCAAATGTTTATGCAATTGTTTTTAACAAATATCGGAGAGGTCTGGTCAGGCAATTTTGGGAACACCATACCGAATTATGGGATACAGGTCAGTACTCACTTTTTTTTTCGGAGGCCTTTGGATCCGGGTGAAGCGGGCGAAATCTAATCCTAATGTCGTTTTAAAACGTGATGTTTTTAGACCTAAAAGGGAGTACTCGTCTGCCAGATAATTTAGTATGGTGTACCCCTAATTCCCCATGACTTGCCACGACTTGCCAAAAAAAGAGGCCTTACCAAAACTAGTGTTTGGTAAGGCCTCTAACCTAATATCTCGTATAGGGTGCTTTTTCCATTTTAAGTATCTTTCCATTGTTCGCATTAATAACAACTGTTCTTCCATAATAAGCCATATTAATCTCATCATCCACATAGTATACGTTAATTTTATATGCTTTTATCATTTGACTTTTATACCAAAAGGGAGTGGGTTTAACATTATCACTAACTTGTCTAAGCTCCCATTGATTCCTGCTAGGTAAATCTTTAGGTGGCTTAGCGGCGTTAATAGCAATTTTACGAGCTTGTGAGGGTAGTATGGATGAATTAAACAAAGGTTTTGTAATATACACTAACGGAAAAAGCACAACAAAAAATACAATTATCAAAATAAAATAACGTTTTTTCAAAAGCTACCCTCCTTGCAAGCCTTTTCTTAGCTTTCACAATTAATATACTCACTTACTTGGGCATGACCAGAATAGATTGTGTAAGAACCAGCGTAATTATTACTTAATTTTTTTTGCTTGCAAGCATAGGAGAAGATGTTCTAGTTTTAAACCATTTGTCCTTTTGGTAATTACTTCATGGGTGAGAAGGGGACAGGGGGTGTGCCACGAGGCGCACTTTAAGATAGAGTGTGTGAACTATACAGGAGATGGGGGTAGGCCCCCCGAAGCCGGCTTGCAGGAGCAGGCTTCAAACCACCTTAAGCTGACCTGGTAAAGAGCCTTGGTAGTGAGCGTTAAGGAAAAGGCAGGCAGGATTAAACCTGTCAGGTAAGAGATAGGGAGACGAGCGCAAGCGATCCGCCGTTTAAAGCGAGCGGCAGGAGGCAAAATGACTAATTTGGCCATCAGTCTGCCTCCAAATCAAAGACACCTTCATAGCTCTCACTTGATGTTTGGCCCTGAGCTGCAAGACGGGCCTCTTCAAGCAAGCGCTGTACAGCGGGACGGATTTGGCGGCGGCTTTCTTTAAACTTATCAAGTAGTTCTTGTCCTGACAGACCTTGGGCTATTAAATCGGCCAGGATTTGTTCGTCAAATTCTCCGTCGCCTTCCCGAACAGGACGGATGACGATAGCATTGTTTTGGATATAGCATTCCACTTCCTTATCAATGCCAACGCTGTTATAAAAATAAATCGGTATGGTTATCTGGCGTTTCTGAGATACCGATATGCGTTTTTTTATCATTGGATTTTCTCCTTTGGTTTTAACTTGGGACATTAGTATCCCTTGCGCACTAATTTCTTTATAGTGCTGCAAAGCATCGAGAAACTTCTGGTTATCTTCCCCGTCTTCAAAGATGTTTTACCGGTTGATTCCTCTTGAAAAAATGTGATGAATTCCGCTATTGCTCTTTTCCCTGGCCTGTCTTGGTACAGGCAACACCTCTTTGCTGCATTAATACAGAACTGATAATGTATCAAGAACCCCGTCCCCTTGGCGTCCCCTTACTGCACACCAAATTTTATCTTAATTTAACAATAATTGTATTGACATGCCGGGGGGGGGGGGCTGATAGAATAAGTCATGGCAACTATTCCCAAAAAAGGCAAGTAAGGAGGTAGCCTTGTGTCTGTGATAGTTGCTTGAATAAATATTGCAGGAGAGTGGTTTTCATGTTGGCAGGAAAAGCACAAAACTTGGTGAATCGAGTTGCAAAACGACTGGTGTTTACGGTGCTATCTTGTTTGCTGCTGGTGTTTTCACTGACAGGGTTTACTTTCTCCTCACCGGTTAACGAGCAGCCGGAAATCATGATCTTGGGACCGCATGTACAGACTTACGACCTTGATGCTGTTCAATGGGAATTTCCCCTCACGGCAACCGGGTTTGGTCCGGGGCTTGGGACGGCCCGCCTCGTGGAGTTTAGTATTGACGGGTACGACCTGCTTCAGCTTGTCCCAGAGGCGCAAAGAACCTTGACAGTCCATCGTCTGGACAAAGAGATTAACCGTAATGAGTTTAGAAAGTGGGATGACTATCGCAGACGGGCGGCGATACTGAGAATTAGAAATGATAAACAGCTGGCTTTTTCTGAATCCGAAGAACGTGAGTACAGAGAACTCCACGAACGCGTGATGAGAGTCGGCAAACGGCTACAAGATAACAGGCCTAGTGAATTCGTTCCTGCTAGTTTGCTTCTGAACGTAGCTGATCTGCCTTTTCAAGTCACTGCAGATAGTCATTTTAAAGTAAGGCTTGCAGCAAAATTTGGACAAGGTCAAGCTGTTTGGGAAGGAGAAGTTCTTGTTGTAGACGTGGAACCGCTAGCCACCAATCCGGTTTGGACGCCAGCTGAGTTGCATATCCATAGTACTTTTGCCGCAGATGGGCATTCCACCCCTGCAGAGCTTGCGGCTAAGCTTTCTAACAGAGGTTACCACATTGGCTATGTAACCGATGAACCGTCGAGTGCTACTCCCACAACTATGAGTGGAAGTGGTATTCGTGGACAGTCTACGCCGCTTGCTACCTGGGAACAGTACCGCACTGCTGTTCGTAATGCTTCAAATGTTCAAATAGCGATGTTTCCAGGGGCGGAAATTGCTGCTTCGGCCGAGCAACCTCCTGTTACCGGCGAACATAATGGCCATGCCTTAGCCTATGGCATCCGAAACCTGACTGATTTAAGATATAGGTGGTTTCTGCCGAATAATTTACTGCGTAACATTAATATCAATAATAGTAACCCTGATCCTCCAACCGTCACAAACCCTAATCCCCCAGGTCCATCGTCGGCTGCCATAGCACATCCTTTTTGCAGTCTATATCCATGGCGTGTCTGGGGAGCAAGTCTAACTGAACGCTATAATGGCTATGAAGTTATGTCAAACGCTGCAGCGCAAACAAACTTTGCCCCTAATAGCCGACACATGAATACGTGGCGAAGCGAACTGGTTGCTCGCTTTTCCAACGCTTTTGCGGGGAATGGTTTTCCTTCTGTACGTACCGGAAGTGACTACGGTAATACTCTTCTAGGAATTCCTGTTGGGTCGATGGGATTTTTTACGTTTATAGCACTACCTTTTCCTCTGCCAAGCGATATGAGGAATCTGCTCCAAGGGGATGTTGACCGCGCTTTGCTCGCTGGGCGAACCATAGCCAGCCGTCTGGGTGGAGTGGCCTCGTTCAGGCTGAGAAATGCGCAAGGCGGATGGCAGGGAATCGGCTCTTGGTTTGCCATGCCGCCCTTCGCTACGGTGAGCGGCGAGATACAGTTGCGGGCTGCCTTATCCGGCAATTACCAGGTAAGAATCGTTGAAAACAGCAGTGGACGCACGGAGTTAGCAGACATAAGACACAACTCAACGCACCACCTAAATGCTGGTCAAACCGTGATAATTCCTGTCAGTTTCCGCTTCGATGGCGGACAAAGGAGCTACCACGTAATTGTTGAGCATACTGTTCTTAGTGATGGAATTTTAGTTACAATGGACACGATTTACACCAGCCCAATTTTTATTAGGCAGTAGCATAATTTGCTTACCTGCCCTCGACCGATGTCGGGGGCAGGTAAGGGAGGGAGTCTATGAAAGAGTTTAAGATACGAAAAGTAATAGTTTTTTTGGCCTGGGGTATTTCTTTGATGTTATTGCTATGGTGGTATCCTTTGAGAAATGAGATTATGGCTTTTTGGTTAGTTGTTTTTTCAATGTCTATTTCTACCACTCTTCCTTTGGTATTATTAAAAAACTTTCATTTAGCCTTGCCGGGGATACTCGTCCTGCCTTTTTTTTGTTTAAATGTTATGATAGCAGCAATGAACGGGAAAGTGAACGGGAAGTTAGCCGAACAAATCGTGTTCGGCTATTTATTCTTTCTTTTCATTACTGTTTGTGGAACTTTACTGGCCTGGTTGTATAAAGATGAAAAAAAGAAAGCGACTGCTAAATAACGCAAAGATAGAAAAACCGTTGTGGCCCTAAAAATTAAACCGGGGAAAAGCTGGGGAAGAGTAAACCAATGATAAGGAGGTTTATTGTAATGCACAGATTAAAGCGGGTAGAAGCTCTGTTAAATTCAGGTACGCATGAAACTTCCCCTGTCCCGATCGCTTCGATTTCCTTTTTTTTAAACCTGTCTTGGTTGGGGTACAATATTTTGCTTGCTTTGCAGGGATACCACCAAACAACTGGGATGAGTATTTGGTGGTCGCTAACTTTTCTAGCTACCATAATTATTAACAGTTCTTTACTAATAAAATCCCTGGATGCCTTTGTTTTTGCTGTAACCGTTATTATCATTATGTTATGGCCTATATCATTTCTTTTTCTTCAAGCATGGATTTGGATGAATGGTTTCCTTTCGGCCATTATTTCTCCTATCATAGCTCTGGTAATCTCGCTGTCACTGATATATTTTTGTTTGTGGTTTCAAGCCAGCAAAAGCAGAATTTGGGCCCGCCGAGTGCTATTAACAGTGCAGGGAGCACTGTTGGCGTTAAGCCTGCTTCTCATGTTTAATCGCGGAGATTTGGCCGCCACCCCCGGCGGGATGGCACTTGCAGTTGCAGTTGTTACTTTGCTTGTTGTGCCGGTTTTGATTGCCGTAGCTTTTTCGTTTACACGAAAGCAAGATGGGCAGCTAATAGGAAAAATCTACTGGGCGGCTTTCATAATCCAGATAATAACAGCAATTGCAGCAGTTTATTATTACGCGGTTATTCCCACTGTGTAGCACCTGGGCCGTAAGAGTAGTAAGAGTAGAAGTAGGGGTCAGGTCTAAATTCTTAACATGTTGGAGGGTGCTGACCTGCGGCATGATAGATCAAAATATCCTTATCTTTGTATGGCTACTACTGGTGGCGGCAGTAGCAAATAACCTGATCCGCCGAAATGCAAGTTTTGTCCGCACGTTTTATATGTTTATGCTTACGACCTATGTATGTGCTCTGGTGGCCGTGACTTTATTTCCGATTCCATTCCAAGCGGAACTGCTAGATGTGAGGAGGACCAAGCAAGTACTTTTTAATAATTATTACCCGTTTAGGACTATTAGTGAGGTATTAGCCCATGGGGACGCCAGGGTGCTGCTGCTTCAGTTAGGAGGGAATTTATTGCTCCTAATGCCATTAACTCTTCTCCTGCCCATCCTATTTAAGCGATTTCGTTCATTTAAGTCAACTATTATAGTCGCTACAGCTGTTTCATTAATCATTGAGTTTCTGCAATTAGCTATATCTGCTGTTATTGGATTCACGTATAGAAACGCCGATGTCGATGATATTTTAATTAACGTATTCGGCGCAATGATTGGGTATGGAGTTTATACAGTTATCGCTAAAATTATATTCAGGAGGGGATCACAATGAACATCGAAATGGACGCCATGGTCAGCGCAACTGCCATTTCCAAATCCTTCGGCAAGTATTTGGCGGAATCCAAAAACAGCCCGGTTTTTATTCTAAAGAACAACGAGATCGAAAGTGTTTTGCTTGACATAAACACATACAAAAAACTAGTGGATGCCTATGAACTGATGCAGGATACAATAATGGCAAGAGAAATCATTAACCAACCAACCGTCAATCCTGACGATCAGGATGTATTTGACATAATCCGGGAGGCGGGGGCTAAGTCCGATGCGGGTAAAGCCTAAAAACACCAACCGTTTCCGGTATGAGTTTCAGTTGTTGGAACATCGGGATAGGGAACGGGTTTTAGAGGCGTTAAAAACTCTTGCGGAAACACCCGTTTCCTCCAACGCTATTTGCCTTGAACTGTGACCCCAAACTGGCAGAATAAGTCTGCTGTAAGACAAGAATAATAATAGCAGAATAAGTCAGAGGAGATAAGGATTATGAAACTAAGTGCAAGAAACCAGTTCCCCGGAAAGGTTATCGAGACAAGGAAGGCACTGTCAATGCTATTGTCAAGGTAGATGTCGGAAACGGCATGGTAATCACTTCCATGATCACATTGGATGCCCTGAAAGATCTGGGCATAAAAGTTGGTGATGAGGTAACGGCTGTTGTCAAATCCTCTTCTGTGATGCTGATGGTTTGATATTTTGAAAATTTTTGCCCGGCATTGAGCTATGTCCGCTTCATACTATCTACAAAAAATCTTGCTACTTCTGGCGGCGGGAGAAATTCCCACTTTCCTTTTGCACCAAGGCTTAATGCCCCAAGCTCAAAATGCAGCATGGCAATTCCGCAGTCCAACCTTTTGGAAATATTGGTTATGTTAGGAGCTCTATCCGTAAGAAATAATACTGAGGCTTCTTCCAATTGGAATCTCCAAGGCTGGCGGTTAACTGCAGATGGAGCCAGCCTGGCAGCTTCCAGCCCGGCTTTGGCCCACTCCGGCCTTGGTGCAAGGGGGTTAATAATAAGCCTGTCCAAGGGTTTCCTATTGTAGGAGGAAACAAAACCTGACATAATCTTTTCCTCATTGGTTTTATCTGCATCGACATAGCCTACAGGCGTAACTGCCAGCACTTGTTCGTTGTTTTGGCATGATACATGCCTGGCAGCAGTTTTTGCCCTAAAGAAGCCGCCTACCCAGCAGGTGGCTAAGCCCAAAACTGTGGCCTCCAGGATAAGGGCTTCGCCAAAATAACCAACCTTTTCTTGCACAAAGGGATCTCCCATATCACCGATAAAAGCAATGTAAGCAGAGGCCCCTTTTATCTTGCCATAAGAGCCGATAACTCCTGTAAAAACTTCTTCGGCGTTTCGATGTACAAGTGCTGCTCTGACACCGGCAAAAGGCCGAAAACCTGAACAAGCGTTTTCTAAACGCTGAAAAACTTCTGCGGGAATCCCCTTATCAATAAACTGCCGGCGTGATTTTCGCCTGAAAATTGCCTTGTACCAGTCGATGGCCTGGATTTCCATGTAATAATCATCCCCTCAATATTCAAATAAAGAACGGGTTTTGAGCATGATGTTTGGCTTTCATCCAGTGAACCGCAATGAGGCCAACCTTCTGTTCGGGGTAGTCAACCAGCTCTACCAGCAAACACCTATCATTCTCACATCAAACAAAGGCCTTATCGAATGGGGAGAGTTTATGGGTGACCCTGTTATTACAGCCGTATTGTTGGACCGGCTGATGCACAAATGTGAAATATTTGATCTGGATGGCGACAGCTACAGGTTAAAACACCGAAAAAGAATCCTGAAAAACCAGACAAATAATTTCCAGTTAAAAGCGTGGCCAACTGCTGCAATTTAAATGGCCGAAATTGCAGCATTTTTATTGACCGCTCACAAAAGGTCAAGCAGCGCCATTTTTATCATAGATAGCTACCCGCTCTAATGCCCCGCTTCTTCGAAGCGGCGCCTAAGAGCGGCTACGCACTGTATTAACTGGCTCTAAGCTTCAGTGGGGGATGCAATCCCCCGCTGAAGCAAGACCCAGTTGAATAACTGACGGATCGGTGTCCGATGCCGGTACTATTTCTCTTCATGAGGGCCGCATTAAAACACCAAGATTGTGTACCGGGATCGTTATTCCGGACAGCACCTGTTTTAGGGCAAACGGTTGAACAGCGGCAATTAAACAAGTTGCAGGGCCGGCAGATTTAGTTAAATCCAAGGTCTCGGTTTTGTGCCAGTTAATAGTAAGCCCGGCAGTCTCGGCAAGCTGTCCGGCTTCATAGGCGATACCCTTAGAGCCAATGGGCAGCAATTCATTTACACCGGGGACAGCCAGTAAAGTCTTTAGTATTTTTAAATCCATAGTCATGGGGTCATCTAAGGTCACCTCATGACCAACCTTCGGCAGTCCCACACAGATAAGCAGGTCCCCTGCCAGGGCATTTCCTAAGCGCAGTTCACCCGGCCCTGCAAGACCAATAACTGTCAGCCCCATGGCAGTTTGATGGGTAGGAATATTTTCTTCGGTGCTGCCGGTAACAACCTGTTCCGGATTCAGGCCAGCAGCCATTGCCTCGTCAAACACACCCCTCAGGATAGCTGCTCCTGTAGGATGCATTTCGACACTCAGAGTGTCAACAATAGAGACCGGTCTGGCTCCTGCCGCCATCACCTCCATTAAGGCCACCCGCGTAATTAGCCTGCCTACCAAGTAGCCTGGAACCTGGATCACATCCCCTTTTTTGGGGCCGATGGCACCCGATGAATCACAGGCAATAACAAGGCAATTCCCTAATCCTAATTCGATTAACACAAGGTCCCTTATCCGCCGGATAGCCAGATTAGCCATTCCTGCTTTGTTCCTTCCTTGGCGCAGAAAAGCTCAACATAAAAACAGACCTGTAGACAAGCCCCGCCAGACCAACATTGATAGCCGAACCAATCAACAATGGTAAAACCATAGCCATAAAGAAGCCAATACCGAAAAGGGGAACCATGGATAAGGGGGCCAAGATCCCATTTAACAGGGTGGCGACGATAAAAGCCACAGGCAGATTAATCCTTTTGGCCAAGAATCCAAATAAAGCCGCAAAAATACTCATTTGCACAGCAATCAACCCATGAATGGGCAAGGTCAGCGGAAAACCGGCAGTTGCCGCGCTGACCAAATGGCCTAAAGCAGCAATAACGCCACCAGGAAGGGCTCCAAACGCCAAAGCGCTGAAGTAACCAGCGGCAGAATCCAAGGCCACCGTCCCGGTGGGGCTTGGCAGTTTCAGAAAGGCACCGATTACGCTTAAGGCAACAAAGATCCCAATCCGGGCAATCAAGACTGTTTTGGTTGTTTTTTCCATGGCAAGAAAAGACGTACGGGTAGATGTACTCATCAGATTACCCCCCAAATTTCTTTTGTAATATGCCTGGGAAAATAAGAATCCCCAGCCCAACAGGCTGAGGATTTTACCATCATCCTCCATATCGCCTCCTTCCCTCGAAGGTAGACAAACTCCGCTGCAGGCAGGTCTCCTGGCTACCGGATCAGCCTACTTCCCAGCCTTCCCGGAAATCTAAGCTCCAGTGGCCATTGGGTTTCGTTACCGGATACAGTGGCGGGACCGCGCCTTCGGCCGTTATCTTTCCCGGCCTGGGACTTCCCTATTCTCCCCCATCTGAGGGGGCACCTGCAGGGCTTGAATACAATTTTTAACTTTGTCATGTTTTTTTCTATGTAGAAACAAAAAATCCTGCCTAGTGTAAAAAAAGACAACAATTAATTTTTTTAAGCATCAGGGGTGACAAGGGGACGGGGGTGACAAGGGGACGGGGTTCTTGGCACATTTTCCGCCAGTCATATTTATGCCCGGCAAACAAGGGGTGACAAGGGGACGGGGTTCTTGACACATTTTCCGCTAGTCATATTTATGCCCGGCAAACAATGCCCCGGTTAATCCCTGTTAGTCTGGCGATCTGCTTGATTGAAAGGTTGTATTCATCCTTGAGCTTTTTAAGATAAATATTTCTTTGCGTTTTCTCCATCTTTTGTAATTCATGCCCGCTTTTGATCTTACAAAGGGCCTGAATGATTTTCCCGGCTTCCTGGTCGGAGATAAAAAATCTTTCATCCATATCCAGGCAGGCATCTATTGTTTCTTTATTATGGTGTTCTTTAAAATAATGTACAGCCTTGATTTTGTCTTCATCATAAACCTTAAGGGCAAAACTCGTATCCAACAGCTTGAGCTTATTTTTATTCTCATCAATGTACGATCCGTAGCTGCTCCAATTGTAATGTTCAAGCTCTTTTACCAGTCCTGCCTTGCAAGGATTCTGGTGGATGTACCTGAGGACGGTTAAAAAATACGCATCATCTTCAATCGGCTCGCTTTTAAACCGGTCCTGAAACAGGTTGCCAATCCGTTCATATTTTTTATTGTACCAGTAGACATAACTGCCGCATATCCTGCGCATGAACTGTGCCAATGGCTCAACGCCGACTTGCAGTAACAGGTGAACGTGGTTACCCATTAAACAGTATGCATATAGACTATAGGCACTTATTTCTTTAAAGCGCTGTAAAGCATCGAGAAACTTCTGGCTATCTTCCCCATCTTCAAAGATGTTTTGCCGGTTGATGCCTCTTAAAAAAATGTGATAAGTTCCGCTATTGCTTTTTTCCCTGGCCTGTCTTGGTACAAACAACACCGCTTTGCTACATTAATAAATACAGAACTGATAATGTGTCAAGAACCCCGTCCCCTCGTCTTACGAGAACTGATAATGTGTCAAGAACCCCGTCCCCTCGTCTTACGATGTAAGGTAAATGTATGAGGCAGACGAAAATGTAATGGTCAGGTCTATATTTTTAACATTATTGCTCTTATCATTAAATTGGGGCTGTCGCACCAACAGCACCATAAAAAGAACAAAGGGCGGCGACTGGCAGATGCCAGAAGCCGTCTTTTGGTATAATATAGTTAAGGAAATACACTTTACAGCCAGATAACCCACCGTCAATCCTGATAACCAGGATGTATTTAACATAATCCGGGAGGCGGGGGCTAAGTCCGATGCGGGTAAAGCCTAAAAACACCAACCGTTTCCGGCATGAGTTTCAGTTGTTGGAACAGCGGGATAGGGAACGGGTTTTTGAGGCGCTAAAAACTTTTGCGGAAACACCCGTTCCCTCCAACGCTATTTGCCTTGAGAAAAATTACTACCGACTCAGAACCGGGGATATCAGGATAATATACCTGTTGTAAGACAAGAATAATAATAGCAGAATAAGTCAGAGGAGATAAGGATTATGAAACTAAGTGCAAGAAACCAGTTCCCCGGAAAGGTTATCGAGATCAAGGAAGGCACTGTCAATGCTATTGTCAAGGTAGATGCCGGAAACGGCATGGTAATCACTTCCATGATTACATTGGATGCCCTGAAAGATCTGGGCATAAAAGTTGGTGATGAGGTAACGGCTGTTGTCAAATCCTCTTCTGTGATGCTGATGGTTTGATATTTTGAAAATTTTTGCCCGGCAGTGAGCTATGTCCGCTTCATACTATCTACAAAAAATCTTGCTACTTCTGGCGGCGGGAGAAATTCCCACTTTCCTTTTACACCAAGGCTTAATGCCCCAAGCTCAAAATGCAGCATGGCAATTCCGCTAAAATTGCCTTGTACCAGTCGATGGTCTGGATTTCCATGTAATAATCATCCCCCCATTCGAACAAAGAACGGTTTTAGCATGATATTTGCAATTTCCTCGGATTTCCTTAATTGGCTTGGTCATCTGCAATTTCTGCCGCCACCAGTATCTTCACTAGCAAAAGAGGCATTTTTCAAAATTATTGCCACCTTAACAAGTCATTTGTTTTGCAGGATTTTGTTATATAGAGTCGAATTACCAATCTACAGGAAATTTTTTGGGAGCCAGGCCGGGGCAGGGCTGGCCCTGTCCAAGAAGATGGGCGCGGCAGACGGCGTCCCTGCAGCCGAAATCTTCCGGGGGCGTGAGCCGGTGAAAAATGACAGGACCGACTTTCTGACCGAAGCAGAAATATACTTGTTTAACAGCGGGGAATTGTACCACAGCTATTTAAAGTTCGGGGCGCATCGAATTGAGCTGCAGGGTGAGGAGGGGGTTCATTTTGCCCTCTGGGCTCCCAACGCAGCCGGGGTGGCGGTAGTGGGCGATTTTAACGGTTGGCGCGGCGAGGCCCATGCTATGGAAAAAAGAGGGAAAAGCGGGGTCTGGTCGCTGTTTGTGCCTGGCTTGCAGGAGGGAGAGCTATACAAGTACGAGATCCATACCGGTGCAGGACAGGCCCTCTTGAAAGCAGATCCCTTCGCCTTCTATGCCGAAAAGCGGCCCAACACCGCATCCCGCATCCATTCCTTGACAGGCTATCAATGGCAGGACCACCGCTGGCAGGCCGGCAAAAAAAATCCTCCCCAAGAGCAGCCGCTTTTAATCTACGAGGTTCATCTTGGCTCCTGGCGACGCAAAAAAGACGGCAGTTTTTTGACTTACCGGGAACTGGCCGGCGTCCTGCCGGAGTATGTAAAGGGCATGGGGTTTACCCATCTTGAGCTCTTGCCTGTGATGGAACACCCCTATGACGGCTCCTGGGGTTATCAAATTACGGGTTATTTTGCTCCAACCAGCAGGTACGGGACGCCCCAGGACCTGATGTACTTCATCGACAGCTGCCACCAGGCCGGCATTGGCGTGATTCTGGACTGGGTTCCAGGCCATTTTTGCAAAGACGCCCACGGCCTGCGCTCTTTTGACGGCACCAGCCTGTACGAGGGCGATGACCACGAGCAATGGGGGACATGCAAGTTTAACTTTGCCAGAAGGGAAGTATGGAGTTTTCTCATCTCGAATGCGGTCTTCTGGTTGGACAAGTTTCATGTTGACGGCCTCAGGATCGACGGTGTTTCCAGCATGCTGTATCTTGATTACGAAAAAGAGCCGGGGAACCGGCGGTTAAATTCGTGCGGAGGCGGAGAAAACCTGGAGGCAGTGGCATTTATGCAAAAACTGAATGCCACCATCTTCAATTATTATCCCCGGGCCTTGATGATCGCCGAGGAAGCTACGGAATGGCCCCTGGTGAGCTGGCCGGTAGAGCTGCAGGGGCTGGGCTGCAATTTCAAATGGAATATGGGCTGGATGAACGACACCTTGAAATACGTAGAGCTGGACTTTCCAGAGCGCTCTGCCCACCATCGGCTGTTGACCTTTTCCCTTTTCTACGCCTTCGCCGAGAATTTTGTCTTGCCCCTGTCCCATGATGAGGTGGTGCACGGCAAAAAATCCCTGATCAACCGCATGCCCGGTGATTACTGGCAAAAATTCGCCGGCCTGCGCCTTCTATACTGCTATTTTCTGTGTCATCCGGGCAAAAAACTTTTGTTCATGGGAGGTGAATTTGCCCAGTTTATTGAATGGCGATATGACGCGGAACTGGACTGGTTTTTGCTGGATTTCGAAATGCACAGGCAATACCAGAGCTTTGTCCAAACCGCTGGCCGGCTGTACCGGCAGGAAAAAAGTTTTTGGCAAAAAGAGCGGGGCTGGGAAGGTTTTACATGGGTCGATGCGGATAACGCTGCGCAGAGCATCCTGGTCTTCTTACGCCGGGCGCAGGAAAAAAGAGATTTTCTCTTGGTTGTGTTGAATTTCCGGCCCGAAACCTACCGGGAATTCCGGGTAGGGGTCCCCGGCCCGGGTAAATATCAAGAGATCTTGAACACCGACAGCCAGGCTTTCGGCGGTTCGGGGCAGGTTAATGCCGGAATAATTAAGGCCGAAAAAATACCTTGGCACCAGCGGGAATATTCCCTGAAAATAACTGTTCCTCCACTGGGAGGAGTCATCTTCAAGCCGGTGCGGGCTTGAGCCAGGTCTTTCTTGAGATTCAATCTGGCATTTTAGGGGGAGGTGGCTTAGTGTTCAAGGATAAGGACAGCTTTAAAGAGGCCTATTTGGAGAAATTTGCCGTGTCCGAGGGTAAAACCTTTGACGAAGGGACAACCGGGGATTATTATCATGCCTTGGTTCTATTATTAAAGGAAAAAATCAGCCTATATTGGGCAGAGACCAATAAGGCCTATGCCCGGGAGGGGAAAAAACAGGTCTATTATTTTTCCATGGAGTTTATGATCGGTAAACTCTTGGCCAATTACTTGACAAGCCTGGGGATCAAGGAGCTGGTCCAGGAGGGACTGGCCGAATTGGGACTAAACCTGGAGGACCTGGTGGCTCAGGAGCACGACGCCGGGCTGGGCAACGGGGGTTTAGGGCGGCTGGCTGCTTGCTTTTTAGATTCCATGGCTTTTCGCAGGGTGCCGGGTCATGGCAACGGCATCAGGTACAAGTATGGTCTGTTTCAGCAGAAAATTATCAACGGCTATCAGGCCGAAGTCCCGGACAACTGGCTGAAAAACGGCTATCCCTGGGAAATCCGCAAACCGGATAAGGCTGTTGTGGTCAAGTTTAAAGGGAATGTACGGGTGCAGCAAATTGACGGAAAACTTAGTTTTATCCACGAAAACTATGAGCCGGTGCTGGCGGTGCCCTATGACATTCCCGTGGTCAGTTATCAAAGTTTAAAAAACGTCAACAACCTGCGGCTTTGGAGTGCCGAACCCATCCTGGAGGAATTTGACCTCCATTCCTTTAACCGGGGTGATTATACCGAGGCCATCAGCTATAAATCGGAAGTGGAGGCGATTTCCTACATCCTTTATCCCGATGACAGCAGCCAGGCCGGCAGGGAGCTGAGACTGAAGCAGGAGTATTTCTTTGTGGCCGCCGGGCTGAAAGCCATTGTCCGGCGCTACAAAAAGAACAACCATCCTTTGCGGGAGTTTGCCAGCAGGGTGGCAGTACATATTAACGATACCCATCCGGCCCTTTGCATTCCGGAGCTGATGCGCATCCTGATGGACGAAGAAGGGATGGGTTGGGACGAGGCCTGGGACATCACCGTCAATACCGTGTCCTATACCAACCACACCATCATGCCGGAGGCAATGGAAAAATGGCCGGTAACCCTGATGCAATACCTCCTGCCCCGGATTTATATGATTGTGGAAGAGATCGACCGCAGGTTCCGGGAAGTAACAGGCCATAAATACCTGGGCCGGAATGACCTGATCAACAAAATGGCGATTATTCGCGATGGCCTTGTATGCATGGCCAATCTGGCCGTGGTCGGCAGCTATTCGGTGAACGGGGTTTCCAGTCTGCACACCGAGATCATCAAAAATAATGTCCTGAAAGAGTTCTTTGGGATTTTTCCCCAGAGATTCAACAATAAGACCAACGGGGTCAGCCACCGCCGCTTTTTGCTGGAGGCAAACCCCGGCCTGGCCCGGCTGATCACCAAGGCGATCGGGCCGAAATGGATCGAGGAGCCGGAAAAGCTGGCAGAGCTCCTTGATTACAAGGAAGATGCTAATTTATTGGAAGAATTGGCCCGGGTCAAATACGCTAACAAATGCCGCCTAGCAGAGCAGATCAGAGAAAAACAGGGTACAGTGGTAGATCCCGCCTCTATTTTTGATGTCCAGGTCAAGCGTATCCATGCCTACAAAAGACAGCTACTCAATGTGTTAAAGATTATGGACCTTTACAACCGCTTGAAAGAAAACCCTGATTTCCCTCTCCATCCCCACACCTATATTTTTGGCGGCAAGGCAGCGCCTGGCTACTTCTATGCCAAAACCGTCATCAAGCTGATCAATACCCTTGCCCAAAAAATTAACCAGGACCAGGAGGTAAACAGCAAGATCAAGGTGGTTTTTCTGGAAAACTTCAATGTCTCCTTGGCAGAAATGATTTATCCCGCAGCCGAGGTCAGTGAGCAGATATCTACTGCCAGCAAGGAGGCTTCCGGCACTGGGAATATGAAGTTTATGATGAACGGCGCCATTACCGTCGGGACCCTGGATGGGGCCAACATCGAGATCTGGGAGACTGTGGGAGACGAAAATTTTGTTGTCTTCGGGCAGACCGCGGACAAGGTCATTAAGTGTTACCAGGACGGGGGCTACCGGTCGTGGGAGGAATGCCATGGCAATCCCAGGTTGAAAAAGGCAGTCGACCAGTTGGTGGGCGGTTTTTTTGGCGAGGCTGCCGGCGAATTCTGGGTGATCTACGATTCCCTGTTAAAGCATAACGACGAGTTTTTTGTCCTGAAAGATTTTTATTCCTATACCGATGCCTGCAACGAGATCAATAATCTCTATCTTGACCGGCCTAAATGGAACAAGATGTCGCTGGAAAATATCGCTAAATCGGGATATTTTTCCAGCGACAGGACGATCCAGGAATACGCCAGGGAGATCTGGTTTAAAAAAGGAGGCAGGCCCAATGCCTAAAAAAGAATGCCTGGCTATGCTGTTGGCTGGTGGGCAGGGGAGCCGGTTGGGTAGCCTTACCCGCAGAATTGCCAAGCCAGCCCTTTCTTTTGGCGGCAAGTACAGAATAATCGATTTTAGTCTGAGCAATTGTGCCAATTCCAACATCGATACGGTAGGAGTATTGACCCAGTATAAGCCTTTTTCCCTTAATTCGTACATCGGGGTAGGCTCTGCCTGGGATCTGGACAGTTCCCTTGGGGGTGTCCATATCCTGCCCCCCTATGTCCGGGAAGAGGGTGGCAGTTGGTATAAGGGAACCGCCAACGCTATTTACCAGAATATGGAGTTTATTGGCATTTATCACCCTGAATATGTGATTGTTCTATCAGGCGACCATATTTATAAAATGAACTATTCCTTGATGCTTAAATTTCACAAGGAAAAAAAAGCGGAGGCGACTATTGCGGTAATTCAGGTCCCCTGGGAGGAGGCTTCCCGGTTTGGGGTCATGCAGACAGACGAAACCGGCCGCATCCTGGAGTTTGCGGAAAAACCCAGCCTCCCACGCAGCAATCTGGCTTCCATGGGGGTTTATATCTTCAACTGGCCGGTTTTACGACAAGCCCTGACGGAAGACGAATTAAACCCCGGGTCCAGCAATGATTTTGGCAAGGATGTCATCCCCATGCTTTTAAAGCAGGGAAAAAGGCTTTACGCTTATCTTTTCCAGGGCTACTGGAAGGATGTGGGGACGATTGATAGTTATTACCAGGCCAATATGGAGCTGCTGGAAGAGAACCCCCCGTTTAAAATCTTTGATGCGGATTTCAGAATCTATTCCAACGAAGATGTCTTCCCGCCCCATTATGTAGGGCCAAAGGCTAAAATCAATAACAGCCTGGTCAGTAACGGCAGCACCATCCTGGGTAACGTTGTCAACTCAGTGCTCTCTCCCGGGGTTTTTATAGGGGAAGGGGCAAGAATCGAGAATTCGATTTTACTCTCCAATGTTGTAATCCAAAAGAATGCCTGGGTTCGCAGGACGATTGTGGGGGAAAACGCGGAGATCAAAGAAAACTGTATAGTTGGTATTAATACCGGCGGGGATTTCCAGCAGGCCGGCATCACGGTCATCGAGGACAACAGCGTGCTGCCTGCCGGCTCCCTGGTTAAGGCGGGAGAACAAGATCCCAGGAAGTTTTATGTCACTGGCTGAAGCAGGCTTTTGCATCAGGCTATGAGGAGGAGAGAAAATGAGCAGGGCAATAGGACTTATCTGCTGCAATTACCTTTCCGGCAGCCTGCAGGAGGTCGCCAAAGACAGACCTGTGGGGGCAGTGCCATTCGGCGGGAGATACCGGCTCCTGGATTTTGTTCTGTCCAGCATGGTCAATTCCGGTATTCGGACTGTGGGACTTATCACACCTCCTAATTATCGGCCCTTGGTGGATCACCTGGGGGCCGGCAAGGAATGGTTTTTAGACCGCAAAGCAGGGGGCCTTTTTTTGCTGCCTGGTGCTAATCAGGGGCTAAACGACAAAGATATCAAGTTCAGCCTGCCGGATCTGCGGGCAAATCTTGAATTTCTGGAAAAGGATTTTGCGGAACAAGTAATCATGAGCGGCTGCAACCAGGTGTTTAACATAAATTTTCGCAAGGCCCTTGAATTCCAAAATAATATCGCGGCTGACGCTGTCTTGTTATATCAAGCAATCCCAGATCGGCCGGCAAACCCGGGAGAACACATTTTGGACGCTGCCAGGGATGGCCGGGTAAAAAAAATCCTTACAGCTGGGTCTGCAGTTGCGGAAGAGCAGCCAAAGCGGCCCAAAAAACGGGGCAAACTTTTCCTGGACATCTTATTACTGCGCCGGAAACTGCTGATGGAAATAATATCCAAAAGCAACGTAAAAACTGCTGATTTGCTGGGTGTAATAGGGGAAAATCTTAACTCCTTAAAGGTTTATGCCTATCCCCATGCCGGGTATTGGGCCAGAATCGAATCAGTTGCCGGCTATTTTCGCCACAACCTGGAACTGCTTGACCCCAAAATCAGAACGGAATTGTTTATGGGCAAAGACAGGATCATGACCAAAATTAAAGATAATCCTCCTGCCAGGTACGGGTTTGCAGCACAGGTGAAAGATAGCCTGGTTGCCAGCGGCTGTTATATTGAAGGCAGAGTAGAAAAAAGCGTTATCTTCCGGGAAGTGCAAATTAAAATGGGTGCGCAAATCAAAAACGCTGTGGTTATGCAAAGATGTACGATCGGAAAAGATGTGGTCCTCGAGAATGTGATCCTGGACAAGTTCGTCCGGATTAAAGACCAAACAGTATTAAAGGGGACGGAAAATTGCCCCGTAGTCTTAAGCAAGGGCTCTGTGGTCTGACGGGAGGAAAAGAATGCAAGTTCTGTTTGCAGCTGCCGAGGCGTCTCCACTGGTTAAAACCGGCGGACTGGGAGATGTGGCGTATGCTTTGCCGGCAGCCTTAAAAAAACTGGGTGTTGAGATCAGGATCATTGTCCCTAAATACAGTGCCATTCCGGAAAATATCCGCCGGGAAGCCAAACCCCTGGCCCGTTTTTATGTGCCCCTGGCCTGGCGCAACCAGTACTGCGGGCTGGAGGAACTGGATTGGGACGGCTTGAAATACTATTTGCTGGATAACGAGTATTATTTCAAACGTGACCATCTCTATGGCTACTACGATGAAGCCGAGCGCTTTGCCTTTTTTTGCCTGGCAGCCAGGGCCAGTTTAGCCCATCTCGGCGGGTTCAAGCCAGACATCCTGCACTGCAACGACTGGCACACAGCCCTGATGCCCCTCTTGCTTAAGGTGGCACACTTGGGAGCCGGTTATGCAAATAGTATAAACACTGTTTTAACAATCCATAACCTGAAGTACCAGGGCATCTTCCCCAGGGAGGTGCTGGGGGACATTATCGGCCTGGGAGATGAATACTTCACACCTGATAAAATGGAGTTTCACGGGGCAGTCAATTACCTGAAGACAGGCCTGGTCTATGCGGATTGCCTGACAACTGTCAGCCCGACCTATGCCCAGGAAATCCAGACCCCTTTCTTGGGGGAAGGGCTGGACGGGATTTTGCGGGCAAAAAAAGATCGCTTGCAGGGGATCTTAAACGGTATTGACTACAGCAAATATAACCCGGAGACAGATCCCCATGTCTTTTTTCCTTACCGTGGCTCCCTCTACAAGAAGGAAGAAAACAAGCTTCAGCTGCAGTCGCTCTTGGGCCTGCCTGTGGCCAGGGGAGTGCCGCTTTTGGGGATAGTTTCCCGCCTGGTGGAACAGAAGGGCTGGGATTTACTGGCCCCTGTCCTCAATGAAATCCTGGCCCTTGATCTGCAAATAGCAGTGCTGGGGACAGGAGAAAAAAAATATGAAGAGATGTTTAATTATTTTGCGGCAAGCTACCCGCAAAAGCTGGCTGCCAGATTCACCTTCAATGAGGAGCTGGCCCACCAGATCTATGCCGGGGCCGACCTGTTCCTGATGCCTTCCCGTTTCGAACCCTGTGGCCTATCCCAGATGATCGCCATGCGCTATGGGACTGTGCCTTTAGTGAGGGAAACCGGCGGCTTGAAGGATACGGTCATTCCATATAATCAGTATACCGGGGAAGGAAACGGCTTTAGCTTTGCCAACTACAATGCCCACGAACTCCTGTTCACAGTCCAAAGGGCGGTGAAGATTTACCGGGAAGAAAAGGCTGCCTGGAAGGGACTGGTGCAAAACGCCCTGCAGGCTGACTTCAGTCAGGAAAAATCGGCCCAAAAATATCTTGCGGTGTACCAGCAACTAGGAAGAACGAGGGTAGCCAATGATTGATCTAGCAGTAGAACATAACTCCCACAGCCTGTTTTACCGCAATCCCTTTGGCGCCGTTACCTGCGGCCAGAAGGTTATCTTCAGGCTAAAAACCCGGGCACCCCACCCGGTCAAAGAATGTTTTTTGCGGGTATGGGAAAAAGGGGAAGAGGAGCGGCTCTTGCCCATGGTGATCAGGCCGGAAACCGGAGACACGGACCCGCTGGAGCAGGTTTTTACAGTCGAATATCCTGCGCCGGACGATCCCGGCCTGGTCTGGTATTGCTTTATCATCAAGACGGAGCGCCAGACCTGGTTTTACGGGAATAATAAGGAGTTGTCAGGAGGAGAGGGCGAGCTAAAAACCAGCCTGCCACCGTCCTACCAGCTTACTGTCTACCGGACTGCCGGCAAGGCTTTGGCGTGGTATCAACAGGGGGTGATGTACCAGATTTTTGTGGACCGTTTTGCTAACGGCAATGAACAAGGCCTGGTCTGCCATCCTAAACCCAAAAGCCTGATCCATGGTGACTGGAATGACACCCCATTTTATCTCAAGGATGCAAAAGGCCGGGTCACCCGCTGGACATTTTTTGGGGGTAACCTGGCAGGTGTCATGCAAAAACTGCCCTATTTAAGAGAGCTTGGCATCAGCGCTATCTATTTCAATCCTGTCTTCGCATCCGCCAGCAACCATAAATACGATACCGGGGACTATTTAAAGATTGATCCCATGTATGGGGATGAGGAGATCTTCGCCTGCCTGATCCGGGAAGCTGGCAAGTACGGCATTGCCGTCATTCTCGACGGCGTGTTCAGTCATACCGGGAGCGACAGCATTTATTTCAACAAAAAGGGCAGCTACCCCAGCCTGGGGGCTTTCCAGTCCCCGGACTCTCCTTATTTTAACTGGTACCGGTTTTCAGGCTCCCGGGAAAAATATGACTGCTGGTGGGGAGTGGAGGACCTGCCCAATGTCAACGAGAACGAGCCGTCCTACCGGGATTTTATCTTAACAGGGGAAAACAGCGTTGTAAAGTACTGGATGAGAAAAGGGATTAAGGGCTGGCGGCTGGACGTTGCCGATGAACTTCCAGATGAATTTATCAAGACTCTGCGCCAGACAATGGCGGAAACCGATCCCGATGCGGTCCTGATCGGGGAGGTCTGGGAAGACGCTTCCAACAAGATCAGCTACGGCAAGCTGCGGGAGTATTTGTGGGGGGAGGAACTGGACGGGACGACGAACTACCCTTTCCGCAGCATCTTCCTGGACTATCTTTTGGGCAAATCCGACGCTTTCACGGCGCACCGCCGGATAATGAGCCTGTACGAAAACTATCCCCGGGAGCACTTTTATCGAGCGATGAACCTTTTGGGTTCCCATGACACCATCAGAATTATGACTTTGCTGGGAGAGGCTCCGCCGGCGGAAAGCTTGTCAGAAATAGAACGGGAAAATTTCCGTTTGCCCCGGGAGGCCAGGGAGCTGGCCGTAAAAAGGCTGCGGCTTTTTTCACTGGTGCAGATGGCCTTTCCGGGGGTCCCCTGCATTTATTACGGGGACGAGGCAGGGGCGGAAGGTTATGCCGACCCTTACAACCGGGGGACCTACCCCTGGGGCAGGGAAGACCGGGAACTTTTGGATTGGTACCGGAAAATTGTTAAGATCCGCCGGGAGTACCAGGTGCTGCAGACAGGGGAATTCGCGTCTCTTCCTGGGGATCAGGATGTTTACGGCTTCAGGCGTGCCGATAAAAACGAAGAAATTATCCTGGTTATTAACCCCAGTCTTTGCCTGGAAAAAGAGATTCTGATCCGGTTTGCCCTTCCGGAAGAAGGTTTAAGGGTAGAAGCGGCAGGAAAGTCAGGAGAAAAGGCCTGGGTGGCGCTGGAATTACTGAGTGGGGAACAGATCCCAAACGCAGCCGGCGGGTTTCTGGCAAGGCTTAAGCCCTTGGAGGGCAAACTGTTTTACTGCCGGGAAAGAGACGTTTCCCTGGTTCCCAGGCTTGAACGCTCTTGCGGGGTCCTTTTGCATCTAACTTCCCTTCCTTCCAGGTGGGGCATCGGAGATCTGGGGGAAACGGCTTTCCGGTTTGCCGGTTTCCTGGCGGAGGCAGGGCAAAGTCTCTGGCAGATCTTGCCCTTAAATCCTGTTGGCCCGGGCTTTTCCCCCTTTCAGAGCGACTCCGCCTTTGCGGGGAACCCGCTTTTAATCAGCATCGATTGTTTGATCAAGGAAGGATTGCTGGCTGCAAAGGAGGCGGAAAGGGAACTGGAAAGCATGGCCCCTTTTTTTGCGGACACCCAGGTAAATTTCCCCGCTGTATTCGAGTTAAAAGAAAAACTGTTGCGCCGGGCTTTCGAGTTTTTTCAAGTTAAAATTGACCAGGCCCGATGGGAGACACCGGCAGAAAACCGGCAGGGTTACCTGTCGTGGCCAAACTATAGCCGGTTTCTAGCAGAAAACAATTGCTGGCTGGAAGACTATTGCCTTTATCAAGCATTGAAAAAATATCACGGCGGCTTGCCCTGGCAGGAGTGGGAAAAAAATGCCGCCTGCAGGGACAGGGAAACTCTTGCGAAATTCCGCAAAGCCTTGGCCGGAGAAATTGCCTACCAGCAGTTTTTGCAGTATATCTTTTTTACCCAATGGGCAAATTTGCGAAGTTATGCCCGTGCTCAAGGCATCAGCTTCATTGGCGATCTGCCCATTTACGTGGCGGCAGACAGCTGTGATACCTGGGTACACCGCGAGCTGTTCGAGCTGGATGAGGCGGGTTGGCCCCTGAAAGTTGGCGGAGTTCCCCCTGACTACTTCAGCCAGGACGGCCAGTTGTGGGGGAACCCCCTCTATAACTGGAATAAAATGGCCAGCGAAAAATTCTCCTGGTGGACGGAGCGCATCCGGCAGGCCTTGCAGCTGACAGACTATCTTCGGCTCGATCATTTCCGGGGTTTTGAGGCCTACTGGGAGATCCCGGAATCCGCCAGTACGGCTGCCCAGGGCAGGTGGATCAAGGGCCCGGGGAAAGAATTTTTTGCGGCAATGGCCAGGGAGCTGGGCAGCCTGCCCTTGATTGCCGAAGACCTGGGCATGATCACCCCGGAGGTAAAGGTTTTGAAAGAGATCTTTGGGTTTCCCGGGATGAAGGTCTTGCAGTTTTTAACCGCAGAAAGCCTTGATCAAAAGCGGCAATCTGAGCAGGAGGTCTACTATACCGGGACCCACGATAACGATACCCTTTGGGGCTGGTATCAGAAGAACATTATCGCCGGTTTGCGGCCGCAATACCTTGATCCCCAAACAGTCTGCCGGGATTTTATCACAACTGTTTACAACAGCAAATCAGCCTGGGTGATCATTCCCCTGCAGGACATCCTGGGTTTGGACAGCAGAGCCAGGATGAACACCCCGGGAACTGCGGCCGGAAACTGGGGCTTTAGAATGCCAGAAGGATCATTGACCGCGGAGATAGTTTCTTTCCTTAAGGAAGCTTCCCTGCAATCCGGCAGGGCTGCCGTGACTTCCACCTGATGGGGGGATTAAAGTTTAACCCGGCGAAGCATTATAACGAGGCGATTGTTTAAATCAATAATCCAAGGAAGGAGTGGACGGATGAACATCCTGATTGGCGGCGCGGCCGGAGACGGGATGGAAACCATTGCCCACCTGCTGGGCAAGACCTTTGCCCGTGAAGGCTACGGTGTACTGACTACCAAAGACTATATGTCGCGGGTCCGCGGCGGCCACAATTTTTCTTTGTTGCGGGTGGGGACAAAAACCCCCTGGGCTGCCGCTGCCACCGTGGACATCCTGGTGGCTTTAAACGAAGAAACCTATCTCTTGCATCGGGAAAGACTACTGCCAAACAGCCGGATAGTCTACGACCCGGAATTGTTTGGCATACCGTCTGCAGATGAGCGAGGCTTGCCAATCAGCCTCAGGGCATTGGCTCAGGCCTCTGGCAACAAAATTATGGCCAATACGGTAGCCACCGGAGCGGTATTATCAATACTCGGGATGGAACTGACAGAAGCAAACCGCTTGCTGGCAGAGACCTTTGCCCCGGACAAGGCCCGGCAAAATACGGCTGCCCTGCAAGCCGGATATGATGCGGCAGCTAAGCTGTGCGGTAATTGCTTCGCTCTGCCACCCAAAGAACAGAGCGGAAAAGGCATTTTCCTTGACGGCAACCAGGCCCTGGGACTGGCTGCTTTGGGCAGCGGCTGCCGTTTTCTGGCTGCTTACCCGATGACCCCCGCTACCGGCGTTTTCTCATACCTGGCCGGCAAACAGGCGGAGTTTGGCCTGGTTGTGGAGCAGGCCGAAGATGAAATCGCTGCTGTTAACATGGCCTTAGGGGCTTCCTTTGCCGGGGCCAGGGCCATGACCTGCACCTCCGGCGGCGGCTTCGCCCTGATGGCGGAAGGGCTGTCTCTGGCCGGGATGACGGAAACCCCACTTGTCATCATCGTAGCCATGCGTCCCGGGCCGGCTACCGGCCTGCCTACCCGCAGCGAGCAGGGGGATTTAAATTTTGTCTTGCACGCCGGCCACGGGGAGTTTCCAAGAGCGGTGCTCTGTGCCACCCATCTGGAAGACGCTTTTTACCGGCTGAATAAAGCCTTCGATCTGGCTGAAAAATACCAGCTACCTGTCATTTTCCTCTCTGACCAATACTTTGCCGATACAGCCCGGACTATTCCCCCGTACGATTTTGCCAGGCTCTGCTATGATCGCTACCTGGTCAGTGCTGAAGATTTAGTCCGCCCCTACCGGCGATACCGCCTGACAGATAGTGGGATCTCTCCGCGGGCTTTTCCCGGCCAGTTCCCGGAGGAAATGGTGCTGGCCGACAGTGACGAGCACGATGAAGACGGCCATATTATTGAAGATGCTGTTACCCGGACCCTGATGGTAAAAAAACGGCTGCAGCGTATGGAGGCATTGGCTGCCGAGATGGACGAGCCGGAACTTTACGGCCATCCGGAGCCGGAAATCCTCTTGCTTGGCTGGGGTTCCACCTGCGGGATCCTGCGGGAAGCGATTGATGCCCTGCAATCAAAGCACCACAAAGCTGCGTTGCTGCACTTCAGCGACCTCTGGCCGCTACCCAAAGTTTTGCTAACGAAATTTCTGCCTCGGGCCAAAATCAGCTTTTGCGTGGAAAACAATGCTACCGGCCAGTTTGCCGGACTGCTGCGCCGGGAAACAGGCCTGACGGTTGATCACAAGGTTCTCCAGTATGACGGCCGCCCTTTTGACAAAGACGCGATAGTCCGGGAGGTGCTAAAATATGTGTAAAGCAACAGATTACTTGAAAGGAGAAACAGCCTGGTGTCCCGGCTGCGGAAACTTTGCTATCCGCCAGGCCCTGGCTGAAGCCCTGGCAGAGCTGTGCCTGCCACCCCACCAAGTTTTGCTGTGCTCCGGTATTGGCCAGGCTGCCAAGATGCCGCACTATCTCCGGGTTAACGGCTTTAATGGTCTGCATGGGCGAGCCCTGCCCCCAGCCACTGGGGCCTTAGCCACCAATCCCAATCTGACCGTCATCGTTGCCTCTGGAGACGGCGATACTTACGGTGAGGGCGGCAACCATTTTATTCATACTATCCGGCGCAACCCAAATCTGGCCCATTTCGTCCATAATAATCAGGTTTATGGCTTGACCAAAGGGCAGGCCAGCCCGACCAGCGAACTGGGGATGAAGACAGGGGTGCAGACCGGCGGAGTCATGACACCACCCTTAAATCCTCTGGCCTTGGCCCTGGTGATGGGAGCAGGCTTTGTAGCCCGCTGTTTTTCCGGCGAAAGAAAACATCTTAAAGAAATAATGAAGGCGGCGATTGTTTTTCCCGGCTATGCCCTGATCGACATTCTGCAGCCCTGTATTACCTTTAATAAATTAAACACTTACTCCTGGTATAAAGAGCGGGTTTACCTGGTAGAAGGGCATGACGCCAGGGATTGGCAGGCGGCCATGTCTTTAGCCCGCCAGTGGGGCGAACGGATTCCCCTGGGTATTTTTTATAGTGTCCCGGGCGCAACTTTTGAGTCCAAACTACCGGCTTTAAAAGGCGGGCCATTGGCCCTGCACCCCTTTAACCCGGCTGCCTGCGCTCATGCCCAGGACGAATTCCGCTGATACAACTTGATCACAGCCAGACAGCCATACCGCCTATGGCGGCACCATCAGGGCATAAAAAAGAACTTGCCTTGTCCCGATTGACTAATAAGAAAGGCTCCCGCCGGTCTGTCTTCTGGCGGGGGCCTTTTTGGTTATTATTGTTCCTTGACCAGACCGTTCACTTCATCGAATAATAGTCTATGTGCATCTATCCCGATGTCTATCGCATTGCAAACAATAAAACGGATTGTACTGATAACGGAAGGAGTGAACGAAACATGAGATTGCATGGAAACGGGATTGTTGCCCAGTCTGGTGGCCCAACCGCAGTAATTAACAACAGCGTTTACGGGGTCATCCGGGAATGGCAGAAAACAGATGGTTTTGGCACCCTTTTCGGTGGCCTGCATGGGATTAAAGGCATCCTGCAGGAAGACTTTATCAATCTTTCCGCCCAGCAAAGCTCAGTTATCGAAGGGCTTAGATATACACCCGGTGCGGCATTGGGGTCCTGCCGCCATAAGCTGAAAGAAGAGGAATATGCCACACTGCTGCAAATCTTTAAGAAACGAAACATCAGGTTCTTTTTCTATGTCGGCGGCAATGATTCAATGGATACAGCCAACAAGGTGCACCGCCTGGCGATGAAAGAAAACTTTGACTTGAAGGTAATCGGCGTGCCCAAAACCATAGACAACGATCTGCCCTTTACCGATCACTGCCCCGGATATGGCAGTGCTGCTAAATACGTTGCCACTACAGTGATGGAGACCGGGATCGACTTGAAAGACCTGTTGTCCAGCAACAAGGTTACCATTTTGGAAGCCATGGGCCGCAACACCGGCTGGCTGGCAGCTGCAGCCGCCCTGGCCAAGCGGGATGAAGATGATGTGCCGCACCTGATCTATCTGCCAGAAAAGCCCTTTAAGAGAGAGAGGTTCCTGGCTGATGTAGAACACTGCTACCGGAAAATCGGCCATGTTTATGTGGTTGTTTCTGAAGGAGTGACGGACGAGAATGGCTGCTACCTTTCTGCTGACAGCTGCCGGGATGCCTTTGGCCATGCAAAGCTGGGCGGTATCGCTGATGCCTTGAAGACCATGGTCGAGCAGGAATTAAGACTGAAAGTAAGGTCCAATGTCCTTGGCACTACCCAGCGGGCAGCAATGCACTACGCTTCCAGAACTGATGCTGATGAGGCCTGCCTGGTTGGACGCGAAGCAGTAAGACTGGCGGCCCAGGAAATGTCTGGCCTGATGGTTACTCTGGTAAGGGAGGACAAAAGGGACTATCTTACAACCCCCGGCTGTGTCGAGTTAAGGAGGGTGGCTAATACGGAGAAGAAGTTTCCCCTGGACTGGATCACCGAGGCCGGCAACTTTGTGACCAGCCGCTTTCTTGATTACGCCCGGCCATTGATTGCGGGGGAAATCCAGGTTCCCACTAAAAACGGTTTGCCGGACTATGTCCGCCTGCGCCTGGGGGAAGTCAAAACAAAAGTTTCCTGAGCTTAAAAGAGAAGTCTTCCCAAAGAAGGGACCATTTGCCTTGCAGATGGCCCTTTTTTTGCGGCACTTTTGTTTTGTATTTCAATCGCAGAATTCAAGAGTCCCTGCTGCAATGCTTTGACACGAAGTTTCGGGTGTTCTATATTCCATTGCTCAAAGCCTCATTTCCCGTTATAATGGAAATAGCAGTAATTCAACTGGGTCTTGGCTTCAGAGGGGGATTGTTACCCCCACTGAAGCTTAGAGCCAGTTAATATAGCAGCGTAACCGCTCTTATCCCACCGCCTTAATTGGGGACATTCCTGTCCCATTCAAGAGGCAAGAAGCAAGAGGCAGGTAACAGGATGGATAAGCGGCTTTTAGTCTTTACGCATCTGGCTCTTGCCTCCTGCTTCCTGCGTCCTGATTACTGGCAGGTGTGTCCCCTTTCCTTAGAAGCGGGGGTATTAGAGCGGGTAGCTGTCTATGATAAATCCGGATTGTCCGGTTGCCGGGTAGGTAACCGGGATTGGCCTATTGAAAATTGGCGGTATTGAGGTAGGTAGTTTGGCAGGAGCGATTAGATGGCAAAGAAAACCTAGCCAAAGCGAGAAAAGAGTGGCCCTGGGAGTGCCGCAGAGCCTCCCGGCGGTGCTGTTGCTTGGCACTGTTGCGCAAACAGGGCAGATCCTTTTTTTGCGAGAACTCTTGATGGCTTTTCACGGCAATGAATTTTTAATCGGACTGATCCTGGCTACCTGGCTGGTCTGGGTGGGTGTGGGCAGTTACTTGGGATTATACCTGGTTCACCGGGTCGGACGTCCTTTATTCCTGTTAGCGGTAAACGCTGCCGGAGTATTGTTGGTCCTGCCGGCGACCCTCCTGGTCATGCGGAACCTGCGCCGGTTCTTTGACGTTTTTCCAGGAGCCCACCTCTCTTTGCTGGATATGGCCCTCTCCTGTTTTCTGCTGCTGGCGCCAGTTTGTCTGCTTTTAGGAGCCCAGTTTGTCTTCCTGGCGCGGGTATGGCGAGAAAAGGAAGGAACAGCTGATACCTCGAGTGCCGGCAAGACTTATGTGGGTGAAGCAGTGGGCGGAGTCTTTGGCGGGATCCTGTTCACTTTCTTGCTTGTCCATTATTTAAATTCCTTTCAGATTGCAGTTTTGGCCGGCATCTTGATGCTTTGTGCCATCCTGTTCATGATCCCAAAAGCTGGAACGGGCATTAGTAGAGTGCCGCCCGGCTGCCGGCGGGTTTTGTCAGGCCTCCTGGCGGCGGCTGTCATCAGCTTTCCATTCCTGGCGGAGCTGGATGCTTTGGCGTATAAAGCAAAGTGGCAGCATTTCCTGCCGCAGCACCAGCTTGTCGGAACCTACCAGTCCAGGTATGGAACCATTGGAGTGGTGCGGCTGGAGGAACAGTACAGCTTCTACCAGAGCGGCAATCTGGTCATCAGCATCGCCGGCCCTGAGGCCACTGCTGCAGGACTGGAAGAGCAGGAAGCGGTAGTGTTTGCCCATTTGGCCCTGGTTCAGCATGAGAACCCGGCAGATGTCCTGCTGATTGGCGGAGGTTTGCGAGGTATCTTGCGGGAGATACTAAAGCATCCGGTGGAGAGGATTGACTACATCGAACTGGACGCAGCTCTTATCAAAGCTGCCTGGTCCTATCTTTCCCCGGCGGCAGAAGAGGCCTTTCACGATCCCCGGGTGCGCCTGATCCATACCGACGGCAGGCTTTTCATAAAAACAGCCGCGCAAGAATATGACATGATCATTATCGATGCCCCGGAACCCGCCACTGCTGCCCTGAATCGTTACTTTACCAAAGAATTTTTTCGTGAAGCTAAAAGTCTGCTTCGCCCCGGCGGAGTTTTTGTGATCGGAGCGGCCTCCACTCCCGGCCTGAAAGGGGTTGCAGTCGCTAACCGCAACGCAACTATCTACCATACTTTGGACGCAGTCTTTGCCCGGGTATTGACGGTTGGCGACCGGTTTATGTATTTTTTTGCTACCGACGATTCCGGCCAGATCTCCGTCGAGGCGGCAACCCTCGCCGGGCGATACACTGAGCGCAAGATCGAAGCCAAGGGTTTTTCCCCGCAGCATTATTACCTGTTGCTGCAGGAAAACCAGCTGCGGCGGGTGAACTGGATTGTCCGCAATCACGGGCGCAGTCCTGGCGCGTATTTGGCAGGGCCAAAAAGAGTGCCGCTAAACCCAGGTCCAGTAACTGAACAGGAAGCCGGGGAACACTTGCTGCCGCCAGTTGATCGAAGCCGGTTCATTAATTCCGACTTTAAACCCACCGGCTATTTTTACACCCTCATGTTTTTAGATGAACTGGCCCGGGCCGGCTATAACAATGTATTTCAATGGCTGCTGCAGGTTAAATCTTGGTGGATACTCTTGCTTTTTACCCTGCCACTTTTTGCGGTGTTAGGATTTAAGCTTCTTGCAGGTTCCAATGGCAATAAACCCATAGCCCGTTTGGCGGTGTTGTTCAGTGTGTTTATGACCGGCTTTTCCACCATGGCCTTGCAGATTGCCCTCTTGTTTTCCTTTCAGAGCATCTACGGTTTTATTTTTGAGATGATAGGGCTGATCATGGCCATGTTCATGGGCGGGCTGGCCCTGGGCGCTTACTTAACCAGCCGGTATGTGGCAACTAAAACCCGGATCAATATCCTGGCGGGTACCCAGCTGTTGACGGCTTTGTCGGCATTTTTGGTTGCCGCCGTACTCCCGGCGGTGGCGGAAGTAAAGTCTCCTGCCGGCATCTTCGCCTTGTTTTCCGTGCTGACCTTTGGCACCGGTCTGATTAACGGGTTTAATTTCCCACTGGCAACTGCCTGTTTGTTAACCTTGGACAGACACGCTGAAAAGTCGACTGGCGCTGTGTATGGCGTGGAACTGTTTGGGGCGTGTTTGGGAGCGATCCTTACCAGCCTGCTGATGGTCCCTATCTTTGGTATTGTCGCCAGCTGCCTGATTGCCGGTGCCGCCAATGGCGCTGCCTTTCTGACACTTTTGCTTGCGAGGAGGTCTTATCAATGGTGGCAGAAAATTCAACCAGCGGCTTGAGCCGCCGGGAGCTATTAAAAAAAGCAGGTTTAATCGGAGCCTGCGCTTTTCCTCTGGCCGGTGTCTTCGGCTGCCGCAGGGAAAAACAAGAAGAAGCCACGCCAGGGTCGACCAAAGCGGCAAGGCAGGGATTTATCAGGCCGCAGCCTTCGCCATGGTTCAGCAGTCTTGGCCAGGCCGGGATAAAGTGCGAACTATGCCCCAGGGGGTGCCAGCTGGCGGAGGGCGCAAGAAGCTTTTGCCGGGTGCGGGAAAACCGGGGCGGGGTGGGCCATACCCTGGTTTACGGCAACCCAGCCTTAGTGCAGGAGGACCCTGTCGAGCGCATGCCCTTTTACCATATGCTGCCAGGCAGCTGGGTCCTGTCAATTTCCACAGCGGGGTGTAATCTTGCTTGTAAGTTCTGTGAGGTCTGGGATATGGCCCTGGTGGCACCGGAGGACATCCATGCCTACGATATGCCGCCGGAAAATGTGGTAGCTCATGCCAAGGCTTCAGGTGTGAGGGCCATCAGTTATGCTTTCGGTGAGCCGGTAGCTTTTTACGAGTATATGGCGGAAGTAGCCGTTTTGGCTAAAAAAGCGGGGCTCTTAAATCTGGTCCATACGGCCGGGTATATTCAGCCAAGGCCCCTGGAGGATCTTGCCGGCAGGCTGGATGCTGTCAATGTAGACCTGAAGGGTTTTGACCCTGCATTTTACCGGGAGATTGTGGGGGGAGAGCTTGAACCGGTGCTCAAAACCCTGAAGATGATCCGGGAAGCGGGCCTCCACCTGGAGATCACTAACGTTGTTATACCGACTCTGAATGACGACCTGGCGCAGGTGAGCAAAATGTGCCGGTGGATTGTAGCGGAACTGGGTGCTGAAGTGCCTGTCCATTTTGCCCGTTTTTACCCCCTGTTTAAGCTTTCCGCCCTGCCGCGAACCCCGGTTTCCACCATGGACCGGATCCGGGAAACCGCTTTGGAGACAGGCCTTAAATTTGTTTATATCGCTAAAATACCCGGGCATCAAGGTGAGAATACCTTTTGCCCGGGCTGCCAAGAGATCGTAATCAAGCGGCTGGGTTTCGTAATTGAAGAGATAAAATTAAATAACGGCGCCTGTGCCTATTGCGGCACAGCCATTCCCGGCAGGTGGATCTAATCTCACCGGATCTGGGCTAGCCGGCGGTGGACATTAAGCTGGGATAGCGATCTTTCGTCCAGGTTTGTTAAGCCGGCTGCTTTCGCCCATTCCATTGCCTCTACGAATTCCGCCGAAGTAATTGCCCTGGCGATGGCTTCGAATTCGAAGGCTCTGAATTCCACCCGGTACTGGGACATGATGTTGACATAGGTGTCTTTTGGCAGGGTTTCAGCTACCCAGCGGACAAATTCCTGGGTCCCCGCTACCCGGTTTGGCATCACCAGGTGGCGGATCATTAGCCCGCGCAGGGCAATGCCCTTGTCATCGGTAACGACCGTGCCGACCTGGCGGTGCATCTCGACAGTGGAGGATTTTGCTTTTTCCGGATAATCACGAGCGGAGGCCTCATTAAACCGTTCTGCCTCGGCTCCCTCCATAAACTTCACGTCCGGCAGGTAAATGTCAACTATCCCGTCCAACATTTTGATATTCTCTAAACTTTCATAGCCGCTGGTATTATAGCAAAGGGGTATCCGCAACCCCTGGAGATAAGCGAGGCGGGTGGCGTTAAGTATATTTGGCATCACGTGGGTGGGTGTCACCAGGTTAATGTTATGGCATCCCTTTGCTTGCAGTTCCAGCATCAAATCTGCCAGGGTTTCGTCAGTAATTTCGCTGCCCCACCCGTAATGGGCAATGGGGTAGTTCTGGCAGAATACGCAGCGCAAGTTGCAGTTAGAAAAGAAGATGGTGCCGGAGCCATTAGTCCCAACCAGAGGCAGTTCCTCACCGAAGTGGGGTTGAGCGCTGAAGACTACCGCCTTGTTTCTGGTGCGGCAAAAGCCTTCCTGCCCCGCGAGGCGGTCTACTCCGCAGCGGCGCGGGCAGAGGGTACATGCTGCCATAATCTGGAATGTTTGCTCAATCCGCCCGGCAAGCTTGCCGTCGGCTTCCAGTTTGGCATAGGCCGGTTGCCACGGCGATCCGCTGGGCTTTGAAGCCGCCCTCCAGGTACAGCCCTGGAGAAACCCCGCTGCACCGGCAAGAAAAAGCATACCGGCCCCGCCGGCCAAAGAGAGGTTTTTAATAAAATCCCTGCGCATTAAGCCCATCTATGCCCCCCCCTTCAAAATTATGGCAGGTTTTGCAATAGTTTATATTTTTGGCTTGTGATTTATTTTAACCTAAATTCCTGCAGATTTCAATCAGCCGCAAGATGGGCAAAACCAAGGCCTGCGCTATTGCTAAACCCGCAGGATAGCGGCGAAATTAGTTTTTGCAAGAAAGGATTAGTCATTCCTGAGGGCGAATTACTTGATTGCACGATAAATAGCAGGTTAGCGCCAGAAGTTGTTAAAATGGCGGTCCTGTTTTTTGGCACGAGGATGGTTATTGCATTTAGAAAGGAGTTTTTGTATGTGGCACTTATCGCTTTTTGAACCCGCGGAGTTAATTCAGGTTGCGGTGGAGATCGAAAAAAGCGGTGCGGCTACTTACCGCCGGCTGCAGGAAAAGACGGTATCCGCCCCGCTGAAGGAGCTGTTGGCAGTACTGGCAGCTGAAGAAGAGCAGCACCAGAGAGACTTTTTAGCCTTGGGGCAGGATTTATCTTTAGCGGATCCGCCAGAAACCTATCCAGGGGAATATCTGGACTATGTCCGGTCACTGGTGGAAACCCACTTGTTCAGTGATGCAAATATCCTGGAGAAAATGGTGGGAGAAGCGCGGACAGAAAAAGAGATCCTGATCCTGGCTGCCAGGCTGGAAAAGGACACCATCTTATTCTTTAACGGCATGATGCGGGTGATCAAGCCGGAGAAACAAGGGGTGATTAAAAGCCTGATTGCCCAGGAGGAAAACCATTTGACCAAACTGGGCATACTATTGAAGGAAGCCAGCAAGTAATGGCGAAGTAAATGAGGTGGTCTGCCTGGCCACCCCGGAACCATTTCACGCTTATGGCCAATTCTACCGGTATATTGACAAAACCACCGATGCAGGAGTCCGGTCGTTGCTCAAGAATCAACGAAAAACCAGGGTTTTAAATAGCATAGCTTTAAACAAGAAAACCCCGGCATGAGCCGGGATTTTACTAATAGCACTCTTTAGCTGGCCTTGGGGAAGCTAACCGGGAAACCGGCCTGTTGCCAGGCGGGTACACCGCCCTCAACGTTTTTGACATTCAAATAGCCAAGGCTGCGCAGGTACAGGGCGGCATAGGCGGAACGGGAGCCGCTGCGGCAGATTACTACCAGGTAACTGCTTTTATCGGCTGGCAGGTGGGATAGCCCTGCCGGCAACTGGCGCAGCGGGATATTTATTGCCCCGGGCAGGTAGCCGGATTGCAGTTCTTGGGGTTCCCGCACATCGATTATCAGCGGGGGTGTCGCTTGCTCCAGGTCTTCATGGAGATCCTTTACAGAAATTGTGTGCCAGTCTTTTGGGGCAGACCTGAGATACTGCTCCATATGGAAGCACAATTCATGCATCACCGGGGTTACTTTGGCCTGCTCATCCGGGCCGGTCTGGGGCGGGCCGCCCATGGAACACTGGATTTTCTCGCCGGTGCCGGATAACGGCGGAAACTGTTTCGCCACGAACTGGACAAAGTCGGCCTGTTCCCGTCTTTGCAGGAAGGGGTTATGGATCTTTTCGTAGCCGAGGGCGGAATTTATATTCCCCTGGTAGTCATGGGCCGGATATATTACCGTGGCATCGGGCATGGGGAAGATCAGCTGAAAAAGGGTATGAAAAAGGCTGGCAGCGCTTCCCCCTGGCAGGTCTGTGCGCCCGCATTGTCCAACAAAGAGGGTATCCCCGGTAAACAAAAGGTGGCTGACCTGCAGGATCATACTGTCGGTCGTATGGCCGGGGGCGGCGAAGGCGCGGGCTGTTAACTTGCCGAAATCCAGTCCTTCCCCTTCCTGCAGCAAGAGATCCGGTTTAACCAGGTAGTTTTGGCGAATTATCTCCACTATTCCGCGGGGGATCCGGGGTTCAATAATGGTTTCTTCTCTTTGCAAAGCGGTATGGAACATGGCGATTTTAGCGCCGGTAGCTTTAGCCAGCTCTCCGGCAGCAGTCAGGTGGTCCACATGGGTATGGGTTTCCAGGATATAGCGAACGGTTAGCTCCTCTCGCCGGATTACATGCAAAAACTTGTCACCGGGAATGGTAGGATCGATGGCAATAGCGTCTTTGGTGTGGGGACAGGCCACAATATAAGAAAGACAGCCTTCTTCATTAAACCGGTATACCAGCGGCAGTTGGGTCACAGCGCGTCCTCCTCCTTACCTGAGACCACAGTCCGGAGTGTAACAGTTGTTATCAAGAAAAGCGCACTTTTCCTTACAGGAAGGGCATTGTTCCGGGGGAATCTCTGCCTCCAGCTGGTAACCGCAGTTCTGGCATTTCCACTTATTCAAGATCCCAAGCCTCCTTTATCCAAAATAATTAAGTTAAGGCCTTAGCTTACTTCGACACAAACAATTTTTTATCCTCTAAAGTGAATAGTATCATTAACGTAACGTGAAAAAAGGCTTCCGGAGCATGATCCGAAAGCCGTTATCAATTACTCTGTTGCCTCGAACTGATCCTTGCCTACTCCGCAAACCGGACAAACCCATTCCTCAGGCAGATCCTCAAAGGCGGTTCCAGCCGGGATATCCGCATCCGCATCTCCCTCTTCAGGATCGTAAATATAGCCACAGACCATGCATTCCCATTTAGCCATTGTAGATTCCTCCTTTAGTTAAGTTATGTTTTCTGATATAATACTACTTAGACAAGTATTGCCATTTTCCTGCCCAATAAAAACCTGGTTCAGCAAAAAGAATAAAAAAAGTAATAATGACAGAAGACTTATATCATTAATGAAAGAAGACTTTTAAAAAAGGAGGATGAAAAGTGGCAGCTGTACAGATTTTAGATAAGATTTACTGGGTGGGGGCTGTAGACTGGAACGTCCGTTATTTTCATGGCCCCACCTATTCCATCAGGAAGGGAACCACCTATAACAGCTATTTGATCGTTGATGAAAAGGTGGCCTTGGTTGATACAGTTTTTGGACCCTTTACCGCCGAGCTGGTGGAAAATATCAAGGAAGTAATCCCGCTGGAAAAAATTGACTATGTGGTTGTGAACCATATTGAAAGTGATCACTCCGGTGCCTTCCCCGAGATCATGAAACTGGCGCCTCAGGCCAGGGTGCTCTGCACTCAAAAAGCCATGGAGGGCTTAAAGAAGCATTTTCAGGGCGATTGGGATTTTCAGGTGGTTAAGACCAAGGATACCGTCAGCCTGGGTCGGCGCAGCCTCACATTTATCGAGGCGCCAATGCTTCACTGGCCGGACAGCATGTTTACATATGTTGAGGAGGAGGCATTGCTCCTTCCTAATGACGCTTTTGGCCAGCATATTGCTACTTCTTACCGCTTCGATGACCAGGCTGATATCAACCAGATTATGGATGAGGCAGGCAAGTATTATGCCAATATCCTTTGGCCTTTCAGCCGCCTGGTAGCCAGAAAAATTGAAGAGATTACGGCTATGGGTCTTAAGATCAAGATGATCGCTCCTAGCCACGGAATTATCTGGCGCAATGACCCCATGCGGATTGTCAACGCCTATTCTCGCTGGGCCAAGGGTGAGGCCTGCAAAAAAGCTGTCATCGTATATGACACGATGTGGGAGAGCACCGGAAAAATGGCCAACGCGATTCTCCAGGGATTAGTCAGCCAGGGGGTTGAAGCCAGATTATTCAAAGTATCGGTGTCGGATACCAGTGAGATCATCGGCGAATTATTGGAAAGCAAAGCGATAGTGGTAGGTTCTCCGACCATTAACAATGACATGCACCCGGTAATGGCGCCATTTTTGACTGATCTGGTTGGTTTAAAACCGCTTAACAAGATTGGGATGGTTTTTGGTTCCTACGGCTGGAAGGGCGGAGCTGTTGAAACTGTCAAAGGACGCCTGCAGGAAGCCGGGATCCAGGTGGTGGAACAGCAGCCTGTTGCGAAATGGGTGCCTACAAAAGATGAGCTGCAGGAATGTTACCATGCCGGTCAGTGGTTAGCCAGCCAGATATAGCAAATAAAAATCAGGATAACCCGCCAATAAGAACCGGCGGGTTACTTTTTTTAAGAAACTCACGGCGTCCTGCTATTTTCTCTTCAGCCCTTGGCACAGTGTCTGGTATGGGCTTCAGTGAAAAGCTGCAGGTGAAGCTCCTCGTCTTTAATAATCCGGGCCAGGTTCGCCTTAACAAAACGGTCATTAATCTCATAAATTCGTTTTTGGTAAAGGACAATGGCCTGGTATTCAGCCTGAATATCAGCCTGCAGCTGGGCGCATGGATCGCTGGTCAGGTAGGCCACATTATGGCCGCACCAGTATGCGCCGCAACTGTCCTGATAGACCGGATGGCCGCCAAGCAAAAAAATCAGTTTAGCCAGGATTTCCATATGCCGCATCTCCACAATGCTGATAGCTTCTTCCAGCTCAGCTACTTCATCCCATCCAGGTTTGGTCTTCATATCAAAGTAATGGTAAAGGTATTGATTGATGGCCGTAAACTCACTTATCACACCCGCATAGTTATCCATCAAGAGATGAGCGTAGTAGGGATTTGGCCTTTCCACCCTGATTTCCGGGTAGGGTTCATCCACTTCTGGCAACTTGTTGGGCCCGTGGGGTTGATAACTACTTTTCTTGCTTTCCTCCGGCAGGGGAATAATAATAATCTGACCAGGATAAATTACAGTTGGATCGATCAATTGGGGGTTGGCCATGATTAGCTGGTTCAAGTCCAGGCCGTGTTTTTTGGCAATGCTCAACATAGTGTCCCCTCGCTGAACAACATAGTTCAACTTATTTCCCTCCTAAAGAATAAAGATGGGTTAATTTAATTAATCGTTATTGGCGACATTTTGAAAATATGCCGGGTAAGTTTAAACTTTTTGGCTCTGACAGGATGGACCCATGTTTTTTTATGCTAAGAAGAATATCAGCGAAGTTTTTTGCTTTCCCTGAATTATTCCTGATTCAACAAGTATGTCCAGGGCTGATAAAATTTTATTCGTATGTTTGCTCCCCATCCTGCAGATGCTAGAAACAGGTTAAAGGAAAGGGGGGATAAGAATATGGCAACTGGACAAAGATCAAATCAAATCCTGGTTCCTCAAGCTAGGGCCGGTTTGGATCAGATGAAATATGAAATTGCCGCTCAAATTGGACTTCCCAACTACCAGGGCTATCTGGGAGATGTTCCGTCCAAGTTAAACGGCGCTGTGGGTGGAAACATGGTTCGCAAGATGATTGAAGCTTATGAAGCTGGCTTAGCTGGCCGGAAGTAACCTGATTTTTTAAAACAGGTGGCTAACCGCTCTAATACCTCGCCGTTTGATTTTTTAAAGCGATGGAAATGGAGCGGTTACGACACTTGCATGCAAGTAATCGGCCTTATAACAATAAGATTTGATGTTTTTACATATTTTATACCTCCTTTGTTCAGGCTAATATCAGATTAAGAGCCGAGGAGGGAATATATGACCAAACAAACTATTGACAATTTAAAGGCGGCTTATGCCGGCGAAAGCCAGGCCAGAAACTACTATACTTTCTGGGCTGGTGTGGCCAGAAAAGAGGGCTGGCTGAAGGTAGCCGAGATCTTTGAAGAGACAGGTAAAAACGAAAAAGAGCACGCTGAGGTGATCCTGAAGCTGCTGAAAGGGATTAACGATAGCAGCACTCATCTTAAAGCAGCCATCGACAAGGAAACTTTTGAGTATCAGGATATGTATCCGGAGTTCGAAAAAGTTGCCCGGGAAGAGGGAGAGGCGGATGCTGCTAATTTTTTTGCCCGGGTGCAGCAGGTAGAAAAACACCATGCGGATAGGTTTGCCAGGATTCTGGCCCACTTGGAGGGGAATACCTTGCTAAGAAAAGACAGGGCCATCAGGTGGAAGTGCCGCGAGTGCGGTTTTGTCCATGAGGGAAATGAACCGCCTTACGAATGCCCTCTTTGCCAGCATGCAAAGGAATACTATGAGCCCTTGCAGGAAGAGTTCTAATGTCTTAGAGTAGTTGCCGGAATCCTGGGGTTTAATTATATTTAAGATAGGGGGTGGCTTTCAACTGCCCCCTATCCTGGTTTTCCAATTGTTTGCTCATTTGGAGGCTGCAATTGCTTAATAATAGGGGATATGTTAAAATCATCATGAAATTTAGACGGCAGTGATCCATAATTGTGATAATATGCAAGGTATGAAATTGATGTATTGAAGTACTCAGTACTCAGCACTCAGCACTCAAAAAACCGGGAAACCAAAGCCCCTTCTCAGGCTACTGAGTACTGGGTACTGAGTACTGGGTACTGTGAACTGAGTACTGGGTACTGTGAACCCCCAGAAAACAGCTCAGTACTATTTTCGCTACTCTGCTGGTGCCGCTTTAGCGGCGTGGGGGTCTATAGTAAAAAGAGAGGGTGACCTTGATGACTAATCTGCGGGAATATGACCTGCCAGGAGTAGGAAAGAAATTTGTTTTAAAGACCTATAGCCGGCAGCGGCTGGCCGTGATTATCCACCATGAGGGCAAACGGGAGCTTTATATCCTGGATCAGGAAGATGAGCCAATTGCCAGCGTGGTTTTGCAGGATGAGGAGGCCAGACAACTGGGTGCCGTTATTGGTGGGGCCTATTACAAGCCGATGGCGGTGGAAAGCTTGGAGGAAACCCTGGATCAGCTGAAGATTGAATGGTACCAGGTGGAGTCGGCTACCCCTCTGGCAGGAAAAAGTATTGCCGAATTGGATATCCGGCAGCGCTATGGTGTTTCGGTGGTGGCGGTAGTGAGAAACCAGGCTAACTTTCCCCACCCGCCAGCCACTTTTGTTTTTGAAAGCGGGGATACCGTGGCTGTTTTAGGTAAGCCTGATGACCTGAAAGGCTTTTACCGGCTGGTGCGTTCGGGGCAGAGAAGAAACGATGGGTAACGTTTTGCTGCTGGATTTGGGATTAGTGCTGGCTGCCGGTTTTGCGGGGGCTTTGTTGTCACGGCGTCTGGGCCAGTCTGTAATTATTGGCTATGTTTTTTTAGGGTTATTACTTGGGCCGTACACACTGGATCTGATCCAGAACCCGGACCTAATCACAATGCTGGGTGAGGTTGGCGTAGTACTGCTGATGTTTTTTTTGGGATTGGAGTTTTCTTTAAAACGCCTGCATAGTGTCAGGCGTTCGGTTTTATTTATTGGCTCGACAGAACTTTTGGCAAATCTGGCGGTGGGATTTTTGGCCGGTTATCTGGCTGGCTGGCCCTTGATTGACCGTTTGTTTCTGGCCGGCATCATGGCCATGAGCTCCTCCGGTGTGGTGGCCAAGCTCTTGTTTGAAATGAAACGGACCGCCTCCCGGGAAGCGGAAATCCTGATGGGAGTCATGGTCTTTGAAGATTTTATCGCAGTGATTTATCTGGGTGTCTTAGCGGGGATTATAGCAGCACAGGCTGTAACCCTGGATACGGTAATATGGTCAGTTGTAAAGGCTGTTTTATTCTACGGACTTTTCCTGACTATAGGCGCCAGGCTGATGGGGATGATTTCTGCGCGCTTAGCACAAATCGACAGCGAAGAACAGTTTATTGCCGCTTTGTTTGGTTTATTGCTGCTGGTGGCTGCGGGCAGCTTGCAACTAGGAGTTGTTGCTGCTGCCGGAGCCTTTTTATTGGGAATGATCATCGACCAGCAAGAATTGGTGGAGCGGTTGCACCAGACCCTGGCACCTTTCAGAGATGCTTTTCTGGTGATTTTTTTTCTTTCCTTTGGCACACATCTGAACCCTCATGTTTTTCCCGAGGTAGCCCTGTACGTGGCATTATTTGTTCCTCTTTCCATTCTGGCAGAAGTTGTGATAACTTCAACAGCCGCTTTTATCAGCGGGTTGTCCCCTCGTAAAGCTGTAGCGATAGGTGCGGGTATGGTCGCCCGGGGGGAGTATGCCATGATTTACGCTACCCTCGGGCTGACAGCAGGCGTTATTTCCCCGTTACTCTATAACTTTACCGGTTTGTATGTATTGGTGATGACCCTGTTGGCACCATTTTTCATGCGTCACTCTGGCATAATAGAGCAGGCTATTTCCCGTATTGTTCCAGTTACCTGGAAGTTTGCCGCTAAAACTGTTTCCGCGGTGATGCGGCCGGTTATGCTGCCAGACAAAGAGGAGAAGGAGCCGGTCAGTATCTTTACAGGCCTGCTTTTAGCGTATTTAGGCTTGTTGATGATAGCTTTCTTGAATAAGCAATTATGGCTGGCCTTAGTTCTGGCAGCATTGGGGGCAGCGCTGATTTTTGCTATGTACCGCCTACTGTACCAACGGATTATAGCTAACTTCGGGGAAATATCTCCATCTGAACTGCCCATGGAAGAAAGCGTTTGCTGCAGCGTGGTCGGGTTTACGTTGCGGATGGCCGCTTTGGTTTGGGGCACGGCTCTATTCCTGGCGACGTTCTGGCAACTGGGATTGTGGTTTATTGTCGTGTCCTTGTTGCTGTTTGCGGTACTGGTCTACTATTTTTCCAGGCGGCTTTATCTTGGGTGCGTGTTCGGCTGCCGGCTAAAAACTTAAAGAGGGGCTTTGGGGTGGCAATAACGTACATGCAGCTCGTCGAAACAGTGAAGCGATGGGAAAAGCGCCAAAAACATGCTAAAATGAATTTCATGGCAGCAGAAGATGGGAGGAAGGCAAAGAATGAAAGAGCAGCGGTTTTTGCGGGCCTGCCGGGGAGAAGATGTTGACTGCACGCCGGTATGGTTGATGCGCCAGGCCGGGAGGTACATGGAAGAATACATGGCTATCAGGCGCAGGCACTCTTTTCTCACTATGTGCAAGACCCCGGAACTGGCAACCCAGGTCACCCTTCAGCCTGTCAATCGCTTGGGGGTCGATGCGGCTATTCTCTTTGCTGATATCCTTCTGCCCCTGGAAGGAATGGGTATTGAACTGGAGTTTGCCCAGAACGAGGGTCCGGTCATTCATAACCCTGTCAGAACCGAAGCAGATGTGGACAGGTTAAAGATAATAGAGCCAGAGGAAGCCGTCCCGTATGTGCTGGAGGCAGTAAGGATGGTGCGCCGGGAGCTGGCCGGCCGGGTGCCCTTGATTGGTTTTTCCGGGGCCCCCTTTACCCTGGCCAGTTATATCATCGAAGGCGGTGGGTCCAAGGCCTACCTGGACTGCAAAAAGCTGATGTGGCAAAACCCGCAGGCATGGCACCGCTTGATGAATAAACTGGCGCAGGTGGTTGTTGGCTATTTAAAGGCCCAGGCGGCAGCTGGTGCTCAGGCCCTGCAGGTTTTTGATTCCTGGGTGGGCAGCCTCTCGCCCCAGGATTATCAGGAGTACGTTCTGCCCCATTCCCGGTTCGTAATGGAAAGCATGAAAGAAGCTGGTGTGCCTGTTATTCACTTTGCTCATAACGGTGCCACCCTTTTGGAACTGGTGCGGGAGGCAGGGGGAGACGTGATCAGCCTCGACTGGCGGATTGACCTGGCGGAGGCCCGCCGCCGTCTGGGCGCAGATGTGCCGGTTCAAGGCAATTTAGACCCGGCAGCTCTCTTGGCGCCGCCGGAAGTGATCCGGCAAAAGGTTAAGAAAATCCTGGAGGCCAACCAGGGCTGCCCAGGCCATATTTTCAACCTTGGTCACGGTATTCACAAAGAAACCCCGGTGGAGCATGTGCAGGTAATGATCGAGGCTGTCCGCCAGTTCGGCTGTCGGCAGGAGTAATCTAATCTGAAAATAAAGCACTCAGTACTCAGTACTCTGTACTCAGTACTCAAAAAACCGGGAAACCAAAGCCCTTCTCAGGCTACTGAGTACTGGGTACTGGGTACTGACTTGTGAGTAGTTACGACTGGAGAATGGTTGGGAAATGAATCAAAACACAAGAGGAGTATTGCTGCTGGGTTTCGGCGGACCCAGCGGGCAGGAGGAAGTAGAACCCTTTATGGCAAGGCTCTTGGGAAAGAGCCCCGGCCCGGCGGTGGCAGCCAGAGTCTGGTCACGCTACCTGGCCATTGGGGGAATATCGCCCCTCTTGGAGATAAGCAAGGCTCAAGCAGCCGCCTTGGAAATTGAGCTGAAGAAAAATGAAACCGATGCTGCAAAATGGAAGGTTTATCTAGGGATGTGTTACTGGCGGCCGTGGATTAAAGATGCGGCAGCCAGGATGAAAGAAGACGGGATAAAAAAAGGTGTGGCCATCAGCCTGGCCCCCTTCTATTCCCGGGTCAGTACCGGAACCTACAGGCAGAAATTGAACCTGGCGTTGCAGGAACTCCAGGGCCCGGAAGTCAGGCTCTGCCGTCAGTGGCACCTGCATCCGCTTTATATTAATGCCCTGGCTGGTCAGGTTAAAACTGCATTAGCAAAGATTCCTGCCGCAGCAGTTTTGGAGGTACCAGTGGTATTTACCGCCCACAGCCTGCCTCTTAACCATATGGAGGCGGTTGATCTCTATGCAGTTCAAGCCCGGGAGACGATGGCGGCAGTTTCCCGCCAACTGGGCAGTCAACCAGTCTTTCTGGCTTTTCAGAGCAAGGGCGGCAGCCCTGGTCCCTGGTTGGAACCTGAGGTTCAGGCTGTTTTCTTCAATTTATCCCGGGAAGGTTACCGCCAGGTAGTTGTGGTGCCTTTCGGGTTTGTTGCGGATCATGTAGAGACCCTTTATGACCTGGACATCGAGATGAAACAATATGCAGAGTCCTTGGGCTTGAAGATGATGCGGGTGCCGGCCTTGAACAGCGACCCGGGCTTCATTGCTGCGCTGGCTGAAATTGCCAGGGAGGATTATAATTTGTTTTTTGCCGCAGGTGGTAACCATGAATAAGGAAGCTGTAATTATCGGCGGTGGCATAACAGGCCTGGCAGCGGCCCTTGCCCTGCAGGGCAAAGCTGATTACATGCTGCTGGAAAAAGACAGCCGCTTGGGCGGAAAAATTCTGACTGAAAAAGCGGAAGGGTTTATAATTGAAGGCGGTCCGGACTGTTTTTTATCGGAAAAACCGTGGGTGGCCCAACTGGCGGCCTCCTTGGGGATCAGTCACCGGCTTTTAGGGACCAACGAAGAGCAAAAAGGGACCTTTGTTCTATCCAAAGGCAGGTTGCACCGTTTGCCGGAGGGGCTGATGCTTTTAGTGCCGACCCAAATCTGGCCTTTTGTTATCAATCCGTTGATCTCCTGGCCTGGGAAACTAAGAATGGCTCTTGATCTCTTCCTGCCCCCCAAAAAAGGAGGCGGGGACGAAAGCCTGGCCAGCTTTGTGCGCCGCCGCTTGGGCCAGGAGGCCCTGGATAAAATTGCCGGCCCGCTAATTGGCGGCATCCACGCTGGTGATCCGGATACAATGAGCCTGCAGGCCAGCTTTCCCCGCTTTTTAAATATGGAACAGAACTACGGCAGCATAACTAAGGCCATGCTGGCTGCCCGCAAACATAAGGCTGTTCCTCAGGCTACCCAGGATGCCGGAGTGGCTAAAACATATTTTATGAGCTTTCGGGATGGTTTGGGGGAATTGACCGCCGCGGTCATTGCGCGGCTGGATCAGGAACGGCTGAAAACCGGCGCCCCTGTTAAGTCGATTGCCTCCTCCCAGGAAGAAGGCAAGCGGATATATGTTGTGGAACTTGAAAACGGAACCCAAGTCAGATCTCCTGCTCTTATCCTGGCAATCCCGGCAGGTGCGGCTGCCTTGCTGGTAAGGGATTTGGACCCGGAGATGTCGGCTGCCCTAAAACAGATGCCGGCAGTTTCTTCTGCCACTGTTTCCCTGGCCTTTAAAGCCGCGGACATCCCTCGCAAGCTGGAAGGCTTTGGCTTTGTAGTCCCGGCGGGGGAAAACAGGAAAATAATGGCGGTTACCTATAGCTCCCTGAAGTGGGCCGGCCGCGTGCCGGATGCCAGTTTTGTGCTGTTACGGGTTTTTGTGGGGGGAGCCCACCAGGAGCAACTGGCCCAGCTGGACGATGGGGCCATATTAAAGCTAGTAGGCCAGGAATTACATGATATTCTTGCCATTAAAACTTCCCCCCTTTTTGCCCGGATTTACAGGTGGATAAAAGGAATGCCCCAGTATACCTTGGGTCACCTGGACAGGATGTCCTTGATCGAACAGCGGGCAGGCCAACTGCCTGGCTTTTACCTGGCTGGCGGGTCTTACCGGGGTGTAGGCATCGGAGACTGCATTAACGGCGGCACGAAGGCGGCGGAAGGGGCTTTACAGTACCTGCAGGAGAATAAATTCAATCCGAAATAATCACGATGGGGGAGAAAGGAATTGGCAAGGGATAAAGGGATTAAAATAGCTGTTTCCGGCAAGGGCGGAGTAGGAAAGACCACCTTAGCTGCCTTGCTGGTAGAGTTGTATGCCGAAGATGGCCAAAGGGTACTGGCGGTAGACGCAGATCCAGATGCCAACCTGGGAGCTGCGCTCGGTTTTGCCCAGGAAGAGCTTGCTAACCTGATTCCTATAGCCCAACACCGGGAACTGATCAAGGAACGAACCGGTGCTGAACCGGGAGCGAGCGGCCAAATGTTCCGGTTAAACCCCAGGGTTGAGGATATCCCGGATAAAATGGTCTTAACCCGGGGCTTAATCAGGTTTTTGCAGATGGGTACTGTCAGCAAGGGGGGCGGAGGCTGTGCCTGCCCGGAAAGTGTTTTATTAAAACATCTCCTGCGCCATCTTGTGATCAGCCGGGGAGAAACCCTGATCGTGGATATGGAGGCAGGGTTGGAACACCTGGGGCGGGGGACCGCCCAGGGGGTAGACGCCTTTATCGTGGTGGTGGAGCCCGGCCAACGCAGCATTCAGACAGCCCGGGACGTGATTCGCCTGGGCCAGGACCTGGGGATAACCAGGGTTTTCGGAGTTGTGAACAAAGTCCGGGAGGGGCAAGAGAAGCGGCTGGAACAGGAGCTTGATTGGCTGCCCCTGCTGGGCATGCTGCCCTTTGACCCTGCTGCCGGTGAGGCTGATCTGGAAGGAAAAAGGCTGAAAGAGGCAAGTCCCTTGCTGGTGGCAGGAGTGCAGGAGATCAAAAAGCGGCTGGAGGAACTGCTTTTAATATAGACACCTATGCCGCCTGCGGCAATCTGAAGCCAAGACCCAGTTGAGCACAGACGCTATCCGCTCTAATCCCCCGCATCTTCGAAGCGGCGATCTAAGAGCGGCACGCACTGCATTGGCTTAATGAGCTAACTGTTGCGGATTCTGCGAATGGCTGGAAGAAGGCAGGAATTTTCCCTCTGGCAGCGAAAAAAGCTGTCGTATGCAAGAACGAAGGGGTGCAACCTGGCAGCATGAGACAGCAGTATTTAGCTGGTATGGCAAGCGCTGTGCCCATTGTGATGGGATACTTCCCGATTGGATTTGCCTATGGGGTTTTGGCAAAGGGGGCAGGACTTACCATCTATGAGACAGGTTTAATGTCTTTAATGGTCTATGCCGGTGCCAGCCAGTTTATCGCTGTGGGCCTTTTGGCAATAAATGCCTCGTTTGCAACCATTATTTTAACCACCTTTTTGGTCAACCTGCGGCATCTGTTGATGGGTGCTGCCCTGGCCCCCTATTTCACAAAAGTTAAATCTTCCTGCCTGGCTGTCCTGGCTTATGGGATTACAGACGAAACTTTTGCCGTGGCCAGTGCCCGTTATGCCAAACAAGCAGCACATCCTGCCTTTCAGCTGGGATTAAACCTGACAACCTATGGGGCCTGGTTTTTTGCATCAATTATCGGCGCAACTGCTGGCGGCTTCCTGCCGGCATCTGCCCGGTTTGCCCTGGACTTCGCCCTGCCTGCCATGTATATTGCTCTTTTAGTGCTTCAGCTAAGCAATAAACCAGCCTACCTGGCAGCCTTGGCTGGCGGTGCGGTATCAGTTTTGTTGGCATGGTCCATGCCGGGAAACTGGAATATCATCATTGCTGCCCTGGTTGCGGCTACTGCGGGGGTATGGAGTGAAAAATGGATAAAGAGCTGATTTTTTTGTTTTTCGGAATGGGATTGGTGACGTATCTTCCCAGGATGTTGCCGATGGTGGTATTAAGTAAGATAAAAATGCCGGAACTGGTCTTGCGCTGGCTAAGGTATATCCCTCCAGCGGTGCTGGCAGCCTTGTTAGTGCCGGAACTTTTGTTAAATCAAGGCCAATGGCATTTTTCTTTCGAAAACCATTACCTGCTGGCAGCGGTGCCTACCTTTGCGGTTGCTTTTTACGTTCGAAACCTGTTTCTGCCTGTGGCTGCAGGAATGGCGGCTGTGGTGCTGTTTCGTTTTATGCAATAATCAAACCTTTTTTATATGGTGAGGGTGGTGAGCATGACAGTTCAGGAAATGCGTGTAGACAGGGACGGGACCTGGTATTGGGAAGGCCAGGAGATGACCAGGATGGACATTGTGCAAATATTTGCCGGGCACTTGGTCCGGGATGCCAATGGCGGCTACCGGATAGTCATGAATGACCAAAGCCATCCAGTGATGGTGGAGGACGTGCCGTTTGTTGTGCAGGAATTAGATATCCAGGAGAGCGGCATCGGTTTGCTTCTGAAAGACGGGCGGCGAGTTCCTATGCCAGCAGGCAGCGTGGTCTTAAAGGAAGATGTCCCGTATCTTTCCTTGTTCCACGGTTTTGACACCAAGCTCTCCCGCCATGCCTGGTGGCAGCTCCATGATTATATCAAAGAAACCGAAAAGGGATATGAACTGGTCATCGGAACAAACATCTGGCCGCTGATTATGGATCAAACCCCCTGAACAGATAAGAATAACCTGGTCTATTTCATATTTTTAGCCTTGCATTTTCCTGTGTCTTATGGCATAATTACATTTGCGCGTGGGGATATAGCTCAGTTGGGAGAGCGCTTGAATGGCATTCAAGAGGTCAGGGGTTCGACTCCCCTTATCTCCACCAATATGGTGGTAACACTCATGGTTAATTCCATGGGTTTTTTATTTGGCAGACAAAAAATTGCTAGCTAGCCTTTATAATCAATTTATTCCATGCCCTTAGACAAGAGGGTAGACAAGAGGGGACGGGGTTCTTGACACATTTTCCGCCAGTCATATTTATGCCCGGCAAAAGATGCCCCGGTTAGTTCCTGTTAGTCTGGCGATCTGTCTGATTGAAAGGTTGTGTTCATCTTTGAGCTTTTTTTGATCTTAAAAAGGGCATGAATGATTTTCATGGCCTCCTGGTCAGAGATTAAAAATCTTTCGTCCATATCCAGGCAGGCATCTACTGTTTCTTTATTATGGTGTTCTTTAAAATAATGTACAGCCTTGATTTTATCTTCATCATAATCCTTAATGGCAAAACCTTCATCCACCAGCTTGAGCTTATTATTATTCTCATCAACGTACGATCATAGCTGCTTCAATTGTATTATCCAAGCTCTTTCACCAGGCCTGCCTAGGCACAATCGACACGTATTTGCTATATTAATACAGAACTGGTAATGTGTCAAGAACCCCGTCCCCTCGTGCAACGTAGGCACAATCGACACGTATTTGCTATATTAATACAGAACTGGTAATGTGTCAAGAACCCCGTCCCCTCGTGCAACGCCGTCCCCTCGTGCAACGCGCCCTCGTGCAACGGGTGATAAAAATTATTTCCAATGGAAATCTGGTACAGGAATAGGTTGTAAACTAATGAACGAATAGAGCTTCCTGAAATACTTGCTGTTAAAGGGCGTAAGGTGGTAAACTTTTGTATAGCACAATTATTTGAACTTCAGTTTTTCAATGGTACAGTCTGAACATAGCGCATCCAGAAGGGAGTTAAGAGAATGAAAAAAAGATTTTGCGTATTATTTATCACCTTAGTCATAACGCTTGTGCTTGGAGGCTGCAAAAATACAGGAAAGCCTGATAACAGCGATATATCACCGCCAAGCTCCTCACCATCCGAAACGCCGTCTGCAACGTTTAAATATGAGGAGTCAATTTTAGGAAATTTTCATATTGCCCGTGCGACAGATGAACTTTTAAACAAATATGATCTGTTTCATGAATACATCAGTGATGAAGACGGTGATAGGCTCATAATTCGGACTGATAAAGCAATAAAAGATTTTGCTTTTATCTCCGTTAATTATGATGATATGGGAGACAAAATTTCTCTGCTTGCAGGAGATACATTGTTCTCGATTGATGAATTGTCACCTGAAAAACCGTTTGTAGTAAAACTGCTAGATCCTGGAGGTGTATTACCGGCATATGGTATATCCTTTGTGGATGAAAACGGTGTTAAGAGGTATTATTCTATTAATATGGATAGAAGAGGTGTAGAAGAGGCCCCGCCATATTTTCTGCTTGAATTTGAAATAGAAAACGGGACTACCAAATAAGGATTATCCTTGCAGATGCCCTTAAGGAACTGGATTTTAAGGGCTTTTCCGCAAAATACTATTCCAATCGGGGCGTTCAAAACCTGCTTTGGCATGACGGCGAATATATGTATATGGTATCGTCAACGCTTGATAGAGCCACCGTGTTCAAGATAGCCGATAGCGTTGAACCTGTCGGCGGGAGATAAGTTTTTGGGAAAATATTTTTAAAAACCGTTTTTTCCTGTCACAAAAGCCTCTCCTGATTTGTTTTATTTAGTGAAAGCAAAAATTAGGGAGGCTCAGGCCGGCCCGGTCGCTTGACAGACTTTCGGCAGCCGCAGAAGGGAGGAACATAATTGTGAGACACAAAATAATCATAGGAATATTCGTGCTTCTCGTATTAGCTGCAATTACCGTGTTCATGTTTGTATCATCTAATCAAAGAGCCGGAGGTTCCATGAGAGCGAATTCGATTATTTTTCTCTCGCTTCTTCAGCCCGGTAGCGTTAATCTGAAACTTGATTTGAAATGTTATGTAGGCGCAGGAGTACCGCCGTTCGCGAATCAGTCATTTTCAATCAACCGAGATGATTTTGAAACAGCGCCTTATCATGACAACAGTATTATCCCACTCTATGAAGCACTCAAAGACGCACAGACGAATCCGCGAATAACCGGAATAGAGCTTGTCAGGGAGCGTTACATTGTCATTTCTACGGACGTTTCTGATTTGCGGTATGCCATGATTGTTCGTGCTTCAACACACGGCGGAGGCTCATCCGACACAGGGTTTGATTATATGCCGTTGCAAGGGGCTTTTTTTGACCAAGATATATTCAGCAATGTCGGCGACAATTATTGGCAAATTGATGCGGGCGAAAGCTTTGTAATGTATGTGCCGTATCATCTATTTGATGACCATCTGCTTTTCTATTTTTACGCTTTTCAGCATTATGGAGGATTACGTAGAAACAATAACCTTTCACACCAAATTGGGCATAACTACAAGGTTTACGGTGACATAGCCGATTTCAGAGCATTTTACGGAAGTCTCGGTATTTACGAGATTACGGAAGAGAGAGATAGTCTGATTTTAGAGGGACAAATTCACAGGCGCGAAGCGGGTGTATTATCTGCAAACTTAGCTCCTATCAACGGCAGAATTATCCTCAGTTTTAGCGAAGAATCGGGGCAGAATTTCGTGGTGTATTCGTTTGAAACTGATTAAGTATAAGAATGCCCTAATTTTGAGCTTCCATTGTTTGTACCGATTCTGTGCGGTTATTAATGTTCGAGGAGTTAAGAGAATGAAAAAAAGATTTTGCGTATTATTTATTAGCTTACTCATAATACTTGCGCTTGGAGGCTGCAAAGATGCAGTAAGGCCTCAAGACACAACGCTATTAATTAAAGATATTTTGATAGATATAACTTACAATCCAGATGATCCAAGCTTTTTCTGGTATGATATGGATGGAAAAAGAATTCCTATAATGCCAGATCGCAGCAAGCATCGCTTAATAAAATATTCTTTCAGAATTATGAACATAGGAAGAAAAAATAAAAATTTTGTAATCGCTGAAGTAATACTTGTTCCTGTGCTTGAAAAAAAGATCCTTCATGGTAGCTACACAAGCCTTGTGCCTCTAAAACTGCAACCAGATGAGGAAATAACTGAGCAAAGGAGGTGTTAGGGGGACGAGGTGTTAGGGGGACGGGGTTCTTGACACATTTTCCGCCAGTCATATTTATGCCATGCAAACAATACTCCGGTTAATCCCTGTTGGTCTGGCGATCTGCCTGATTGAAAGATTGTGTTCATCCCTGAGCTTTTAAGATAAATATTACTTTGCGTCTTCTCCATCTTTTGCAATTCAGGCCCGCTTTTGATCTTAACAAAGGGCCTGAATGATTTTCCCGGCCTCCTGGTCGGAGATGTAAATAATGTGTCAAGAACCCTGCCCCCATGCCTCCACCCACCCCCCGGGGGATAAAATCGCAAGGAAGCTTTAAAATACAGCGTTTTTTTGGTATAATTAGGCTATAGGTGCGAGTTGCGAACGCAGCGAGCGAGGAGTAAGTGAGCGTTCCACTTGACGCCGCGCAAGCGGAGTTATTTGTAAGCTTATGAAATACAGCAAGGAAACCCTGCCCGGTAAAGTTTAGCCAACAGCCGGCACCGAGTCCTTGGAACCGAAGCGGTAACGTCAGGTTTAAGCGTAGGACAGGGGGGCGAGTTGAGCCGAAAGTACAAGCTGAAGTGATTGGGCCACGAAATCATTTGATGATGCGGGGAACCGTATACATTAATAGGGCACATACGGTTCTGATAAGGTATACGGTTGGTGCCAGCCGCAATCTACTCGAGACACTGTATGGAGCGGGGTGATACTCATGAAGCAGAGATTGCTGGAACGATTGCAGGAAGAAAAAGAGATGAAGCTTAAAGGCGGTCTGTACCATCAAACTCAGGTCAAACTCGCTTTCAATTCGAACCGGATCGAAGGCAGTCGACTGTCGGAGGATCAGACCCGGTATATTTATGAGACAAACACCGTCAACATGGAACCGGATGAAGCGGTAAATGTTGACGATATTATTGAAACAGTAAATCATTTTTCCTGCTTTGATTACATGCTTGCCCATGCGGACGAGGAACTGACGGAGGATATGATTAAAGAATTCCACCGGCTTCTTAAAAGAAATACTTCCGATGAACGCAAAGAGTGGTTTCGTATCGGAGATTACAAAGTCAGGCCTAACGTAGTCGGTGATATGAAAACAACTGATCCGTCAAAGGTTGGAATAGAAATTCAAAAACTGCTTGCCTATTACCATCAAAAAAATGCTATAACAATTGAGGATGTCGTGGATTTCCATTACAGGTTCGAAAGCATCCATCCTTTTCAGGACGGTAATGGCCGAGTAGGGCGGATCATTATGTTTAAAGAATGCCTTAAAAATGATATCCTTCCTTTTATCATTGACCATGAGCATAAGCTGTTTTACTACCGTGGTCTGAAGGAGTATAAATCAGAAAAGGGATTTCTTATGGGTACCTGCCTATCATCGCAGGATCAATACGAAGCGATGGTCTCGTACTTTTATCCAGACCTAACGCAATCCGGGCCCGAAATGAATCAGTCCCTATAGAAAAGAATAATGCGCTTACTGTGTCAGTATTAAAAAAACGTATGTATACAAAACAACAAAAAATGCGGAGCAATAAGCGAAAGCTAAGACGGCAAGCAAAATTCCGATGGAATTTATTGTGTACGCAGATATCAGAAGCACTAAGCCAAACGCGGCAGCCCATATGAGAAAAAGAACGAATAAACTGTCCCAGCGGCCATGTGTAAGTTGCCGGCTTTTTTTGAACGACATTGTTATTCCAGAATTATTTAAAAGCAAGAAATGCGATACAAATATAAGTCTGAAAATTAAGTAAATCCCCGGTATTATGAATAAGACCAACCCCAAAAGGATGATGAGGAAAAGCATAATGTTAGCGGCGGCAAAATGAATAAAACGTTTTGCGCCTAATAAAAACGCGTCTGATATGCGGTAGTGAACAGGATCCGTAAGAATGTCAAAGGCTAGCTTTATCAGGACCGCATAGAGGAACAGGGTGGCCAGTCCCCACAATATAAATCGCAATAGGGTTATCGAGGAAGATGTTTCCCAAGGCAGCAAACCGAAAAACGAAAGAAGCAAATAGATTATCAGGATGCTTTGCATAACGCGGTTTGACAGTAAAACATCGGCAGTTTTTTTGAGCACTGCTGAAACCGAAAATTCAGCGTTGCCGGATGAGCTCTGTAAAGCGGGCATGATGGGATTCCTCCTTTTAGGCAAAACTGCCGGGAAGGTATTCTTAAAAAACCCGTTTATTTTTATTTGCATACATTCGGCAGCGGCCGCCTGAGTCCTTCACATAACAGAGTTAAAGCCTCTCGCGATTCAACCGCGTTACAAACTCATGGTGACGGTTACGAGGTTGATTGCTTGCATGCAGCATGATGTTTAGGTCGTATATATAAGAAAAAATATCGTATATATTTGACTAATGGTCCTGTTTGTGTTACTGTAATTACATGGAGGTGGCAGCGATGGGTAAAAACCTGCGGATAAAAGCTGCGCGAGCCGCAAAAGACATGTCCCAAAAAGACCTTGCGGAAGCCGTAGGGGTGGCCCGGCAAACAGTGAATGCAATTGAAAAGGGCGACTATAACCCCTCAATAAAACTTTGCATCGCTATCTGCAAGGTGCTTGAAAAAACGCTTGACCAGCTTTTTTGGGAGGATGATGACTAATGAGAAATAATAAAAACGGTTTGGACGAAATGCAAAAAGAACGGCGAAACAGAGTAGGCAATCAAATGTTCATGTTGATGTTCTTTGCGCTCCTTATTGATTCCGGTCTGTATGGAGCAGGGGTGCGATGGCTTGACTATCCTGCTAATGTTATGGTTATTATATCCGCCTGCATAAGCATTTACCTTGTCAGGCTGATTGCGCTCAGTGCATACCATCCTCCGAAAACTCAAAGTAGAACCCAAATAACCTTAATTATCGCCTTTATCATTTCTAGCGCACTTGCAGTTGTGCTTTCAATTACACAGATCGCAGAAAAAACCAATGACAATTCTGCGATGATACTTTTTATTGTTTCCGCTGCCGGTCTGCTTGGCATACTAATCGCAGCGGTGATTAAGAAAATAAATAGCAGCAAGGACGATAAAGAAGAGTAGCGCGTGGTTATAAGCCTTTACAGGTCAGGAAGGTTTTATAATTCCTACCGTTCGCAAATAGCGGTTCCTCTACACTTGCTGTCTTTAAAAAAATGCCGCACCCCTTAATCTTCCAAAGGAATGCGGCTCCACCCTTCCAGCTCTTTATCTTTTGTTCTCTCCTGATTGACACAAAAAAGAATCGGGATAGCTATTCTCTAAACTGACCGACAACATTTTGCATTTCTTGCCCAAGCTTGGCCAGGGCTTCCGCAGATGCCGCGATTTCCTGTGCAGAAGCCGCCTGTTCCTCCGCGCCCGAAGCCATTTCCTGGCATGCCGCACTGGCCTTTTTGGCTGCGTCTCCGATTGCGCTGACAGAAACAAGCATACCCTCGTTTCCTTTCGCCAATTCCATCACAGAACGAGATACCTCAGCTATTTGCTCCGCAATCCCCTCGATGCCCTCCCGGATATCCTGGAAAGCCTGAGTGCCGTTTGCGATAACAATGCTTCCGCCTTCTACCAGGCGGGAGTTTTCTTTTGCAGACAAAACCACGCTGTCCGTCCCGGTCTGAATCTGCCGGATTAACAATGTTATCTTCTTGGTTGCCTCTTTGGACTGCTCGGCCAGCTTGCGCACCTCTTCCGCCACCACAGCAAACCCGCTCCCGTGATCTCCGGCGCGAGCCGCCTCAATAGCAGCGTTTAACGCCAAAAGATTCGTCTGGTCGGCAATGTCTCCGATCATATCGGCAATCTGCCCGATAGCCTGCGAATTGCTTGCGAGGTCTTTTACAACGGCTGTCATTTTGCCGGTAGAAACAGCAATTTGCTCCATTTCTGTCTTTGTCCTGGACATGGCTTTACTGCCCTCTCCCGCTTTGCTGTTAACTTCCTTGGCGGAAGCGGCAACCATCTGTGCGGCAGCGGCAATCTGTTCGGTTGCAGCGGATGACTGCTCGATTGCAGCCAACGCTTCCTGGACCATATCGTTTTGTCGCACAGAACCGCGGGCAACTTCCTGTGTGCCATGAGCCATATGCGTGGAAATCTCAGCAGCCTGCTCCGAGCTTGCTGTAAGCTCCTCAGCGGAAGCGGCGACACTGGATGTTATACCATGGATCTGATGTACTACATAACGAAGGCTTTGCAGCATTTTACCAAAAGAAACCGAAAGCGAGCCGATTTCATCTTTGCCCTTGCCGGAGATGTCCCACTCGATGCCAAGATGCCCATCGGCCACCTGCCTGGCAGCGTGATCCAGCGCTTTAAGCGGACGGGTTATCATGCGACTGATAAAGAAAACAATGATTATGCTGGCAATAATAGCGATAACCAGAAAGAATGCAAACTCCGTTTTGGCCTGGGCGTAATCTTCCCGTGCTGCTGCCATTGTTTTTGCGGAAAGTTCTTGCTTTAAAGCAATTAAATCTTCAATGCTGCCAAATGTCTTATCCCGATAAACAACCGTTAAGGCATACGCCGCCTTAGCCTCATCTTTTAGATTGTCGCGGCTTAACCGCAGCATTTCGCTTCTAAGCGGACGATACTTTGCAAGATAGCCCTCAAGCTGCATCATCATCTGGCTTTCGGCTTCTGTCATTTTGGTTTTTTTGTAAGCCGATATTCCTTGATTGGCAGCTTCGGCCCGCATGCGGATATTTTCTTCCAGCCTTTGCATTTCCGCCGGACTTGTGGCAATCAGATGCTCAGCCATGTCGATGGCGTTCAGGGCGGCCATTTGCCGGATATCTGCCAATATCTTTATTGGCTCAAGCCGATCATGGTATATAATCTCGGTTTCTTGATTCAATTTTCCCATGGTAGTGGTGGCCCTTATCCCGTTGCTAAACATAAAGATAAGCATGATAGCGGCCAAGATCATGATTTTGCTTGAAATTTTCAGGCCTGAAAACCTGCTGTAAAGCTGCCTTATCAAAATTCACTCCCCCTTAAATATAGAAAAAATAAACATCGTCCGCGAATGCGCTTTGGTAAAAGACGCAAGACCACTAGCTATTTTAGCATGCGATGCTAAATCATGGCAACAGCGGGATTGCTGTATCAAGCACCAGAATAAAAAAACCGGGATTTCCGGTTCCCGGCATACTGCGCAAGGCTTCACACAGCCTCGCCCGCGACATCAGGTTTCATTGATACTGCTGCTTCCGTCCCTACGATACCCGATCGTTTCAGAGCTTCCTAGTCGGTCTCAATTAATAGACCGACTAGGATATAGCTCGTAATCTTACGACAACTTCACAGTAAAATATTGTAAAAGCTTATTTCGTTCCAGACCCTACAAGCCTTGCTTTGTCTGCAATTTAAAAGTCATGCGTCAGCTCTGGCGCATGCAAGGTTTTGCGTATTTCGGACCCTTTTTCCATTTTAATACAGAGTCGATCAAGACGTAATGAAACAGTTTCTGATGAATTGCTAATTTTAAGAGCCATGGTTTCCTCCTATTGCATATAATTTAAATAAGAAGTAATCTAAAGCTAAGGTAACAGGGACATGCTTGGGTCATTCCTGACTCTCTGACAGACCCAGACTTAAGGCGACGGAAAATGCATGAGCAAAGCAAAGATTTGAGCAATGATCTGATCGGGTTTGACGGTGATGACGATGAGTAGGGTAATGGACTGTTCTGAAAGAGTGGAATTTAAATGCAAATTAACACGATAAGTCTATTTGATGGAAATAGACCAAGGCCGCCGGTCAAATGGGCAGGTGGCAAAGGACAGCTCATACCTCAATTTGCCCCTCTGTTTCCAAAGCAGAAATTCAATTTATATATCGAAACATTTGTGGGCGGCGGAGCCGTATTTTTTCACCTGCTACCTTTGAAAGCTATAATTATAGACAATAACCCGGAACTAATTAATTTTTACACTATTGTGAGGGACAAGCTGCAAGCTCTTCTCGCAGACCTGGAAAAACATCAAAATAATGAGGAATATTTCTATAGTATACGCGCCCTTGATCCAGATAAATTGGACGCTGTGTGCCGGGCATCCAGATTTCTCTACCTCAATAAAACAGGATACAATGGCCTTTGGCGAGTTAACAAAAAAGGGAAATATAATGTACCTTTTGGGCAATACAAAAACCCTAAGATAGCAGATAAAGAAAATCTCCAGCAAGTAAGCAGGGTTTTGCAACAAACAGAAATTATCCTGGGTGATTTCAGTAAAGCTTTAGATTTTATCTTACCAGGTACTTTTGTATACCTTGATCCGCCTTATCACCCACTTTCTGAATCGGCTAATTTCACTAGTTATACCGCTAGTTCTTTCGGAGCGTATGATCAGCGAAGATTAGCTGAGGTATTCAAACAGCTGGATGAAAGAGGCTGTTTGGTTATGTTAAGTAATTCTGATACACTATTTATTTGGGAACTTTATAAAGGTTACGATATCAAGATTGTCAACGCCAGAAGAGCAATTAACTGTAGCGCAGAAAAACGGGGACCAATACCGGAGCTTGTTATTAGAAACTATTTTTGATATATAATGCGGAAAGAACCTGTTTTTCCGTCCGTTTCTGATCGATCACTTTGTGCTTTTTAGGAAAACGCATACATCCGTAACCTAACACGGAGAACATGTCCCCACACATGCCTATTTGGCGGTATAAAATGCTGGCAATCATCTCTTCCTAATCATAAACAAGGTAACTGGCTAAGCCAAGTTTTTAGCAGTATAATAAAAATATGAGCACATGAGCCGTCCCCTTAGTTTCCCCGGGGATAATTGCATTTGTGCTGCCTGGAATTTGGAGTTTATAGGAACTGTCTTTTTATCTCCTGCTGATTGTTTGCCTGATTGCCGTCCACATTTCGTTTGTGACCAGCCCCAGCCGCCAAAGGGAGATGCCTTGCAGTCGATAACGCTTGGCGACCCCGATTTTGGGAAGGATGCTTTCCGCAGTTTCGCTCGGGGCAGAGATGGCCAGGACAAGCTTTTCCGCTGGAACAGCGGCCAGAGCCATTTCCACCGCCTGCACCACCCGGTTAAGCGGTTCGGGCTTTGGGCCGTAATCGTGGGCCATAATTATAATGCGGTCGGCCAATTGGCCGAGGGCGGCATAATCATAGCCCCGGAAGGAGCTGTTCGGCGGATGAATGGTGAGGGTCAGGGTTTTTCCGGCCTCCCGCAGCGGCGGCATCAGCATGGCGACAAAGCGGGTGAGGCTGTCACGAATCTGGCGCTGGGTTTCTCCAGTAGCATACGGGCCCAGCTCTTCCAGGTTTAAATTAACGCCGTGATATCGTGCGGCTGCCTGCAAAATGGCGGCAACCGCGCGAGACACGGCCTGTTCATCGTTAAGAAAAGCGGTGAGCAGTCCGCCCCGGTTAGTCTCGTGGACGACCATCTCCGTCCTGAACCCGAACTCTTCGGCTTTGGCCAGCACCGTTTCCCAGCCGGGAGGCCGCCGCCACGCGTTACGGGGACTGCGGGTCAGAAGATTTCCTTGCTCGTCAATTGAATACCAGCCCAAGGCCAGTTCTCTTACCATGTCCGTGTTGCCTGGGGAGATTTCAGGAAAAGGAAGGCCAAAAAGGTCGAGCCAGCTACTGGCCACGCCCGCGCCAAGGGCATAGAAGCCGATGACGTTCATGGGGCGAGGCGGGGAGGCGATGCTTATGGTGTAAGTAGTACCGTCCCACTCTACCCGGCAGCCGAAGGCTTCGCTGAAAAACCTTAATGGAATGAGAGTGCGGCCGTCTAAGATCACGGGGGGCGCATCAAGCTGGATAGGCAGATCATTTACCTGTGCGGTTTTATCGTCGATTTTAAGGATAATCCTTGTCGTGCCGTCGCTGGCGGAGATGGTGCGGGTAACGTCGTTCCAGTTTACGCTGATATTTATCGCCTCTGCCAGCAAGCGAAAAGGGACCAGTGTTCGCCCGTTGATAATCTGCGGCGGTACATCAAAGGGCACCGGCCTGCCGTCCAACAAAACGGTAATCAGCGGCGGACTGGCCGTCGCCTGATGGGATGGCGGCGCGGACAGGGATAGGGCGAACGCAAGCAGAAGCGTCGCTAACATAAAAAATGCTGATTTTTTCATCGTCATCTCCCTCGCGGCTATTTTAACCTTTTTTTGGCAAGGAGTAAAGCAAAAAAAGCCTTAACAGCACCGCTCAAATAAGTATGGCAAAGGCAGGAATGAAAATGACCAAGCCCTCTTTTGAAAAGTTTGCCGATATGCTGGATCAGGCAGCGAATCGTATCCCGCCTCGTTTTTGCAGGGATTTAACGGGTGGATTTAATCTTCAAAAGGGCAAAAAGCGAGACGGTGATTACTGGATCATGGGGGAATACATTGAGGATGACCTTCTGGGCTGTTTTATTGTATTTTATTACGGTTCTTTTGTGGAAGTGCTGAAAAATGAGCCGATGGAAGCCTGGGAAGCGGAGATTGCGGAAACATTACTCCACGAATTGCAGCATCACTTGGAAGCCCGGGCCGGTATTGATGACTTAGCCCGTGCTGAAAAGGAAGAACTGGAGAAAGCCTTGCAGGGAAAATAGGGAAATTACCGAATGTCAAAGAGATTCCGCCTTGAAGTATAAAATGCGATGGTTTTTAAATATTCGCAGAAGAATTTTTCGCAAGATTCGCAGACAAAAAGATGCAAAAAATGCAACCTTTAAATACGTGCTGCGTTATATTGTTTAGAAACAAAATTTATACGAGAGGTGGATTGAAATGCTCATGAAAAAATTTAAGCTGGTAATTCCTGTGTTGGTGATGTTTTCATTGTTGGCGGTATTCCTTGCTCAATCACTTTCCACAGCTTTCGCGGCAAAGGCTTTTGCCCATATAACCGTTGAGGTTAATCCAAAATTAACAATGACAGTAGACTCAAACGAAAAGGTAGTCTCTGTTGAACCAAAAAACCCTGAAGCAAGGCAAATGTTATCAGATTTAACTATAGCAGGTAAAAACATAGAAGAAGCCCTCAAGCTCATTGCGGATCGGCTTGATAGAAGCGGCTATCTGGGTGATGACAACCAATTATTTTTTATCGTTCAACCTGCTGAGGGAGTGAAAAAAGAAGCAGTATCCGGTGTTTCTGAAAGAGTACTAGTTACTCTGAGGACAGAACTTGAATCGAGAAAGTCAAAACCTGCGGTTGAAATCGTGGTGCTCGACAAACCGGTGCAACAAGCAGCCGATGACACAATAAACAATAACGTGACACCTGGTGCTGCAAAAACAAATTTAAATGCAGCTAAAGTCAGCATAAATGACCCCGCCACCTGGAATCGTATTATCAAAGAGGCCAATCAGGACTTATTGGCAGCAGGTTTTACCGAAGCCGAAACCTTAGACATCCTCAGAAAAGCATCGCTCGTTAACCCTGTGCCGCGCGAAATTTACGAAATCGCTGCAGGTTTCGTCGATATGAAGGATGCCGGCATACCATATCCGGTATCAAAAAACATATTTGCAATGGGTCAAGGACTTGATCAAAACGTATTCCGCAAGGAAATCTCGACTCTGATATCAGATTTGATAGACATGCATGAAGCCGGAATCTCAATTGAAACAGGAATAAAAACACTGGCTATGGCAATCGGAGCAGACCGCAGCTTAAAAGAAGTGAGCACTATAGTATCCGGCATTATCGATCTGAAAGAATCCGGCGTGCCAGAAGCGGAACTGCTGTCACGAGGCCAGCGTGCCATAGAAGCTGACCCTACATTAAGAAATTTTGACGATCTCTTGGGAATTCGCGATAATAGTGATGATGACAGAGTTGGCGAGGACAAAGATGACGACGAAAAAGACGATGACGACGATGACTTCCCAAGCATTAACGGTGACAGGGATGATGACGACAGGTAAAATTAGCGGGTAAACTTGCTTGTAGTACAATAGAGATATTAAGGGGATGGTCTTAACCACGCGGACTGTCCCTTTTGTTTTAGCTCAAAAACTCGTCGCCTTGACACAGTGGATACCATATCATATAGTTTAATACAATATAACTTATATTATTGAAGGTGGCTTGTTGTGAACGACCCTATGCCTAAAAAGAGGAGTAAAAAAGCATGAAGAGTCTGCGCAAATTCTTTCTTGCCGGTTTTGTGGTTCTATTGCCGCTAATTATCACCGTATACGTGCTGATAACTATCTTCCGCTTGATGGATGGCCTGTTGGGAGGCGTTATCAGAGCCGTCGTGGGGCACCCATTGCCGGGGTTGGGGGTGCTCCTGACCATTGGACTTGTGTTACTAGCCGGGATGATTGCTACTAATGTAATCGGAAAAAAGCTCATCGCTTTTATGGAGCATTTTCTTAACAGGATTCCCCTGGTTAAGTCTATTTATGGCGCTATCAAGCAAATTATAGATGCCTTTTCCATGCAGACCAGCAACGCTTTCCAGCGGGTCGCCCTGGTGGAGTATCCTCGCAATGGAATATATGCCGTCGGTTTTGTCACCGGGAACGGAATGGGAGAGGTGCAAGAAAAAACCGCTGAAGATGTGATCAATATATTTGTCCCTACTACGCCCAATCCCACCTCCGGAATGCTGGTCTTAGTTCCCAAAAAAGACGTGATTTTTTTGGAGATGACAGTAGAAGATGGGCTCAAACTGATTATTTCCGGAGGCGTGGTGACTCCCAAATATAATGGGCAGTCAAGTTGCAGTGTTTCTCCGCAAAAGGTTATCACAGATGGGCAACCGATCTAAGGATCGGGGACACATCGCTTAATATTGTAAAAAAACTGATCGAGTAAGATAGCCGCCGGAAAATAATCGTCTTGATCCCTTATAAGAAACGAGATATACTGGAAACGATAATAAAATATTTTACTAGGGGTGCCGAAGAGGCTGAGAGAAAAGCAGTAGCTTTTCAACCCTCGAACCTGATCTGGGTAATACCAGCGGAGGGAAGTGTGTTGAAGGTTTTAACCGCAATTCTGGCCCTAAGGCTGGTTGCGGTTTTTTACTGTCCTAGCGGCTTCCCCGGAAGGAGGAAAAACGATGACTCAACTGGAACAGGCAAGAAAAGGGATTGTCACCCCGGAAATGAGTGAGGTGGCAAAAGCCGAGGGGGTTGGGACGGAAGTCCTGCTGGCAGGTATAGCTGCCGGAGAGGTGGTAATTCCTTATAATCCCGCCAGGAAACGTAAGGCCGTCGGGATTGGCAAGGGGCTGGCGACAAAAGTCAACGCCAATATCGGCACCAGCGAAGCCTACCCTGATATCGAAAAAGAATTGTTGAAACTGGATATCGCCGTTAAAGCGGGGGCAGATGCGGTGATGGACTTAAGTACCGGCGGTGACATTAATCTTTCGCGGCAGCGAATTTTAAAGCATTCGCCGGTAATGATCGGCACAGTCCCGATGTACCAGGCAACTGTGGAGGCGATGGCTCATAAAGGCGGCATGCTGGCCATGACAGTTGATGACCTGTTTCAGGTAATTGAACAGCATGCCCGGGAGGGGGTAGATTTTATTACCGTCCACTGCGGCCTGACCCGGGAGGCAATCGGCCGGCTGGTGAGGGAGGGGCGGGTAGCCGATATCGTCAGCCGCGGCGGTTCTTTCCTTACCGGCTGGATGCTGCACCACGATAAGGAAAACCCTCTCTACACCGAATACGACCGCCTGCTTGAGATCGCCAGGAAGTACGATGTAACCTTAAGCCTGGGAGACGGGCTCCGGCCGGGCTGCCTGGCCGATGCCACCGACCGGGCGCAGATCCAGGAGCTGATTGTTCTGGGTGAACTGGTTGAACGGGCTTGGGAGCAGGGAGTGCAGGTGATGGTGGAAGGGCCGGGCCATGTGCCCATGGACCAGATCGAGGCCAATGTGCTGATTGAAAAGCGACTCTGCCACGGGGCTCCTTTCTACGTGCTGGGACCACTGGTGACTGACATTGCCCCCGGGTATGACCACATCACTTCGGCTATCGGCGGAGCAATAGCTGCTGCCGCGGGTGCTGATTTCCTCTGCTATGTTACCCCGGCCGAGCACTTGGGCCTGCCGGGTTTGCAGGATGTCAAGGATGGGGTGGTAGCAAGCAAGATCGCTGCCCATGCTGCCGATATCGTGAAAAACGTAAAAGGGGCGAGAGATCGGGACCGGAAAATGGCAGAAGCCAGGAAAAACCTGGACTGGCCGGCCCAGATCGCCCTTTCCATTGACCCGGAGAAATCCAAAGAGTACCGCAGCGCCAAAAACCCGGATGCCGAAGTAGCGTGTACCATGTGCGGCAGTTTTTGCGCCATGAAGATTGTCAGCCAATACCTGGGCACCTCCAAGCGCAGGTGTTAGGATCGGCCAGTGCATTTACAAAGGGGGGAGCAGAATGCTGGTAGTTGTGAACCGGCGGGAAGAGAACCTGCCAGAGGGCATGTCTCTTGCTGAATTCATAGGTTCGAAAGGGCTGGAGCCAGGCGAATTTATTTTTATCCTGAACGAGTTTGTGATAGAAAGAGAGCAGGTTGGAAGCATTATCTTAAAAGAGAATGACCGGCTGGAAGTACTAAGGTTTGTGGGAGGCGGTTAAGGTGGAAGATAAACTGGTATTAGGCGGGCGGGAAATTGTGAGCCGGTTGTTTTTAGGCACCGGCAAGTTCCCTGCAAAGGAGGTTATTCCTGCGGCAATCAAACGGTCCGGCAGCCAGGTGATTACCATGGCCTTGCGCCGGGTAGATTTCGACTCCCCCCAGGAGAACGTCCTGAACTATATCCCCAAAGAATGTATCCTCTTGCCCAATACCTCGGGGGCCAGGAACAGCGAGGAGGCGGTGCGGATTGCCCGCATTGCCCGGGCCGCCGGCTGCGGCAACTGGATAAAAATCGAGGTCATCACCGACAACAAGTACCTTCTGCCCGATAATTTCGAGACAATCAAGGCTACCGAGGTTTTGGCCAAAGAAGGTTTTGTAGTGCTCCCTTATATGAGCCCAGACCTGATGGCAGCAAAATGGCTGCAGGATGCGGGAGCTGCCGCCGTAATGCCCCTGGGGGCTCCCATTGGATCCAACCGGGGCCTGAAAACAAAGGAACTGGTCAGGATCCTGATCGATGAAATTGCAGTGCCGATCATTGTTGACGCCGGCATCGGCAAGCCCTCGGAAGCGGCGGAAGCCATGGAGATGGGCGCCGGGGCGGTGTTGGTCAATACAGCTATTGCCACGGCCGGGGATCCGGTTTTAATGGCGGAAGCCTTCGGTTTGGCGGTGAGGGCCGGGCGGCTGGCTTACCTGGCCGGGCCTGGCGTCACCAGGGACTATGCGGAAGCGTCCTCTCCCCTGACCGGTTTCCTGCAGGAACTTTAGGAGGAAGGGAAAGAGCCATGAGTTTTTACAGTCAGCATGTAAGGTTTCTGGATTTCGATTTTGACAGCTTTTTTAACCGGGTTACGTCAGGGGATGTAAGCCGGGTACTGGAAAAGAGCCGCCTTGACGCCGTCGACCTTTTAGCCCTGCTTGCTCCGGCGGCAGAAGGCCAGTTAGAGGTGATGGCCCAAAAAGCCCATCGGTTAACCCTGCAGCACTTTGGCCGGGCGATGTTGTTATATACCCCAATGTACCTTTCTAATTACTGTGTCAACCACTGCAGCTACTGCGGCTTTACAGCCGGAAACAAACTAATGCGGCAAACCCTTACTCTGGACGAGGTGGAGGCGGAAGCCAAAGTAATTGCCGCAACTGGAATCAAGCACATCCTGGTTTTAACAGGCGAGTCCCGCCGGCATGCCCCTGTTGAATACATTGCCGAATGCGTTAAAGTGCTGAAAAATTTCTTTTCCTCCATCGGCATTGAGGTCTATCCCATGGACGAAGAAGAGTACAGCTGTTTAGTGGCGTCGGGAGTGGACAGCCTGACCATCTATCAGGAGGTTTACGATGCCGAGGTCTATGACCAGGTGCACCTGAAGGGTCCAAAGAAGGATTACCGCTTCAGGCTGGATGCGCCGGAACGGGGGTGCCGGGCCGGGATGCGGGCTGTTAACGTGGGAGCCTTATTGGGGTTAGGGGATTGGCGGCGCGAGACCTTTTTTGGCGGTCTGCATGCCGCCTACCTGCAAAACACCTATCCCGAGGTGGAAATGAGCTATTCCGTTCCCCGGCTTAGGCCCCACGGCGGAGACTTTATAATACCCCACCCGGTCACCGATAAAAACCTGGTCCAGATCCTTTTAGCTCTGCGGCTTTTCATGCCGCGCCTGGGCCTTACTCTTTCCACCAGGGAAAGGGCTGCTCTCAGGGATAAACTGATACCCCTGGGAATTACCAAGATGTCGGCCGATTCCTGCACCAGTGTTGGCGGGCGGACACTTTCCGGCACTGCGGACCAGTTTGCGGTCGCCGATGAGCGGAATGTGGAGGAAATGAGGCAAGTGCTGATAAATAATGGCTATGATCCGGTGTTTAAAGACTGGCATCCGATTTAAGGAACGGGGGACACACCGCTTACAAATTGCTCTTTGCCGGCAGACTGTTAAGGAATGGGGACACACCTGCTGAAGTCCAGGCAGATCTTTGGGGACAGGAATGTCCCCGAATAATTAAGGCATCGGGAAGATATCTGCTTAAGTGCAACGGTACGCGGAATGTCCCCAATAAGGAGTGAAAAATAATGGGAAAGATCAACGTCAGGGAAGTCTTTCAGAACAGCATTTACGGTATCACAGCCGAGGAGTATTCCCGGGGCCGCAGCAATGCGGAAGTAGTCAAAGAGATGATCGGGGCGGGGATCAAGATCATCCAGTACCGGGAAAAGGATAAGACCATGCTGGCCAAATACCGGGAATGCCTTGAACTGCGGCGGATCACCAAAGAAGCCGGGGTTTTATTTATCGTCAATGATCACGTTGATTTGGCCCTTCTGGTGGGGGCCGACGGGGTGCATGTGGGGCAGGACGACCTGCCGGTGGAGGCGGTGCGCCGGCTGGCAGGCCCGGACATGATCATTGGCCTGTCTACCCATTCTCCGGAGCAGGCCCAGGCAGCGCTGAAAATGGAGGTGGACTATATCGGCGTTGGTCCCATCTTCCTTACCAACACCAAGAAGGACGTCTGTGCCCCGGTGGGCCTGGAGTACCTGGAATACGTTGTGCAAAACATCCCCCTGCCCTTTGTGGCTATCGGCGGCATCAAGGAGCACAACATCCTGGAAGTCAGGAAAAGGGGTGCCGACTGTATTTGTCTGGTAACCGAGATCGTCGGCGCCATTGACATCAAGGCCAAGGTGTGCCAAGTTAAGGCTAGTAGGGACTGTTCTTGACCTGAATGCAACCAGTCGAATAGCGGTGCGCTGTGAGGCGTGCAGCTATTCGTTCTTGTCTAACGGCGTTTTTTCATCATCGAAAGCAGGAGCAGCAAGGGGATGGACATAGTTAGCGGCAAGATAATATAAAGATCGAGAAAGTTGCCGATTTCTATGCGTTGGAACAAGTCTTGCGGCAAGTGGGCAATTATAAGGACGGCGACGCCCAGGGGAACAGAAAGCTTTTTATAGTCATGGAAATTAAAGATTTGCCCCAATCCGACCAGGAATGGATAGAAGAAAATCGTTACTTTTAACAAACTGGCGGGTACCCAGATTATCATCAGCAACAGCTCCATTTCTTCCAGAAAATGACCGACTAAAACAAACGCTGCTAAATTGAAGATAGGGTAATTCATGGTCTGGGTTTGGGCTACGCCGAACACTCCGACAGTTGCCAGAAAGATTGCGGTTAGAGAAAGGCCGGCAATGGTAAAGCCGATAATTACCGCTTTTTTTGCTTCATTTGGCTGGCTAAGGGTGGGAAACCAGAAGGCCATAAATAAAACCGCTTCCCCGGCGAAGGCGATCATCGGCGGCAAGCCCTGGAGAACCGGCATCACCCCATTCTCCAACATGGGCAGGAAGTTGGTCCACCGGATGTCCGGCAAGGCAAGCAAGGCCAGGAGGAACAGGCTTAAAAAAATAATGGGGACAGCTTCAGCTACCCGGGCAAAGACTTCAAAGCCTGATCGGACTACATAAACCACCAAAACCATTAAACCGAGAGTGAAAATAATTGCAGGGGTTTTTGCGTAAAGCAGGCCCATTACTTCGGCCAGCTGCCTGAGGAGCATGGCGGAGAAAACCCCGTAGGCCAGAACAAAGACCAGTGCTACCACCTTTCCGGGCAAAAATCCCAATAGCTCCGGCAGATACTGGACCAAGGTTTTGCCTGGGAATTGTTTGGCTAGGGGAATCAACAGGAGGCCGATGAGCATTCCGATAAAATACCCTGAAATTATTGTCATCCAGCCGTCCCTGCCTGCTGTCTCCAGAGCCGGCTGGGTGATTATCAGAAAAACTGTGCCAATGCCTGCCGCTGTATTTAAAGCGGCAGCCTGGTTAAGAGAAATTTTTTCATTGGTAAACAAATCCCTGTCCACCTACCTTTTTCAACCGGGTCTAGGCATTTCGCGGGAGTATTTGAGCGGGCAGCCGTCTTTGAAAAACCAAAGCGCTGTTAGAATGGGCGGTTGGTTTTCCCTGTGTAATAAATATCAACATTAGCTTCCACTTGTACCTCAACCATTGGAAAGAATTCCTCCTGCCAGTTTTCTTTCATCTGCCGCCATTCTTCCGGGTATTTGCGATGAAAATAGGATCCAAAATGGAAGATATCCGATTGATATTCACTTTGGGCAAGTGCAACCAGGGATTGAGCATCTTCTTTTATTTGAAGAGCCAACCTTGCTGACAGGGTTTTTAAGGTCTCGGGCTTGGTCAGGTCAATAACTGTCCGCTGTTCTATCAGCTCAAAAACCGCATCTATTTTTATTTGCATTAAGAGCCGGCCTTCCCGGATAACGGGCTCATAAGAGGTGGTGCCTCTTTCCAAGATAAAGCTTACCGGCTTAGGTGGGCCTATTGGCGCCTGTGTTGTCAATAGAGTATGGATGGCCTTATTCCTGAGCAATAAATAAATTTGGGTTTGCTTTTGATTCAGCCAGCCAACCAGGCGGTCGTGGCGGAATACCCCCATGCCCTCTGCCTGGAGCTTCTTTTTATCTGCGGTAAGCGTAACCACAGGTACAACCGGAGAAACGCTTTTTTCGGAGAGATACCCCATTAACTCCTGCAGGCTGATGGGTTTTGTCTGCGAGTGGATTTCCTGGTTTGCCAACAGAAACTCAAGGGCTGCCCCGGTTTCTTTTTCCAAGGGGTGGACAATAGTAATAAACCTGCTGGCAGGGGCCTCTTTAGCGATAACTACCAGAATCCGGTGGCGGCTTTGCGGGGTTCGGAGCAGAAAATCCAATACATCGGCTATTCCGTTTGCGGCGAGATGCTGGCTGATAATCAGGACCCTGGTTTTATCCAGAAAAAGGCTTCTGGTTAATTGGGTTTCTATTTTCCGCATCGCTTCAGACCAAGTCTTCCCGTGGGCGAAGTAATTGGCGAAGGGCTCACCTTCCTGACGTTGCTGGCCCAGACCGCCGGCTACTTTTTGAGGAATGATTACCTGTACCCCCACCAGTAGCTGGTCCGGGTCTTCAGCCTCATCCAGGCTGATAGCCGAGACAATGGCTTGCCGAGAAATATCCAAGGCATCCCAGCAGCCAACAATGCTAAATAGTATCATGGTTTGTGCCAGGATTAAAAAATATTTTAACATCATTTTCAGCCTCCGTTTCGCGGGGGATGCGGAGGGCCGGTATCAGGGCTTTGGCGCCTGCTTTTCCGCCAGAGCACCGATTCTGGCCGGCTCCGCATGGCCCAGTGGGGAACGCGGATAAAAATATCCTTGATCCCGGCGTAATTTGTCGGGAACACCGGTGAAAGATAGGGGACGCCAAAAGACCGCAGGGTACATAAATGGATATGCATGAAAATGGTTCCCCACAGGATGCCGAAAAGCCCGATCGTTCCTGCCAGAAGCAGCATGGGGAAGCGAAGCAACCTGGTGGCGATTGCCGCGTCGGGACTTGGGATAACAAAGGAAGCAATTGCCGTTCCGGCTACCGTGATCACCATTGACGAAGAGACAATGCCAGCAGCGATGGCTGCTTCCCCTAAGATTAACGCTCCCACAATGCTGACAGCCTGTCCGATCGGGCGTGGCATTCTAACACCGGCTTCTCGCAAAGCCTCAAAGGTTAGCTCCATCAACAGGGCTTCAAGTACCGGCGGGAAAGGAACTCCTTCCCGGGCGGCGGCTGTAGCAATCAAAAGCGGGGTGGGGATCATTTCCTGGTGGAAGGTAACCGCCGCAACATAAAATGAAGGTAAAAGCAGGGAGGCCAGGAAAGCCATGTAACGCAGAATTCTGATGAAGCTGGCCATGGGGTAGCGCAAATAGTAGTCTTCGGAGGACTGCAGGTACTGCCAGAAAACCACCGGCGCGGTCAGGGCGAAGGGTGTGCCGTCGATCATTATGCCGACCCTTCCTTCCAACAGCTGGGCGACAAGGGTGTCAGGCCGCTCGGTATTGTCAATGGTAGGGAACAGGGTAAAGGGAGCATCCTCAATCATCTCTTCGATATAGCCAGATTCAATCACCCCGTCCACCTGGATGCGGCTAATCCGATCTCTGGCCTCTGCTACCACCGAAGGGTTAGCTATGTTTGCCAGATACAGCAGGTTTACCCTGGTGTTGGTTTGCCGGCCAAGAACCAAGGTTTCTACTCGCAGGTGAGGTGTCTTTAACCGCTTTCTCACCAGACCGGTATTGGTTTTCAGACTTTCAGTGAAACCTTCCCTGGAACCCCGCACAACTACTTCTGTTACCGGTTCTTCGACGCTTCTTTCCCTAAAGCCTGGCGCTGTTATTAGAAAGGCTTGGAGGCTCTGATCCATAAAAACAACAGCTTTTCCATCAAGCAAGCCGGCCACAACCTGCTGCATTGATGCAGACTCGAATGTTCCGGCAGCTGTAATGCTATTTTTGAATTCCAAGAGCGTTGGAAGCCCGATGCCTTCGACCTGATCCCTGGTTTTTAAACTAATTAAAGGCCGCAGAACATGATCGCTGATTATTTTTGTGTCTACTAAAGAATCAATCCAAACAACAGCCCCGGTTACCTCGGTAGGGGTAATTTCCAGGTTCCTTACCATCAGATCGCTGACATTACCAAATAAATCCTTTAGCAGTCGGATGTTCTGCTCCAGGGAATAAGAGAGCGTGTCGTCTTGCGGATGATAAGAGCCTTCATGCCTGACAGTTTCACCGGGCCCATGAGCAGGTTTTGATGCAGGAAGTAAATGCTTTACTATTCTTGGTCTGCGTATTTTCATACTGTTTCCTCGTGACGCGATATTTGATAGTAATCTCCTAAATGAGTAAAAAAATACACTAAAGCCAATCCGGAGATTGTTTGGCATAATTTAGCGGCAGGTTTTGCCGGGGCAACGCGCCGAAAGCAAGCCCGAAGAAAAAGCCGCCAGCCGGTTTTTCAGGGTAGATAGCTACCCGCTTTTGAGTTTTAGCAATAGAAAAATTTGCATGGTAAAGGAGAACGGCTTACAGAGAGCGAATAATTTTGGTTTTAACAGGTCAACGGCTAGCTTAACCGGGTCATACCTTAATAACAGATAAGGAGAAGTCGGATGAAGACACCCTTTAATGCTTACGATCGGGCCATCCTGGGCCTGCAGAAAGATCTTTCGGAAATGGGCAGCAAGGTGAAGGAAAACCTGGAGCTGGCAGTGGAAGCACTCATCTTCCAGGATGTCAATAAGGCTGCCCAGGTCATCGCTAATGATGACATCATTGATGATCTGGATTATGAGATTGAATACGAGGCCTTGGAGATTATTTCGTTGCAACAGCCTTTATCCGAGGATTTGCGCATCCTGGCTGGGGTGCTCAGAATTGGCAAGGATCTGGAAAGAATAAGCGATTATGCGGTAAATATTGCTGAAGTTTGCCAAAGCCTTGCGGGGGGCGGTGATTATTTTAAGCCCCTGGTGGATATTCCCCGGATGTGCCAGATGGCAATGGAGATGCTGGTTAAAGGCTTGTCTGCCTTGAATAACAGGGATTTAGAGCTGGCCCGCGAAGTTATCCTGGCGGATGATGCCATCGATGATTTATATGCCAGCCTTTATCAAGAATTGGTCGGCTATATGAAGAAAGAGAAGGACTATGTAGAACAGGCCACCCACCTGGCCTTTGTAGCCCGCTACCTGGAACGGGTAGGCGACCACACCGTAAACATTGCCGAGATGACCATTTACATGGTTACCGGGCAGCGACGGCTGGTGATAAGCCGGTAGATCTTTGACCAGGTAGTTTAGAACCTGAGGGTGGTGAAAATATGGATTTAGTCAAAATAATTATGGTTTTATTCGGTGGCCTTGGTATTTTTATCCTGGGGATGCAGTTGACTTCCGAGGGGTTGCAGAATTATGCTGCCCATAAAATGAAAAGAATCCTGGGCAGCTTGACTGAAAACAGGGTAAGGGGAGTTATTTTCGGCTTGCTGGCTACCATAGCCCTGCAAAGCAGCAGTGCTACCACAGTACTTTTAGTTGGTTTTGTAAGCTCTTCGGTGATGAGTCTCAGCCAGGCCCTGGGAGTTGTGCTGGGGTCAGCAGTGGGCTCTACCCTTACTGTTCATTTGATTGCTTTCAAGATCACTGATTATGCCCTGTTCTTTATCGCATCTGGTGTGGGCATGGGACTTTTAGGCAAAAAAGCTAAAATAAAAAACTTGGGGCAGGCTATCCTTGGGTTTGGTTTTATTTTTTACGGGATGATGCTGATGTCTTCAGCTATGAGTCCATTGCGGAATTATCCCGCATTTTTGGACTGGCTGGTCTTTCTCTCTATGTATCCTATCCTTGTAGTGGTTGTAACCGCATTATTTACAGCTATTGTTCAGGGGAGCGCAGCAAGTATTGCTTTAGGAATTGCTTTGGTCCAGCAAGGCTTTATCTCTCTGGAAGCAGGGATTATGATGATGTTTGGGGCGAACATTGGGACAACGGCAACTGCCCTGTTGGCCAGTATTGCCTCTTCTAGGGAGGCTAAGCGAGTGGCTTTGGCCCATCTGTTTTTTAAAATTGGCGGGGTTTTGCTTTTTTTTCCGCTCTCAGATAAATTTATTGAATTGATTCAATTAACATCCGGAGCTTCGGCACACCAGATTGCCAATGCCCATACAATTTTTAATACCGTCAACATGCTTGTCTTTCTGCCCTTTACCCATCACCTGGCCGGGTTAATGTGCCGGCTGATTCCCGATAGGGTTGATGAGGAGCGGGAAGCCAAATATCTTGACGAAGCAGTTCTGGGGGTGCCGGATCTGGCTCTCGGAGGGGCTAAGAGCGAAATTCTCCGGATGGCCAAACTGATTCATGGGGAAATGCTGCCTTTATCTATCCGTTACCTGGAAGAGCAAAGGGAGGAAACCTTGGCGCAGCTGAAAAATAAGGAAAAGACCCTGGATTTTTTGTTTAAGGCTACCACGAGGTACCTGTCCCAGGCTGCCCAGCGAAACCTGAGCGAGGAGCAGTCCGAAGCGGCCATTGCCTTGATCTATGTCAGCAATGACCTGGAGCACCAAGGTGATATAATTATCAACTTGACTCAGGTTAGTGTTAAAATGCAGCAGGAAGGAATGGGATTAACAAAGGTGGTTTGGCAGGAGATCTTCTCCATGTATAAAAAAGTCAGCGAGAATCTGGAATTTGCCTTAAAGGCCTTCGAGTCCGATGACATTGAGCTGGCTAAAAAAGTGATCAAAAACCAGCCGGAAATACAAAAAATAGAAAAAAACCTGCGGTATTATCATTGCCGCAGGATTCAAGAACCGGATCAGCCATCGGTTGATACCGGCATTCATCTGGATATACTTAATGATTTGTTGCGAATCAATACCCATTCTGTCAGCATTGCCCAGGCAGTAATGGGCATTATCTAGCCTGGCGTAATCCCTCGGCTATGAACACAAGTGCCATGCCAAAAGAGCAAAAGCACACTATTTTATCTCGCTTAAATCATAAGGTGTTTCCTGGTAAACATAATAGTTCAACCAATTGGTAAAAAGCAGGTTGGCATGGCTGCGCCACCTAACCATAGGCTCCTTGGCAGGGTCATCTTCCGGATAATAGTTTTTGGGGATGGAAATAGGAAGCTTTTTTTCCAGATCACGGTCATGTTCGGCTTTAAGAGTCAAGGGATCGTATTCGGAATGCCCAGTCACGAATACTTTTTTGTTGTCTTTGGAGATCGCAAGATAAACCCCTGCCTCCAAAGATTCTGACAGGATTAAAAGCTGTTCAACTTTTTCAATGTCTTCTCTTCTTACCTCGGTATACCGGGAATGAGGGACATAAAACTTATCATCAAATCCCCGCAAGAGCTTGACATTTTTTTTGTTGATATAGTGGGGAAAAACGCCAAATACCTTGGCTGGCAAGGGATATTTAGGAATCCCGTAATGGTGGTATAACCCGGCCTGCGCGCCCCAGCAGATAAACAAGGTTGAAAAAACGCTGTTTTCGGCCCAGTCCATGATTTGGGTAAGCTCCGCCCAGAAGTCTACTTCCGTAAATTCCAATTTTTCTACAGGTGCCCCGGTAATGACTAGCCCGTCAAATTTTTGATTTTTGACACAATCAAAAGTCTTGTAAAATTTAAGCAAGTGTTCTTGCGGGGTATTCTTGGAAGTATGGGTTTTCGGGTGCAAAAGGGTGATATTCACCTGGAGGGGTGAATTTCCCAAAAGACGCAATATTTGAGTCTCGGTGATGATTTTTGTCGGCATCAAGTTCAAGATGGCTATCTCCAGCGGGCGAATATCCTGATGGATGGCTCGCTCCTCTCCCATGACGAAGATATTCTCTGAGGTCAGGATTTCCATTGTAGGGAGGTTATCGGGAATTTTAATGGGCATAAAAAAGGCCTCCTTCGCGCTATATTAAGTTATGCAAGAAAAAAACAGGGCTTCTATTCGCAAAAAAACCTCTTCTCACTACCGATAGAAGAGGCAAACAATTTCCTCTCTTATCTTCCCGGTCTGACCGGCAGGACTTGGCACCATTCAGGCTTCCTGATGGTTGCCGAGGATTCATCGGGCCTTTCCCTCTCCCTCTCGTGATAAGAATTAAAAGCTAATATTTTATTTTGGGATATTCCATTATTCGGGGACATTCCTGTCCCAAAAAAATAGCCCGGACTTCAGCAGGTGTGTCCCCATTCCTATATTCGGGGACATTCCTGTCCCAAAAAAATAGCCCGGACTTCAGCAGGTGTGTCCCCATTCCTATAATACAGAAGAATACTTCAAGACAGGATAAATGTCAACGCTTTGGCGAAATCTTTTTGCAGCAGAGATCTTGGCATTAACAACTTAAATCGGGTTTTTTTAATTTTTTATCATTATACATGGCAGGAAATTAATTCTAAGTGTAAAACTAAATAGTAAAACCATTATAGATATAAGAAGGAGAGGATTTGCATGCCAGAATTGAAAGGATCGCGGACCGAAGCTAACCTGTGGCAGGCCTTTGCCGGTGAATCTCAGGCCAGAAATAAGTACACCTATTTTGCATCCGTCGCTAAGAGTGAGGGGTTAGAGCAAATTGCCGCAATTTTTCTGGAAACAGCTGACCATGAAAAGGAGCATGCAAAACGGGCCTTCAAATTCCTAAAGGCTTTGGGAAATACCGAGCAGAACTTGAAAATGGCCATTGAAGGAGAAAACTACGAGTGGACTTCCATGTACAAGGAATTTGCAGCAGTTGCCAAGGAGGAAGGGTTTGAAGAATTGGCTGAATTCTTTCAAGAAGTGGGGGAAGTTGAAGAAGAGCACGAGAAAAGATACGCTGCCCTCTTAAAGAACCTCCAGTCCGGAAAGGTATTTGCCAAAGACCAGCCTGTCAAGTGGCAATGCCGCAACTGCGGCTATGTCCATAAAGGCCTGTCGGCACCCGAAATCTGTCCTGCCTGTGCCCATCCCCAGGCCCACTACCAGGTGCTGTGTGAAAACTATTAATTAATGACATTATAAACATATCAATATTTTGCGGCAGAGGGGACTCTCCCCTGCCGCAGGGGGGTTAGAGTCAGATGAAAAAATGGCGCTGCACCGTGTGCAACTATATTCACGAAGGCCCGAAGCCGCCGGAAGTCTGTCCGGTTTGCGGGGTGACCAGTGAATTTTTTGAGGAAGTCCAGGAGGAGGCATCTCCTGCCGGGGGAGCTGCTTCACCGCCGGTAGTACCGGTGGTGACCCAGGCCGGCGGAAAAATCAAGGAAGCCCTGTTTAAACTTACCTATGGGCTTTATGTCGTTAGTTCCAAGGATGCCGAAAACAAGATTAACGGCCAGATCTGCAATACGGTATTCCAGATTACCAGCGAGCCGCGCCGGATTGCCCTTGGCATTAACCGGAGCAACCACACCCACGGCTATATCTCGCAAACTGGGGCCTTGGCGGTTTCAGTCTTAGGCACTGCAAATATGGACATGGTCAAGCACTTTGGCTTTCAGTCCGGCAGGTCGGTGGATAAGTTTTCCGGCATAGAATACTCCCTATCCCCGGTAACCGGCTGTCCCATTTTAACCCAAGGCATTGCCTATCTGGACTGCCGGATAATACCGGAGTTTACTGCCAATCTGGGAACCCATACCCTGTTTATAGCGGATATAATTGAAGGAAATATATTGGGGGAGAATAGCCCCCTGACTTATGACTATTACCGGACTAACCGGACCAGGTAACTAGGATGAAAATCTGGTAAACTGTCGAGGGGGAAGTGCCTATGGGGCATCTGGCAATCTCCAAAAGCCATGTTTACAGGGCCCTGGCTGAAAGGCTGGAAAAGAACCCGGTCGGAGTGCTAATAAATGAAACTCTGATGGAGATTTTATACCGGCTATACACGGAAACAGAGGCTGAGATTGGGAGCAAGTTTCCTATTAGCTTTGCGCCTTTGGAGAAGATCGCCCAAATTACCGGTATGCCGGGCGAAATACTGGAACAGCACCTGGAGGATATGGCTCAAAAGGGCTTGATCATCGATACATTCAGGGACGGTAACCGTTACTACTTTCTTTCGCCAATGGCGATCGGCTTTATGGAATATACCTTTATGCGGGTAACAGACAAGGTCCCGATGCAGGAACTGGCAGAACTGTTTGAGGAATACCACCAGGCCCCAGGGGCTACTGAGGCTTTCTTCGGCGCAGAGACAAAATTATTTCACACCTGGCCTTACGAGAGCATGATTCCGGCAGATGTCGAAACTGAGGTCCTTAATTATGAAAAGGCTTCCGCCATGATCCGTGATGCCGGGGCTGGCGGCCTGAGCATGTGTTACTGCCGTCACCAGGCAGAGCACGTGGGAAAAAACTGTTCGGCGCCGATTAAGGATGTTTGCATGTCCTTGGGACGGGCGGCCGAATGGCTCATCCGGCGGAATTTTGCCCGGCCCGCGTCTGTTGACGAGCTGCTCCGGGTGCTGGACCAAACGGAAGAGCAGGGCTTGATGCACCTGGCGGATAATGTGCAAAATAACCCGGCCTACCTCTGCCATTGCTGCGGGTGTTGTTGCGGTGTTCTTCGGGCCATAAACAGGCACGGCATCAAGGGGGCCCATCCCAGCGGCTTTATGGCCGTAGTCGCTGAAGCAAAATGTACTGGCTGTGGAGCCTGTGTTAACCGTTGTCATGTGAAAGCCATCTTGCTGGCCGGGCGGGACAACCATACCTTTGCAGAGGTTGCCCGTGATTTATGCCTTGGCTGTGGCGCCTGCATCCGGGCCTGCCCCCATGAGGCTTTGGGCTTTGTGCGGCGGGAAACCCTTTATGTTCCTCCAATAAATAAAAGGGAACAAATGCTGCAAATTGCAGTGCAAAACAATAAGCTTAGATAAGCTACAAAGAAATATTGACAAAAAATATCGTGACATAAGGAAATGCTTATGCTAATATCATGTGTATGGGCATGATTGGATGAGGTGTTTTAACTTTCACTGCCTGATGTGCCTGTGCTAATTGGCTTGATAAATTCAAGCCTTTTTTGTGAATCTTTTTTCTATCGCCTACAAAACTGATCAGGTCAGATTTGTGAATAAGGGTACAATTTTACAGCCAAAATATTAATATGCTAGTTAAGGAGGAGGTAGAATATGGAACAGAGTATAGTTGACCAAATTGCCAAGCTGCAGATATTAAACCAATTCTGGTTAACGCTGTTTTTGCTGATTCCCGTTGTTTTGATTGCCAGAACAGTTGTAGCTGGGACCCGCTATTCCCCTATTTTGATCATTGTCATCTTCGGCCTGACCATGGGACTTTTATTAAAGCAAACTGGGGTGGCCACCCCCGGCTTGACGGAATTCTTGCTGGTGGACCTGGTTGGCAAAGTAACCTTGATTGCCCTGATCGCCTCATTTTTTGCCGGGGGCCAGGAATTGAAAAAAATCCTTGCGGGCGAGAAGTTAGAAAGTGAAGATATGGTGATCCCGTCGCAAGAAGAAGTTATTTTGGGCACCAAACGGACTCAACTGGTTTTCCTGATCCGGACAGTCTTCATCCTTTTAGGTATTGAAGGAGCCAAACGGCTGATAGTTGGCCCTGGTGCGGGGGACCCGCTTGGTAAATATTATCCCCTGATCGCATATATCGGCCTGGTAGGCTCTATAATCCTGATCGACTATAAGGCGACAATAAAAAACAAGTCTATGTATATCCGCAAAGGTCTGGCGGAGATTGTTACTATTTTGGTGGTTTTGCTGATCTCTTACTATATTGCTTTGGCGGTAAAACCGGTTGTTTCTTTGCCCCAGATTTTCTTTGCCATGCTCATATCTTCCTCATTGGGGATGCTTCTTTCAAAGTGGCGGCTTGGACCTACCCTGAGAGCACTCCTGTTTGCCGGTATTCCGGTGGTATTGGCTGCCAACTTTATGATTGGGGGCTCCAGAATTTTAGAGGCCTTTAAGCTGACCGGGATGACCTCGGTGATGGCCTTCGGCTTCTTTGGACAGATTTTCTGGATGTTCGGTGGTTTAACCCTCTTGATATTTTTTGGCCTGGCCAACCATGTGCGCAATCTGGCGCCGGGAATGGCAGGGTCTCTTTCCCACGCCGGCCTGACCGGGGCCTGCACAGCCGGTGACCTGGGCAAAGAAGCAACAGTAAGGGCGCCGATCATGATTAATATCCCCTTTTTCGGCCATATTTTTGTCTTCACCATCCTGGCTTTTAGCGCCCAGCAGGGTGTCTTGCTGTCCGGCTGGGCCATGCTGATTGTCGCTGTGGGTATTGCCCTGACCATATTTTCTTTGCGCACTTTAAGGGGAGCCAAGGGCCGGGAGGCTGCCGAGGTAAAAGGATTAATGCAGTTCTCCTTTGGCTGGCAGCTAGTGGCTGTCTTCGGCAGCTTTTTTCTCCTGCACCTTAGCGGCATGCCTTTATCCCATGCGGCGATGGCAACCTCTTCAGCCATATCCCACTTCGGCCTGTTTGCGGCCCTGCAAGGGGGCATGTTTGGTCCTCAGGCCGCAGACCTGATCCCCTTTATTTTTGCCATGCCTTTCCTGGTGCATCCCCTGGTTTTCGGGATGTTTGGCAAGGCCATGGAGAAAAACGGGGCAATGCCCGCCAAGGTTGTTTATTTTCTTGGCCTAATAGGTGTTGTTGGTGTGATATATGCTTTGACAATCGTCTAATAGCAGAAGTCTTTTTTGGCCCCGGTCATTGCCGGGGCTTTTTTATCGAAAAAACAGGCAGGGAGCGTCGTTTTTTTACCGAATAGATTTTTCATTTGCAGATCAAGTTGCAGTTGCGCGGGCATTTGCTTAGGTGCAGCAGTATACGAGGGGGCTTAAATATATGGTAAGTGATATTCGCAGGCAAATAGAAAAAAAATTTGCCCTCAAGGTTATCGACGAGCAGCGTTACTCCTGGGGAGAAATATACTGGTTGCAACTAGATCCGGATTTGCGAAGAAAACAAGGTTCGGTTTCCATTGTAATAGTTTACCCGGGAAATGAACAAAAAATTCATACCCATCCAGGATATGAGGAAATAATTTTAGGATTGGAAGGAGAAACAATTCATAGTTGTAATGGACGTGAGATTGTTTTGTCTAAAGGCAAGGTTGGCTATATTTCCGCTGGCAGCCAGCATGCTATTATAAATTGTACTGGTAATCCGGCAAGGTTTATGAGTATTGTTTATCCAACTGTGCCGAATGCATTTAAGGAACCCCATGAAACTGTCGATATCGATTTGGAGGAAATCACACACTTGGTAAATTTAGGGGCTATTGCTGAAAAGTTTGCTTTAAGTGTAGGATTAGGGGTTACTATAGTAAGTCATGAGGCTCGCATTCTGGCGGAACCAAAAAATCTCCCTCAGTTTTGCGGTTTTTGTATCCAACAAAAATGCGGCGACTGCATCCTGAGCATTGTTAATTGTAACAATGAGGGAAAACAATTGGCTGTATTTCGCTGCAGATTTGGTATTTACTCTATCCAATCTCCAATAATCATAAACGAAAGACTTTTGGGGTACCTGGGATGCGGCTATGGACGCCTTGCGCTGCCCAAAGAGGAAGAAGAGCAAATGGTAAATTTATATTTTCCTTCGCGGGATACAGCTGTAATTCTAAAGTCCTATCTAGACCTGAAAATAATCAACCGAAATCACCTGCAGTCGGTAGCCGAAACTCTTTCTTTGGTTAGTGCCTCCCTGGTGCATTTGATTATTAATTCCGTCCGCGAGAATCAGATTAATATATATAAACTTAGTCTGGCAAAAGAAAAACACAGGCTGACGGAGCTTGAAAACTCCCTCAACTTAGCCAGATTAAATCTTTTAGAATCTCAGGTTAATCCTCATTTTTTATTTAACACCCTGAATACAATAGTTCAATCATCTATTATGGAAGGAGCCACTACAGCCGCTAGCCTGACTTATGCCCTCTCCAATATATTAAGACGAAGTTTAAGCAGAGCCGATTCCTTAATTACCGTGGAAGAAGAACTTGTTTATATCAAGGATTATCTTCTGATCCAAAAAACCAGGTTTTTTAACCGTTTTGAGGCTGAGATCAATGTGGCTCCTGAGATAATGCAAACTAAGATTCCTTTTATGATTTTGGTTGCACTTGTTGAAAATGCTATCGCCCACGGATTTAAAAATATCCGCTGGCAAGGCAAGCTGACAGTCAGTGGAAATATTGAAGGGTCATCTGTTGTACTAGAAGTAATTGATAACGGTTCAGGAATACCTATGCCAGTAATAGAGCAGCTTAAGTCTTTAAGGAAACCGGGCGTTAACGGTTTATATCAGGGAGGAATCGGGCTGAAAAATATTATGAAGAGACTAGATTATTACTACGGCGAAAAGCACTCTTTTACCATCGGGCCATTGGCTGATCATGGCACCAAAGCCACAATCAAATTGCCCTTTTTGGACATTATTTAACCGTGGAGGGTAAGTCATGTATAAGTTAGTAATTGCCGATGATGAACCAGCTGCATTGCGGTTTATTCGCCATGTAATTACAGAGTACAAACTGCCTATTTTTATTTGTGGGGAGGCAGAAAACGGCGAACAGGCAGCAGAATTGGCATGCAAGCATAAGCCGGATTTTATCATTATGGATATCGCCATGCCTTTATTGGATGGCATAAAAGCGACAGAAATCATCAAAAAACAACATCCTGATATCAAAATCTATTTTTTAACCGCCTATGATCATTTTGAGTATGCCAAAAAAGCAGTTAAGCTGGATGTGGAAGACTATTTGCTTAAACCGGTTACTCCCCAGCAGTTAATATTTGCTCTTAAAAGCGGGATCGCTTCAGTATTGAGGAAACGATTGGCGAAATATAAGTCGGACAAGTTTTATCACCAGGTTGAGGTGGCAAAGTTGACCTTCAGACGCCAGTTATTTTATATCCTAAACTCCGGCCAGGAATTGCCAGCCAAAGAACTGCGAATAGCACAACGGATATTTGGCTTAAACTTGCTTAAAGCTAACTCTGTTCTTTCTATTTCTATCTGGAATCAATCAAGGTGCAATAAAGAAGAAGACAATTTCCTGGAAACAATGCTCCGGGATTTGGACTTAAAATTTGGGTTTGGACTGTATGCTGAACGGATAAATAGCTCTGGAGCACTGTTTTGTTTAGAAAAGCCTGAAAAACTATTGCGGGAAGCCAGCGAAGCCATCACTGCCTGGTGTAAGCAATCAGATGTTAACTTTAGTGCCGGAGTAGCCCCAATTACGCAAGCTGGAAACTTTAAGGAAGCATATATCCAGGCCGAGCAAGCCTGCAAATCTGCATTGTTTTGGAGGGAAGAAGGGGTGTTCTTGCCAGGTACTTTTACTAGCATACCGCCTTATATTCCTAATGCTGCTGAAATCCAACAAAATATTCTCAAGGCGGTGTACTTGCGACAGCCTGAAAAAGCTTTGAGTATATTAAGAGAAACGCTTTCGATCATGAAAAATGGCCGTTATTCTTCTTATCAGGCTGTATTGTTCATTACCGATATCTTTGTTGCATTATTTAATGCTGTTTCAGGTTGTCCTATTCCTGTAAAAAAAGTTCTTGAATTGCGTAGCAATTTTGATGCAGATGTTGCTTTAATCAAAAACGTAATTGAGTTGGACCAGGTGCTTACAAGGATGATTAAAGATATAACTGAGAGTTCTTTTCTTAAAATGGAAAGCGCAGCAGAAAAAGCAATTAAATTGTCTGTTCTATATATTAATGAGAACTATCACTCAAAAATAACATTAAAACAAATGGCCGGCAAACTTTATCTTAATCCCTGCTATTTCAGTCGTATTTTTAAAAAATATGTGGGTGAAGGTTTTATTGCTTATCTGAACAGGGTAAGGTTAGAAAAGGCTGATGCATTGTTAGCAAGCGGCAAATATTCTGTCGCAGAAGTTTCCAAAATGGTGGGATTTCAAGATCCAGGATATTTTAGCGTTGTTTATAAAAAATGTCTGCAGGCGACCCCAGTCCAAACGATTCAAAATAAGACAGGTCAAAAATCTTAATATCTAAGTCAATTATTTTTAGAGGAAGCCAAATTTCAGTGTTTAATTAATATTTAGAAAGTCATAAAGATTTTTTTCGTAAGCGGAAAATATTGTTGGCCCAGCGCGTCTTTTTCAGATCCACAGTTAATTCATTAATTGTTGAGAGAAAGGTGGTTTATTTGACAAAACAAAAGATCGCAATTCCACAGCTGCGCAAATTAAAAGAGCAGGGCAAAAAGTTTACCATGATTACCGCCTATGATTATCCCATGGCTAGCTTAATCGATCGTTCAAATTCGGAAATGATCCTGATCGGAGATTCCCTGGGGATGGTAGTACTTGGTTATGATTCCACTGTCCCGGTAAATATGGAAGATGTAATTTATCATCTTCGGGCAGTCCACAGAGCTGCCCGCAGCACTTTGCTGGTTGCGGATATGCCTTTCGGCTCTTATAATTCATCAGTTGAAGACGCGATAAAAAACGCTACCAGGCTATTAAAAGAAGGGGCCGATTGCGTAAAGCTGGAAGGCGGCCTGAATGTTGTTGATAAAATAAAAGGAATTGTAGGTGCCGGCATTCCGGTCATGGGCCATATCGGGCTGACGCCCCAAACTGTTTCAATGCTTGGGGGCTTTAAGGTTCAGGGCAAAGACCATGAGGCAGCCAAGCAATTGCTAACAGACGCAAAGGAATTGGAAAAGGCGGGGGCCTTTGCTGTATTGCTGGAATGTGTGCCGAGCCCACTGGCTAAGATTATTACTGAAAGCCTGAAAGTGCCGACAGTCGGGACAGGAGCTGGTCCCCACGTAGACGGGCATTGTCTCAATGCTTATGACTTGTTAGGAATTTTTGAAAAGTTTAAACCTAAGTTTGTGAAGCAGTATTCTAACCTGGCCGGAGAAATGATTAATGTTTTTAATACCTTCCATAATGAGATTGAGTCCGGTGTTTTCCCCCAGCCAGAACATTGTTTTGGTATGGATGAAGAAGACCTGAAGCGCCTGTATTAGTTATGCAGCTAAACTGTCAGATTTGCGACGTCTTGTTTTGAGTTATACTGGTTAATAGTGGAGGGAGAAGTGTGAGGAGCGAAATAACAACCAAGGGCTTGCAAAGAGCAAGTCACAGGGGCTTATATTATTCCATGGGTTTCTTGCCGGAAGACCTGAAAAAGCCGTTGATAGCCGTTGTAAATTCTCAGAATGAAACCATGCCGGGCCACGTGCATCTTGATGAAATCGCGTCTGCTGTTAAGGCAGGAATACTGGCGTCTGGAGGGACGCCGATCGAATTTCCGGTCATAGCTATCTGTGACGGCCTGGCTCAAGGCCATGCCGGAATGTCCTACTCATTGCCAAGCCGGGAACTGATCGCAGATTCTATTGAGTCGATGGTCAATGCTCATGCTTATGATGCGATGGTGCTGATCACAAACTGTGATAAAATTACACCCGCTATGCTGATCGCAGCTGCAAGGCTAAATCTCCCGGCAATAGTTATCAGCGGAGGTCCCATGCTTGCAGGCTCGTATCAGGGGCGCAAGGTCTGCTATACTGACTTGGTGGAATCGGCCGGCCAGGTGGTACAAGGCAAAATGACAGAGGAAGAGCTGGCAAACTTCGAGTGGGAATGTTTTCATGGAGTCGGTGCTTGCGCTCTGCTGGGAACAGCCAATACCATGAACATACTTGCCGAAGCCCTAGGCATGATGCTGCCCGGCGCTGGACTTATCCCGGCTGTATCAGCCAAAAGGAAAGCATTGGCCAAGCAAACAGGCATGAAAATTATGGAATTGTATCGCAAAAATATTCGTCCGCTAGATATCCTGACAATGGAAGCATTTGAAAATGCCATTGCTGTTTATATGGCCATTGGAGGCTCAACTAATATAGTGATGCACCTTTTAGCCATTGCTCATGCGGCTGGGATCACACTTAAAATGGATAACTTTATCGAAATTGCATCTAAAACGCCTAATATAGTAAAAATAAAACCAGCCGGTGCCCATTTCCCCGAGGATGTTTATAATGCCGGCGGTGTGGAAGCAATTATGAAGCAGATGATTGATCACGGCATCGTTCATGCTGATGCAATAACAGTTACCGGCGCCAGCATGGGAGAAAACCTTGCTGCATCACAGGTGAAAAACCAGGATGTTATCCGGCCAATGGACAACCCGTATCAGCCTACGGGAGGGATAGCTTTCTTAACAGGAAACATCGCGCCCGAAGGTTCGGTATGTAAAAAGGCTGCTGTCGGCCCGGAAATGATGCGGCATAAGGGTAATGCCAGGGTATTCAACAAAGAAGAAGACGCTGTCCGTGCTATCTTTGCGGGTGAGATCAGGCCTGGCGATGTAGTGGTCATTCGCTATGAAGGTCCAAGGGGAGGCCCTGGAATGCGGGAAATGCTGATGCCCACATCAGCCATTATCAGTATGGGGCTTGGCAACAGTGTCGCATTGATTACAGATGGAAGATTCTCGGGGGCTACTCAAGGAGCGGCAGTAGGCCATATATCTCCTGAAGCTGCTTCTGGCGGCCCGATTGCGTTGATTGAGGAAGGTGATTTGATAGAAATTGACATCATTGCCGGTAAGTTAAATGTTCTGGTCAGTGATGAAGAGTTGGCCAAAAGAAGGGAATGCTTCAAGCCTTTCCAGCTAAATATTCCCAAAGGCAGTTACCTGGAGCGTTATGCCAGCCGCGTAACCTCAGCTATGAGCGGGTCCGTTTTTGAATAGTATTTAAAAAATTCAACATCAACGCAATTGTTTGGATTTAAATGGGAAGAACTCAGGCGAGAAAATTATAAGGTTTACCTAGAAATAACCAGAGGAATTCTTTAAGACGTATCGAAATAGTTTTCGTAATCCTTTTAGGTCTATTTATATAACCAAAGGGAAAAAATAAGGAGGGAACATAATTGTTTAAGAGGCTTATCTTGCTGTTGGTGGTTTTATCCCTGGTCTTTTCTGTTGTTGGTTGCGGCGCGAGGCAGGCTGAGCAGAAGGCCCCAGCTCCAGCCCCAGCCCCTGAAAAGTTTGCTATTCGTGTAGCCCATACTACCAGTCCGGAATCTCATTATCATCAAGGGTTGCTTAAATTTGACGAACTCCTCAGAGCTAAATCCAACGGCCGCGTTGAACTGCAGATCTTCCACAGCGCTCAGCTTGGCAGCGAGCGGGATGCGATTGAAGGCGTTTCCCTGGGGACTTTGGAAATGACCTTGGTGTCAAGCGCCCCTTTGTCTGGTTTTTCAGATAAATTTTTAGCCTTTGATCTGCCCTTTATCATTCAGGACAGGCAAAAAGCTTATACAGTCTTTGACGGACCGATAGGTAAAGAGATTTTAGCTTCCCTGGAGCCGAAAGGAATACTTGGTTTGGGTATCTGGGAGAACGGATTCCGCATGCTGACCAATAACAAGCGGCCGATAATGAATCCCGAAGATGTAAAGGGACTAAAAATCCGCTTGATGGAAAACCCTGTCCACGTGGCTACTTTCAAACATTTAGGGGCGCATCCGGTGCCAATGCCTTTTGGAGAGGTGTTTACCGCGCTGCAACAGGGAACAATTGACGGGCAGGAAAATCCCCTGGTCATTATTAACACCAGTAAATTTTATGAGGTGCAGAAACACGTGGCCCTGACCGGTCACTTCTATGCTCCGGCACCCCTGTTGATCAACAAGAAATTCTTCGATGGATTGCCTCAGGACATTCAAAAGATTATTTTAGAAGCAGAAAAAGAAGCCAGAACCTGGCAGCGAAATTTCTGCATCCAACTGGAAGGCGAACTGGTCGCCAAGCTGGAGGCAGCTGGCATGCAGGTGACTCGCCCGGACAAAAAGGCCTGGCAGGAAGCCACCAGACCCATATACCAGCAATTTGAGGCCAGGATCGGTAAAGACATAATTGATGCTTTGATACAATAACCTATCGGCTGCAAGTGGGAACAGCAGGCCCGTTCAATAGGGACGGGCCTTTCATCTATCTTTGAAGGAAAGTTTGAGAGGGTGAAACTATGGAGGGACTGAGAAAATTCTTTGATCATATCGAAGAGTACATGATCATAATACTCTTGCCGTTAATGGTAGTGATTGTTTTTATGGCCACCATGACAAGATACCTGCAGCTGTTTCCCATGCCCTGGTCAGAAGAGCTGGCCAGGTATATCATGGTCTGGCTGGCATACATCGGTGCGAGCCTGGGCATTAAAAGAGGCGCCCATTTAGGCATCGATGTCCTGGTTAATGCCTTGCCATCCAAGCTACGGCCTTTGTTGGTTTTTCTTCGTTTAGCAATCATACTCATTTTTGCTGTCTTAATTCTCTTTTATGCCTATCAGATCATTTCCCACCAGCAGCGTATCGGGCAGACCTCGCCCGCCTTGTTAATTCCTATCTGGTGGGCCTACCTGGCTGTGCCGGTGGGCTGTTTAATGATTGGTGTCCGGTCAATCCAGGTATTTATTGCGGATTATAAAAAGAACTCTGCCAAAAAGGGGGGAGCTTTATAAATGGCTGGCTTATTATTTGGCACCTTGTTTATTTTGCTCCTCGTAAACGTCCCCATAGCCATTTCGTTGGGCATGGCCTCGATTATAGCATTGAATCTGGGAGATATGCCCACACCACCACTTGTAGTGGCGCAGCGGATGTTTACAGCCCTTGATTCCTTTCCCTTTATGGCGATCCCATTTTTCATGCTGGCCGGAGGCCTGATGGAATCCGGCGGCATTTCCCGCCGGCTGATCAATTTTACCCGGACCATTGTAGGAGGGCTGCCAGGGGGGCTAGGTGTGATTACTATTGTGGCCTCAGCCTTTTTTGGCGCAATTTCCGGCTCAAACCCGGCAACCGTTGCTGCCATCGGCGGCATCATGATTCCTGCGATGGTTAGAGCAGGCTATCCCAAAGATTTTGCGGCAGCCATTGCCGCGGCAGGCGGCACGTTGGGTGTAATTATCCCCCCCAGCATTCCCATGATCACCTATGGGGTAGTTGCTGGTGTTTCCATCGGCGCATTATTTATGGCCGGCTTTGTACCAGGTTTAATATTGGCCGCAGGGTTAACTCTGGTAGTGGTTTTTTACGCTAAAATGCTTGGCTTAAAGGGCGAACAGCGGGCAACCTTTAAAGAATTCCTGGTGGCAGCTAAAGATGCTGTTTTGGCTTTAGTTATGCCGCTAATTATTTTGGGGGGGATTTATGGCGGTATCTTTACTCCCACTGAGGCAGCCTCTGTGGCGGTGGTGTATTCTTTTATTATCAGCGTTTTTGTTTACCGGGAAATTAAATTCAAGGAACTTGGCGGCATCATTGTCAAGGCTGGGGTGAATACTGCTATAGTTTTGCTGGTTGTCGCTACATCGGCTTCCTTCTCTTGGTTAATTACCAGTGCCCAGATCCCGGCAGTTGTGACTCAGTTTATGCTTGGTATATCTGAAAACCCGATTGTGCTGGTGCTTTTAATCAACATTCTTTTACTGATAATGGGCACATTCCTGGAGACCCAGGCCATTATTCTTCTGATTGCGCCCATCCTCCTGCCATTAGCCATAAAACTTGGCATTGATCCCATTCTCCTTGGGATCATCATGGTGGTCAACACCTCCATCGGCATGATCACCCCGCCGCTGGCAGTAAACCTGTTTGTTGCCTGCGGGATATCCAACCTGGGGATCGAGCAGATCAGCCGCAAGATAGTTCCTTTCCTGATTATGGGCATTATTGTTATTTTGCTGATCAGTAATATTCCCCAACTATCCCTGTGGCTGCCTCAGGTCTTGTTAAAGTAATTTACGATTATTTTTTGGCGGTGGTTTTGTGCTTGGTTTAAAAACTCTGTTCCGGCAGTGGCAAAAGTTTTGCGGTCCCGGGGCAATGCCCCGGCGACCGCTCAGGGCTATGCAGGTAGAGGTTACAACCGCCTGCAATTTTAGCTGCCAGATGTGCCCGATGGGTTCTGAGAAAACGAGGGGCCGGGATATGGAATGGTCGACTTACCAGAAGTTGGCCGAAGATTTTCCGATGACTGAGCTGGTTTACCTGCAGGGTTGGGGGGAGCCGTTACTCCATCCGGAAATCGTTGCGATGGTTAGATTGGCGAAAAGCAAGGGGTGTCAGGTTGGTTTTACGACCAACGGGTCTTTGTTGAACGAGGATATGATTGCCTGTTTGCTGGAACAGGACATCGATTATATTACTGTTTCCATCGCCGGTGCCATTGCGGTTACCCACGAGGCTATCCGCAAGGGTTCTAACTTTGCAGGATTGGTGGGTAACTTGCGCCAGTTGGTGCAAATGCGCAATCAAAAGGGGCCAAAACGGCCGAAGATAACCCTTTCTTACTTGATGTTAGAAGCAAATTTGCCAGAATTAGCCCAGGGGGTGGAATTGGCCAGCAACCTGGGTTGTGATGAGATGCTTGCGGCCAATCAGGATTTTCCTGCTTGCATTGCGCAGGAACAAAGCCGCATCTTTGACTGGGGGCCGGCCCCGCCGGATCGTTTGGCTGTGGTAGAAGCGGCTGTTTTTAGAGCTAAGGCCCTTGGTCTGAATTTAAGGGTATACCCGCTGGAATTGGGAGAAGAGGTGCTGGTTTGCGAAATGGATCCGGTGCGGCAATTATTTGTCAGTATTGACGGAGATATCTCGCCCTGTGTATATATGAACATTGCCGGGCAAGAGGAGGTGCCCAGGTTTTTTAAAGGCAAGGAGTGTTCGCTGCCCAAAACAGTCTATGGCAATATCAAGCAAGATCGGCTGGAAGCAATCTGGGAGACTGCAGGTTATGTCAATTTCCGCGAGGTATTTAAACGGCGCCAGGCCCTTTACCCACAGATAATGGGAGTAGTGATGGGAGAGGCAGTTTCCAGGCGGGATCTGCAGGAGCTAAAAAGCTGCGGGCACGATCTGTTCTCACGTTATCCCCTGCCCCCGGGCTGTAGTTGCTGTTATAAAGCTTACAACGCCTGATTTGCCAGCATTTCCATGGCCTTCTCCAAAGCTTTTTTCGCTGGCACGCCGTTTTTTACTTGTTCGTCGACATAGCATTCCAAATAAAAGGCCATTAAGGCCTGGCTGGCATTCTGGACCGCTGATCTAAGGGCTTTTAGCTGGATAATCACCTGCTGGCAGTCCTGTCCTTCTTCCAGCATCCTTTGGATTCCCTTCGCCTGTCCTTCAATACGCTTTAATCTGTTCATGATTTTTGTTTTTTCTTCTTTTCCCAACTCCATGCCCAAATCTATTTTCATGGGGCGCACCCTCCTAGACATAATACCCTGTACTGTATTTATATTTTATAGGATGGTTTTTAGATAAGCAACAAGACAGATTGGTTTTATTTTGTGCTGAAGTCTATTGACAAAACAGATACGCCTGGGCTAATATATACCCGCGAGGGTATTTTCTATTAGAAAGTGAGGCGTTGCAAATGTACCAAAAAATAAGGCTAGGGATACAGCTGTTTGCATCCCTGCTGGCTCTGCTATTGTTAGGGGTGGGGGTATACAGCTTTAATCTTCTTTATGTAGCAAGCGCTCTGGGTTTGGCCTTTTTCGCCGGACGATTTTTTTGCGGCTGGCTCTGTCCCCTGGGTCTTTTTACCGAACGGGTCTTAAAATTCTTCAGCCGGGAAAAGAAAATCCCTGCTTTTATGACCAAAAGCTGGTTCCGCTATGGTTTTACTGCCCTTTTTTTGGCAGGATTTGTAATCCTTTGGGTGTCACCCCTGGCGGAAATCGTTAAACCATTTATTCTGATGGGCACCATGTTCGTTCTGGCAATAATTATTGGAGTGCTTTTTTATCCAAAAGGCTGGTGCGCCTATGTATGCCCGTGGGGGGTATTGTCCAGCATGATTGGCAGAGTGGCTCCCTATCAAATGGTGGTGGGGGAAGACTGCAAGGGGTGCTTAAGGTGTGCCAAGGCCTGTCCGGTGACCGGTATTTTGGAGCCGGCAATAGCCCGCACTCGCGAAACAAAGGAAGCGGCAGTTATGCAGACCAGGTGTATCCGCTGCCTGCAGTGTGCCGGAGCATGCCCCTTGGGTAACATTGATCTGAAATCTGCATCCCAGATCCAAACCAAAGCAATTGCCGGATCGAAAGCTTGATATTGCTGGGTTCGTTTCCTCAGGGCAATACCGGCAATGTTTGGTTGTTTAATAGTAAAACAAAATCTAATAAAGGATATTTAGCCAGATTTGTTGAATATTATACAGACCAATCGTAAATAGTCTTTGGGATGGCTTGTTAAAAAAACTAAATTTGTAGAAAATAGCGAAGGGATGAATAGAATGCTGATTGGAGTGCCAAAGGAGATCAAGAGCCAGGAAAACAGGGTCGCCCTGGTGCCGGGCGGAGCTCTTGTTCTGCGCCAGACCGGGCACCAGGTGATCGTACAAACCGGCGCCGGAGTAGGAAGCGGGTTCAGCGATGAGGCCTATGTGGCAGCAGGAGCTGAGATTGTGGCTGGTCCGGAAGAGGTATTTGCCAGAGCCGATATGATCATCAAAGTGAAGGAGCCGCTGCCGCCGGAGTATAACCTCTTCCGGGAGGGGCAAACCCTTTTTACCTATTTGCATTTAGCACCTGAGCCGGAGCTGACCAGAGTGCTGATGGAACGGAAAGTTGTCGGGATCGCCTATGAAACCATCGAACTGACCGACGGTTCTTTGCCTCTTTTAACCCCGATGAGTGAAATCGCCGGGCGGATGGCGGTCCAGATTGGGGCCCAGTTCTTAGAAAAGGCAAAAGGAGGCAAGGGTGTATTGCTGGGTGGGGTACCCGGGGTTCCGCCGGGAAGGGTCAGCATTATCGGCGGGGGCATTGTAGGAACGAATGCAGCCAAGATGGCCCTGGGCCTGGGGGCGGTTGTGACCATCATCGATAAAAGCTTGCCGCGGCTAAGGTATCTTGACGACATTTTTGGCGGCCGGGTGCATACCCTGGCATCCAACAGCTATAATATCCAGCAATCGGTTGAACAGGCTGACCTCCTGGTAGGGGCGGTGCTGGTCGCCGGGGCCAAGGCTCCGCGGCTAGTGACCGAAGACATGGTCCGCAGGATGCAGCCGGGGTCGGTGATCGTGGATGTGGCGATTGACCAGGGCGGCTGCGTGGAAACTATAGATAGGGTGACCACCCACGCCGAGCCGATCTACTTTAAACATGGCGTAGTCCATTACGCAGTGGCTAACATGCCGGGGGCGGTTCCCCGCACCTCTACCATGGCCTTAACCAATGCCACCCTGCCTTATGCCATGCAGCTGGCAAACAAAGGCTGGCGCCAGGCAATCGAGGAAAGTCCAGCCTTGGCCAGGGGGGTCAACACCCTGAACGGGTGCTTGACCTACGAGGCGGTAGCTCTAGCTCTCGGCCTGCCCTATACTCCACTGGAACAGGTCTTGACAGGTTAACCAGGACGCAATAGAAAAAGCCAGCAGGAGCAATCCCGCTGGCTTTTTTGAACGTTTAGGAAATTATGCCCCTTGTGGATAATGTCCTAAAGCAGGAATTATATATATCGAAGCGGTATAATTCTGCTCATTGGGGTTAAATACCTTACTTCATCCACCAAGCAGATGAGTCCGCCCTCGCCAACAGGCCTTTGTTCATTGCCTTCGAGCTTAACAAAGGACTTTATATCCTGTTTACTTGGATTTCCTGTTTTCTTAATCTCAATTGGATACAGAACGCCATTACTTTCAATAACCAGATCGATTTCATTCAGATCCTTATCCCGGTAATAACTAAAGCAAAGGTCATCAAACCCATGATTATAATATCCCTTGATGATCTCAGATATGACAAAGGTTTCAAATATCGTACCGCTCATAGCGCCAAACTGTAGCTGATCGGAAGTATACCAGCCGGCAAGATAGCTTGCGAGTCCGGTGTCCATAAAGTATAGCTTCGGCGTTTTGACGATGCGTTTGTTAAAGTTATGGTAATAGGGCTGCAGCAAAAAAACAATTCCCGACGTTCGTAAGATCGATACCCAGCTTTTTATCGTATCTACAGATTTGCCGATATCCTTTGCAATCCACGAATAGTTCAGCATTTGTCCTGTCGCTGCAGCAAGCAGCCGCATAAACTGCAAAAAAGCGGTATGATCCCCTATTTGGGTCAGAGCACGAACATCCCTTTCTATATATGTTCTGATGTAGTCCCCATAGAACTGCCGCCAAAAGTGGTCATCAATATCTTCATGGTACAGCCTGGGCATTGAGCCTCTATGTATAATCTTCCAAATATCCTGGTGTGAAATGGCTTTAGTTTCCTTTCCTGTATTCTCAATGTAGGCGGAAGTCGGAATGAAGGGCGTGCTGTCCTCTCTCCCTTGAATTTCCCTTAAGGACAACCCCAGCATTTGCAGAATGCCTATTCTTCCTGCTAAGGATTCGGAAACATTTTTCATGAGATGGAAAGCTTGGGAACCTGTCATATAAAACAATCTTTTCTCTTTCGTTTCATCCGCAATCATCTTGATATATGGAAACAATTCCGGTGCATATTGAACTTCATCCAAAAGAATAGGCGGAGCATAGGTTTTAAAAAACAGTCCGCTTTCTGTTTTTGCATACTCCATGATTCCAGGATCATCAAGGGAAATGTATCGAATGTCCTTACATACTTGTTTTAGTACCGTCGTTTTCCCCACTTGTCTCGGCCCCGTTATAATCACAGCAGGGTACATCCCTGATACCCTATGAATTGTGTCCTCAATATGCCTTCTTATGTACATATATCCCACTTCCAAACTCGGCCGATTTCGAATTGTATTATAAATTATACGAACTAAATTGTCAAGACAATTCTTGTATCGACGAATAATACGAAGTGCTTTTGTGCTTACTTTACGGGCAGTCCATGGTCAGACAGGATGGCCTTGGCTTCAGCCACTTTGGCAGGGTCTGGCGGCTGAACCCCTTGCAGGGGGTTTACTAGCCCCAGCTCTTCCCATTTATAGGAACCAAGGGTATGATAAGGCAAGACCTCGACCTTCTCCAGGCTGGCAAGCTCCTGTAAAAATTCTGCCAGACGACTGATATCCTCAGCGTCGTCGGTGTAGCCGGGGATTAAAACAAACCGTACCCAGACAGCTTTTTGGTGCAAAGACAGGTAGCGGGCCAGCTCGAGGGTCCGTTCGTTGCTGACCCCGGTCAACTCTTTGTGTTTCGCCGGGTTGATGTGTTTGATGTCCAGCAGAACCAGGTCAGTTACCGGCAGGAGTGGTACCAGGGGTTTTGGTCCCGTGCAGCCGGAGGTGTCGATGGCCGTATTCAGTCCCATGCCCCGGCAGGCGGTGAAGAGGTGGAGGAGAAAGCGGGCCTGCAGGGCCGGCTCACCACCCGAGGCTGTTATACCGCCGCCGGAGGCCAGGTAAAAATCCTTGTATTGAGCTATGTCATCGATTAATTCCTGCAGGGTTTTCTCCCGGCCTCCCCGGGGGTCCCAGGTATCCCGGTTGTGGCAGTACAGGCAGCGCAAAGGGCAACCCTGAAAAAAAATTACATAACGGATGCCGGGCCCATCCTGGGTGCCAAAGGTTTCCACCGAGTGGATCCTGGCTGTGTTCTCTTTCATGGCTTATAGTCCGTGAATAGTGCGGTGAATCACATCCAGCTGCTGTTCTCTGGTCAGTTTAATGAAATTGACCGCGTAGCCGGAAACCCTGATGGTCAGTTGGGGGTATTTTTCAGGATGCTCCATCGCGTCCAGGAGGGTTTCCTTATCATAAACATTGGCATTGATGTGGTGACCGCCCTTGCCGAAATAGCCGTCCAGCAGGGCTGCCAGGTGGCTGGCTCGCTTTGCCGGGTCTTGGCCCAGGGAGCGGGGCACAATAGAAAATGTGTAGGAGATGCCGTCCCGGGAGTAATCATAGGGCAGGCGGGCCACCGAGGCCATGGCGGCAATAGCTCCTTTTTTCTCCCGCCCGTGCATGGGATTGGCTCCGGGGGCAAAGGGCTCGCCAGCCCGGCGGCCATCGGGGGTGCTGCCTGTTTTCTGGCCGTAGACGATGTTCGATGTGATCGTCAGAATGGATAAGGTGGGTTCGGCCTGACGGTAAGCAACCTGTTTTCTTAACTTATACATAAAGCGCATTACTATCTCAACCGCCAGATCGTCCACCAGGGGGTCGTTATTGCCCATGGTGGGAAAGTCCTGTCCCACCTGGTAATCAACCACCAGACCCTGTTCATTTCTGATGGTTTTTACCTTCCCGTATTTGATTGCGCTAAGGGAATCGGCGACAACAGATAAGCCGGCGACGCCGCAGGCCATGGTCCGGTGGATATCCAGGTCATGAAGGGCCATTTCCAGGCTCTCGTAATAATACTTGTCATGCATGTGATGAATAATATTCAAGGTATTGATATAGAGGGCCGCCAGCCATTCCATCACGATGTCGAACCGCTCTATCACCTCCTGATAGTCCAGGTACTCCGAGGTAATGGGGGCAAACCGGGGGCCAACCTGGATCCCTAAAACCTCATCCTGCCCTCCGTTGATAGCATAAAGGAGGGCTTTGGCCAGATTGGCCCGGGCGCCAAAAAACTGCATTTCTTTCCCGATGCGCATCGCCGAAACGCAGCAGGCGATGCCATAATCGTCTCCATACCTGGGACGCATCAGGTCGTCATTTTCATACTGAATGGAGCTGGTGTCAATGGACAGCTGGCTGCAGTAAAGTTTAAAGGCCTCCGGCAGTTGCCGCGACCAGAGGACGGTCATGTTGGGTTCAGGAGCCGGGCCCAGGTTGGTTAAGGTATTGAGCCAGCGAAAAGAGGTCCTGGTGACCAGGGTGCGGCCGTCGATGCCCATGCCCCCGATAGATTCAGTAATCCAAACCGGGTCGCCGCTGAACAGCTGGTTGTATTCCGGGGTCCGCAGAAAGCGAACCAGGCGCAGCTTGATCACCATATGGTCAATCAATTCCTGGGCCGCACTCTCCGGCAGCAGGCCCTGTTGCAGGTCCCTTTCCAGGTAAATGTCCAAAAATGTGGAAACCCGGCCCAGGCTCATGGCAGCGCCGTTCTGCTGTTTTATTGCCGCCAGGTAGGCAAAGTACAACCACTGGACAGCTTCGGCAGCGTTCCTGGCCGGTTGGGAGATGTCATAACCGTATGCGGCAGCCATTTCTTTCAGTTCCGCTAAAGCTTTGATCTCCTCAGCGACCTCTTCCCGCCGTCGGATGGTTTTTTCATCCATTACCCTCCGGTCTAATTGGGCCAGGTCGCCCTGCTTGGCGGCAACAAGCCTGTCGACACCGTAAAGAGCCACCCTGCGGTAGTCGCCGATAATCCGCCCTCTGCCGTAAGCGTCAGGGAGCCCGGTTATGATGCCCGCTTTCCGGGCTCGCCCCATTTCCGGGGTATAGCAGTCAAAAACAGCCTGGTTATGTGTTTTCCGGTAATCCTTGAAAACTTTCTCCATTTCCGGGTTGATGGAATAGTTGTAGGCAGCCAGGGCCTCCTTGGCCATGCGAATACCGCCATAAGGCATTAAGGCTCTTTTTAAGGGCCGGTCTGTCTGTAATCCGACAATCTTTTCCAATTCCTGGTCAAGGTAAGCTGGCGGGTAAGCGGTGATGCCGGATACAATTTGCGTCTCAGCATCCAAAGTCCCGCCTTTTTTCAGCTCTTCAGCCATTAATTTTGAAACCTTTAGCCATAACCGCTTGGTGGAGTCGGTAGCGGCGGATAGAAAAGCGCCATCCCCCTGGTAGGGTGTATAGTTATTTTGAATAAAGTCCCGCACATCAATGGTGGTCTGCCAATAACCGGGCTGAAAACTTTGCCAAGCCTCCATTGGTGTCCTCCTTTCACTTGGGTCTTGAGATAGTTTAAGCTGTTGGCACCCGCTCTATACCCGACGACAGGAGACGGTAGACCTTTATGATGGGTATTGCAGTCAATATCCGTGGCAATCCACTGAAGGCAGCGTCAGTGCAAAGTGCTGGCAGAGAAAAATTTACCCGGCTTGACTCTGAAGTAAATATATAATAGAGTTATACTATAGTAAAATATGGCAATATCAAAGGAGGAATAGCCATTGTTTAAACTTCAAGGAATTTACGCACCCATCCCGACACCCTTTGAAAATGATCAGATCGCATTCGACAAATTGGCTGCCAATATGGAGTTTTGGCTCGCTTCAAAACTGACTGGCATCGTTGTCATGGGTTCCAATGGGGAGTTTGTGGTGCTAAGCCAGGAAGAAAAAAAAGAGCTGATCAGCAAGGCCTGCAAGATGATTCAAGGGAGAAAGCCTGTACTGGCTGGCATTGGCTGCGAGTCAACCAAAGAGACCATTGAGCTGGCCAAGCATGCCGCCGATGCCGGGGCCGATGCTGCCTTAGCCTTAAGCCCTAATTATTACAAGCGGGCAATGAGCGATGAGTTGAATAAGGCTTTCTTTCAGGAAGTTGCCGATGCCTGCCCCATACCTTTGGTGATGTACAATATGCCTGCCAACACAGGGATTAATCTTTCTTCCAAATTAATCGCAGACATGGCTAAGCATCCAAATATTATTGGAGTCAAGGATTCCGGCGGCAATATTGTGCAGATCGCAGAGATCATAAATAATACCCCGCCGGATTTTTCCGTCTTTGCCGGTTCGGCAAGTTTTCTGTATCCCAGCCTTGTTTTGGGAGCAACCGGCGGCACACTTGCTTTAGCCAACGTATTGCCTGATGAATGCGCCGAAATTCAAGAACTGACAGAAGCAGGCAGGCATGCCGAAGCCAGGGCTTTGCAGCTAAAGCTTTTAGACATCAACAATGCCGTTACAGCACGCTGGGGCGTAAGCGGGCTGAAGGCGGCCTTGGAAATGCAGGGTCTTTTCGGGGGCGAGCCTCGCAAGCCCTTGTTGCCTTTGGGTGAGCAAGAAAGAAAAACCCTGGCGGCGATATTGGAAAAGGCCAAAAACCCGGCTTAGATATCAAAATACAAATATATAGCAAAAATTAGCAAGACATAGCAAACAGGATGGGCGGTTTTTAACCACCCATCCTGTTTTTGCCAGAAGCTATTTTGCATGGCTGCCTTCAGGCTTGAAAAACCCGAGACTTATAATCTCAGCGTTAGACGAGATCATACCGATCAGCGTTCATCACTTTATTCCAGGCAGCCACGAAGTCATGCACGAACTTTTCTTGCGCGTCTTCACAAGCATAGACTTCCGCGATGGCTCTGAGCTGAGAGTTTGAGCCGAAGATCAGATCAACCCGGGTGCCGGTCCACTTCAGGGCGCCTGTTGCCCGGTCACGGCCCTCGAACACCTCTGCGTCTGCAGCGGCCGGTTTCCACTCCGTGCCCATGTCGAGAAGGTTCACGAAGAAGTCGTTGGTCAGGGCCTCGGGCCTCTTGGTAAAGACTCCGTGCTGAGACTGCCCGTAATTAGCATTCAATACGCGCATGCCGCCAATTAGAACAGTCATTTCAGGAGCGGTTAATGTTAATAGTTGTGCCCGATCAAGCAAAAGTTCCTCAGATGATACGGAAAACTTCTTTTTTAAGTAGTTGCGGAAGCCATCTGCAACTGGTTCAAGCACCGAGAAGGACTTGACGTCGGTCTGTTCTTGCTTTGCGTCCGTGCGTCCCGGCACAAAAGGAACAATCACATTGCTGCCGGCATTCTTCGCAGCTTGCTCTATCCCTGCGCATCCACCCAGGACGATCAAGTCGGCGAGAGATACCCGTTTTTGTCCTGTCTGTGCGCTGTTAAACTCTGCTTGGATTTTCTCGTAAACCTGCATTACAGTGTTCAGTTGAAGCGGCAGGTTGACTTCCCAATCCTTCTGCGGCGCAAGGCGGATGCGCGCCCCGTTCGCCCCGCCCCGCTTATCGGAGCCGCGGAAAGTGGATGCTGAAGCCCAGGCAGTCCCTACCAGTTGGGAAACAGAAAGTCCAGAGGCAATAATCTTGCCTTTGAGGTCAGCAATATCTTTATTGTCAATCAACTCGTGATCAACTGCGGGTACCGGATCCTGCCAGATAAGTTCCTCTGCGGGAACCTCAGGGCCGAGGTAGCGGGATCGTGGGCCCATGTCGCGGTGGGTCAACTTGAACCAGGCGCGGGCAAAGGCGTCGGCGAATTCCTGCGGGTTATCGCGGAACCTCTTTGCAATCGGTCCGTAGATCGGATCCATCCTTAGTGAAAGGTCTGCCGTGGTCATGATAGGCGCATGTCGCCTGGACGGGTCGTGGGCATCCACCACAGTGTTTGCCGCAGCCGGGTCAGTGGGAACCCACTGCCAAGCCCCGGCCGGACTTTTAACTAAATCCCAGTCGTACTTGAACAGTGTGTCTAAATAGCCCATGTCCCATTTAGTTGGGTTAGGTTTCCAGGCGCCTTCAATACCGCTGCTGATTGTATCTGTGCCTTTGCCGCTTTTAAAGCTGCTCTTCCAGCCGAGGCCCTGTTCTTCAACCGGTGCGGCTTCAGGTTCCGGCCCGACATGGGTTGCAGGTCCGGCACCATGGCATTTGCCAAAGGTGTGACCTCCTGCAACCAGTGCGACGGTTTCCTCATCATTCATGCCCATCCGTCCGAATGTCTGGCGAACGTCACGGCCGGATGCCAGCACGCTTGGCTGGCCGTTCGGGCCTTCCGGGTTTACGTAGATCAGGCCCATCTGCACGGCGGCAAGCGGGTTCTCCAGATCACGGTCGCCGGAGTAGCGCTTATCACCTAGCCATTCAGTTTCGGAACCCCAGTAAATATCCTCTTCCGGCTCCCAAACGTCCTCGCGTCCTCCGGCAAAACCGAAGGTCTTAAAGCCCATTGATTCAAGAGCGCAATTCCCGGCGAGGATCATGAGATCGGCCCAGGAGATTTTATTGCCATATTTTTTCTTGATTGGCCACAGCAAACGACGTGCCTTGTCGAGGTTAATATTGTCCGGCCAGCTATTAAGGGGCGCAAAGCGTTGGGTTCCACTATCTGCGCCACCGCGGCCATCGCCTGTGCGGTACGTGCCTGCGCTGTGCCATGCCATCCGGATAAATAGTGGTCCGTAGTGACCGTAATCGGCCGGCCACCAATCCTGGGAGTCGGTCATCAAGTCATACAGGTCCTTTTTTAGGGCTTCCAAATCAAGTTTCTTGAATTCTTCAGTATAGTTGAAGTCTGGTTCCATCGGATTGCTCAAATTCGAGTTCTGATGCAGAATTTTGAGGTTTAGCTGATTTGGCCACCAGTCCCTGTTCGATGTGCCGCCACCAGGAACGGCCTTACTTTTTTTGCCTGTCACTGGACATTTCACTTCTTCCACAATCCAAAACCTCCTTTTTAATTATTGTGATTTATATTTAAAAGGCATTTTGGACAAATACCTTTAACATATAAGTTCTTGTCGATAATTTTAAAATTGTTAAGCTCTTCAAAAGCGATTGTATCAATATCAGTATCAAAGTCGAAGATAGTACTGCATTCTACACACTTAAAATGTCCGTGGTTTTTAGTTATGATATCATAGCGCTTTTCATTGTCTTCTATGTTTATTTCCCGCATCAGGCCTGCTTCCAGTAAGGTATGAATCGTGTTATAGATTGTTGTTCTAGACAAATTAGGTATTTTTGTTTGTAAATTAATATAAATCTGGTCGGCTGTCGGATGATTCTGGTTTTGGCATAAGTATTCCAAAACCTTCAATCTGCGATATGAAAGCCGGATATTCCGCTTTTTAAGTTCATTAATTAGGTAATTGTAAGTCTGTTTCATGATTCATCACTGCCATACGACATTCAAATCTTAAATTATGCAAAATTTATATTTTTGTATTCATTACAATTTACTATACAGTTTAATTGGAGAATTTGCAAGATAAAAAATGTAGGAAAAGAATTAAAGAAGACCAAGATCCATAGGATAACAATCCCTTACTGAAGCCAACAGCAGGTTGAATCTAAGTTTCCTTGAGAGATAGTCTGGTAAGTGCAGGAAAAAGTCAGCCTGCATGGAATAGTATAAATTGCCGAATTTCGCCAAAAAAAAAGTAAATGGATGTGAAAGAAGATTTATGGTTATGAGAGATAATCAGGAGTTTACTGGCTATGGTAAAAATTTCAAAAAAGGCTAGAAGTCTTTGGGCAAAAAAATCAAAAAACAACAATTTGACTTGGTTGCCATTGGTAACACACATGGCGGATTCTGCCGAGATTGCGAGAAAGTTATGGGAACGCTGGCTACCTGATGGCACTAAACATGCTATAGAGGCCGGGGTTTCAGAACGCAAAACTGCTAAACAGTTATTTGTTTTCTTGTTAGCGACGCATGATATCGGTAAGGCAACGCCTGTTAATCAGGCAAAAAAGTCCTCCTGTAGTGAGCTTGATAACTGGATCACAGAGCGGATTCAAAAGGCCGGGCTTCCGATGAAGCCCATCTCCCATTTTGCACGTCCGGCTAAAACTCCGCATGCTTTAGCAACGCAGATTTTACTGGAACATGCCGGTTGCGACAAAAGCATTGCCGTAATATTAGGCTCCCATCATGGTAAGCCTCCGGATAATGCCACCTTAAATGATTGTGGCATCGGTGCCTACGCGGAAAATTACCATCTTGGGAAAGATGGCAAAGAAGCATGGATTGCCGTCCAGCAGGAGTTAGTGGATTTTGCATTAAAGCTTTCGGGGTTTTCATCAATAAAAGAACTGCCGCAGCCCGGCATGGTAGCGCAGGTTTTGTTGAGCGGATTGGTTATCATGGCGGACTGGGTAGCCAGTAATGAAACAATTTTTCCTTATATCGGCCTGGATGACTTACAGGAGCCTGATGCCAAACAACGTGCTGTGCTTGCGTGGAAATTATTGGATTTACCTTCTCCCTGGGAAGCAGGTAACATGTGGATGCGTTCTGATCTTTACAGGGAGCGTTTTACCATTGCGCCGCATGCGATTCAGTCAATTACTGCAAAAACAGCAGCTGCCATACAGACGCCCGGCATTCTTGTTTTGGAAGCACCGATGGGCATGGGCAAAACAGAGGCTGCGCTGGTTACCGCCGAGATATTTGCCGATAAAGCGAAGCGAAGGGGGGTGTTTTTCGCCCTTCCGACACAAGCGACATCCGATGGAATTTTTTCGCGTTTCTCTGGGTGGGTTAAAAAACTGGCTGAAAAACTGGATGCAGGAGAATCACATTCAATACGTCTTGTACACGGCAAGGCGCAACTTAACGAAGTATATCTAAAATTGGCAGACGGAGTAAATGTTGATGGAGACGAGGAAAGCGGCATTATGGTACACGAATGGTTCAATGGTCGAAAGAAATCCATGCTTGACGATTTTGTTGTGGGAACAATCGATCAGCTTCTGCTTGCCGCATTGAAACAAAAACACGTGATGCTGCGACACCTGGGGTTGGCAAATAAAGTTGTTATTATTGACGAATGCCATGCTTACGATGCATATATGAACCAATATCTCAACAGGATATTAAGCTGGCTCGGTGCATACCAGGTGCCGGTCATCGTCCTTTCTGCGACATTGCCTACCAAAAAAAGAATGGAAGTCATTGAAGCGTATCTTAATGTCAAACCTGCACGGAAAGTCCAGGCAGACCCCTTGGGAAGGAACCGTCGTACAAAGGAACCGCCGCCCGAGTGGATTTCATGCTGCGATTATCCGCTTATTTCGTTTACAGATGGTGCTAGAGTCGGCCAAACACCGGTTCCGGCAGGAAATATTGTACGAGATGTGCGATTGGAATTTCTTTTAGATGACATGCTTTTGGAAAAGTTGGAATTTTTACTGTCCGACGGCGGTTGTGCGGGGATTATAGTCAATACAGTAAAGCGGGCACAGGAATTAGCAATAAAATTATGTGAGCGTTTTGGCAAAGAGGTGGTGAGGCTGTTGCACTCCCGTTATCTAGCGCCGGATCGTGCCGAAAAGGAAAAAAAGTTGTTGGAAGATCTGGGAAAACCGGTTACAGGCAGGCAGCGCCCCGAAAAATGCATTATTGTTGGTACACAGGTGCTGGAACAATCGTTAGATATTGATTTTGATGTATTGATAACCGATATATGTCCCATGGATTTACTCCTGCAGCGCATCGGGCGCCTGCACCGGCACGAAAGAAATCGTCCGGAAAAACTTCGAGCGGCGCTTTGCCTGATTACCGGCTCGGATGGCGATGGTTTTGAATCCGGTACAGAGGCGATATACGGCAAGTATCTGCTCATGCGCACAAAAGCCTGTTTGCCGCAGCAAATTGCCTTACCCCATGATATTTCAAGACTGGTGCAAGACGTTTACAACGATGACCTACATCCTTTTCCCGAAACACCTGAGTATCAAAAAGCAGCTTCTGAGCACAAGACGCGCATAGCTGACAAAGAAAAACGTGCCAGGGATTTTCGCATAAATCAACCGTGGCAAGAAGGGAGTTTATGTAATTGGCTGAATACGGAAGTATCCGACAAAAGCGGAGAAGCCGCCGTCCGTGATGGCGATGAGTCAATTGAAGTTATATTGCTCCAAAGGAAGAAAAACTGCAAACTGTATTTTTTGCCCTGGATAGAAAATGGATATGAGCTTATGCAAAATGAAATTCCCGATGCTGAACTCGCGTGGACTCTTGCTCGTTGCAGCGTTCGTTTGCCTACGATGCTTTGCGCTCCCTGGATGATTGATAACACCATAGCGACACTAGAGAACCTTAACCGGGAACAGCTTTTTGAGTGGCAGAAATCGCCATGGCTTAAGGGTGAGTTGTTTTTGATTCTTGACGAAAATAATTCTGCAAATCTTTGTGGTTATCGCTTAATCTATGATCAAGACCTTGGATTAATCTGTAATAAGGAGGATAAGCCGGATGACTAAAGAGGAATTTAATCTGTTGTATGAGCCGTGGATACTTGTCATGAAACCGGACGGCAATACAGAAGAAGTATCCCTGCTAGAATTGTTTCAATATGCACCAAAGTGGCGCGGGCTTGCGGGCGAATTGCCGACGCAGGACGTGGCAGTATTGCGGTTGTTGTTAGCGATTTTGCATGCGTCTTTCGGTCGATACGATCTTGACGGAAATTACGACCCACCAACATCGCCTGTTGCCGCGTTGAAGCGTTGGAAAGCCATCTGGGAACGGGGTGAATTCCCCATGGGAATCATAAAGGACTATCTGTTGCATTTTGAAGACCGTTTTTGGCTCTTCCACCCGGCACATCCATTTTATCAGGTGGCAGATATGGACAAAGCAACCGATTATACCGCCGCCAAGCTTAATGGAGAGTTGTCAGAAAGCGGCAATAAAACCCGCTTGTTTCCACAGCGTACCGGGGAAGCCAAAGCCAGGTTGCGCCACTCAGAAGCTGCCCGATGGCTGCTTTATGTCAATGCATTTGATGATACCTCAGCCAAGCCAAAAGAGAAGGGTCTGCCGAGCCCTGGCGCAGGATGGTTGGGGAGACTGGGGCTAATCATTGCAGTTGGTGATAACTTGTTTCAAACACTTCTGCTCAATCTGGTATTTCTCAAAAACGGAGAAGACGAGCTTTGGGGCGAGGAGATGCCAATATGGGAACAACCGATTAGAACAGGGGAGCGAACCAAAATAACGATGCCAGACAACCCCTCTGGGCTTTTGAGCATGCAATCCCGCCGTCTGTTGCTCAAGCGCGAAGAAGATTCGGTTTTCGGGTTCGCGCTTTTGGGAGGCGACTTTTTTGCAAAGGAAAACGCATTCACTGAACAGATGACCGTATGGAGAAACGCTGCAAAGAAAGAAACCGATCCGCAAGAATATCATCCTAAACGTCACGATCCTGCTCGTCAGATTTGGAGGGATTTCCCTGCTCTTGTTGCTCAGGGTGAAGGCATGCGCCGTTCAGGGGTTGTCAACTGGCTTGCCCGGTTAATAAGGGACAACCTAATTTTACGTTCGCATTATTGCTTTCAAATCGCTGCCGTTAGATATGGCGATAAAGATTTTTTCATCGATGATGTATTCAGTGACTCGATTTCTTTTAACGCAGGGTTGTTGACCGAAATGAGAACGGATTGGATCAACCGCATTATTGATGAGTTGGAGACCACAGAAAAGCTTGCCCAGAAAGCAGGACATCTGGCACAAAACCTTGCCAAGGCCGCCGGTAATGGAAAAGACGGCAAAGCGCAAAAAGTGGCTGCAATAGAACAGGCGTATTTCCGCTTGGACATGCCATTTCGCAGATGGCTGGAAGAAATTGTCCCGGAGCGGGACGGGATGGACACGGTCTGTGATCAATGGTGGGAGCAAGCAAGGAGTATCGTTCGAGGCTTAGGCAAAGAGATAGTAGAACAGGCAGGACCGCAGGCGTTTGCCGGTCGCACCATAAAAGAAAACAAAAAGGAGCAGCGTTATACCGCACCGGAAGCATTTAATCAATTTTTATATTACACGTCAACCCGCGACGCATTGAAAGGAGGGAGATAGAATTGACTGATCAAGCAAAACAGGCAAGTGGGTTTGTAAAACGGAAAATTGCTTGGCTAGCAGAGAGTAAAAATGATTCTGTAGTCAGGGCAACACTGGCAAGTTTACGGCGAGGCATCGGCAAAGCACCTGGCAGTATGCCGGATCTTTGGGATGTGACGCTGGGCGGCCTGTCGGAAGGGTTGCTGAGTAAAGGCGATGAGCCGACACGTGGGGAATGGGCAGTACATACGGCATTGACCCTTTATGCCTTGCACCAGCAGGGAAAAGATCCAAAGAAGCAATGCATGAACAAAGAAGGAGAATCTTTCGGCACTGCTGTTCGAAAACTGGCCGAACATGATAAGAATAATGAAGACGCTGTAAGGAGGCGTTTTAACGCTACAGCTGTATCGGACAGCTTTGAGAGATTTTCATGGTACTTGCGGGGTCTGATTCAGTTGTTAAAGGCAAAAGATATACCGCTGGATTACTCCGCACTGACGGAAGATTTGTATTGGTATCAATTTCCCGACAGGCGGGATAGTATTCGCCTGAAATGGGGGCAGGATTTTTATCGTTCTGCCAAAAAAGAAGAAACAAACGGCGAAGCTAAATAAAAAAGAAAAGGAGAATAATAACAATGGAAAATAAAAGAATTTATGTAGATGTGCATGTTTTGCAGACGGTGCCGCCGAGTTGCGTTAACCGTGATGATACAGGCAGCCCCAAGACTGCTATATACGGCGGAACGACACGCGCACGTGTTTCATCGCAGAGTTGGAAGCGAGCCATGCGGCTAATGTTCAGGGAACTATTGCCATCCGAGATGATAGGAGTGCGCACCAAAAAAATTGTCAGCATGATAGCGGACGAAATTCATAAGCTGGATGCCAATGCTAACGCGGAAGTATTGGCACAGGTTATCCTGACAAATGCCGGGCTAAAACTAAAGCCGCCGAAAAAGGGTAAAAAGGGGAATGAGGGATTAGAAGAAATAGAAGGAATAGAAGGGGCAGAAGGAACAGGAGCGCTGTTTTTCCTGAGCGTTGCACAGGCAAAAGCATTAGCGAAACTGGCGGTGGAAGATCCTGAAACAACAAAAGAGAAACCATCAAAGGAGGCTAAGGAAAAAGTGCAAAATGCACTAAAGCAGTCTCCCAGCGTAGATATCGCGTTGTTTGGGCGCATGGTGGCGGATGACCCTTCGTTGAATACGGATGCCTGCGCCCAGGTGGCTCACAGCATTTCAACGCACAAGGTTAGTAACGAATACGACTATTTCACTGCCGTAGACGACCTTTCCGAGGAAGATAGTGCAGGTGCGGGACACCTTGGCACGGTGGAATTCAATTCATCAACTCTCTATCGTTATGCGACAGTTGCAGTACATGAACTGCACAGTCAACTGGGAGACGATGCAGTAGGGGCAGTTAATCAATTTATCCGTGCCTTCGTTTGTTCCATGCCGACCGGCAAGCAAAATACCTTTGCCAATCGCACGTTGCCGGACGCTATATTGGTTACAATACGAAAGGATCAACCGATTAACTTCGTTGGAGCGTTTGAAAAGCCCGTACCAACCAGTGATGAGGGCTATGTGTCTGATTCAGCAAAACGGCTGGTTGCCCATGCCAGGAGTATTTATAATAGCTTTGCCAAAGAGCCGGTGCTATCGCTGGTAACAGGTGATCTGCTTTCCGGGTTGGGTAGCGCACAACCACTGGATGAGTCTCTAGTTTTGTGTGCAGAGGGGCTTCGTAAATATCTGGCAAATGGTGGGATAAGGCAATGAGCACACTGCTTTTGCGTTTAGCAGCACCCATGCAATCATGGGGGATGGACTCAAAATTTGAGCGGCGCTATACCGAACGGTGCCCTACTAAAAGTGGCGTTATTGGTTTGGTTGCTGCGGCATTAGGGCGACGGCGCAATGAAAGTATAGAAGACCTAAGCGCGCTGCGCTTTGGCGTACGCATAGACCAAGAGGGAGCGCTTTTGCGAGATTACCATACATCAAAAAGTAGCGAACATCCGTATGAATCTAATCGCTACTACCTGTCAGATGCGGTTTTTCTAGCAGGTCTAGAAGGGGATGAGAAGTTTTTGTCAGACATCGAACAGGCTTTGAGTTTTCCTGTTTTTCCGCTTTTTCTGGGGCGTCGCTCCTGCCCGCCGGAAGGCCGGGTTTCGCTTGGTATTCGCAAGGGAAAAGCTCTTTTGGAAGCGTTGCAGGAAGAGCCATTACTGATTAGCGATTGGGCTAAGAAAAAAGAACCTTCCGGAGAGCCTTCCAAAAAAAGCTTGCGTATTGTAGCAGATGCAACGGAAGAGGATACAGCCGTCTATTATCAGCGCGATATGCCGATTTCTTTTGACCAGACACACCGCAGATTTGGGTTTCGCCGTGTTTTCGAATATAAGTTGCACTCTGGTTCTGATTCACTTAACCGGCATACTTCAACGCCTGGGATAACTGCGCACGACCCAATGGCAGAATTAGAGGAGGGGTAGTCGATGTATTTATCTCGTATTCCGCTCAACGTCAAACGAAGAGATACAATGCAGGCACTTGCTTCACCGCATGTTTTCCACAGCGAGGTAGAGTTAAGTTTTCAGCGCAGAATGGACGATGAACATAAGCGTATGCTCTGGCGTGTAGATTATTTTGGAGAAATGTGTTATTTATTGGTGCTCACCGCAGATCTGCCAGAATTCAACCATATTGCCAATAAATTCGGTTACGGGCAATGGGAACATAAGAATTATAACCCGCTGCTGGCCCGGTTAGAACAAGGCCAGTTTTGGCGGTTTCGCCTGCGTGCCAACCCCGTACACAGCAGCTTTGCAGAAAAAAACGAAAAGTCAAATCGCGGTAAAGTCTTTGCTCATGTAACACAGCAGCAGCAAAAACAATGGTTAACTGATCGGGCACAGGCCTATGGTTTCTCACTGCAAGAAAATGCATTCGATGTTGTTCATACAGAGTGGAAGAAATTCTATAAAACAAAAGGGAAAAGCCACGGGATTACTCTGCGTATAGCTGACTTTGAGGGGATATTAACTATATCTGATATAGATTCCTTCAGGAATGCGCTGATACATGGGATTGGACGGGCAAAAGCATATGGTTGCGGGCTCTTGACGCTTGCGCGTTATAAGGTTGGTCACGATGAGTAACTTGCCGGGAATTGAAAAACCAAAATTGTATATGTTGCCAACTATAAGGGACAGGCTGTCGTTCCTGTACCTGGAGCATTGCCTGATAAGTCGCCAGGATGGAGCTATTACCGTGACAGATGCACGAGGGACGGTTTGCGTACCGGCAGCGTCACTCAGCGTGCTGTTATTAGGTCCCGGCACTAACGTTTCCCATCGTGCAATGGAATTAATCGGCGATGCGGGAACCAGCATCATCTGGGTAGGAGAGCATGGTGTGCGCTATTATGCCCATGGGCGTCCGTTGACACATTCTGCACGCTTGCTGATCCGGCAAGCAGAGCTGGTTTCCAATGTGCGGTCGCGAATTGCTGTTGCCCGCCAGATGTATCAATTGCGTTTTCCCGACGAAGATGTTTCCGATCTGACGATGCAGCAACTGCGCGGGCGGGAAGGTGCGCGTGTCAGGGCAATCTACCGCCGCGCTTCCAAGCAAACAGGTGTTCCTTGGCATGGGCGGGAGTATGACCCCGATAATTATGCCGGCAGCGATGCGGTTAATATGGCACTGTCAGCTGCGCACGCTTGCCTGTACGGTGTTCTTCACAGCGTAATCGTAGCTTTGGGATGTTCGCCTGGATTGGGTTTTGTGCATACTGGGCACGAGCGCTCTTTTGTTTACGACCTTGCTGACCTCTACAAAGCGGATCTTAGTATTCCCATTGCATTTGAAACCGCAGCAACAAAGCCGGATGATATTGGTGCCGTTACAAGGCGCAGAATGCGTGACGCAATATCAGGCGGACGCATTCTTGAGCAATCCGTTAAGGATATACAACGGTTGCTTATTGGGGATGCGAAAGAAACGGAGGAAATTGAAGTAAACGTGCTTCATCTTTGGGATGAAAAAAAAGGCCTTGTCCCGAACGCAATTTCCTACGGAAAAGAGATCGATGAAGCTGAAGGGGAAAGGTTAGCAGACGGTTATGGCAAAATTATTGAGGATAAAGTATGATTGTAATTACATTAACAGACTGTCCTCCCGCCCTGCGCGGTGATTTGACCAAATGGCTGCAGGAAATCAATACCGGCGTATATGTTGGGCAAGTGAGCGCAAGGGTTCGAGACGAGATATGGAAACGGGTGAAAGATAGTGCCAAATCCGGCAGAGCGACACTGGTGTTTAGTGCAAATAACGAACAGCGCATGGATTTTCGTGTCCACAACACCAGCTGGGAACCAATTGATTTTGACGGGTTGAAGCTGATGCTGCGACCCAGCCCTGCACGTGTTAAGAGACTAAGCGAACTGCGAACAGGCTTTAGCAATGCAGCAAAAATGCAAAAGGCAAAAAAAATGTCGGGGAGTAATCGTAGCGGCAAGCCATTGCCGGAAAGGTACATCATTGTGGATGTGGAAACGACAGGCTTGTCAGCAGTGGAGCACGAAATAATTGAAATTGGAGCAATTTTAGTGAACGGCAATGAAATTGAAGCAAAATTTCAGTCCCTGATAAAATCAAAAACAAAAATTCCTCAATCTATCGCAACCCTTACCGGACTTTCTGATGAAATTTTACAGCAGGACGGGAGAGAGCTTGCCGAGGTTTTAGTGGAATTCCTTGCGTTTGCAGGCGACTTGCCCGTGGTTTCACACAATGCTAATTTTGATTGCGGATTTTTGCGAGCCGCCTGCGAAAGTTGTGGTTTGCCTTTGTTTTCAAATCAATATATAGATACATTAGCCCTTGCTAGGCGTTTAGTTGATGATGTGGATAATTATAAACTGGCAACGCTTCTGGGGCATTTTGGTATCGAGAAATCTGGTATGCACCGAAGTATCGAGGACTGCCTGTTTACGAAGAAACTCTATGAAAAACTCATTGAAATAAGGCAATTGAAAAATTAAAAAGCCGCTTGGCACAAGGAATTATTTAGTCTGTTCCCCGCACGCGCGGGGGTGATCCCGGTAGTTTTGACAAGCAAGGGAGATGGTATCCCTGTTCCCCGCACGCGCGGGGGTGATCCCTATGTTGCGTGAAGTTGTCCTTGAAAATAAAGCTGTTCCCCGCACGCGCGGGGGTGATCCCAGTAAGAAAATGGAAATTGAAGGAAAAATATTCTGTTCCCCGCACGCGCGGGGGTGATCCTCCATTAGTATTCCTCCTTTCCATGATAATTACTGTTCCCCGCACGCGCGGGGGTGATCCTGAGGAAAACATGGACAAATATGAAGAATGGATCTGTTCCCCGCACGCGCGGGGGTGATCCTATGCTTCATGTCCTTTAGCCCTAAATGCTTTTCTGTTCCCCGCACGCGCGGGGGTGATCCCTGGCCGAATTTTCCGTAAAGCGAATTCATAAACTGTTCCCCGCACGCGCGGGGGTGATCCTCCAGGCAGAAGGGGGATAGAAAAAAATGGAAACTGTTCCCCGCACGCGCGGGGGTGATCCTATACCTACCTCATGGCCTTTGCCAATTTAAACCTGTTCCCCGCACGCGCGGGGGTGATCCTCTGAATTTGGCTCAGGCTATAGAAAACAAAAACTGTTCCCCGCACGCGCGGGGGTGATCCTCAACATATGCTCTGGGTGCGGCGGCGCATACCCTGTTCCCCGCACGCGCGGGGGTGATCCCTCTCGGAGCACCTGGTTGGTGAAACGCTCGCTCTGTTCCCCGCACGCGCGGGGGTGATCCCGGTCAGATCATTGCTGACAGGGTTACGCACAGCTGTTCCCCGCACGCGCGGGGGTGATCCGTACCGAGTGCTATAAAGCTTGTCTGGCAGAGTCTGTTCCCCGCACGCGCGGGGGTGATCCTGTGCCCGCAGTTTCGCTGTAGACCTGGGCTACCTGTTCCCCGCACGCGCGGGGGTGATCCTCACAGTCACACCAGATCAGCTTGAAGTAGCTACTGTTCCCCGCACGCGCGGGGGTGATCCTAATTGAACTTGGGCACAAAATAATGGCAAGGCCTGTTCCCCGCACGCGCGGGGGTGATCCTGGAATTACGGCAATGCATACCTCAGGCATCCACTGTTCCCCGCACGCGCGGGGGTGATCCTAACTACAGCGATTCTAAACCAAAATTAGTTCCCTGTTCCCCGCACGCGCGGGGGTGATCCCGGCAGAAATTAATAACGATAAAATTGAGATGCCTGTTCCCCGCACGCGCGGGGGTGATCCTGTTTGTCACGACTTTTCGCACACCCTCAGCAGCTGTTCCCCGCACGCGCGGGGGTGATCCTCCTACCACAAACACTTGGACAACTCGAGCGTCCTGTTCCCCGCACGCGCGGGGGTGATCCTGGCTATCACCTCCGAATGTTACCCAAGTTACTCTGTTCCCCGCACGCGCGGGGGTGATCCCCTAAGCAATGAAGAATTCCTCCTGGCCATCAACTGTTCCCCGCACGCGCGGGGGTGATCCTCTGTCCCGAATTATTCAGACCACCGGCAGCATCTGTTCCCCGCACGCGCGGGGGTGATCCTGTCATAGTGTCTATCAGCGGGGGCAAGGATAGCTGTTCCCCGCACGCGCGGGGGTGATCCTTAAGGCTACCGGTTCTGTGCCTGTCTTACCAACTGTTCCCCGCACGCGCGGGGGTGATCCTAATGGCAGGAGTAGCTAATAGGACAAGTGGTACTGTTCCCCGCACGCGCGGGGGTGATCCCCGGACCAAGTGTACTGCATAACGACAAGACATCTGTTCCCCGCACGCGCGGGGGTGATCCTTTTTTCCAAAACTCGTTGACTTTATCTTATATCTGTTCCCCGCACGCGCGGGGGTGATCCTAAGGAGTGACTAAATGAAAAAATCCAAATGCACTGTTCCCCGCACGCGCGGGGGTGATCCCAAGTTAAGCTCCCTTTGATTTTCGACAGCTAACTGTTCCCCGCACGCGCGGGGGTGATCCCTTTTCGGCAGGTACAACTACCGACGGCTTATCCTGTTCCCCGCACGCGCGGGGGTGATCCTATTACAGAAGCGATAGTATTCGCAAAAACTGCCTGTTCCCCGCACGCGCGGGGGTGATCCTAATATACCATAGAGCGGATGGAATATTTTTCTCTGTTCCCCGCACGCGCGGGGGTGATCCTTACTGCTTCGTCTTTCACTATTACACCAGTTGCTGTTCCCCGCACGCGCGGGGGTGATCCCAATTGCAACTCTTCTTTTGCGGTATCAATCTCCTGTTCCCCGCACGCGCGGGGGTGATCCTTACATCAATTTCCATATTCTGTCTCCTCTCTGCTGTTCCCCGCACGCGCGGGGGTGATCCTAGTTGATCCGGGAATTACCCAAAGTTACTCTCCTGTTCCCCGCACGCGCGGGGGTGATCCTTACTACAGTTACACCAGTTGCATTTGTGCCGGCTGTTCCCCGCACGCGCGGGGGTGATCCTTCCATTCAGGCACTTTCATTCACCTCCATCATCTGTTCCCCGCACGCGCGGGGGTGATCCCTGATCCGTGCGCTGCAAGCCGATATAGCGAAACTGTTCCCCGCACGCGCGGGGGTGATCCTTTAACCCGCTTCCATATTTTCCAACTTTTTCACTGTTCCCCGCACGCGCGGGGGTGATCCTTTAAGCCCGGCCGTGTTTGCGGCCGGCACCGCCTGTTCCCCGCACGCGCGGGGGTGATCCTTGAGATGCACTTACAAAGAGCAACTGATGTCGCTGTTCCCCGCACGCGCGGGGGTGATCCCAAGAATACCAGAAGGCGCTCCAGAGGTTCCTGCTGTTCCCCGCACGCGCGGGGGTGATCCTTTCGCCCTCAAAACCACGGGTTTCCGTATCAACTGTTCCCCGCACGCGCGGGGGTGATCCTTCCCACATAAGGAGTGATTTGGTTTGAAAATCCTGTTCCCCGCACGCGCGGGGGTGATCCCATCATAGTGGTAACCGTTTTCCAGCTTGTTCTCTGTTCCCCGCACGCGCGGGGGTGATCCCATCTGCGGAATTGGTATTTGAGGCAGGAGGACCTGTTCCCCGCACGCGCGGGGGTGATCCTATAACTTTTTTGCTTTTGTGTATTCTGTCCAACTGTTCCCCGCACGCGCGGGGGTGATCCTCATATACTTGATAGTTCTCCTTATTTACCATTCTGTTCCCCGCACGCGCGGGGGTGATCCTTTCCAGAATTCACGCCAAAATACCGCCTACCTCTGTTCCCCGCACGCGCGGGGGTGATCCTTCCTCTTTATCCATAAAATCCCAATTATCGAACTGTTCCCCGCACGCGCGGGGGTGATCCTCAATAATGGGTTTAACCCGTTCCAGATTACCGCTGTTCCCCGCACGCGCGGGGGTGATCCTCTTCCACTCGTATTTGTCATGACGCGAAGCCACTGTTCCCCGCACGCGCGGGGGTGATCCCGGTACGAACAAAAACTTCAAGATAGTTTTGTTCTGTTCCCCGCACGCGCGGGGGTGATCCCTATGGAGGCTCTCGAGACTATGTTGACACAGACTGTTCCCCGCACGCGCGGGGGTGATCCCACTGCATACAATCAAAGTGCCAACGATTTATACTGTTCCCCGCACGCGCGGGGGTGATCCCTGGAAGCGGGAAAACCTTCCTAGCCTCTAAGTCTGTTCCCCGCACGCGCGGGGGTGATCCTGCCACTGTTTGGTCATTGCTCACGAAAACCGGCTGTTCCCCGCACGCGCGGGGGTGATCCCATTTCTGAGTAAAACCGTTGGCCAAAAGCTCGCTGTTCCCCGCACGCGCGGGGGTGATCCCTGCCAAACGTGGCGACATACAGGAATAATCTGCTGTTCCCCGCACGCGCGGGGGTGATCCTGCCATCCTCATCCAAAATAACGGCAAGACCTGCTGTTCCCCGCACGCGCGGGGGTGATCCTGCAATCTATCTCGCCTGGCTTTACGCCCAGTTCTGTTCCCCGCACGCGCGGGGGTGATCCTACTGTTGCGTCAATGCACCCCAACTGCGAACTCTGTTCCCCGCACGCGCGGGGGTGATCCTTCAAACACCTGGATACGCTACGATTTAAGTTTACCAAAAACATTACCAGCGATATGAGAAAAGTATACCAAAACTGTGGTATACTTTTTTTAGCGTACTACAAGAATATATTACCACAAACATAACCACCAAAATA
>Ga0208734_100008_pt1 | contig 175263 bp, 141 predicted proteins | sample Subbio2Aug_QV11A_FD_184824 | JGI IMG/M metagenome (GOLD analysis project Ga0208734, IMG submission 184824) | Serpentinite rock and fluid subsurface biosphere microbial communities from McLaughlin Reserve, California, USA - CR12Aug_QV11A (SPAdes) | ecosystem: Environmental > Terrestrial > Deep... | reverse complement strand
CTTCATAACTTAAGGGGTAACGATCCGTGTAGACTGCTTGTTTTCAAAGGAACATTTGGCAAGAGTTACAAAAAAGTCAATTTCAAGAGTGCACAAGATTTTTGGATAATTTCATGCGTCAGCTCTGAAGCCCGGCCAGCTTCATTGACATTCAACAATATTTGCCATATAATTTAGTAACATTAATTATAAAGAGAAAAGCAGTGAGCGGGAGCATTAGGCCGGGTCAGCTTTAAAGAGAGCTGTTGAAGGGTGCAAAACAGCAGGCAGTCCGCTGAACTCACCCGGGAGCTGTACAGGGGAATTTTTTAACCTGTGCCGGCTGGTTGCCGTTAATAAACCTGGAGAGGGTAGTACTAATTATTTATTATTACCAATTTGGGTGGTAACGCGGGAGATAAGGCTTCCCGTCCCAAGCATGGGGCGGGAGCTTTTTATTTTAACAGCCGAAAACCATGCAATTATTTCAATTTTGTTTTTAAGGAGTTAGAGAGAATGAAAGAGCGTTACGATTTTCGCGAGCTAGAGGCGAAGTGGCAGGAGGAGTGGGAGAAAAACAACCTGTACAAAGTTGCGGAACTGGGAGAAAAGCCCAAATACTACGCCTTGGAGATGTTCCCATATCCCTCCGGCAACCTGCATATGGGTCATGTGCGCAATTACTCCATCGGCGATGTAGTAGCCAGGTTTAAAACCATGCAGGGATATAACGTCTTGCATCCAATGGGGTGGGATGCCTTTGGTCTGCCGGCCGAAAACGCAGCCATCAAGCATGGCAATGTCCACCCTTCCGAATGGACCTGGAGCAATATCAATAACATGCGCCGCCAGTTAAAGGCAATGGGCATCAGTTATGACTGGGATCGGGAAATTGCTACCTGTCATCCGGATTACTATAAATGGACCCAGTGGCTGTTTCTGCTTTTCTATAAAAACGGCCTGGCTTATAAGAGAAAGGCTGCAGTGAACTGGTGCTCTTCCTGTGCCACAGTTCTGGCAAATGAACAGGTGATCGATGGCGCCTGTGAACGCTGTGATACAGTTGTGGAGAAAAAGGACTTAGAGCAGTGGTTTTTCAAGATTACGGCCTATGCTGACCGGCTGCTGGACGATCTGAAAAAATTGCCGGGGTGGCCGGAAAAGGTAAAGATCATGCAACAGAACTGGATCGGCCGTTCCACCGGCGTCGAGTTCAGTTTTACAGTGGAAAATACCGGATCGGCTATCCCCGTGTTCACAACCCGGCATGATACAGTTTTCGGGGCTACCTACCTGGTGCTGGCACCGGAGCATCCTCTGGTCGAGAAATTAACCTCCAACAGTCCAGAGGAGGCCAGGGTACGGGAGTTTGTACAGCGGGTTCGCCAGATGAAAGAAATGGAACGCACCTCGGCGGAAACCGAGAAAGAAGGGGTTTTCACCGGGGCCTTTGCCATCAATCCGATGAATGGAGAACAGGTGCCGATTTGGACAGCCAATTACGTATTAATGGACTATGGCACCGGGGCTGTGATGGGAGTGCCGGCCCATGACCAGCGGGACCTGGACTTTGCCCGTAAAAACAGTTTGCCGGTGAGGATAGTTGTTCAGCCCTTCGGCCAGGAGCTAGATCCGGAAACCATGACAAAAGCTTATGAAGAAGAGGGGATTATGGTTAATTCCGGCCAGTTTAACGGCCTTCCCAGCGAAGAGGCTAAAGAGCGGATTGCCGACCATATGGAACAGCAGCAGATTGGCCGGCGCAGGGTCAATTTTCGCTTGCGGGATTGGCTGATTTCCCGCCAGCGCTACTGGGGCGCACCAATACCCATTATTTACTGCCAGGGTTGCGGGATGGTACCGGTCCCGGAAAAGGACCTGCCGGTAGAGCTTCCCCTGAAGGTGGAATTTAAGCCGACAGGGGATTCCCCGCTGAACACCAATCCCGATTTCCTGCATGCGGCCTGTCCGGCCTGCGGGAAACCAGCCAGGCGGGAAACTGATACCATGGATACCTTTGTGGATTCTTCCTGGTACTTTTTGCGCTATTGCAGCCCGGATGCGCCAGAAGTCTTTGATCGGGCCGGGACCAATTACTGGATGAATGTTGACCAGTATATCGGCGGAGTAGAGCATGCTATTCTCCATTTAATGTACTCCCGCTTCTTTGTCAAGGTATTACACGACTTGGGGATGCTTGATTGCGAGGAACCATTCCAGAACCTTTTGACCCAGGGCATGGTCTTAAAAGACGGCGGAAAAATGAGCAAGTCCAAAGGCAATACCGTGAGTCCGGAGGAGATTATCGCTAAGTTCGGCGCAGATACAGCCCGCTTGTTTATCCTGTTCGCCGCTCCCCCGGAACGGGATTTAGAGTGGAGTGACCAGGGGGTAGAAGGGTCTTTCCGTTTTTTGAACCGGGTTTGGCGGCTGGTCTATCATTACCTTCCCGATTTGAAGGGAGTTTCGCTTTACCAGGGTGAAGCGCTGGATGCAGAGGCCAAAGACCTGCGCCGCGCCCTCCATGCCGGCGTTAAAAAAATTACCGATGACATTACCCAGCGGTTTAATTTTAATACAGGCATCAGTGCCATCATGGAGATGGTCAATGCTTTATATTACTACAAGGACCAAGTGCCTAAAAAACAGCAGTGTCTGCCCCTGGTAAAGGAAGGCCTGTGGTTTTTGTCTCATGTGCTGGCTCCTTTTGCGCCCCACATTACCGAGGAAATGTGGCAGGCCCTGGGCGGCAGCGGCAGCATTCACCTTCGGCCCTGGCCAAAGTATGATCCGGCAGCATTGGTTCAGGATCAAGTAACCATAGTTGTTCAGATTAACGGGAAGGTCAGGGACCGGGTGCAGGTACCGGCCAACCTTTCTGCCAGGGAAATGGAACAAGCTGTTTTGTCCATGGATCGAGTGACTGGGCTCTTGGCCGGCAAAGAGGTTCTTAAAGCGATCCCTGTTCCGGATAAACTTCTAAATATTGTAGTCAAGTAGTGGTTTACAGCTACTACAATGATCTGAAGGAGAAAAGGCTAACATGTAGTATAGAATCCTTTAGGAAAGGGGGGCTGTAATTGATTCAAGTAGATCGGCGGGCTCAGGCACTGCTTTTGGTGCTGGCGGCGGCGCTGTTATTTGGTGCCGGTATCAAATATGCCCGGTGGACGATGCAGCCGGCCCCGCCGCAAGTGATTGCAGCCGGGGCAAACGATTCGCCGGTGCGGGAGCAAACCCCGGTTCAACAGGAGCTGGCGGTTCATCTTTCCGGGGCAGTGCAGTTTCCCGGGGTGTACCGGGTACCCAAGGGCTCCCGGGTAATCGACGGGGTGGAAAAGGCTAAACCCACGGAGGAGGCAGATATCCAGGCCCTTAATCTGGCCGCCCCCCTTATTGACGGCCAAAAGATTACCGTGCCAAAGAAAGGAGAGCCCCTTGTCGGCGGAGCGCCAGCCGGCGGAGTGCCAGCCGCCTCTCAGCCAGGCTTGATCAATATTAATTCTGCTACTCTGGAGCAACTGGATAGCTTGCCTGGGATCGGGCCTGCCCTGGCTCAGCGCATTATTGATTACAGGAATAACAAGGGCCCCTTCCGGGATATTAAGGATTTGACCAATGTCTCCGGCATCGGGGAAGCCAAGTATAATCAACTCAAGGATTTAATCTCAGTTTATTAGAAAGACAAGGAGAGGGGAAAAATGTCAAAGACGGTAATTGTTGCGGCAGCCAGAACCCCGATCGGCGAGTTTGGCGGGGCTTTGAAAGACCTGCAGGCCAATCAGCTGGCTTCCGTTGTGTTGCAGGAGGTTGTCAAGCGGGCGGGAATTAACCCTGAACTAGTGGAAGAAGTAATATTAGGTAATGCCATCCAACGGACCGATGAGCCCAATACGGCCAGGGTTGCTGCCTTAAGGGCAGGTTTTCCTAATAAAACTACTGCCTATACGGTGCAGCGCCAGTGTGCCTCCGGCTTGCAGGCAGTGGTGTCGGCCTGCCAGGCGATTGCTGCCGGCGATGCCCAGGTGGTGATTGCCGGCGGCACTGAGAGCATGAGCTCTGCTCCCTACGTCTTAAAAGACGCCCGCTGGGGGAAAAGACTGATGCACGGCCAGATGACTGATGCTATGTGGGAACTTCTTACAGATCCTGATCTGAAGGTAATGATGGGAGAAACCGCCGAAAGATTGGCTGATAAGTATGCCATTACCCGGGAGGAGCAGGATGAGATTGCTGAGAGCAGTCACCAGAAAGCTGTTTTGGCATGGGAAACGGGCCGTTTTTCCGAAGAAGTGGTGCCGGTGGCTGTGCCCCAGCGCAAGGGCTCTCCTGTTTTGGTGGAGCAGGACGAACATCCCCGGAAAGATATTAGCTTCGAAAAACTTGCCAAACTGACCCCCGCATTCCGCCCGGGAGGAACAGTTACAGCTGGAAACTCCTCCAGCATCAATGACGGCGCCGCGGCCTTGGTGTTAATGTCTGCTGAAAAGGCTGTGGCTTTAGGCCTGACACCGATGGCAAGGGTGGTTTCTTATGCTGCAGCCGGCGTTGAACCGGAACTGATGGGTTACGGGCCAGTGCCTGCCACGCAAAAAGCCTTGCAGAAAGCCGGCCTGACCTTGGCAGATATCGGCCTGATTGAGGTGAACGAGGCCTTTGCGGCCCAGTATTTGGCCTGCGAAAAGCTCCTGGGCCTGAATAGAGATATTGTCAATGTCAATGGCAGCGGAGTGGGCCTGGGCCATCCGGTAGGATGCACCGGCGCCCGCATCCTTACTACCCTCCTGTACGAAATGAAACGGCGGGATGTCAAGCGAGGTCTGGCCACCCTTTGTATCGGCGGCGGCATGGGCATGTCCATCGTCGTAGAACGCTAAAAGGTACCAAATGGGTGCCAACAGAACCATCGCTTTGGACCCTTCACCTGGAAAAACACTTTATGTGGTGACGTTCAGGGACTGGCAACAGCTTGAGCTGCAGCTGGTATAGCCGGTCCGTAGCGGACCAGGAGGAATATATCGCGTAGCCGCTTGCCGGTGAAAGAGCCGAAAACTTTTCTTTTAGAGGATATTGCCATGTCTTTTGATAAGGTTCATGAATATCTGAAAAAATGGGGCAGGGACAGGGACATTATGGAGTTTCCCGTGTCCAGCGCCACGGTGGAACTGGCGGCGCGGGCTCTCGGGGTTAAACCCGCCAGAATCGCCAAGACCCTGGCCTTCGGGACCAAAGAAGGTGGCGCCATGCTTGTTGTCACCGCAGGAGACGCAAAGACGGACAACAGCAGGTTCAAGGCGGAATTCGGGTTTAAAGCAAAAATGCTGACACCTGAAGAAACCCTTGAATATACGGGGCACGCGGTTGGCGGGGTCTGTCCGTTCGGGCTGAAAGACTCCATCCCGGTATTTCTTGATGTTTCGCTGCAAAGATTCACCACTGTTTTTCCCGCCTGCGGCGGCGACAATTCCGCCATTGAACTGACATGCGCGGAGCTTGACGAGTATTCTGGAAACAGAAAATGGGTCAATGTCTGCAGGGGATGGGATGCAAACGGAGACGACAGTGAAGACAGCTGAAAAAATGCAGCCGTTATTAATATTATTTGCCGCCCTGGGCGGCCTTTTGCTTGGGCAAATTTTAAAACCACTAAAAATTTTGTGAATTTGAATGTGCACATGCATTAATTTGTGTTACTAGGTAATCATGAACCACTGAAAGGTGAATTAAGCGGTTTTTGGAGTAGACGAATTGATGGAATGAATCGGCTTGTATATCGACTGAAGGACGGTGTTACGGAAATACTTTCATGCAAAGGTCATTATGACGATTGAGCGGAAGCCGGATTATTTTGATAGTTGCAGGTAAAAAAGCCTGCTCTTCCTTTATATTACAGTTTGGCCAGGCCCTTAAATATTTCCACAGCTGTTTTTATAATCTCATCGTTGAAATCATAGCCGCTGGTATGGATATGGGGGTAATCCACTCCATTTCCGATGTAACATATTGCACCTTTTGTCTCCTTCAGGTAATGGCCAAAGTCCTCGGATGTCCTGAACCCTATTAGCATTTCGTTCAAGTCTATGCCTCTTTCCTTGCAAACTCGCCGGATTTTGTCGCAGCTTTCCCTGTGGTTTGATGTTACCGGGAAAACATCATGGTATGAAAAGGATACCTGGAGGCCATATGCTTCTCCTTGCTCCAACGAAAGATTTTCAAGCTGTTGCTGGAGTTCATCCAACTCCTCTTCAAACTGAGCACGGATAGTTAGGAGCAAGTCCCCTTTACTGGCGGCTATGCCAAAAGCCCTTTCCCCAATATCAACTTGGATGACTGTACACAACACAATTCCTTTATTGTTCTCCTGGCATGTAAGTTCCGGAATTGTGTTAATAATCCTGGCAATTGCAAAAGCAGGATTTCTGCCAAGCTCAGGCTGACTGGCATGGGTAGGAGTCCCTTCCATATGTATTGCCATTCCTCTGGAGGCGAAATTAACCGTTCCATCTATTACATTGACAGAATTTAATGCCATACCGCTCATATTGTGATAAGCAAATATCTCTTCGATATTATGTTCCTTAATAAAGGCCACACACTGGGCCGCGCCATCTCCGGTCTCCTCTGCATGTTGAAAAAGAAAAAATATGTTTTTATCTGCACCATCTTGATCAATTTCAAGAGCAAACCCTGCCAGAGATGCAGAATGTCCATCATGGCCGCATTTGTGCGAGATACCGGGGTTTTTGGATCCATGTGGCAAAGCAAGATCTTCTTCCATTGGAACTGCGTCAAAATCTGCCCGGAATGCAATGTTCTTTTTTTCATTACCGGCATGGTAGGCGGCATAAAACCAAAGGCCCCTGTCCACAATTTCTAGACTTGTATATTGTTTTAGGAAATCGATTAAATGTTGTTTAGTCCGAACTTCATGGTTAGAGATTTCAGGACAGCGATGTAATTCATGCCGTAGTTGTTTTGCCAGCTCTATATTTTTTTGTTTCAATGCTTTGCGTCTCCTTTGCCACCAACTGAGGATTGACCACTATTTTGGTCATATTATATCAAAAAGGATTAGGCTTTTGGCCATAATCCTTTTTTCCTGATAGTCGCTTATCTTTTCTCAGACCTGTTTTCTTTGACATACTAGAGTTGTCTAAGCAGCATCTTTTTCGCTATCCAAAAAGCCAGTAGCGCAACGTTAATGTATTTATTACCTTTTCTCTATTTGCCTTTGTTTTTTTGCGAAAACCCATGGACTCCTAATAGGGAAGAAACCTGCCGGTATTCATGCAAGCAGTAGGCGTAAGGCTGTAATCGTTCAATATCAATCCGGCCTTTATCATCTAGCACTGCCGTATCAATATTTACGGCAGCCACCTCAGCGATAAAGGCATGGTGGGTGCCAAGAGGCAAAATTTCTTTAACGGCGCATTCAATATTTACCGGGCACTCTTTTATTAGGGGCGCTTTTACTGCAGAAGCCGGCACAGGCGTAAGTCCGCATTCAAGAAACTTATTAACATCTTTACCTGACACTGTTCCGCACAGGTCTACCGCTTTAGCCAAATTTGCCGAAGGGATATTGATGACGAAATCTCCTGTGGATGCAATAATGCCAAAAGAATGCCTTCCCGGCCGGATACTCACATATACCATTGGAGGTTCAGAGCACATTGTGCCAGTCCAGGCAATTGTGATAATGTTGGGCGCAAATTCAACCGAACCGCAGCTAACCAGTACGGTTGGAACCGGGAACAGGGCGGTATAAGGGGGTTTAAGTATTTTTGATATAGCGCATCACTCCTCGATTCGGGGTTGCCGGTATAATAATAAATATCTTCTGCAACAGGCAACAATTTCCTTCCAACTGGATGTAGTACTTCATTAGTTATTTTTCATGAAAGAATTATGCTCAAAACTGAACGAATATACACAGAACTTCTGCCCCGGCAATAATCAACAAGAAAGGATAAACTTTCTTGCGAAAAGGGATAGCGGCTGTTTCCGGAGAATAACTCTATGGCTAAAGACTGCCGGTAATTTCCGGCAGACCGGGGTGGTTTAACTGTCGCGTCCGCTGCTCGTAGCAATTATTCTATTCATAGCTGGTCTGGGGATCGGGCAGTTAGTCAACCTGATGCTTTTGCCTGTCTTTTTTTTATCTTTAACCCTCCTGGCGGCTGCTGGTTTGGCCTGGTATTTCAGGCAGCCTTGGGGCAGATGGGCCTTAGCCCTGGCCATTTTGACCCTTGGCCTCATTTGGGGCCATATCTCTCAACTCGAACCCAAGGCAGGGTTAAAGAACCATCTCAATACTCATCTCTCACTTACCGGAACCGTAGTGCAGTCCCCCAAGTTCTATTCCGACCGGGCGGTTTATGTTTTAAGGGTGAAGGGTATTAAACAAGGAGAGCGGCAGTGGCAGGCAGATGAGAAGGTAGAATTGGTTTTGTCCTACCGCCGGTTGGGAGGTAACCCCGCATCCTTTACCCGCTATCGCTACGGAGATGTCTTGCAGGTGTTTGGCCAGCTGCAACTGCCATCAGGGCATCGCAATCCCGGCGAATTCAGCTATCGCGAATACCTGTCCCGGCGGGATATATATACCCGGATCCTGGTTTTCAATCCAGACGATGTAACAAAAATAGATTACCGGCCTCCAAACCCCCTGATCTGGGCAGCACTGGCTGCCAAGAACAGGACAACCGAAGCTATCGAAAACAATTTGCCGCCAAAAGCAAGGGGCATCCTTTTGGCAGTGCTGTTCGGAGATCAAGAACAGCTAGATGACCGGCAGGTGCAGGTTTTCCGCGACCTGGGACTCTTTCATGTGTTCTCGGTTTCCGGCCTCCATGTAGCCTTCTTGCTGCTGTTTTTATTTGAGATTACCCGCATCTTCAGGGTGCCGAAAGAGAAATTGCTGTTCGTCGGTCTGCCCGTGCTTTTATTTTATGCTGCTGTTGCAGATTTCACTCCATCTGTGGTCCGGGCTGGCTTGATGTCCTCGATGGCTTTATTTGCCTACTTTTGGGATCGGGATCGGGATTTTTATACCGCCTTGGGGGTTGCTGCCTTTATTATTCTGCTTTTTAATCCTCAAGCCATTTTTGATTCGGGGTTTCAGCTTTCTTTCATCGCTACCTGGGGTCTGGTTTACCTGTATCCTCTGTTGGATAATATCTTGTCCTTTTTGCCTGCCTGGCGAAAGTATTTAATTGTTCCTTTAGCTGCTCAGCTGTCCCTGTTGCCAGTGACAGCCTATTATTTTAATATCGTTTCTCCGGGAGCACTGGTGGCCAACCCCTTGATTGTGCCGCTGGTAGGGTTCCTGGTCATTATGGGTTTGGTGATGTTCTTGTTTTCGCTCTTCTTGTTACCAGTTGCCGGCATGATGGCATCGGCCAGCGGGGCAGTGATCAGTTTTGTGATTTGGGCTGTTGAGATCATCTCATATTTGCCAGGAGCCGTCTTTCAAGTTAGAACACCAAGCCTCTTGGAAATAGTTCTGTTTTTTGCAGCGTTAATTTTGTTTAGAGAGTATTGGCTTGGCAGAACCATAAAAAATGGAGAAGATGCTAAGAATTCACAAAAGATCAGGCTGACAGCCATGATTTTAATTGTCTGCCTGCTGGGAGCATTGCCGCTGATCAGGGGATATTCTCAAAAAGATTTATTAAAAATTGTCTTTTTAGATGTGGGCCAGGGCAGTGCTGTTTTTATCCGCACACCCGCCGGCCGGACGGCGCTGATAGACGGGGGAGGTGCTGAAGGGCATTCCCAGTTTGACCCTGGAGCCAGGGTTATTGTTCCTTATCTCGTCCGGCAGGGGATTAGGCGGCTCGATATGGTGATTAACACCCATCCTCACGCCGACCACTTGCTGGGGCTTTATGCCGTAATAGAAAAAAAGCCGGTCAGCTTAGTAGTTACACCACCGCCCGAGTACTTTCTTGAGGCTTACTCGGAATTTTCTTCCTTCCTCTCAAAAAAACAAATCCCAGCATCTGTGGCCAGAATGGGTGATCAGCTTTGGCTTGATCCCCGGGTTGAAATTCAAGCCTTGGCCCCGGATTATCCCTTGACCAAAACCCGTTCAGATCTTAATAACAACTCGCTGGTGCTTAAGCTAAGTTATGGGCAAACCACCATCTTGCTTACTGGTGATATTGAGATGGAAGCCATGGAGGTTATTTATAAAAATCATGGAAATCAACTGGACTGCGATATTTTCCTGGTGCCCCATCATGGCAGCAAATATGGGCTCTATGAAGATTTTTTGAGTGTGATCAAGCCACAAGCGGCGGTAATTCAGGTTGGTGAACGCAATACCTTTGATCATCCTGCCCCGGAAGTGATCAGGTACTGGCAGGAAAGGGGTGTCCCTGTCTACCGGAATGATTTGCACGGCGCGATTACCTTTTGGAGTGACGGCAGGGGTTGGCAGGTAGAGACAGTACTTGGCATCGAGAAAGGCACCGGTTTTTGGCGTCAGGCCTTCGGATGGCAGTAAAAGAAGTTATTGACAATCGTATTTATGCCCTGTATATTATGTTTATTAAAAGCTCATAAATAACTCTTATCCAGAGAGGTGGAGGGACTGGCCCGATGAAGCCCGGCAACCGTTCGAATTGATGCGGATTTCCCGCGAAAATTTGAATTGGTGCCAATTCCTGCAGGGTATTCCTGAAAGATAAGAGGAGGATAGTAAATGCCTCTTCTTGTCGTAAAAGAGGCATTTTGTTTTGCTTACGGTACTGAGGAGCCGCGGACTCTTTCATACAAACCTGAAACAATTAACTGAGGAGGCACGAAGGATGGAAAAAAAACCGTTTCGCTTTGATACTTTGGCAGTTCATGGCGGGCAAGAACCTGATCCGGCAACTTTATCCCGGGCAGTCCCCATTTACCAGACCACGTCCTATGTTTTTAAGGATTCCCAGCATGCAGCCAATCTTTTTGCCTTGAAGGAAAGTGGGAATATTTATACCAGGATCATGAACCCTACGACCGATGTTTTTGAACAGCGGCTTGCAGCCCTAGAGGGCGGGGTGGGTGCTTTGGCTGTTGCTTCCGGCCAGGCAGCCATTACCATGGCGATCACTAATATTGCCGGGGCTGGCCAGGAGATTGTCTCCTCCAGCAGTCTCTATGGCGGTACCTACAACTTATTTTCTACCACCTTGCCTAAACTGGGAATCAAGGTCAAATTTGTAGACTCAACTGATCCGGAAAACTTTCAAGCTGCGATTAGCGATAAAACCAGAGCCCTCTATGTGGAGACTATTGGCAATCCGAGGATGGACGTGGTAGACTTGGAGGAGATAGCAGCCATCGCCCATGCAGCAGGTATTCCCTTGCTTGTAGACAATACCTTTGCCACTCCGTATCTTTGCCGGCCTTTTGAATACGGGGCAGATATTGTGGTTCATTCTGCCACCAAGTTTATCGGGGGACATGGGACATCCATCGGCGGGATAATTGTAGATTCAGGGCGTTTTAACTGGGATAACGGCAAATACCCTGAGCTCACGGACCCGGATCCCAGCTACCACGGTGTGCGCTATGTGGAAGCATTAGGACCCCTGGCATATATCATCAAGGCAAGAGTGCAGCTTTTGCGCGACCTCGGACCCTGCCTCAGCCCCTTTAATTCCTTTTTGTTTCTCCAGGGTCTGGAGACTCTTCCCCTTAGAATGCAGCGCCATGCAGACAATGCCATGGCCATTGCCGGGCACCTGCAGGGGCATCCGCTGGTAAACTGGGTAAACTATCCCGGCCTGCCAAACCACCCGGCGCACCTTTTAGCGAAGAAGTACCTTGCTCATGGTTACGGAGCAATCCTTGCTTTTGGTATTAAAGGCGGCCTCGAAGCCGGCATCAGATTTATCGATAATCTGAAATTGTTTTCCCACCTTGCTAATGTCGGAGATGCCAAGTCTCTGGTAATTCACCCGGCCAGTACCACCCATCAGCAGTTAACCCCGGATCAACAGGTCAGCACAGGTGTAACAGCAGACCTGATCCGGCTGTCGGTAGGTATTGAAGACGTGCGGGATTTGATTGAAGATTTAGACCGGGCACTGGAATTGGCTAAGAGTTGAAGACTATTTTTACTAGGTTAGAGCACAATTTTAGTAACAATTGATTATTTGGAGGCGGCAAGTGTGATGGAAAACCAAAAGCCTGACCCATGGTATCCCAAGGTAATGACCATCGCGGGCTCTGATAGCGGAGGTGGGGCCGGTATCCAGGCCGATTTAAAGACGTTCACTGTTTTAGGCACTTTCGGCACCAGTGCTATAACGGCAATTACCGCTCAAAATACCTTGGGAGTGGAGGCAGTCCAACTCTTGCCGCCAGATATCGTCCGTGCTCAAATAAGAGCGGTGCTTTCCGACATCGGCACTCATGCGGCAAAAACAGGCATGCTGGGGGATGAGGCAATTATCATTGCTGTGGCTGACCTGATAGCGGAATTTCAGGTGCCCAACCTGGTAGTCGACCCCGTGATGATTGCCAAGAGCGGCCACCACTTGCTGCTTCCTGGCGCCAGAAACGCACTGGTTAACCGGTTGCTCCCCCTGGCCAAAGTAGCAACTCCCAATTTACATGAAGCAGGGGTTATTTTAAACAGGGAGATCAAGAGCCTGCCCGAAATGCGCCTTGCGGCCAAACTTTTGCACCAATTAGGCCCGGCATGGGTGGTAGTAAAAGGAGGGCACCTTTCCGGGGAGGCTGTCGACCTGGCCTTTAACGGGGAAGATTTCTATGAATTGAAAGGAAATAGATCCCCCCATACCCCTCATGGAACCGGGTGTACTTTTTCGGCCGCTATTGCTGCCTACCTGGCCAAGGGTTTAGAAGTCTTGCCGGCCCTGGAGAAAGCAAAGGCATTTATCGATCGCGCCATTTCTGAGGCTCCGGTTGTGGGAAAAGGCTACCGACCCACAAATCACCTGGCAGGGTTAAGCAATTCAAGATGATAAGGAATCCCTTTGGTTCCGCTTGATGCCAGTCGGTTTTCATAAGTTAAAATTGATCAAGGATACACCAAGAACGGAGGTATTGCCTTGCCTTTTGCAGGCGGAGAATTTGGGTTGATTAACCGGATCAAGCAGATCGCAGGCCTGGCCGGTTCCGGGGTTGAGCTCGGAATTGGTGACGACGCGGCGGTACTTAAGCCCCCTGCCGGAAGGATGCTGGTTACGATAGATATGCTGGTGGAAGGCGTGCATTTTGATCTTTCCTTGATCAACTATTTCCAGCTGGGAACCAAAGCCATGGCCGTCAATATCAGCGATATTGCCGCCATGGGAGGAAACCCAAGGTATGTGCTGGTATCCTTAGGGGCGACTGACTCTACCACAGACCAGGAGGTGGAGGAGCTTTACCGGGGTATGGTTCAAATGGCTCGCTCCCATGGGGCCAGTATAGTTGGCGGTGATACGGTGCGTTCCCCCGGGGGACTGGTCATTGATGTTGTTGTGATCGGAGAAGCTCTGCATCCGGTGACCAGAGGCGGGGCCCGTCCGGGCCAGTTGGTAGGAGTTACCGGCCAGCTGGGGGCGTCGGCGGCAGGTCTGGCTTGGCTGAAAGCCAAAAAGGCGGGCCTTCTGCCCGGCGGGCTGACTGCTGGCTTGGAGGCTGAGCTGATAGCGGCCCATTTAACTCCGTTACCCAGGGTGGCGGCAGGACAGGCTCTGATGAAAAGTGGAGCCGTCTCAGCGATGATAGATGTTAGCGATGGGCTGGCCAGCGAAGTTAACCATATCGCAGAGCAGAGTGCAGTAGGGATGGAAATAGAGCTTAAACAAATACCCATTGGAGAGGCAACCCAAACCGCTGCCCGCTTGCTTGGTGTCGACCCATTTAGATGGGTCCTGGAAGGAGGAGAGGACTATGAACTCCTGTTTACTTTTGCAGCAGATAACTTGGAAGCTGTGCGGGAATCCCTTGCTCTTTCCAATACACCATTTCAGACCATTGGCAGGGTATTGCCAAAGGAGAACGGAGTTGTATTAATCGACCCCTCCGGTGCCCGTCGCCGCCTTGAATCAAGGGGTTTTAATCATTTCCCGGTCTGATTGCATTGCCAAGATTAATGAGTGCAGGAGGAATTAAAGTGAGCACAAAAAGAGAGAAAAAATGTCCTGTCCTGGTTGTCACTTTAGGCGATGCGGCAGGTATTGGCCCGGAAGTGATTGTCAAGGCTTTGGCAGTGGAAAAACTCCGGCAGCGGGCTTGCTTTTTTATTGTTGGAGATCAGCGGGTTCTTCAACAAGGAATTGAGGTTGCCGGCAGGGGATTTGAATTTGAAATCCTTGAGAACGGGAAAGAAGCCCGCCGTCAGCCCGGCAAAGTTTACATGCTGGATCAGGGCAATTTAGCTCCGGGAGATTTTGCCATTGGGCAAGTCTCTGTGGAAACAGGCCGGGCAATGGGTCAGGATTTGGCCAGGGCGGTTAGCCTGGTGCAGGATGGCCTTGCCGACGGGATGGTCTTTGGCCCATTGACCAAAGCAGCGTTAAATTTAGGGGGCTATGAGGTTAAAGACGAGCTGCACTATCTGGCTCAATTGGTTAAGATGCCAGCCGGTGCGGTATTTGGCGAGATAAATAAAATGGGCAGGTTGTGGTTGGGCAGGGTAACATCCCACGTAGCTTTAAAAGATATTGTCCTTCACATAAACCAGGAAAGCATCTTAAATGGTCTGCAACTTCTGGTCCAAACCATGTCTTCATATGGCGGGAAGCCCCCCCAAATACTGGTAGCAGCTCTCAACCCTCATGCCGGGGACGGAGGCCTTTTTGGCACAGAAGAAAATGAAATAATCGCCCCTGCTGTGTCCCTGGCTCAGCAAAGAGGAATTTCTGCCAGCGGTCCTTATCCGGCTGATACCATCTTTTTGCGCTATATCCGGGGACAGGGAGACGGGATTCTGGCTATGTATCACGATCAGGGCCAGATCGGTGCCAAACTGTTGGGATTTAACAGGGCGGTAACCATTTTAGCCGGCCTGCCCCTGGTGGTAGCTACGCCTGCTCACGGCAGCAGTTTCGAACTGGCCGGGAAGGGTCAGGCTAATGAGATGGCCACCCAGGAAGCTATTAAAACAGCCATTCGGCTTGCCGCCAAAAACAAAAGACAATAACCGATTATTGATAATTGGGTTAGGCTTCAGAATCCTAAAATTTAAACTGCGGTATTCAGGACAGAACTTGTTATGGCGAAGCAGGTGGTGCAGAAATGGTAATAAATAATCAGACCAGAGCTAAGGGTTTGCCTGTTTTTCCATGGGAAACCTCGGAAAAAATATTCCCGGTCTATCTTTTTTACGGTGAAGAACAATACATGGTTAAACAGGCTTTGAATTCCCTGCGCAATTTTTTTCTGCCGGAGGAAGACGAATGGAATTATGAGCTGTTGGATGGGAAAGATATTTCTTCCGATAGTATAGTTAATGCGGCCAACACCATGCCCTTCTGGGGGGATCGGAAAATGGTCGTTGTTAATAACTCAGACCTTTTTCAAGCTAAACCTGCTCAGGGCGAAACCTCGGAGGCCGAGGTTGGGGCCAAAAACGACCGGTTCTTGGTATATCTTGCGGATCCAAACCCCCGGACTTGTCTGGTCCTGGTGGTTTCAGGCAAGGTGGATACCCGGCGGAAAGCATACAAGGCAGTGGAAAAGAGGGGTGTAGCAATAGAGTTTGCTCCGCTAAAAGGGAAAGCCTTGCAGGATTGGGTTAATCGGGAAGCGGCAAACAGGGGGAAAATATTTGACAGCCAGGCCTTGGATTACCTGCTTATTTGCGGAGGAAACAATTTGTCCTTGCTGGCTGCAGAAATAGCCAAGATTAGCGATTACCTGGGGGATGGAACCCGGATTACTCTGCAGGTTGTGCAGACAATCGCTGCAGCTACTCAGGAGGCAGGGATCTTTCAGTTGATTGATGCGGTTGCTGAAAAGCAGATTGGTAAGGGAATCAGGCTGCTCCGGGAGATGTTTACCCTGGGAGAACAGCCGGTGCCAATTGCCTTGATGCTGGCCCGGCAGTTCCGGTTAATGCTGGCTGCGAAATCCACTAAAGCAGAAAATCTGGCTGGCATATTACATGTACACCCTTATGCGGCTCAAAAAGCTGCGGCTCAAGCCAGAAACTTTTCCGAGCGCCAGTTAAAAAATATTTTACAGGATTTTCTGCGGCTGGATGTGGCCCTAAAAAACGGAAAAGGCCCGCCCCATGTGCTGCTGGAAGCGGCCTTACTGCGGTTGGCTATTGACAAACAATAAAGAAGAAAATTAAGTCCCTGGTTTGACAACATACCTGGGACTTAACTGTTCTACTGCATGCCTGCTGTGGCGTTGTATTTCTTTTGCAGCCTGGATTTTTTGTTGGCGGCGGTATTTTTATGCAGTACGCCTTTTGTGACGGCCTTATCGATATTTTTAACGGCATTTATTAGGTTCGTCTCGTTTAAGTTTGCTTCGAATTTTTTTATAGCCGTTTTGACCTGGGATTTAGTCGCAGAATTGCGCAGGGCATTGCGGCGGTTTATTTCAACCCTTTTCTCTGCGGATTTTATATTTGCCAAGAAAGGTCACCTCCTTTTGAGAGTGAATTTTCATCCGTTTGCTACAGTTAACAGCATATATATTACCACGGGAAGGTATAAAAGGCAATACAAGAAAAACAGCTTTTGTGGCATAGCCTGCCGGCTATAGATTAGGAACTAAAGACCAGGTATAACAGGGTTGGCAACAGGTAATCCTATGTTTAACAGGAAAAAGGAGGTGAAATAATGGTTGGTGCAGCGGTTCGCTTTGTAGTATCTGCGCTGGTCCTGATGCTGGTTGGTTGGCTATTGCCAGGTATCCAGGTAGCAGGTTTTACTGGGGCTCTTATTGCCGCAATAGTTATTGCCGTATTAGGTTTTTTAGCGGAGAGCCTTTTAGGGAAAAAAGTATCTCCTCAGAACCGGGGTATTATCGGATTTGTCACCGCGGCAGTTGTTATTTACCTGGCTCAGTTTATTGTGCCACAGTTTTTATCGGTAAATATCCTGGGAGCCTTGCTTGCAGCTCTGGTAATCGGGGTAATCGATATCTTTGTTCCTACAGAGCTCAGATAAGAATTCTTCACAGCCGTAACCAGGCCGGGTTAGAGCCCAGCCTGGTTTTTATTTTGATTGGCTTGTCCATCTTCTTGTCATAACCTGGTATTGACAGGCATAAAATGGGATGCAAGCACAAAAGGGGGGACTGCTATTGTCGGGACTGCGTTGGGCAGGCAGAAAGGCCTACCGCCCTTCTCGTTTTTGGAACAACAGCTTCATTCCAATCCTGGTCATTGTTTTAGGCGCAACAATTTTTTTGATTGCCAGCTTTTTTTGGGGTTCACCTGGAACCGGCGGATCGGAAAGCCAACCATCGGCATCTGAACAACAAGAAAGCCTCCTGGTCCACTTGTTAACAGGAGTAAGCGCGGAGACACTGAAAGGAGTTCTGCGACAGGGTTTTGCTATAGTTGCCATAGCAGGGGAAGTACCCAGCGTTGAAAGGCAGCCGGGAGACTTTTTGCAGTCTGCAGTCAAGACTTTTGCCCAGGTGGATATATTCGACCCCAGAAGTTTTTTGGCCTCTCAAATGGCAGTTCTTGACGTAGTACCGGTAGCTGCTGCACCAGTAATGGCCAGGTATGTGGAGGATGAGCAAGGTGAAGATGCCCAAAGCGGCCAGCTGGTTGAACTGCCACCCGAGGAAGAGGTTGTTCAACCGGAACCGCCGCCGGTAGTACCAAGCGGCGCTGCTTTAGTAGCTATCTATAACACCCACAATTCCGAAGCTTATGTGCCGACAGAGGGCAGGGAGAAACTGGAAGGGAAGAACGCCGGAGTAGTTAAAGTGGCGGAAACTCTGGCTAATACGTTATCCGGCAGGTACGGGATAAAAACGGTCCGGTCTGAAAAAATCCATGATTATCCCAACTGGGCCCGGTCTTATACCAACTCTGAGCAAACCCTCAAGGAGCTTCTTTCGGCTAACCCTGGTATTCAGGTCGCGCTGGATATTCACCGGGATGCCGGATTAAGGCAGAAGGAAGTCGTAACTATAAATGGCAAAAAAGCAGCAAAAGTTCTCATAATTGTAGGTAGCGACAGGCGTTTGAACCACCCGGCCTGGAGACAAAACCTTAAATTTGCTCAACGAGTTGCAGCAAAGTTGGAAGCCCTATATCCCGGGTTGTCTAAAGGCGTCCGCATTCAGGACGGCCGTTATAATCAACACCTGCACCAAAGGGCTTTGTTGCTGGAGATTGGCAGCACCAAAAATACTTTGGAGGAAGCTAAAAGAGCTGTTGAGCTGGTTGCCCATGTAATGGCTGAAGTCCTGCGGGATATGGGTATTAAACCCGGCAGTTAAACTCAATGCATTCACCAGGGGTATGGAATTGTATTTGGGAGAGGGAACCTCTCTCTTTTTTGGTTCTGCTGTTAAGGGAGTATTTATTTGGCAAAAAAAGGACAAGGTAAATAAGTGACACTGCAACTGGGGGGATAACATGATGTGGACGAAAAGATTGCTGCTTTTGCTGGTTCTCTTCGGTTTTATCTTTACCCTTAATTATACCTCCTATAAAATAGATACCATGCTAGGCATCGAGAACCAGGGGCTGGTTAAAGTCGGGCACGGCGCCGACGGGAAAATAGTTTTTTCACTTATTGGCACCAGTTTTCCCTTGGCGGTAGAGGCGGAAAAGCTTAAAGGAGCAAATTCCCGGCTAAGGGAGGCGGTGGATAAGTCAATTCAAATAGCGCGCAAAGCTATTAGCAGGGGAAATGAGACAACTTTGGCAATACTGGAAGCGGTGCAAAAAACCTTGGAAGAGGCCGGAAACCTTGCCCGTGGCTACTGGGCAGGAGCCAGATAACCCAAAGCGATTGCTTACAGGAGAATAATTATGGTATGATTAATCGTCAGGAAGGGGGCGCAGCATGACTTCAGGTGACAAACGGGTTATCATGGCAGTTGGCATTGTAATGGCAGCCATGATTGTCTCGCGCATCCTGGGTTATCTCCGGGATGTTGTTATTTATGCCCGTTTTGGCCAAAACAGGCTTACTGACGTTTACAATGCTGCTTTTTCCATTCCGGACTTTTTATACTTGCTGCTGGTTGGCGGAGCATTAAGCTCTTCTTTTATTCCGGTTTTTGCTGGCTATCTTGCTGCTGGAAAGAAAGAAGAGGCCTGGGAAATGGCAAGTATTCTTTTTAACGTGATCATGGTTGTAATGTTTTTTGGAGTAATGCTTGGCATAATTTTTACACCCCAACTGGTGTATTTCCTGGTGCCTGGTTTTTCCCCCGAAAGCACTGAACTAACTGTAAAGCTGACCAGGATTATGTTCATCCAGGTTATATTTATGGTTTTTAGCGGCATTTCCATGGGAATCTTGAACTCTCACAAGCAATTTCTTTTTCCTGCCCTAGGTGCTGTTTTATATAATTTGTGCATAGTGCTGGTTGGTCTCATCCTCTCCAAGTGGTACGGCATAGTCGGTTTTTCAATTGGTGTGGTAGTGGGTGCGATGGCAAACTTCGCCGTCCAGCTTCCTCAGCTTTTAAAAATTGGGCTGCGCTATCATTTTTCTTTTAATTTAAAACATCCCGGCGTGCAGAAGGTTGCCCGTTTAATCCTGCCGGTATTGATCGGCCTATCAGTAATTCAATTAAATGTCTTTGTTAATCAAAACCTGGCATCCAATCTTGATCCGGGCGCTGTGGCAGCTCTCCGGACAGGACAACGGATAATGATGCTGCCAATCGGTATTTTCGCCGTTGCAGTGTCTGTAGCCGTATTCCCTACGCTAACCGGAAATGCTGCCCGGGGCGAAATAGAGCAATTTCGCCGCAATATTTCCTTGGGTCTGCGCTCTGTGCTTTTTGTCAACCTGCCTGCTGCAATTGGATTTATCGCCTTGGGAGTGCCATTAGTAAGGCTTTTATTTGAGCAGGGAATGTTTACCGCCGAAGCAACCCTGGCAACGGCCCATGTTTTATTTTTCTATTCCCTCGGATTGGCTGCTTACGCTTCGATGCAATTGCTAAACAGGGCGTACTATGCCCTGCAGGATACCATGACACCAGTAGCTGTGGGAGTGTCAACCATTGGCTTGAATATTGCCCTGAATTTTCTATTAATTAAGCCGATGGCCGAAGGCGGCCTTGCCTTGGCCTATTCCATCGCCGGAGGCTTTAATATGCTGATCCTGTTAATGATCTTGCGCCGCAAACTTCACGGGGTTGACGGGTTTAGGATAATTACTTCTATTGCAAAAAGCCTTTTTGCATCTTTAATCATGGGGCTGGTGGCCTACGGTATTGCCACTTCGCTGGGTCAAGTGCTAGACTTGTCCAGCAAGCTGCATCAGGCGGTGCAGGTGTTTTTGGCTGTTTCTGCCGGTGGCGCAGTTTATGCTGGGTTAACATTGGCTTTAAAAATGGAGGAAGCAGCCATGATCTGGGATATGCTGCGCAGAAGGCTGCGACGTGGTAAGGCTAATCCACTTCCGGGGTAGTATTTTTTGTAAAGTGAGGTTTTTTTGTGCGAGTTGTAACCATTATTCCAGCCTACAATGAAGAGGCAACGGTAGCTAAAGTTGTGTCTGCGGCTGCCGGTTGCGCTCTGGTTTCAGAAGTTATCGTGGTCTGTGATGGATCGGTTGACAAAACATCGCTCATTGCCCGGGAAGCCGGCGCCACTGTCCTTGAACTTAAACACAATCGTGGCAAGGGCGGTGCCTTGAAAGCCGGTCTTGACTACGCTGTTGCCGATGTCATTTTGTTTCTTGATGCCGACCTGATTGGACTTACAGCTAAGCATGTAGAGTCCCTTCTTCTGCCGGTAGTCGAGGGAAAGACTGGGATGACAGTCGGCCTTTTCGGCAAGGGACGTATTGTTACAGACTTGGCGCAGAAGATAACGCCTTTTCTCTCCGGGCAGAGGGCTGTAAGATGGAGCCTTTTACAAAGAATGCCTGATTTCTCGCACACAGGGTGGGGCGTTGAAGTTGCCCTGAACAAGTATATCCGGGATCACGAGATCTCGGTCGTAGAAGTCCCGTTATTGGGTGTAACACAGATTACCAAGGAAGAAAAGATGGGCCTCATAAAAGGGTTGTCGGCACGCATGAGAATGTATTGGCAGATAATCAAGTTTATTGGAAAGATATGGGGCGACAAGAAACATGTCCGCTGATCTTATTTTGAAGGGAGCAACATAATGAAGGGCACCCAAGGACAACAGTTTATTCGCAATTTCTGCATTATAGCTCATATTGACCACGGAAAGTCGACCCTGGCTGACCGCCTGCTTGAATTCACCGGCGCTATTTCTTCCCGGGAAATGGCTGAACAGGTTCTTGATCAAATGGACCTGGAGCGGGAGCGGGGAATTACCATTAAGTTGCAGGCTGTCAGGCTAAACTACCAGGCTAAAGACGGGCAGGAGTATGTTTTGAATTTGATTGATACGCCAGGCCATGTGGACTTTACTTATGAAGTATCCCGCAGCCTTGCTGCCTGTGAAGGGGCCTTGTTGATAGTTGACGCGACCCAGGGGATTGAAGCCCAAACTCTGGCTAACGTTTACCTGGCCACGGAGCACGATCTGGAAATAATTCCTATTATTAATAAAATAGACCTGCCAAGCTCAGACCCAGAGCGGGTAAAGCGGGAAATTGAAGACGTTATTGGACTTGATGCTTCCGATGCCATTCTTGCTTCCGCGAAGACAGGGATCGGCACCGAGGAGATCCTGGAGGCGATCGTGAAGAGAATTCCTCCGCCAAAGGGATCTGTTGAAAGCCCGCTCAGAGCCCTTATTTTCGACTCTCATTTTGATTCCTACCGGGGAGCTATTCCCTATGTGCGTTTGGTCGAAGGCAACCTGAAAAGGGGCATGGAAATAAAGATGATGTCAACGGGTAAAACCTTTGAAGTGAATGAAGTAGGGGTCTTTACTCCCTCCATGCGCCAGGCGGAATCCCTGTCGGCAGGAGAAGTTGGCTTTTTGACTGCCAGTATTAAAAATGTGAAAGACACCAGCGTCGGAGACACAATTACCGGTGCGAAGACGCCCGCAACAAAGCCTTTGCCCGGATACAGGAAGGTAACGCCAATGGTATTCTGCGGCCTTTATCCGGTAGACACGGCTCAGTATGAAGATCTGCGAGACGCTTTGGAAAAACTGAAACTTAATGACGCTTCTTTGGTTTTTGAACCGGAATCCTCTTTGGCCCTGGGCTTTGGTTTCCGTTGCGGATTTTTGGGCCTTTTGCATATGGAGATAATCCAGGAGCGGTTGGAGCGGGAATACAGGCTGGAGCTGATCACCACAGCGCCCAACGTTATTTACCGGATTACGAAAACAGACAACGAAGTCTTGGAGATTGATAACCCTGCGGCTATGCCGCCGCCAAACTCGATCGAAAAGATGGAGGAGCCCTATGTAAAAACTACCATCATGGTCCCGACAGACTATGTGGGATCGGTAATGGAACTTGCTCAGGACCGGCGCGGCCATTTCTCCAATATGGAATATCTGTCGGAAAAAAGAGTAATGTTGGAATATGAACTGCCCTTAAGCGAAATCATTTATGACTTTTTTGATATTCTTAAATCTCGCACCAGAGGTTATGCTTCTATGGATTATGAGTTAATCGGGTACCGTGAATCCCAGCTGGTCAAGCTGGATATCCTCATTGCCGGGGATGTGGTGGATGCCTTGTCTTGTATCGTCCATAAGGACAGGGCTTATAACCGGGGCAAGTCCTTGGCGGAAAAACTGCGGGAACTGATTCCCAGGCATCTTTTTGAAATACCGATCCAGGCTGCTATTGGTAACAAAGTAATTGCCCGGGACACAGTAAAGGCGATGCGCAAAAACGTCCTGGAAAAGTGCTATGGGGGAGATATTACCAGAAAGAGGAAGCTCTTGGAAAAACAAAGAGAAGGTAAACGGCGGATGAAGCAGGTTGGCAATGTGGAGATACCTCAGGAAGCCTTTATGGCCGTCTTACAGGTAGACAAATAAATGGATTTTGGTGTTTATTTGCATTTTCCTTTTTGCCTGCAGAAATGTCATTACTGCGATTTTCTTTCATACGCTGGCAAAGAGTTGTTTTGCCGGGACTATGGACAGGCCCTGGGCAAAGAGGTTTCTTTTTATAAAGAAACACTGCGGGATCGGCCTGTTCTATCCATGTACATAGGGGGAGGTACCCCCAGCCTTTTTCCTCCTGATCAGCTGGCTGAAATTCTGAATAGTATTAAGTGTTTAATCAACCTGGTGCCGGATGCGGAAATTACCATCGAAGCCAATCCGGCTACAGTTGAGCAGTCCCAACTTAAATCCTTAAGACAAGCAGGCATCAACCGACTATCCATCGGCGCCCAGGCCAGCCAGGATCGGCTCTTGTCCGCCATGGGCCGGGCCCATAACTCCAGGGACACCGAAAAGACATTTAAGGCGGCCCGAAAAGCCGGATTTGCAAATATTAACCTCGACCTGATCTATGGCTTGCCTGATCAAAGCCCGGAAGACTGGCAGGATACCCTGAACTGGGCGGTGGCAATGGAACCGGAGCACCTGGCAGCCTATGGGCTGAAACTGGAGGAGGGTACCCTTTGGGGCGATAGATACCGAAAGGGATTGCTGGCTCTGCCTGAGGAAGAGACTGTTGTCACAATGTATGAGCAAACCATCCATTCTTTGGCTGGAGCCGGATACGTGCATTATGAAATATCCAGTTTTGCCCGTCCAGGTTTTAAGTCGCAGCATAACCTTTTATACTGGAAGAACCAGGAGTACCTGGGGTTTGGAGCAGCTGCTTCCTCCCATCTTGGCAGGATGCGCTGGACTAATACAAATGACCTGGATGCCTATGTGGCTAAGGTGAACAGCGGAGCATTGCCTGTGGAGGAGAAAGAGACATTGCCGCTTAAAATTCAAATGGCTGAAACCGTTTTTATGGGCTTAAGGCTTTTAGAAGGCTATCACCCTGATGATTTTCGGCACCGCTTCGGAGTTCCTATGCAACAGGTATACGGCAGCCAGTTGGCAAAGCTGTTAGCTACAGGTTTAGTTGAAATAAATGGCGGAAGGGTCCGTTTGACAAAGCAGGGTCTTCCCCTGGCAAATGAGGTTTTTCGAGAGTTCCTGATAACGCTAGCTTAGTCTTGACAAAAAAAGGAGCTAGTGATATTTTTTAAGTAGGCTTTAGCACTCATAGAGATGGAGTGCTAACAAGGAGGTGGGTAATGATGGGTCTTGACGAGCGGAAGAAAAAAGTGCTGGCAGCTATTGTAAATGATTATGTATTTACCGCTGAGCCTGTAGGATCCCGCACCATTGCTCGAAAATACAACCTTGGCGTCAGCCCGGCTACCATCCGCAACGAGATGGCTGACCTGGAAGAATTGGGTTATATCGAACAGCCCCATACTTCAGCGGGGCGTATCCCGTCAAACAGGGGTTATCGTTACTATGTGGATTGCTTGATGGAAAGGTATTGCCTTACACTGCAGGAGCGGGAATATATTCAGGAGCGATTTGCCCAGAAGATGAATGAAATTGAGGATTTGATTAATCGCTCCACCAATCTTTTATCCTTGATGGCTCATCAAACTGCAGTTATTTTAGCTCCTTCTGTGGGCCGTAGTACTTTCCATCGCATTCAGCTCTTGCTGCTGGAGCCAACCAAAGCCCTCATGGTATTAGTTACCAATGCCAGGGCGGTCGAGCACCAGGTCTTGGATATTCATCCGGGGATAACGGAGCATGACCTGGAGCGGGTATCCAGGGTATTAAACAGCAAGCTGAAAGGATTGGCGTTGGAGCAACTTAGGCAGGATACCTTTGATGAAATCCTGTCTGAGCTGTCTTTCCATAAGAAACTTGCCGGCACGGTGTTGGAAGTCTTGGAGCATCTAACATCGGATTACGGGGGCGATAATAGGGTTTTTCTCGGAGGCACCCTAAATATCCTTAATCAGCCGGAATTCAAGGATATTGCAAAGATAAAGAATTTACTGGCCATTCTAGAGGAAGGCAAAGTCTTGCGGAATCTCCTTGAGCATCCTGGCAATGTTGGGCTAAATATCCGGATTGGCGGGGAAAATAACCATGAAGGGATTTCCGGATGTAGTTTAGTGACTTCAACTTACCAGCTTGACGGCCAATTGCTGGGGACTGTAGGCCTGATTGGCCCAACCCGCATGGATTATGCCAAGGCGATTAGTTTGGTTGAATTTGTTGCTGCAGCCCTTTCCCGCGCAATAAAGCAAATGATATAACCTGCTGGAATGTTATAAGGAAGTGAGCAAAAACTTAAATGAGTGTGAAACAGGTTAATCAAAACGCAGAGATAGAAGAGCGTTTAGCCGCCTTGATCACCAATGCCAATGCCATCAGGGCGATTGCTGCGGCTGTTGAAGGAACCATCGGCCCAAAAGGCTTGGACACCATGTTAGTGGATCGCTTTGGGGAGGTGGTCATTACCAATGACGGTGTGACCATCCTTAATTTAATGGAGGTCAATCATCCTGCCGCCCGGATGCTGATCAACGCCGCCAAAGCCCAGCAGGATGAGGTTGGCGACGGTACCACAACAACCACGATCATGGCCGGAGCCCTTGTCAACAGCGGTTTAGAGCAGGTAATCAAGGGTGTTCCTGTTGCCAGGGTAATCGAAGGGATCAGGACAGGGGTAAAAAGGGCTATCGAGTACTTCATGGAGACGGCTGTTCCTATCGATACGATGGATGATCCCAGACTCTTAGAGGTAGCCTTGGTTGCCGGGCGAGAGTACCGGGATATAGCTAACCTGGTAGTGGAAGCCGCCAAACTCACTGGCAAGGAAAAGCTATTAGAACCCAAGTTCCATTTGGCTGAAGCGGTTGCAGCCCAGGCAGGAGCAGCCAATATGGTTTTTCAAGGACTGATCATTAACAAGGAAACAATGAACAAGGATATGCCGACGGAGGCAGTTAATGCTCCTGTATTGATTGTAGATGATGCCCTTGAGCCGGAAACCCTGGAGGAGGAAGCTTTGGCCACCGAAGCGGGATTTCAGCGGTATCTGGCTTTAAGAGAAGAATTCAGGTCAAACCTTAATAAAGTCATCGCTTTGGGAGTAAAAGCAGTGCTTGTTGACCGCGGGGTGGATGACGAGGCAGAGGAGATGCTGACTGATGCTGGGGTTATGGTGGTTCAGCGGGTCTCCCATAAAGAACTTGTCAAGGCTGCAGAGCACACCGGAGCACGGGCCGTCAAGCGCACCGGCTTAAGAAGGGCGCCTGCCGAATTAGCAAGGTTTTTAGGTTTTGCCAAGGTTGTGCTGTCGGATGAGAAGCTGGAACATATCCGAGTTATTGGGGGATCCGGAAAACCAATGGCTACCATTCTGGTGGGTGCCGCGACTGAGGAAGTAGTTGGTGAACGGGAGCGGATTGCCAAGGATGCGGCTGCTTCAGTCCAGGCTGCAATAAAATCCGGCATTGTGCCAGGCGGAGGGTCTATTGAGCTGGCAGCTGCCAGAGAGGTTGAAAAAGTGAAGGCGGAACTGCGGGGAATGGCAGCATATGGGATTGATTGTGTGGTAGCAGCCCTGGAAAGGCCTTTTGCTCAGATTGCAGCCAATGCGGGCTTTAATCCTTTAGAAAAGCTGGGAGATGTGCTGGCTGCCCAATCTGAACATAAATCCCCTGCCTTTGCTCTTAACTGTGACACCGGCGAGGTGGTAAATATGTACTCCCTGGGTGTTCTTGATCCTGCCATGGTGAAGATTTTTGCGTTAAAAACGGCAGCCGAAGTTTCCGAAGCAATTCTGCGAATTGATACGATCATTAAAATGAAGGAAGAAAACAGCTCTAAAAAGATGGATTTCGAACAGCCTTTCGAAAAGAGGTGATACTGCCATGAACAGGGAAAAACTAAATGATGATCATGATCTTCGCCCAAAAGAGGGCAAGGAAGCAAGTGGACAGGAGGATTGCCAGGAAATAAAGAATGAACAAGAAAACATCACAGCTAAAAATGCGGCGGAGGATCAGTCCGCAGCTGATCCAGAGGAACAGTTGACCCGCCGTTTAGCGGAAAAAACCGGGGAGGTTGCAGTGCTGTTTAACAGGCTGCAGCGGCTGCAGGCGGATTTTGAAAATTACCGCCGCCGTGTCCGCCGCGAACAAGACGAACTCGTTTTTTATGCGACGGAGAAATTAATTGTGGAACTCTTGCCTGTTTTGGACAATATGGAACGGGCCCTGGAGGCTGCGGCCAAGGGGGGAGAGCTTACCTCCTTTATTAATGGAGTCGATATGATTTACCGGCAATTATGGGGCATTTTAGAAAAACAAGGGCTCATGGCGATGGAAACTATCGGCCATCCATTTGACCCGGAAACCCACCATGCCGTGATGCAGATAGAAACTGAAGATCATGCAGATAATACAATAATAGAAGAGGTGTTGAAAGGATATTTGCTAAAAGAAAAAGTGCTGCGCACGGCAATGGTGAAAGTGGCAAAAACTTAGCGTACTATGGAATAACATATCTTTGAATAACATAACTGTGAAAGCTAGGAGGTATTGTGAATATGGGAAAAGTGATCGGAATTGATCTGGGAACTACTAACTCCTGTGTGGCTGTAATGGAGGGCGGAGAGGCCGTTGTTATACCGAATGCGGAAGGCGCCCGCACTACTCCATCAGTTGTTGGGTTTGCCAAAAACGGTGAGCGGATGGTTGGCCAGGTTGCCAAAAGGCAGACTATTACCAATCCGGACAGGACGGTTGTTTCTATCAAGCGCCGCATGGGCACAGACCATAAAGTAAAGATTGACGAGAAGTCTTATACTCCCCAGGAGATCTCTGCTATGATTTTACAGAAGATGAAGGCCGACGCCGAAGCTTACCTGGGGGAAAAAGTGAGTCAGGCAGTAATTACAGTTCCGGCCTACTTCACCGACAGCCAGCGGCAGGCAACCAAAGATGCCGGGAAAATAGCCGGCTTGGAGGTGCTCAGGATCATCAACGAGCCAACGGCTGCTGCTTTAGCCTACGGGCTGGATAAAGGAGAAGACCATACCATCCTGGTTTATGACCTGGGCGGAGGCACTTTTGACGTATCTATCCTGGAGCTGGGTGACGGGGTGTTTGAAGTAAAGGCTACCAGCGGCAATAACCTGTTGGGCGGGGATGACTTTGATGAGCGGGTGATCCACTGGATGGCCGCAGAATTTAAGAAATCCCATGGTGTAGACCTGGCAAAAGATAAAATTGCCACGCAGCGGTTAAAAGAGGCGGCAGAAAAAGCTAAACACGAGTTGTCCTCAGTGACCAGCACCAATATAAATTTGCCCTTTATTACGGCAACCCAAGACGGTCCCCAGCACCTGGATCTTACCTTGACCAGGGCTAAATTCGAAGAACTAATCGCGGACCTGGTGGCTAAAACTGAAGGCCCAACCAGACAGGCGATGGCTGATGCTGGTATGAAGCCTGAAGACATTGACCGGGTGCTCCTGGTCGGAGGATCGACCAGGGTGCCTCTGGTCCAGCAAACAGTAAAAAGACTAACAGGTAAAGAGCCCCATAAGGGGATTAACCCGGACGAGTGTGTGGCCCTGGGGGCAGCCATCCAGGCCGGAGTCTTGGCCGGAGAGGTCAAAGATGTGTTGTTGCTGGATGTCACCCCGCTGTCTTTGGGGATCGAGACCCTGGGCGGGGTATTCACCAAATTGATCGAAAGAAACACCACCATCCCGACTTCTAAAAGCCAGATTTTTTCCACAGCAGCCGACAACCAGACCACGGTGGAGATCCATGTGCTCCAGGGAGAACGGGCAATGGCAGGAGATAACAAGACCCTTGGGCGATTCCAACTCGCGGGCATCCCGCCTGCGCCCAGAGGTATTCCGCAGATCGAAGTTAAGTTTGATATCGATGCCAACGGAATCGTGCACGTTACCGCCAAAGACCTGGGGACGGGCAAACAGCAGGCCATTACCATTACCGCTTCCAGCGGCTTAAGTGAAAAAGATATTAAAAAAATGATGCACGATGCCGAAACCCACGCCGAGGAAGATAAAAAGCGCAAAGAGGCTATCGAAGCCAGGAACCAGGGAGATTCTTTAGTCTACCAGGCGGAACGGACCCTAAAAGAGCTGGACGACAAGGCTGAACCCCAGGACAAAGAGGCGGTAAAAAAGGCTAAATCCGAGCTGGAAGAAGCCTTGAAAGGCCAGGACTTAGAGGCGATTAAACAAAAAAGCGAAGCCCTGTCCCAAGCCCTGTTCCAGTTGAGCACCAATGTTTATAAAAAGGCGGCGCCGCAACAAGATGGGGCTGCTGCCGGCGAAGCTCATAATCAGGACAACGTGGTTGACGCCGATTACAAGGTGGTAGATGAGGAAAAAAAGTAACAATAGGTTTGATGTAACAAAATGACGGGCAAAAAGAGGGTGATCCTCCTTGGAAAAACGAGATTATTACGAGGTGCTGGGGGTTAACCGGGATGCCGGTGAAGCTGAACTTAAAAAGGCTTTCCGGCAGCTGGCCCGCAAGTACCACCCAGATCTGAATCCTGACAATAAAGATGCCGAGACCAAGTTTAAAGAAATTAATGAAGCATATGAAGTCCTGTCTGATCCGGAGAAAAGGGCCCGTTATAATCAGTTTGGCCATACAGATCCTGCTAACGGCCAGGGTTTTGGCGATTTTGCCGGCGGTTTTGGCGATATCTTTGATATGTTCTTCGGCGGTATGGCCGGTGCTCAACGAAAAGGCCCGCGTCGCGGCGCCGATTTGCAGATGGAATATGCCATTTCTTTTGAAGAGGCTGCATTTGGCCTGGATACCCACGTAGAGGTTCCCCGCCTGGAAAACTGCCCCGAATGCCATGGTTCGGGGGCCGCGCCGGGCACCCATCCCTCAACCTGTCCTGGATGTAAAGGCACAGGCCAGGTGCGGGTAGCCCAGCGGACCATGCTGGGCCAAATGCAGACTATTCGTACCTGTTCCCAGTGCAATGGAACCGGCAAAGTGGTTACTACCCCTTGTGGGGAATGTCGGGGCCAGGGTAAAGTTAAACGTGTCCGCCGGATCAACATCAAGATCCCGCCGGGGGTTGATACAGGGTCCCGCCTCAGGGTAACTGGGGAAGGGCAGGCTGGTGAAATGGGCGGCCCGCCGGGAGATCTTTTTATTGAACTTGTTATTAAGCCCCATCCGGTTTTTCAGCGCCGGGAGTTCGAAGTCCTTTGCGACATGCCTGTTTCCATAGTTCAGGCAGCCTTGGGTGATGAAATTGAAGTTCCTACCCTGGATGGGAAAATCAAAATGAAAATCCCGGAAGGAACTCAGACAGGAGCGGTGTTCCGCTTAAAAGGAAAAGGAATACCAAGACTAAAGGGTTATGGCCGCGGAGACCAGCATGTTAGAGTAATAGTGCAAACCCCTGTAAGACTGACGGAAAAACAAAAAAACCTGTTAGCAGAGCTGGGCCGTTCCTTGAGCAAGGAACAGCACATCCATCATAAACAGGGCGATGATGGCAAAGATAAAGGTTTTTTCACAAAAATGAAAGATGCCTTTATGGGTTAGTGTAAAAAATCTTGAGATTATTTGGCAGTGCAAGGAGTGGATGCCGTGCGATGGCAGGAGTTGTCCGTGGCGACTTCAGAGGAGGCAGCCGAATCGGTGGCCAATTTGTTTTACGAAGTTGGCGCTGCGGGAGTAGTAATTCAGGACCCGCAAGATATTGCCCGCTACCTGTCGGAAGCAGCCTGGGAGGCTTTTGAAATTTCCCCGGACGTTTTAGAAGCTGAACATGTAGTTGTAAAAGCCTACCTGCCATTAAACTCGAGCCTGGATTGCCGGATTAGCTATCTTGAGATGCAGCTGGCGGCCCTGGAGGAACATTTTCCTGGTTTTATGGCAGAATTGAGCTTAACCGAAATATCAGAGGAGGAGTGGTCCCAGTCTTGGAAAGCCTTTTACCACCCTGAACGAGTAGGGCAAAGGATTGTGGTCGTTCCGGCCTGGCAAAAATATGAGCCAACAGAAGATGATCTGATTGTCTGGCTTGATCCGGGAATGGCCTTCGGAACCGGAACCCACCCCACCACGGCCATGTGCATTCGCTTTTTGGAAAGGTACATCACACCGGGCGCCAGGGTTATTGATGTAGGAACAGGGTCCGGTGTCTTGGCTGTTGCCGCTGCCAGATTAGGCGCTGGCCAGGTTACCGGGGTCGATATTGATCCGTTAGCCACTGCAATTGCGCGGGAAAACGCGGCTGCTAACAGCTTAGCGGAAATAATCATGATTCAGGAAACCGATCTGTTAGCCGGGGTGTTATGCGATGCCGACTTGATTGTTGCAAATATTGTTGCCGATCCGGTATTGCTTTTGTTGCCTCAGGCTCACCAGTGCCTTACGAGCGGGGGTTTCCTGATTGTTTCGGGGATAATCCGCCACCGTTTGGCGGAAGTGCAAATGGCTTTGTTAAGCGAAGGTTTTGCCGTCATCGAAATCGACCACCAGGACGAATGGGTAGCGATGGTATGCCAGAAGGAGTAATGCGGTGCGGCGCTTTTTTATTAGTGAAGAACTTAATGCAGGAAAGAAATACTCCATCACCGGGCAAGATGCCACCCATATCGGAAAGGTCTTGCGGATGCAGCCTGGGGAAGCAATTTTGCTGGTAGACTGTCTGGGTAAGGCCTGGCAATCAAGGCTTACTGCGCTTTCCCCGCAAAAAGTGGAGGTGGTAGCGGAGGATTGCCGGGAGGACTCATCCGAACCACCCCTGAAAGTTATTCTTGTCCAGGGATTGCCAAAAGGGGATAAGTTCGACCTGATCATTGAAAAAAGCGCTGAGCTTGGAGTAAGCGTAGTTATACCGGTGCGAACCCGCCGGACGGTGGTCAACCTCGCATCAGCGAAGGCTGAAAAACGCCAGGAAAGATGGCAGCGGATTGCGGAAGAAGCTGCCAAGCAGAGCGGGCGAACTGCAGTTCCCCGGGTTGAACCGCTGAGGGATTTTGCTCACGTTGTTAGTGATCTGCCCACCCACGGGCTGGTCCTGATTCCTTGGGAAGGGGAAAAACAGAGATCATTAAAAGAGGTAATTGCTCAAGGCGAGGGGCCAAAGGAACCAATTACCGTCTTTATTGGCCCGGAGGGTGGCTGGGATGAAGAAGAAGTGAGGCTTGCTCAAAAAAGAGGAGCAATTCCTGTTTCCCTTGGGCCGCGGATTTTACGCACTGAAACCGCAGGGCTGGCGGTTTTGGCCATTTTGATGTACCAATTAGGCGATCTGGGAGGAACAATTTTTGACAGCTAAAACTGCGGCTGTACATGTTTTAGGCTGTAAGGTTAATCAGCAGGAAGCAGAGGCCTTAGCAAAGCTCTTTGCAGATGCGGGTTACCGGCTGGTGGATTTTAACCAGCCGGCAGATGTTTACGTTGTTCATACCTGTACCGTTACCCACCTGGGTTCCAGCAAATCGCGGCAAATGATCCGCCGGGCTGTCCGGACTAACCCCGAGGCGGTGGTAGCAGTAACAGGCTGCTATGCCCAGGTTTCCCCGGAGGAGATCTGCCGGATTCCGGGAGTTGACCTGATTATCGGCACCCAGGACAGGGTGCGGATTGTTGAACTGGTCGAGCAGGTGGCCCAGGATCGAGTTCCTATGAACCTGGTGCAGGAACTTGAACAGGGCGAATCTTTTGAGGAGCTCCCGATGGTAGCAGGTAACCGGGTCAGGGCCTTTTTGAAAATTCAGGAAGGCTGCCGCCAGTTCTGCACATACTGTATTGTCCCTTACGCCCGCGGCCCTTTAAGGAGCAGGGAACCGGCCTCGGCTGAAAAAGAAGCCCTGTCTTTAATTGAGAAGGGCTATCAGGAAATTGTCCTGACCGGGGTTCATCTAGGTTCCTACGGGGTGGATCTGCCGGGCAAGGTCACCCTGGCGGGATTGATCCGAAATCTGAGCAGGCTTCAAGGTTTGTCCCGGCTCAGGCTGAGTTCCCTTGATCCCAATGAATTTGATGCGGAATTGCTGGAAGCTCTATCCCAGAGCGAAGTTATCTGCCCGCACCTGCATATACCTTTGCAAAGCGGGGAGGACCAGGTCTTAAAAAAGATGGGCCGCCGGTACACTACCCTAGAGTACCGTCAGCTTTTGGATAAGCTGCGCCTTGTGTTTCCCGGCCTCGCAGTAACTACTGACATCATTGCCGGTTTCCCTGGAGAAACAAAAGACCAGTTTGCCAGGACCCTGGCCTTTGCCGAAGAAATGGCCTTTGCCGGTATTCATGTGTTTAAGTTTTCGCCGCAAGCCAAAACCCCGGCAGCCAAATTTCCTCTTCAAGTGGACCCAAAGGAAAAGGAAAAGCGCAGCCAGGCCCTATTAAAGCTGGCTCAGGAGTTATGGCGCCAATATGCGGCTGGTTTTGTCGGTCAGGTTAAAACCGTACTCGTCGAACAGGAAAAGGATTCAGGCAAGGGTTTGTGGGAAGGCCACACAGATAATTACTTAAGGGTTGTTTTCCCCGGAGACGAGAATTTACGGGGACAGCTTATTCCGGTAACCTTGCGGGAAATCCGCAAAGAGGGTTATATTGTCGGTACTCCGGTAGGCTGAAGCCAAGACCCAGTTTAAGCAAGGAATAATTTGTGGTCCGGCTCATTTTAGTAGCGGAGCTATTTGGAGAATATTATTTAGGGGAGGTGAAGGATTGGATAATTGTCTTTTTTGTAAAATAATTAACAAGGAACTGCCCGCAAGTATTGTGTTTGAAGATGAATTGGTAATGGCTTTCAGAGATATTCATCCAGTTGCGCCAGAGCACATTCTCATTGTTCCCAAAAAACATATCCCGGATTTAACCGCCTTAACCCCTGATGATCAAGCATTAATCGGCCATATTCATTTAGTGGCAATAGAGGTGGCAAAGAAAGCAGGCATTGCTGATAAGGGTTTCCGGCTGGTTATCAACTGTAAGGAGGACGGCGGCCAGGTAATTTATCACGTTCACTTCCACTTGTTAGGAGGAAGGCAAATGCGGGGTCTTGGCTAAAGAGGATCAAAGTCCAAGAGACCTAGGGTTGACGGTGGTCAAGGCTCTATAGTATAATTTAGCGTGTGTACTTATCTGTTAACTGGGTTTGCCCTTACCGGGCTGGCCTAGGTAGGCAGCGGAGGGAGGGAAACGGGGTTGAGTGAAATTAAGGTAGGCAAAAATGAAACACTGGACAGCGCTTTAAGGAGATTTAAACGGACTTGCCAAAAAGCTGGTGTTTTATCAGAGGTGCGGAAAAGAGAGCACTACGAGAAGCCTAGCGTTAAAAGAAAGAAGAAGTCTGAAGCGGCAAGAAAACGCAAGTGGAACTAGCATATCCCCTACCCTCAGGTCTTTTCCCATGTGTGTCCCAGTATTCTAACTGCAAACTATGCCTGTGAGGGCAAGGCCGAAGAAATGAGGCCTGATTTTCGACAGCCTAGTATGCATGCTAGGCTGTTGGTTCATAATGCAAATTGTTTTCTAAATAATATTTTCCTACGTGCATTAAAGAGGTGTGGCAAATGCCCAAAAATCGTCGGCGGCAAATATTGACCCTTTTAATAATGATATTGATTTGTCTGGCTGCATTGGAGCTGCCAGGTCATACTGCACCTGGTAAAGTTGTTTGGGTAGTGCCGGTGACTGGCCCTATTGATGTGGGTTTGGTCAAATTCTTGCAGCGGACCTACAAAGAGGCTGAACAGCTTGGTGTCGACCACATCCTGATGGAAATCGACACTCCGGGAGGATTTTTAAATGCGGCTGTGGACATCAGCAGCCTCATGAGAAAAGCAGAAATCCCAACGGCAGCCTTTGTTACAGGCGGGGCTATTTCCGCAGGCACCCTGATCGCGCTGACAGCGGAAAAGCTGGTGATGATGCCCGGAACCACCATGGGAGCGGCAGAACCTCAGCTGATGGGCATGCAAAGGGCTGATGAAAAAACCCTTTCTTATTGGGTTGGCCAGCTACAGGCTGCAGCATCGGCAAATGGCCGGGATCCAAAAATTGCTGCCGCCATGGCGGATACCGATATCGAAATTCCGGGCCTGATCGCAGCCGGCAAGCTCTTGACTTTAACCGATACCAAGGCCCTGGAACACAAAATGATCGATGAGGTACTTTCCACCCGGCAAGAAGTGCTTAAATTTTTAGGTCTGGAAGGAGCCCGGGTGGTGGTTTTAAAACCAAGCCCGGCAGAAACCTTGGCCCGTTGGATAACCGGCCCTTATGTCGGTCCTATTCTGTTAACCCTCGGCTTCGCCGGTCTTATAATGGAGCTATACTCCCCAGGCCTTGGTTTTCCGGGTATAATCGGTCTAATCTCTTTCGCGGTTTATTTTGCCGGCCATATTGCTGCCGGTTTAGCAGGGTGGGAGTCTTTGGTGTTGTTCCTTTTGGGCATACTATTATTAGCAGTGGAAATTTTTGTTACCCCTGGGCTTGGGTTTGCCGGTGTTTTAGGTTTGGGGGCGCTATTGACCAGCGTGTTTATAACGGCGCCAACAACTCATCAGGCTATTGTTTCAATAGTGATTGCCTTGATCAGCACGATAGTGTTACTGGCCTTCAGTATTAAGTATCTGCCTACCCGCCGGGTTTGGAGCAGGCTGATTTTGTCTCTCAGGCAAGAAAATCAGGCCGGCTATATAGCTCCCGAAAGTAACCTGGTAGGCTATGTCGGGCGTAAAGGCATTGCTGTCACACCCCTTCGGCCAGCCGGCACCATGGAATTGGAAAGCGGCGAAAGATTAGATGTAGTGGCGGAGGGCAGTTTTATCCCGGCAGACACAAAAGTACAGGTGGATAAGGTGGAAGGTATTCGCATAATAGTGCGTAAATCCAGGGACTAAGCGTCTTTATATAGGGACAGCAATGAAAAATTAAAATAAGGGGAGGTTTGTATTTTAAATGATCGATCTGGCTAGTTTATCTGCGTTGATCCTTTTTGTGGTTGCTCTATTGTTTGTGTTGTTTATTTTCAGTTTTATCCCCATCGGGCTCTGGATCTCAGCCCTGGCTGCTGGTGTGAAAGTGGGCATTTTTACTTTGATCGGGATGCGTCTTAGACGGGTTGTCCCTGCTAAGATCGTCAACTCTTTAATTAAGGCCGACAAAGCCGGGCTGCCTGCTGACGTAAACCAGCTCGAGGCTCATTACCTTGCCGGCGGCAATGTGGATCGGGTAGTAGATGCCCTGATTGCTGCCGAACGGGCAAACATACCGCTGCCCTTTGAGCGGGCGGCCGCTATCGACCTGGCCGGCCGAAACGTATTGGAAGCAGTGCAAATGAGCGTTAACCCCAAAGTGATTGAAACTCCTGTCATAGCTGCAGTAGCCAAAGACGGAATCGAGGTCAAAGCGAGGGCCCGGGTGACGGTGCGGGCCAATATCGGGCGCCTGGTTGGCGGCGCGGGCCAAGAGACCATTATAGCCAGGGTTGGCGAAGGTATTGTTACAACCGTTGGTTCTGCGGAATCCCATAAAGAAGTTTTAGAAAACCCGGATCGTATATCCCGGACAGTATTGGATAAAGGCCTTGATGCAGGTACTGCCTTTGAAATCCTTTCTATTGACATTGCCGATGTGGATGTGGGCAGAAACATCGGGGCTCACCTGCAAATTGACCAGGCGGAAGCCGACAAGAAGATCGCCCAGGCCAAAGCCGAGGAGCGGCGGGCGATGGCTGTCGCCAGGGAACAAGAAATGAAGGCGGCCGTGCAGGAAATGCGGGCCAAAGTGGTGGAAGCCGAAGCCGAAGTGCCGCGGGCCATGGCATCGGCTTTGCGGGAAGGCAAGTTAGGCGTAATGGACTATTACAACATGCAAAATATTATTGCTGACACGCAAATGCGGGATAATATCGCCAAAGCAGGCCAGGTAGATTATAGGGACCAAAGCACCTTGGCCGAGGATAATAAAAACAAAAAATAACAGGTTATACCTGGTGATAAGGGGTGATGCCCTTTGGATTTTCTAGCTGTTTTGTTCTTTATCGGGTTCCTGATCCTGCAGTCTATGGCTGATAAAAAGCGGAAACAGCAAGCTAGGGAGCAGGCAGAACGGCAGCGTGTGCCCGGAAAGCCCGCAGAAACTGCACCCGCTAGGGAATTGCCCTCGCCTTGGGGCAACCAAAAACCCGAAGTCCATGAGCGGGAAGAACCGCCAGTGCTTCCGGAGCCTTTACCCTGGGAACTGCCCTGGGAACTGGAGGAGGAAGAAGACGACGAACGCCGGGAAGTTTACTCCCCGCCCAAAGCTGATCAGGCCAAAGAAAAACTAGTTGCTGCGCTGGTCAAGGACATACCGAAAGATTACCCAGTCTCTGATTGGCGATCAAGAGTCTTTGAAGAGGTATCAGTTCCGGCTAACATAACTCCAGCTTTATTTACAGGCTTTTCAACCGAAGATTGGACCCGGGGAATTGTCATGGCAGAAATTCTGCAGCCTCCCCGTGCCCGGCGCCGGTTTGGCTATCCTCTTGCCAGCAGAAAGGCTATTTAGATTACAAGAAAATACTTTTGAGCGCAGTCTATCTGCGCTCAAAAATTTTAGGGACGGCTGTATGTCTGGCAAAGGAAGGCATGTTCAACAGGATCAAGACCTGGCACATAGACAGCATCGCTTCGCCATGGCTGACCGAAAACTGCTTTTTTAGCATAATGCGCAGCTGATTTTTGATGCAAGCCAGAAAAAAACACAGGCTTTAACCTGGAAAAACTTCTTCGTACTTGCCGATGATGTACAAGGTTCAACTGGGTCTTGGCTTCAGAGGGGGATTTCTACCCCCACGGCACTAAATAATCTGTGCCGATGGGAAGAAGATAAGGGAAATTAAGACACTGGTATCAAACATTATTCGCATATCGTTCTTCCCACATCTCTTTTCTTATTTCCTTCACAACAAGTTCATTCATTTCTTCTGGGAATTATAGCCTGCTTTTTGAGCTTCACCTGCCATTGCGTCCTGCATCCTTTTAAATGCCAATAAGGCAGCGTTTTCGAAATATATCCTGCCGTCCTGTTCCAAAAATATTATTTTATCGCTTTCTTTTAGATTCGGCTTTTTTCTGATTTGGACCCGTATCGTTATTTGACCTTTTGATGTAATCCTAGCGACTTCCATATCCAAAACTCCTTTCTTTCTCTTTATCTTTACATTCCTTACTTGGGCATATTATATGCTGGATGAGTAGGTATACTAAACATGTTTTTGATGATCCTATTTAAACTAAAAGTGATCAAGTAATATCATGTGAGGGGAAGGAGAAAAGCCTCTTGTTAAATCTTATTTAACATGATAGGATGTAAATAAACCGTGCTGAAATATATAGTGCCGGAGCTGGCAATAAAAGTTAAGAAGGGGGAGGTAAATCCATTGGACAAGGCAAAAGTACCCTTTGGACCCACTTACGAGGAAATGTTGCACCCGGAAACGATTGACAAAGTGATCCGGGAAAAGGCATTAAGAGTCCTGAAAGAAGATGAGCTGGACCCGTGCAATCTTTTTAATATCACCTGGAAAGACGAAAATAACCAGGTGCGGAAGATAATCCTGCCCAAGGAAATGACGGGCGTAGACGCGAACATAGTTGTTATGCTAGGCACATATTTCCCTTCCGGCTCCCATAAAGTGGGGCCGGCCTACACCACCCTGATGGAAGGATGTGTCAATGGGGAAATCCTGCCGGGGGAACACACCATCCTTGGTCCTTCTACCGGCAACTTCGGTATCGGTGTGGCCTATATCTGCCGGTTGATGGGCTATCAGGCTGTCATTATCATGCCGGATAACATGAGCAAAGAACGCTACGAGCGGATTCGTGCCTATGGCGGAGAACTCGATCTAACCCCAGGCACCGAGAGCGATGTTATATTAACCCTGCAGCGGACACATGAGTTAAAGAAAAACCCCAAAAACAAGCCCCTGGCGCAGTTTGAACTGATGCCGAATTATCGTTTTCATCGCTACGTTACCGGCAATTCTGCCGTCGAGGCGGTAAATGGTATCGGCAACGGGCGCATCGCCTGCTTCACTTCGGCTCCCGGTTCGGCAGGAACCCTTGCCGCGGGGGATCAGATTAAACATGTTTTTCCGGAGGCAAAAGTGGTTGCTTTGGAACCATATGAGTGCTCAACCCTGGCAACAGGCGGCAGGGGGCAACACCGCATCGAGGGTATCGGGGACAAGATGTGCACCCTCATCCATAACCTGTTGACTACCGATTTTGTAACTCTGATCCATGATGACGATACTGTCAAGGCTTTGAAGATCATCCATGACGGGACCAGTGTCTTGATCAAAATGGGCGTCGCCCCTGAGACAGCCTTGAGAATGAAAAGCCTGTTCGGTGTTTCCGGCATGTGCAATATCCTGGGAGCCATTAAAATGGCCAAATATTTGCGCCTGGGACCTGATGACAACGTGGTAACAATAGCCACCGACGGGTTCGACCGCTACCCTTCTGTGCTGGAGGAGCTTGACCGGCGGCATCTGGAAACCCAGGACTTCGTGCTGGAGCGCTGGTATAAGGATATTTTCCTGGGAGCCAAAGAAGAATGGATTTACGACTTCCGCCGCCAAGACGTAAAGGAACAGCTTTTCCGCCAAAAAGAACAGGATTGGCTTCCTTTCGGCTACGCCAAGGAATACATTGATTCCATGCGCCAACCGGAGTTCTGGGCAGCGGAATACGCTAAGATTGCTGATTACGACCTTAAAATCAAATCCCTGCGCGGGGCCTGAGGTCGGGGTCTGCTTGTGAAATATTTCGAAAACGAATGCTTGTTCGGTTGTCAACTGCACCGGGATTTTGTACAATGGGATTAAAAGGTATTAAGTGCAATAATAAATTTAGCAGCGTGGAAAGTTTCCTGGTGCAGTTGTTAAACATCTAGTCAACTTAAGAGGGCTTAGTTGCGTCAGCCTGATGCTTTTTTTGCGGCAGGTCTGGCTTGTGACAATCGTAAGCAGCGCGTTTTTGCCCTCAGGAGGAGGCGGCAGATGCGGTTTTTCTTAAATGGTTTGGAAAAAAGCTGTCCGGCAGGGCAATCAAACCAAAACCTGCTCGAATACCTAAGAACTGCGGCCGGGCTGACTTCTGTGAAAAACGGCTGCGGCGAGGGTGTTTGCGGGACCTGCATGGTTTTGGTTGACGGGAAGGTCGTCCGTTCCTGCCGCCTAACCCTGGCCCAGGTTGCTGGCAAGCAGGTTATTACTGTTGAAGGCCTCTCCCTCCGGGAAAAAGAGGTTTATCAATGGGCTTTTGCCCAGGCCGGAGCGGTGCAGTGTGGTTTTTGCACACCCGGCATGGTCATCAGCGCTAAGGGTCTCTTAGACTTAAACCTTGCTCCGGCTGAAGCGGAAATAAAGCGGGCCCTGCGGGGGAACCTGTGCCGGTGTACCGGGTACGTTAAGATCGTGGAAGCGGTACAGCTGGCGGCAGAAGCGTTCAGAAACGAGAAAACACTGCCTGCCGAAAGTGCGGACTACGGAGTTGGCGGTCGCTATCCCCGGTTGGACGCCGGTACCAAAACCCTTGGAACGGCAATTTTTACCGATGACCTGAACTTGCCTGAAATGTTGCATGGGGCAGTTCTTCGTTCACCCTATCCCAGAATTAAAGTCAAAAAAATTGATTTCGCCAGGGCCTGGAACCTGCCCGGCGTCCTGGCGGTCCTCACTGCCCAGGACATCCCCGGCCTAAGATACCAGGGATATATCAAAAAGGATTGGCCGGTATTAGTCGCCGTGGGGGAAGAAACCCGTTATATCGGGGATGCCCTGGCCCTGGTGGCCGCTGAAACCCCGGCTATTGCCCGGCAAGCCCTTGAGTTGATCGATTTGACCTATGAAGTGTTGCCACCTGTTACCTCTCCTGCCGCTGCTATGGAAGCAGCCGCTCCACTGCTGCACCCGGGGGGAAATGTGCTCAGCACCACCAGCCTGCACCGGGGGAATGCGGCGGACGCACTTGCTCAATGCTCCTATCTAGTCTCAGAGCAATATTCTACGCCGATGACCGAACATGCTTTTTTAGAGCCGGAAAGTGCTGTTGCCTATCTGGAATACGATAGTCTGGTTGTGCTTGGGGGATCCCAAAGTGTGCATCACGACCAGCACCAGATTTCATCCCTGCTGGGATTGCCGCTAGGCCGGGTCAGGGTGATCAATAACTTTGTCGGCGGTGCTTTCGGCGGCAAAGAGGACCTCAGTGTGCAGCACCATGCGGCTCTGTTAGCCTGGCACACGAAAAAACCCGTCAAACTGACCCTGTCCAGAGCTGAAAGCTTAATGGTGCACCCGAAAAGACACCCCATGGAGATTGAGATCACTGCCGGATGCGATGCAGCGGGCAATCTGGTGGCTTTAGCGGCAAATATTGTTGCCGATACCGGTGCCTACGCTTCTTTAGGGGCGCCGGTTTTGGAACGGGCCTGCACTCATGCTACCGGGCCATACCGCATCCCCCATATCTCCATCGAGGGGCGTTCTGTATATACCAACAACCCTCCCTCCGGGGCCTTCCGGGGTTTTGGGGTGCCCCAGACAGCTTTTGCCATCGAAAGCCTGTTAGATCTCCTGGCGGAAAAAGCCGGGATTAGCCCGTGGGAGATCAGGTACCGGAACGCTTTAATTGAGGGTGACCTCCTGGCCACCGGTCAGAGAGTAGCCGATGTCCACCTGCGGGAAACCTTATTGGCAGTAAAAGACGAATACGAACAGAACCAATATGCCGGGATTGCCTGCGGGATGAAAAATGTGGGCATTGGGGTTGGCCTGATGGATACCGGCAGGGCAAGGATCGCCGTCGATAAGGGCAAAGTGCAGCTATCCACCGGTGCCGCCTGTATTGGACAGGGGTTGGCCGGGGTGTTAATGCAGATCCTGTGCGCAACAGCCCCTGTGACTCCGGAAGTGGTGGAAATTGTCTTGGCCGATACCGCCACCACCCCTGATGCCGGAGCTACAACAGCTTCCCGGCAGACCCTTTTTACCGGAGAAGCGGTACGCCTGGCAGCCGAACAGCTGGCTGTCGACCTGTCAACCCATTCTTTAGCAGAGCTGGCAGGCAAGGTATACCATGGCGAATTTCAAGGGACCACCGATCCTTTGCAAAGTAAAAAGCAAAATCCGGTCACCCATGTGGCCTATAGCTTTGGTACCCAGGTCGTTATCCTTGACAAGCTGGGGAAGGTGAAAAAGGTTATTGCTGCCTATGACATTGGCCGGGCTGTTAACCCCACTTTGTTGGAGGGCCAAATCGAGGGTGGTGTCATCATGAGTTTGGGTTATGCCTTGACCGAGGATTTCCCGCTTGCAGGCGGTGTTCCGCAGATAAAGTCTCTGGGGAGATTGGGTTTATGGCGGGCTCCCGATGTACCGGAAATCAAAATTGTGTTGATCGAAAAAAATATTGACGGCAAAGCCTATGGCGCAAAAGGCATCGGAGAGATTTCCTCCATCCCCACAGCGCCGGCGGTTGCAGCTGCGTACTTCGCTTTGGATGGGAAACGCCGTTTCCGGCTGCCCTTGGAAGATACGGCTTATAGAGGAGGAATTAAAAATGCAACAAACACATCTGCCGGCAGCTAGTGCCTGGTCGCCTTACCAGGCGTTAAGGGAAGCTTCTCGCTGCCTTTACTGCCATGACGCTCCCTGTGTGCAGGGCTGCCCAGCGGAGATCAAGATTCCGGACTTTATCCACAAAATCAAAACCGGCAATCTGCGCGGGGCGGCCAGAGTAATCTATGAAAGCAATGCTTTCGGTGCCGTCTGTGCCGATGTCTGTCCGCAGGCGGAGCTCTGCCGCAAAGGCTGTACCCAGGCCAACCTGGACGAGGCGATTAATATTGGCCGGTTGCAGAAGTTTGCCTTGGAAAGTGCCGGCCTGGAGTCCACCCCTCTTCCCCCTAATGGAAAAAAGGTGGCGGTGATCGGAGCCGGCCCGGCAGGTTTAAGCGGTGCTTACGCCCTGATGCAGAAGGGATATGAGGCAGTTGTTTTTGAAGCCGGCCCTGATGCCGGGGGCACAGCCCTTTGGGGCATTCCAGATTACCGGTTAGAATACCAAATACTGGAGCGAGAATTGTCCCGCATCACAAAAGTGGTCAGGGATATCCGTTACAGTGTGACAGTTGGCGGGGATGTGCCGCTGGAAACCTTGCTGGCAGAGTACGATGCCGTGCTGGTGAGCTGCGGGTTAGGCAGCACATCGGCCTTGGAAGTTCCTGGGGCCGGTTTAAGCGGGGTTTATCCGGCGGAAAAGTTTTTAGCTGCCTATAACCTCAAGATGAAATTAGGAACCGGGTCTCAAATTCCCGTTGGTGCAAAGGTTGTGGTGATCGGTGGCGGCAATACGGCGATGGATGCTGCCTGTATCGCCAAAAGGGCCGGAGCCCGGCAGGTGACTGTCGCCTACAGGCGTTCTCTGGCAGAGATGCCGGCCTGGCAGGAAGAATACCGGTTTGCGGTAGCCCAGGGCATCGAGTTCAGGTGGTTAACAGCGCCGGTAGCGGTTTTGGGCACGGATCAGGTAACTGGGATCAAACTGATTTCCATGGAACTTGGCCCTGAAGACGAAACAGGCAGAAAAAGGCCGGTAGCGGTGCCCGGCAGCGAGTTTGACCTGGCGGCCGACATGGTCATTGTTGCGACAGGCCAGAGCCAGCATCCCCTGCTGAAAAAACTGGCCGGGCTCCCCAAGGTATACCTTGCCGGAGATGCGGCCAATGGCGGAAAAACCGTGGTGCAGGCAGTAGCAGAAGGACAAAAGGCAGCCATTGCCATTGATCATTATCTTCAAAATGCATTGAAACAATCAGGGGGTGCTAGCAATGATTGACCTGTCTTTGGAATTCTGCGGCATTAAGTACCCTAACCCCTATGTCCTGGCAGCCTCCCCTTGTACAGACGACGAGGAAATGGTCGCCAGAGCCTTTGCCGCCGGCTGGGCTGGTGCGGTGCTTAAAACAACCTCTGTGGAAACCGAGGTAGTCAATCTGGCCTACCCGATGATGGCCGGACTGGACTATGAAGATAAACGCCTGGTGGCCTTGCAAAATATTGATTTGATCTCTGCCCACCACGTGGATGTGGTGGAAGGAAGAGTGAAGCGGCTAAAGAAGGAGTTCCCGTATAAAGTGGTGGTAGCAAGCATCATGGGGCAAAAGCAGGAGGACTGGCAAGAGCTGGTGCAAAGGCTGGAGGCTGCTGGCGCCGATATGATCGAGTGCAGTTTTTCCTGTCCCCATGGGATGCCGGAAAAAGGCATGGGAAGCACCATCGGGCAAAACCCGGAACTCACTGAAAGAACTGCCCGGTGGGTCAAGGAGGCCGCCAAAAAAATCCCGGTAGTCATTAAGCTGACACCGCAAATTGCCGATATTGCCGCAGCAGCAGCGGCAGTGAAAAGAAGCGGGGCGGATGGGGTCTGTGCCATTAACACGGTCAAGGGCATCATCGGGGTGGACCTGGATACCTTTTCCCCTTATCCCCAGGTTAACGGCAAGTCATGTATCGGCGGCATTTCCGGGGCTGCCATCAAACCAGTGGCTTTAAGGTGTGTTGCCGAAATCGCCAGAAAAGTGGAGATCCCGATTACGGCAACCGGCGGGATTACTACCTGGCGTGATGCCGTCGAGTTCTTGCTCTTGGGTGCCCGTAACCTGCAGCTATGCACGGTGGTAATGCAGCATGGTTTCCGGGTGATCGAAGACTTAGTCGATGGCCTGAAGTATTACCTGGAGGCGAAGGGTTTTACAAAAGTGGAGGAACTGGTCGGGAAGGCCCTGCCCAATCTGGTTGAGCACTCGCAACTGCCCAGAGGACATCAGGCGGTTTCCGTCTTGCAGGAAGCTCTATGTGTGAGGTGCGATCGCTGCTACCTGGCCTGTCGCGATGGCGGGCATCAGGCCATCAGCATCGGCCAGGACCGCTTGCCGGTGATTGACAAAAAGCAGTGTGTCGGCTGTGGCTTCTGTACAGCCGCCTGCCCGGTCCCCGCCTGTTTGACCATCCAGTTCAACTGGGTCTTGGCTTCAGCCGAAGGTTGAAGCTTAGAGCCAGTTAATGCAGTGCGTAACCGCTCTTATAAAACCGCTTCGAAGAAGCGGGGGTATATTAGAGCGGGTAGCATCTGTGATCACTACTGCCTGAAGGGGGTAGAGGCAAATGTTATTAGTCGGAAACGGGACGCTGATTACCTTAGGACCAGATAACCAGCTCATTACTGACGGAGCCGTTTATATGGCAGATGATGTGATTATGGAGGTAGGCGATACCCAGACTTTAAGAAAGAAATACAGCGAGGCCCAATTTGTGGATGCCAGGGGCGGCCTGATCATGCCCGGCATGACCAATGTCCATACCCACTGTTACAGTACTTTTGCCAGGGGGATGGCTTTAAAAGATGCGCCTCCGGCAAATTTTACTGAGATTTTGTCCCGGCTTTGGTGGCGGCTAGACCAAGCTCTCAGCCTGGAAGACGTCTATTACAGCGCCTTGATTCATTATCTCGAATGCATTAAAAACGGTACTACTACTGTTTTGGACCATCATGCCAGCCCCAACGCTATTACCGGCAGCTTGCGGACCATTGCCCGGGCAGCCCAGGAGCTAGGGGTGCGCAGCTGCCTTTGTTACGAGGTTTCGGACCGGGACGGGCAAAAGAAGGCCGAAGAAGGGATAGCGGAAAATGGGGACTATATCCGCTGCTTAAAAGAGAGGCCAGAACCAATGCTCCAGGCCACTTTCGGCATTCATGCCTCCTTTACGGTGAGTGACGATACCCTGAAGAAGTGTGCTGATCAGTCCGCAGAACTTGGCGTGGGTGTGCATCTGCATGTGGCGGAGGACCTGGCGGATGTGGAACACTCTTTGGCCCACCACCAAAAACGGGTTGTGGAAAGGCTAAAGGACTTTGGACTGTTAGGCAAAAAAACCATGGCCGCCCATTGCGTCCACGTAAACAGCCATGAGCTTTCGCTCTTAGCCGAAACCGGCACCAATGTTGCTCATAACCCAGAGTCCAATATGGGCAACGCGGTAGGGTGTGCTCCGCTGAAAGAGATGTTGGGAAGAGGCGTATTGGTGGGGATGGGTACGGATGGCTATACCGCTGACATGTTCGAAGGGATTAAAGTAGCTAATCTCTTGCATAAATTTAACCGGCGCGACCCCAGCGCAGCCTGGGAGGAAGTCCCCCAGTTGATTTTCAGCAATAACCCAAAAATCTTGTCCCAATATTTCGAACGGCCTTTGGGGATGCTGGCACCGGGTGCCTATGCTGACGTCATTACCATCAATTATACACCGCCGACACCCTTCACGGCAGGTAACTTTTACGGCCACCTGTTGTTTGGGGTTTCTGGGCCGATGGTAAATACCACCATCGTAGGCGGCAAAATCAGGATGCTGGACAGGCAGCTGGCAGGAGTGGATGAAAAAGAGCTGGCAAAGGAAGCAAGGCGCCTGGCCGCTAGTCTGTGGCAAAAATTTTAGCATGCAACACTGGGCAGCGGCCAAATTTTTCCAAAGTGGACTTCGCCCACAACCTAAAAAAATTCCCCTCCATGAAAGCGGTAGTAAATGATGAAGCTAACAAAGAACTCCAAAAATTCCCCTCCCGTGGAGGGGTGTCCGTCAGGACGGGGTGGTCATTCCCCTCCCGTGGAGGGGTGTCCGTCAGGACGGGGTGGTCGAAATACATTCAAGTGAAGGATTTTTATACAAATTGGCTTGTTTAATGGAGTTGCCTTGGAACTGTTCCGTATTGCAGCAAGGGAACCACCCCGGTGCTTCGCACCACCCCTCCAATGGAGGGGAATAACCACCCCGGTGCTTCGCACCACCCCTCCAATGGAGGGGAATAACCACCCCGGTGCTTCGCACCACCCCTCCACGGGAGGGGAATGAGAATACTGAGAGGATATACCCAAGAGGGCTTCGCCCACAACCCAATAACAACTTGTTTTTTATTGCAGTTCTAAAACCGTAAGGTACTAAAGTATCAATCCAAAGGTGTCCCCAGGGCCGCTTGTTTGTCTTTGCGTGAGGTATTTGCAGCATTTGGGCTGGTGTTCAAATCTTAGGCTGTTTTGTTTGCATAGGAGGTATTATGTATCAAGCAAGGTCGCCCCTGTATATGGAAATAGCCAACGAATTCAAGCGGAGAATTTCGGAAGGGTTATATCTTGCCGGACAGCAGCTGCCGTCAGAGCCAGAGCTAGCCAATGAGCTGGGTGTGAGCCGGGGGACGCTGAGGGAGGCCTTGTCAATATTGGAAAAAGAGGGCATTCTTTCCCGCCGCCACGGGGTAGGGTCCTTTCTCAAAAAAGAGCCCAAAAAAGTGATCGCCGGGATGGAAAAGCTGGATAGCCTCTTTAGCACCATTCAGAATGCCGGAAAAAAAGCTGAAGACAAGATAGTTAAAATCTATCAGGAGCGGCTGGATCCCATTATTGCCGCAGCGCTGGAGCTGGACCCTAGCTCCCATGCTTATGTTGTGGAAAGCCTGCGCTTGGCGGATGGAGAACCGGTAGTTTACTGTTATGACGTTATTCCCCTTTGGCTATTGACCAATGAGTCCTTGTTAAAAGGGAGGAGCCGCTGCCACTCCTTAACCGAATTCATCAGAATGTTCACTCCATACAAGCCCAAGCAATTTATCTCGCGGGTAAACGCTGTTTTGCCGCCGAAGGCAGTTGCTAAGCTCTTGGGAGTCGATGCCTTAACCCCAATGATCTTTATAGAAGGCGTACTGTATGACGAGAATGACAAGGCGATCAATTTTGGCCGCCAATACTACCGGGGTGACAAGTATGAATTTACCTTGGTGAGAAAATAGGGTGGTGTAATCAGTAGTCAGTGGGCAGTGGTCAGGAGCTGGAGCAAAAAATGGTATGTCATCTCAAACACTTGAACCGAGTTAGACAAGAATGGGGGAGAAAGATGGGAAACACGGTTGTGATGGCCTTTGGGGGAAATGCAATCATCATGGCCAATCAAAAAGGGACTTTTGCCGAACAGCTGAGCAATGTGGAGCGGGTGTGTCAAAGCGTGGTGGCCTTGGTCCAAGAAGGCTACCGGGTCCTGATCACCCATGGCAACGGACCCCAGGTCGGGAACATTTTATTAAAGAATGAACTGGCCAAAGACACTGTGCCTGCCATGCCGCTGGATGTCTGTGTCTCGAATACCCAGGGTTCGATTGGTTATGCTATCCAACAAAAACTGGGTAACGGGTTTAAATCGGCAGGAATTAATATTAATGTTATTTCAGTGGTGACTCAGGTCTTGGTTGACCCGGCAGACCCGGCTTTTCAACTGCCGACCAAACCTGTCGGCCCCTATTATAATGCGGCAGAGGCCGCCCGGCTTACAGAGGAAAAGGGGTACCGGATGACCCAAGTGGGCAATGATGCTTGGCGGCGGGTAGTTCCATCTCCCTTTCCCATTGAGATCATCGAAAAAAGCGGTATCAAGTCTTTATTGGACAGCGGGTATGTGGTGGTTGCCGCCGGCGGTGGGGGCATTCCGGTAATGCGGGATGAATACGGGATGCTGCAGGGAGTGGAAGCAGTTATCGATAAGGATTTGACGGGACAATTGCTGGCCCGGGACATAAGTGCTGATAACTTCCTGATCCTTACAAGCGTTGATCGGGTATCCTTAGACTTTGGCAAACCAAGCCAACGGGATTTGGAAAAGATGACCCTGGCTGAAGCCAGGGCATACATGGCTGAAGGCCAGTTTCCACCTGGCAGTATGGGGCCGAAAGTGGACGCTGCCTGTCGTTTTGTGGAAAATGGCGGAAAAGAAGCGATTATCGGGCCGCTTTTAGATGCTTACCGGGCGGTGAAAGGGCTTACCGGGACGCGAATCCTGTAGCCGGAAGTAATCGGCCGGTCGTCGGTGGACAGGAGCTAAGCACATGTGACAGCAACCCCGTCCCCTTGTCACAGGCATACGTATAGGTGATGTTTTAGGAGGGTGCCTAATGGAGAAAATATCCTTTATTTTAAATGGCTTATCGGTGGAATTGGCAGTGGATCCAAAAGCCCGGCTCGTGGATGTTTTGCGGGAAGAACTGGACTTCACTGGTACCAAAGAAGGCTGCGGCCAGGGCGAGTGCGGTGCCTGCACGGTCTTGCTGGACGGCCAGGCGGTAAATTCCTGCTTGGTGCTCGTTGGTCAGATCAAAGGGCGGAATGTGGTCACCATCGAGGGTCTGGCCAAGGACGGAAAGCTTGATCCGTTGCAAGAGGCCTTTATTGCCGAAGGGGCGGTCCAGTGCGGCTACTGTACGCCGGGTATGGTGCTTTCAGCTAAAGCGTTGCTGATGCAAAATCCTCTTCCTTCTGAACAGGAGATCAAAGAAGCCATTGCCGGGAATCTGTGCCGATGCACGGGATATGTGAAGATCGTGCAAGCGATCAAGACTGCTGCCGCTAGCCTATGAGTGAAGGAGGGAAGGTCCATGGCCTTTAAATGGATAGGTAGGCCGCTGCCTCGCCAGGATGCCGGCGGTAAAGTGACGGGAAAAACCAGGTTCATGTCTGATCTCAGCTTTCCGGGGATGTTATGGGGTAGTGTCCTGCGCAGCCGTTATCCCCATGCCTTAATCAAGAGCATTGACACCGGTGAGGCGGCCAGGCTCCCCGGGGTAGCGGCGGTGCTTACCCATCAGGATGTGCCCGGGCTAAATGGCTATGGAATTGTGATCCAGGACCAGCCGGTGCTTTGCGCTGACAAGGTGCGCTATATGGGTGATGCAGTTGCTTTGGTTGCCGCCGAATCCAAAGAAATTGCCGCCATGGCCCTGGACCTGATCCGGGTGGAATACGAGGAACTGCCGGGAGTCTTCAATCCGGAGGAAGCGATGCAGGCCAAAGCCCCACAGGTTCATGCCTCCGGCAACATCTGCCGGCATACCGCGGTGACCCACGGAGACGTGGAAAAGGCTTTTGCCTCGGCCGAAGCCATCGTGGAAAACACCTACCATACCTCCTGCGTGATGCCTGCCTTCCTGGAAACCGAAGGAGGGGTAGCCCAGATAGATGATCGTGGTTTCATCACCGTCTGGTGCGGTTCCCATTATCCGGACCGGGACGTGATTCAGATAGCCCGCTCTTTAGGACTGGACAAGGAAAAAATCCGGGTGATTGGCAACCCGGTGGGCGGAGGGTTTGGCGGCAAGGACGAAATCACAATCCAGATTCACCTGGCTCTTTTGGCCTTGAAGACAGGGCGGCCCGTAAAAATAATTTTAAATAGGGAAGAATCGGTGGTGTCGGGCTGGAAGAAGCACCCGATGACCATCCGGATGAAAACCGGGGCTGCCAGAGACGGCACCCTGGTAGCCCACCAGGTGACCATTATCTCGGATACCGGCGCCTATGCTTCCCTTGGCGGCACCATATTAAATTCAGCCGTGGAACACTGCAGCGGCCCTTACCGGGCCCCTAACGCACAGGTAGACGGCTATTGTGTTTACACCAACAATTCTGTCAGTGGCGCGATGCGGGGTTTCGGGGTGAACCAGGTCACCTTTGCCATGGAGACCCAAATGGAGATCCTGGCTGAAAAACTGGGGATGGACAGACTGGCCATCCGTCTGAAAAACGGCTTGCAAACGGGTGATAAAGGGCCCTTGGGCAACGAGATGATTACCGCGATGGGCCCCGTGCAAACTTTGGCTGCTGCAGGAGCAACCGATCTGTGGATTAACCGGGAAAACTATAAGGCTAACCCTTCGCGGCCCTGGAAGAAAAGAGGGGTTGGTCTGGCTGCCGCCATCAAGGGGTGCGGCCTGGGCTTTAGATTGCCGGATTATGGCACTGCGGTTGTTGAGCTGCTCCCCGGCGGCGGTTTCCGGCTGGGGGTCGGCTGTCCGGAAATCGGGCAGGGCAATAGCATTGCTTATGCCCAGATGGCGGCGGAGGTGCTCGGCTGCCATCCGGATCAGGTGGAAGTGGTGACCGGCGATACAGCAGCCACGCCGGATTCCGGGACTTCCACCGCCTCCCGCTCGGTTTATGTGGCCGGCAATGCCATTATTATTGCCGGAAAACAGATGCAGCAACGGCTAAAAGAGGCTGTAGCGGAGGAATTAGGCGTCCCCATTGAAGAGGTCAACTTGAGCGAAGGTTTGGCGGCAGTGGGAGGAAAAAGCATTTCCTATGCCCAACTGGCGGAAAAGATACTGGCCGGTGGGGCAGAGTGCAGTGAGATGGGACGTTTTCATGCCCCCAAAGCAGAAAAAGAAATCCCAGGGGTCTATGGGCTTCCCCACCTGGTATTCGGCACCCATGCCCATGTGGTCTTGTTAGAGGTGGATACCCTTACCGGCCAGGTGGATGTGTTAGAAACAGTAGCCCTGCCTGATGCCGGCCGGGTGATTAACCTTCAGGGCTTAGAAGGACAGTCCGAGGGCGGTACATTGATGGGTATGGGCTATGCCCTGACCGAAGAAGTAGTGCTGGAAAAGGGCATCACCAAAACCCTCAATTTTAATAACTATATTATTCCAACCGCTGTCGATGCTCCGCGAGTCACGACTATTCCAGTAGAGGTGATGGAGCAAACCGGGCCCTTTGGGGCAAAAGGGATTGGCGAAGCGGTTTGCATTTCGATTACTCCGGCCATTACTAATGCCATCTACGATGCCGTAGGGGTTAGGATTACAGAGCTGCCCGCCAATCTGGAACGGGTGCTGGCCGGGCTTATGAACCAGGGCAAAACTGGCATAAGCGGACACGGGAGATCAATTTCAACCTCCTGAAGGAAAGGTGGGAATGACATGGGAGCATACGGGTTTGTTTCTCCCGGCACCATAAAAGAAGCTGTCGAGCTGCTGGCCACTCACGGGGATGCCAGGATTCTGGCGGGGGGAACAGATTTGGTGATTCAATTGCGGGAAGGCAAGAAATCTGCCGGATTGCTGATTGACCTGTCCCGGGTGGAGGAGCTGCGCAGAATCGAGCTGGATAATGGGATGATCAGCATTGGCAGTATGACTGTCTTCAGCCGGTTGGCCAGTGAGCCCCTGGTGCGGCAGCACGCCGCTGCTTTGGCTAAAGCCTCCGGGCAAGTCGGCTCGGTCCAGATCCGCAACTTAGGGACCATCGGCGGCAATTTAGCCAACGCTTCCCCTGCAGGGGACAGCATTCCGCCGCTTTTAGTGCTGGATGCCACTGTGCAAGTGGCCGGGAAAAACGGCAGCCGTTGGATGAAAGCAGCGGATGTTTTGGCTGGGGTAGGCAAAAACACCCTGGCACCATTTGAAATGATCACAAAAATCAGTTTTCCGGTGCCTCCCGCCGGGAGCAGGAGCGGTTTTGTCAAGTTGGGGCGCCGCAAGGCCCTGGCTATTGCCCGGATCAGTTTGGCCGGTTTGCTGGTATTGAGCCAAGACGGGAAGATAGAGGAGGCACGCCTGGCCCTGGGAGCGGTAGGCAGCACAGCCTTCCGGGCTATGGAAGCGGAAGCGGTCTTAAATCAACAGCCTCTGGGGCGAGAAGCAATAGTAGACTGCTTAAATACATTGGAAAAAATCGTTCGGGAAAAACTAGGGAGTCGAGCTTCAGCAGTCTATAAGCGAGAAGCCATCCGGGGTGTAGGTGAGGAGTTTTTTTATCAGTTAACACCGGAGGTATACCGGGGCTAGACGAAAGTTTTTTGCATGTTCAACTGGGTCTTGGCTTCAGAGGGGGATTGCTACCCCCACTGAAGCTTAGAGCCAGTTAATGCAGTGCGTAACCGCTCTTATCCCGCCGCTTTAATTGGGGACATTCCTGTCCCCAAAGACTAGCCCGAGCTTCAGCAGGTGTGTCCCCTTTCCTTAGCAGCGGGGGTATTAGAGCGGGTAGCATCTGTGATAAAAATTTATTCCTGGCTTTTAACAGGATATGGCAGGTGATTAATTTGGCATATAACCGCGGGATTGGCAGCTCCCCCAGGAAAGTAGACGCCCTGGATAAGGTCACTGGTAAAATAAAGTTTCCAGGGGACCTGTCGGCCAAAGGGATGCTATACGGCAAACTCTTGTACAGTCCGGTGGCTCACGCCCGGATAGTTGCGCTTGATACTGAGCAGGCCCGCCGGGTGCCCGGGGTGAGGGCGGTGCTGACAGCAGCCGATGTGCCCGGACATAACGGCCACGGGGTGGTTATCCCCCATCAGCCTGTCCTGGCTTTGGAAGTGGTGCGCTCGGTGAATGACGTGATTGCCGCCGTGGCTGCCGATACCCTGACGGCAGCTGAGGAAGCCCTGCGACAGATTAAGGTGGAATTGGTCCCGTTGCCGGCCGTATTTGATCCACTGGCAGCCATGGAGCCGGGCGCACCACAGGTCCATCCGGAGGGGAATATTGCCTATCACCTGAAGATCCGCAAAGGAGATATCGAGGAGGGCTTTGCCCAGGCGACAGTAGTAGTTGAGGATACCTACCGGACTCAAATGGTGGACCATGCCTTCCTGCAGCCGGAAGCCGTGCTGGCGGAGTTTAACCATGAGGGTCACCTGGTGTTGCAAGTAGCTACCCAGTATCCCCACTGGGACAGGACAGAGCTATCCCGCGCCTTAAACCTGCCGGAAGAACGGATTCAGGTCATTACGCCTGCTGTGGGCGGTGCCTTTGGCGGCCGGGAGGACATGACCCTGCAGATCCAGGCCGGGCTTTTGGCTCTGAAAACCAGGTGCCCGGTAAAAATGGTCTGCAGCCGGGAGGAGTCTTTTTTAGCCCACAGCAAACGCCACCCGATGGTGATGCGATATAAGACCGGAGCTGACCGGGAAGGCCGTTTAACGGCTGTGGAGGCTAAGATCGTGGGGGATACGGGGGCATATGCCTCCTGGGGCCCTAACGTCCTGCGCAAGGCGGCGGTCCATGCCACCGGACCCTATCTGGTGCCTAACGTCAAGATCGATGTTTATGCCGTTTATACCAATAACCCCTTTGCCGGAGCGATGCGGGGTTTTGGAGCAACTCAGCCGGCAGTTGCTTATGAGGCCCAGATGGACCGGATCGCTGAGAAACTGGGCCTGCACCCCTTTGCCGTCCGTTGGCGTAACGCCTTTACTGAGGGCAGCGTTACCGCCACAGGGCAGGTGCTGGAAACCAGTGTTGGCCTGCGCCAGACCATGACAGAGGCAGCTCATAGAATGGGATGGGATATAGAAAAGATCTGTAATAGATTTCTGACGGAAAAGCTCCGGTGAAAGGAGGGCGGAGAAGATGAAAAAGCGGGGTGTTGGCATGGCCTCCATCTTTTACGGCACTGGCTATGGCAACGGTTTTCCTGATGTCTCCCGGGCATTTGTAGAAATCCACCCGAGTGGGACAGCGACAATAAGGACCGGGGCAGTGGACTGCGGCCAGGGTTCCAGCACCGTTTTTGCCATTATTGCAGCCGAGGTGCTCGGCCTTCGGGTAGAGGACGTGACCGTAATTACTGCTGATACCAGGATTACCCCCGATACCGGGACTACTGCCGCCACCCGCCAAACCTATAACACCGGCAATGCCGTAGGCCAAGCGGCGGCAGAAGCCTTGAAACCCTTATTGCAATTAGCGCAAAGAGAGCTAAAGGTGAACACCCTGGATGGCCTGGTGCCGCGAGACGGATTTGTTCAGGTGAAGGGTTTCCCCGCCAAAAGGATTGCTCTCCGTGAACTGGCGGCCCTGGCTTGGGCTGAGGGCCGGCAGCCGGTGGGAGAAGGGATCTTTACGGCCCATACCACGAAACTGGATCCGGAAACAGGGCAGGGGGCTCCCTATTGGCCCTATGCCTTTGCCACCCATATTGCGGAGGTGGAGGTAGATACGAATACCGGTGTAGTAGAAGTGTTGCGGATAGTGGCGGCCCACGATGTAGGCCGGGCCGTATACCGGGCCGGCGTGGAGGGTCAGATTGGCGGGGGTGTGGCCCAAGGAACAGGCTATGCCTTGATTGAGGAGGTTAATCTGGACCAGGGCCGCATCCAGAACCCTTCTTTTGCAAAATATCTGATCCCAACTGTGATGGATGTGCCTGAGTTAGAAACCATTATCGTCGAAGCGGCAGAACCAAGCGGTCCTTACGGGGCCAAAGGGATCGGCGAGCCAGCCATAATCCCTGTTGCCCCGGCGATTCTAAACGCTATTTATAACGCTGTTGGTGTGCGGATAACGGAGTTGCCGGCTACACCGGAAAAAATCCTGCAGGCATTGAAATCCAAACAGAACCGAGGTGAAGCTTCCTGAGCATTCTGATTAAAAATGCCCTGATCGTTACCATGAACCAAAGACGGGAAATCTTTTGCGGTAACGTGTACATTGAAAAGGACCGGATTGCTGAAGTTGGCAGCAGCAGGGAAGATGCAAAACAGGTGATTGAGGCTGGAGGTCATGCGTTAATTCCCGGCTTCATTCAGCCCCATGTTCATCTCTGCCAGACCCTTTTTCGGGGGCTGGCCGATGATATGGAGCTGTTGGATTGGCTCAGGCTGCGCATTTGGCCGCTGGAGGGGGCTCACGATGCCGAATCTATATACTACTCGGCCCTGTTAGGGTGTGGTGAGCTTTTCCAAGGAGGGACCACCGCCATTGTCGATTTGGAGACAGTGCACCATACCGATGCGGCGATCCAGGCGATTGCCGATTGCGGCATGCGGGCTATTACCGGCAAGGTGATGATGGACTGGGGCAACGATGTTCCTGTCTCTTTACGGGAAGATACCGACTCCTCCCTGCAGGAGAGCGTGGATCTGTTAGAGAAATGGCATGGCGGAGCAGATGGACGCATTCAGTATGCCTTTACGCCTCGCTTTGTTGTTTCATGTACCGAGGAGCTTTTGATGGAAGTAGGGAAACTTTCCCGTCAGTATGGGGTGAAAGTACATACCCACGCTTCGGAGAACCGGGGCGAGATTGAACTGGTGGAAAAGGAACGGGGCATGCGCAATCTCCTGTATCTGGAGCATATAGGTTTAACAGGGCCGGACTTAATCCTGGCTCACTGCATTCATCTGAATGCAAAGGAGATGCAGATTTTAGCTAAAAGCGGGACCAAGGTAGTCCACTGTCCCACCTGCAATATGAAGTTAGGGTCTGGTATCGCCCCGATTCCGGAAATGCTGGCTAACAATATCCATGTTTCCATCGCTGCCGATGGTGCTCCATGCAACAATAACCTGGACATATTTCAGGAGATGCGGATGGCAGCCTTGATGCAAAAGCCGGTCCACGGTCCTACTGCCATGCCTGCGGCCAAGGTGTTCGAGATGGCTACCCTGGGCGGTGCCAGGGCTATGGGGATGGAAGACCTGCTGGGAAGCGTGGAAGTGGGGAAAAAAGCCGACCTGGCCCTGGTAGCCTTAAATGGCTTGCACAATGCCCCGGCAAAAGACGGGGATATCTATGGCCAGCTGGTCTACCAGCTGAAAAGTTCAGATGTCGCGGTGACAATGGTTGACGGCAAGCTGGTTTGGGATAACAAAACCCTGCTCACAATTAACGAAGGGGAAGTGCGCCGCCAGTGCAGCCTGGCTATTGCCCGCCTGCGGCAGCGTACCGGAATATAATCCGTAACTATTAAGGCGGGAAGCATTGATAACACCAAAAGGGGAGAGGTGGAAGGCATGCATGATACAGCCGGACTGATCGCTGTGGCCAGAGGCAAGAAGGAGCCAGACTTAGTGCTGAAGCAAGCTAAGGTGATCAATGTTTTCACTGGTGAGATCTGCGAGTCTGACGTGGCCATCTCTGAGGGTATGATTGCTGGCTTGGGCCGGTATTCGGGACCGAAAGAAGTAGATCTGGCTGGTCTCTTTTTGGCACCTGGTTTTATCGACGGCCATGTGCATCTGGAGAGCACAATGGTGGTTCCGCCTGAATTTGCCCGGGCTGTAGTTCCCAGAGGTACTACGGCAGTAGTGGCCGATCCACACGAGATTGCTAATGTGTTGGGCACGGTAGGAATCAGATACCTGCTCGATACCAGCCGCAGTCTGCCGCTGCGGGTTTACCTGACCATTCCTTCCTGTGTGCCGGCTAGCCCTTTTGAAACTTCGGGCGGTGAAGTAACTTCCAGGGATCTGCCAGAGCTTTATCAAGAAAAGCGAATATTGGGGTTAGGAGAAATGATGAATTTCCCCGGGGTATTGGCTGCAGAACCTGAAATATTAGCGAAGATCAAGGCTTCCTGCGGACGACCCATTGATGGTCATGCCCCTGGCCTGACAGGAAAGGACCTCTGTGCCTATGTTGCAGCAAGGATCACCTCGGATCACGAGTGCACAACCCCTGACGAAGCCCTGGAAAAATTGCGCCTGGGCATGCATGTGATGATCCGGGAGGGATCAGCAACCCGGAACTTGCTCGACCTCTTGCCTGTCGTAACCCCTGAAAACCTCAGGCGCTGCATGTTAGTGACCGATGACCGCCATCCCGAGGATCTGCTCAGGGAAGGCCACCTCGATCATGCTGTCCGCAAGGCGATTTCGGCTGGTTTGGATCCGGTTGCGGCTATCAGGATGGTCACCATCAACACAGCGGAATATTTTGGGCTGAATAACCTTGGGGCAGTTGCTCCAGGTTATCTCGCCGATCTGGTGGTAATCGAAGATCTTTTTTCGCTTCAAATCGGCCAGGTCTACCATCAGGGCGAATTGGTTGCTGAAGGTGGACGCTCCCTTTTTCAAGCCAAACGCTGGGCTCCTGAGGCAGTGCGAAATTCCGTCAAGGTTCCTTCCCTTAGCCTGGAGAAAATCAAACTAGAAGCCAAGAGTGATCTGGTGCGAGTAATCAGGCTGGTGCCCAAGCAAGTGGTTACAACCCAGCTGCTAACCTTCCCTAAAGTTTCCAACAATGAAATCATAGCTGATCCGGATCGGGATATTCTGAAGCTGTGCGTAGTTGAGAGGCATCATGCAACAGGGAGGGTTGGGGTTGGCCTGGTTCAGGGTTTTGGTTTGAAAAATGGCGCTATTGCCTGCTCGGTTGCCCACGATTCTCATAATATAATTGCCGTGGGTGTTGCTGACGAGGATATCCTGCTGGCAATCGATACCATTGCCCGTAATCAGGGCGGGCTGGTTTTGGCGGCACAGGGCAAAATTCTAGGTGTTTTGGCCCTGCCAATAGCCGGATTGATGGCTCTGGGAACCCTGGAGGAGGTGGCCCGGCAGCTTGAAGATCTCCATCAGCGAGTTGCGGAGATGGGGGTCATGATTCCTTCCTCCTTTATGGCGTTGTCATTTTTATCCTTGTCGGTGATCCCGGAACTCAAACTAACTGACCGGGGACTGGTAGATGTGGAAGAGTTTCGGCTTGTCGATATTTCGGTTTAGCAGACAATGTTTCGGTGCGTCAAGGAGGTGAGTATGGCAAAAAACGATGTGGTCTTGCCTGTAGCAGTTAGTTCTGTCTGAGGAAAATTAAATTGCTTTAAGGCAAAGGAGAGGAGAACAGAATATGGTGAATTCTAAATTGCTCAATGTAAGGCTGATAGTGCTCGCAATATTTTTGGTTGTAGCAATAGTGGTGACCATTGTTGTAATGCAGAAACCGCAGCCTGAACCTACCCCAGTGGCTCCTGCACCGGCTCCTGCGGTAACAAAAGTGGGATTTATATATCCTGGTCCGCTTGCGGACTTTGGCTGGAATTTCTCTCATGATCAAGGTCGTCAGTATCTCGAGAGCAAGCTGCCCTGGGTTGAAACCTTAAAGGTAGAGCGAGTTCCCCCAGGGGCAGACCTGGAGCGAGTCGTGCGGGAGATGGTCCAACAGGGTGTAAAAGTCATTTTCGCCCCTAGCTTTGGCTATTCGGCCCTCATGCCCGGCATAGCTGCACAACATCCTAATGTCATATTCATGCAAGGCGCCGGGTTTGGCTCCGGTCCCAATTTAGGAACCTATTTTGGCAGAATAGAAGACGTCAGGTTCCTCACCGGCATGGTTGCCGGCCTGAAGACCAGGACTAATCGCTTGGGTTTTGTGGCTGCGCATCCTTTTAGCGAAGCCATTATAGGTCTTAACGCCTTTACCCTGGGTGCCCGCCTGGTCAATCCTAAGGTTACCGTGCAGGTGGTTTGGTCTGGCACGTGGTTTGATCCTGCCAAAGAAAGAGAAGCGGCCTTAAGCCTGATTGAGGCGGGAGCAGATGTTATCGGTCAATATCAAGATTCTCCGGCCTCGCAGCAGGCTGCACAGGACAGGGGGGTTTTTGGTGTCGGCGACAATTCAGACTTAAGAAGTTTTGCGCCAAATGCCACTTTAGTAGGTCCGGTCTGGAATTGGGGCCCCTTTTATGTGGAGATGATGGAAAACATTCGGGACGGCACCTGGAAACCTGAGCAATATCGCTGGCCGATGCCGGATATTGTTGATTTGAGCCCGTTTAATGAGGCCCTGGTGCCTAAGGAAATACAGGATAAAGTAATGGCAAAAAGGCAGGAAATAATTGACGGCAAGTTCAATATTTTTGCCGGCCCTATCAAGGACCAGGCTGGGGCAATCAGGGTCCCTGCCGGAACAATAATGACTGTCGATGAAATGCGGGGAATGTACTGGCTGGTCGAAGGAGTAATTGGATCGCTTCCAGCCAGGTAATTGCTGGTAGTTACAATAAATATCAGCCATGGGCAACAAAAGCAGTTGGGATTAGGTTTTTTCTATATCTACTCCTGGGCTAGGCATGGGCAAATATCTTGCTATAATAGAGGAAGTGGGGCAGAGTATGGCTATTTGGGTCTGAGCAGTTGAGCAAAGCGAGCATGGTTGCCTGTTGTTTATTCCCAGACCAAACTCTGCCTATTATACGGAGCCGTTGGACCCGCCTTGGCCTGGCACATCCTGGCATCCTCGACCTGACAAGGAGGTGATTCGCTTAAATATGCAGTGAATGCTGCCAAAAGGGAGCGTTACCTGCCGGTAGCAAACAGGAATCACAGAGGAACTAAACTGGTAAAAAGCAAAAGGGGGATTTGAGATGGTCAAGTCAAAAACAGTCAAGGGAAAGCTAGTGGCCTTAGTAATGCTTTTGATTCTGGCGCTCGTGGGCACAACCGTTGGCTGCGGGGCGCAACCTGCAGCAACCCCAACCCCGCCGCCGGCTCCTGCGCCGGCACCCGCACCCGCACCCGCAGATATGAAGGTTGGTTTTGTTTACGTCGGCTCGATCGGCGATGCCGGTTGGACTTTTGCCCAAAACCAAGGCCGTAAATATGTTGAAAGCAAATTGCCTTGGGTGGAGACAATGTATGTTGAGAGTGTACCGCCGGGGGCAGATTTTGAGCGGGTAGTACGGGAAATGATCCAGAAAGGTGCAACAGTTATATTTGGCACCAGCTTCGGCTACATGGACTTTATGGTGAATCTCGCTGCTCAGTATCCTAATGTTAAATTCATGCATGCTACCGGGTTTAAAACCGCTCCTAATATGTCAGCCTATTTTGGCAGAGTCGAGGATGCCAGGTACCTTTCGGGCATGGTTGCCGGCCTGAAGACAAAGACTAACCGCCTGGGCTATGTAGCAGCACATCCGATTCCTGAGGTTATCCTTGGTCTCAACGCCTTTACCCTGGGGGCGCGCGCAGTTAATCCCAAGGCTACTGTGCAGGTGGTCTGGACAAATACCTGGTTTGATCCCGCCAAGGAGAGAGAAGCTGCGATTACCTTGTTAGATGCAGGCGCTGATGTGATCGGACAGCATCAGGATTCGCCGTCTGCTCAGCAGGCAGCTCAGGAGAGAGGCGCTTTTGGCACTGGTAACAACTCAGACATGAGACATATGGCACCAAAAGCCACTTTGACAGGTCCGGTGTGGAACTGGGGTCCCTTTTATGTGGAGATCCTGCAGTCAATTCGGGACGGCAAGTGGGAGAGCACCCGGCATCGGTGGGCAATGCCGGACATCGTTGACCTAGGACCATTTAACGATGCCCTGGTGCCTAAAGACGTCCAAGAAAAAGTCTTGGCAAAAAGGCAGGAAATAATTGATGGCAAACTCTTCCCCTTTACTGGACCCATCAAAGACCAGACAGGTGCTGTCAGGGTTCCGGCCGGTACAAGAATGACCGAGGAGGAGTTGCTGGGAATGAACTGGCTGATCGAAGGTGTAGTCGGTTCACTGCCTACCAGATAATAGCTTGCGACTGCCACTGCAGGAAGCAGGAGGCATGAGGCAGGAGGGAAAATTGCCTGCCAGATAATAGTTTGCGACTGCCACTGCAGGAAGCAGGAGGCAGGAGACAGGAAGCAGGAGACAGGAGTGTGTTGGGGGGGAGCGGCTGCTCCCTCCCAATAGACAAGGGGGCAGTTGGATGGGATCTGAGACATCACTGTTGATGCGTAAAATTACCAAAAGATTCCCTGGGGTGCTGGCCAATGATCAAGTCGAATTTCAGGCCCGGCGAGGCGAAATTCACGCTTTGCTAGGTGAAAACGGCGCCGGCAAAAGCACCTTAATGAATATCCTGACTGGTTTATACTGGCCAGATGAGGGAGAAATATTAATTGACGGCAAGCCGGTCAGCCTGCGCACGCCCCGGGATGCCGCGGAGGCCGGCGTGGGTATGGTGCACCAGCATTTTCGCCTGGTGTCTTCACTTACCGTAACCGAGAATATTACTTTAGGGATCAAGACAGAAGGATTTTGGTGGCAGCCGCAGGTTGTCGAGCAAAAAATCGCTGCTTTATCAAAAACTTATGGCATGCTGCTGGATCCAAAGGCTAAGATATGGCAGCTGTCTGTTGGGGAGCAACAACGGGTTGAGATCATGAAGATGCTTTATCGGGGAGCCCAGATTTTGATTCTTGATGAACCCACTGCAGTTTTGACACCCCAGGAAGTCAGGGAGCTCTTTAAAAATTTGCGGCAATTGGCTAATAGTGGCAAGACTGTTATTTTTATCACCCATAAGCTGCATGAAGTGATGGCTTATGCCGACCGCATTACAGTGTTGCGCGGCGGCCGCTCGGTGGCTGTGCGCGAGAAGGGGCAAACCAGCATTAAGGAACTTGCCCAGTTAATGGTAGGCAAAGAGCTTCTTGCTGAAATCAATAAGCCTGCTGTTATATCCCAACAGGTTGTTCTCCGGCTTGAGGCTGTATCAGCCTTAAACGACAAGGGATTGCCGGCTTTGCGAAAAGTATCTTTTTCCATTCAAAAAGGAGAAATCCTGGCTTTTGCCGGGGTGGCCGGAAACGGCCAGCGGGAGCTGGCTGAGGTGATCACCGGCTTAAGGCCGGTGACTGCAGGCAAAATATTCTTGAGCGATAACGATGTAACAAGATGCAGAACAAGAGAAATAATTGAAGCGGGAGTAGGTTATATTCCGGAAGACCGGAAGGGCATGGGGCTTATTCCCAACATGGCGGTAATGGAGAATGTAATTCTCAAATCCTACCGCGACCGGTCAGTCTGCCCGGGATGGTTTTTGGATCACAAGGCAATCCGGCAAAGAGCGCAAGAGCTGGTCACGGCTTTTGGGGTCAAAACTGCGACTCTGGACTGTCCGGTCAGGCTGATGTCAGGAGGCAATTTGCAGCGGCTCGTGCTGGCGCGGGAGATCTCCGCTTGTCCAAGTCTGATTATTGCCGTCTACCCGGCCCGTGGGTTAGATGTGGCAGCTACTGAGGCCATCCACCAGATGCTGGTGGAACAGCGGAATCAGGGTACCAGTATTTTGTTGGTGTCGGAGGATCTGGAAGAGATCTTTAAGCTGGCAGACAGGATAGCGGTGATTTACGAAGGTCAGATTATGGGTATCCTGGCAGCGGAAAATACGGCACCGGAAGAAGTGGGTCTTTTGATGGCAGGGGCAGGAAAAGAGGTGTCGGCAAGCTGATGCAAAAACAAGGCTTGTTATCAGGTTGGGTCATCAGATGGGAGAAGCGGTTAGAACCTTCTCCGCATATTAATGTAGCTATTCCGGTGGTCTCGATCATTTTGGCGCTTTTGGCCGGTGGGATCGTGATCCTGAGTATGGGCTTCAATCCTCTGTCCGTTTACCACACCATGTTTGCCAATGCGTATATGTCCCCATTTGGCTTGATGGAAACAGCAGTTAAAGCTATCCCTTTGATGCTGGCCGGCCTTGGGGTGGCGTTAGCTTTTCGAATGCTCTTGTGGAACATTGGCGCTGAAGGGCAGCTTTATATGGGGGCTTTCGCGGCTAGCGGCGTTGCCTTGGCTATGCCCCAGGCTCCGGTGTATATTGTATTGCCGGCGATGTTTGTCGCCGGTATGCTGGCAGGCTCTTTATGGGCTTTGCTGGCCGCTGTGCCGCGGGCATACCTGGGAGTAAACGAAATCATTGTGACACTGTTGCTGAATTATGTTGCCATCTACTGGGTGGATTATCTGGTTTTTGGTCCCTGGCGTGACCCTGGCGCGTTAGGATTTCCGATTACTGAAGCCTTCAGCGCGGCGGCGCGCTTGCCAACCCTGGGCGATACGCGCATTCACCTGGGACTGATCATCGGGCTGATTGCGGCCCTGGTGTTATACTTTGTTATATACTATTCCCGGTGGGGCTATGAAATCAGGGTGATCGGGGAAAGCCCGGGAGCGGCCCGTTATGCGGGCATGGACATCAAGCGCAATATTATCCTGGTGATGCTGGTCAGCGGCGGGTTGGCCGGTATTGCCGGCATGATCGAAATATCTGCGATCCATGGCCGGTTACAGCAAGGCTTTTCTCCCGGCTATGGTTATACCGCCATTATCGTGGCTTCGCTGGCGCGGATGCATCCCGGCTGGGTTGTGATCGTCTCCTTCTTATTGAGCGGTCTTCTGGTCGGCGGTTTCAGTATGCAAATTGTAGGTTTACCTCTGGCCGTAGTTTCCATGCTGCAGGGAGCAATTCTCTTCTTTTTACTGGGCAGCGATACCTTTGCTCGTTACCGGCTAACAATCCAAAGGAAGAGGGTGGGATAGCATGGAATATGCTTTTTTCCTTGCAATTCTCATAGCGGCAATTACTGCGGGAACACCTATCCTTTATGCAGCTATCGGAGAGCTGATCACAGAGCGCTCCGGAGTGCTTAATTTGGGAGTAGAGGGCATGATGTTAATGGGTGCGGTCACCGGTTTTCTGGTTACTGTTCTGACCGCCAACCCCTGGCTGGGAGCTGGTGCGGCAATGTTTGCCGGTGGTTTCTTAGCTTTGATCCATGCTTTCTTATCGATTACCTTGCGGGCAAACCAGGTAGTAGCGGGCCTTGCACTTACTATCTTCGGTACCGGGCTTAGTTCGCTTATTGGAAAACGGCTGATCGGTGTGCCGCTTCCCGCTACTTTCCAGGATTACTCGATCCCTTTTTTATCGCAAATACCTTTTGTAGGCGAAGTGTTTTTCCGGCACGATCCGCTGGTATACATGACATATGTGCTGATTCCCCTGATTTGGGTTTTTTTGTACTGGACAAGAGCCGGCTTAAATGTGCAGGCAGTGGGAGAGGACCCTGCCACGGCAGACGCGGTAGGGATTAATGTGAACCTGGTCCGTTATCTATGCGTAATTTTCGGGGGAATGCTGGCGGGACTTGGCGGGGCCTATCTGACCCTGGCTCTGGCTCCCGTATGGTTGGACGGGATGACTGCCGGACGGGGCTGGATTGCAATCGCCCTGGTTATCTTCGCTGTCTGGAATCCGCTGCGGGCTATGGCCGGCGCTTATCTGTTCGGTGGCATTACCGCGATGGGTTTCCGTATCCAAATACTGGAGATACCTATTTCGCCTTTCTTTCTGCAAATGATGCCGTATATTTTCACCATTATCGTTCTCATTGTGGTCACATACCGGGGCCGGACAAAAAAATTAGGAGCTCCGGCAGCCCTGGGGTTATCCTTTGACCGTGAGGAAAGATGAGTGGAGGGAAGCCGGGTGTCAGGCGGCTGGCCCCCACGTCGCCTGATGCCTAATTTGGGAACAGTAACTGAGACAGGATGTCATGACATCAGCAGGATTTCTATTGAGGCGTCCTTTGAGGGGGGGCTTATATAGAGAATAAATTCAAAAGTTACTTGTCAGACATCTATACCTATTTGGCAAATCAGTAAGATAATTAAACGACAAGGAGGATGAGTGTGGAGCAAGAATTGATTGGCCAGATTAAGGACAGGGCCAAGGTGTATGAAAAAGAAATTGTCAAATTTATGCGGGACGTTATTGCCATTCCAAGTGTTAGCTGTCAGGAACAAGCTGTTGTCGAGCGCATTGCGGAGGAAATGCGGCAGAACGGTTTTGACGAGGTGCGCATCGATGCTATCGGCAACGTAATCGGCCGGGTAGGCAACGGGCCGGTGAAAATTCTTTACGACTCCCATATTGACACCGTCGGCATTGGCGATCCTAAGGCCTGGGCTTTTGATCCCTTTCAAGGTAAACTGGAGGATGGCATTGTCTATGGCCGCGGGGCTTCCGATAATAAGGCCGCGATTGTGACCATGGTTTATGGAGCAAGGATTATCAAGGACCTGGGCTTGACCGGGGATGTAACCCTGTATGTGGTGGGGGTGGTGGAAGAAGAGTCCTGCGATGGCTGGGCCGTAAAGGAAATGATTGAAAAAGAAGGAGTGGTTCCTGACTACGTGGTCCTGGGCGAGTGCACCAACCTGGCCATATACCGTGGTCACCGGGGCCGGATCGAGTTTAAGGTTGTCACAAAGGGCATCTCTTGCCACGCCAGCGCCCCGGAACGGGGAGAAAATGCGATCTACAAGATGCAGCCCATTATCAAAGGGATTGAAAACCTGCCGTCCCGGCTGAAGGAAGATCCGTTTCTGGGCAAAGGCAGCATCGCCGTGACCATGATCGAGTGCAAAACCGGTTCCTTAAACGCCATCCCCGATGAGTGCACTATTTACATTGACCGCCGCACCACGGTCGGAGAAAATCTGGAGAGTTGTTTTAACGAAATCAAAGCCCTCCCCGGAGCGGAGCATGCCCAGATTGAGATGCTTTGCTACGAGGATCAAAGCTGGACCGGTTATGCCAAATCCACGGAAAAGTATTTCCCCACCTGGGTCCTTCCCGAGGATCATCTTTTGGTGCAAAGCGGTGCCGCTACAGTAGAACAATTATTTGGGCAAAAACCCCGGATTGACAAATGGACCTTTGGGACCGACGCGAGTTCGTTAATGGGTAAACTGGGTATTCCCACCATTGGCTTTGGCCCCAGTGAAGAGAAATGGGCCCACACCGTAAACGATCAGGTTTCAGTAGATCACCTGATCAAGGCGACCATGTTTTATGCCTTGTTCCCTACGGTTTTGGCAGCAAAACTATAAATCAACTAAGCGGAAGGAGATAAGAAAAATGCACAGTATGTTAAGAGGAAAGGATTTCATCACCGAACAGGAATGGACTCTGGAGGAACTTGATCTGTTGTTTGAAGTGGCGGCAGACCTGAAAAAACAGTTTGCCCTGGGGATTCCCCATCGCCTTTTACAGGACAAGACCCTGTTCATGATCTTTTTTGACAATTCCACCCGGACCCGCAATTCCTTCGAGGCCGGGATGACCCAGTTAGGCGGCCATGCTCACGATCTTACCCCCGACAAGCTGCAAATATCCCATGGCGAAAACGCCAAGGATACGGCCAATGTCTTGAGCAGGTTTGGCCACGCCATTGCCGTCCGCCATTGCGCCTACAGGCAAGGGAGCCAGTATTTAAGAGAGGTTGCCCAACATGCCAAGGTGCCTGTCATCAATATGCAGTGCGACATCTATCATCCATGCCAGATCCTGGCAGACATGTTGACCATTAGAGAGCGATTTGGCAAAAATACCCGTGGATTGAAAATGGGCGTCTCCTGGACCCATGCTCCCAATTACGTTCGTCCCCTGTCCGTACCCCAGAGCCTGATCTTGATGATGCCCCGCTTTGGCATCGATGTGACCCTGGCCTACCCGCCGGAATTCAAGCTGATGCCGGAAATTGAGGAGCAGGCCAGAAAGAATGCAGCAGAAGCCGGAGCCAAATTCGAAATCGTCCATGAAATGGAAGCGGCTTTCGAAGATGCCGATATCGTCATTCCGAAGAGCTGGGGCCCCTTGGTTTATACCCAGAACAAGCAGGAAGGGCTGGACTTGATCTCCAAATATCCTTCCTGGTGCTGCGACAGCAAAATGATGTCCCTGACCAAGCCGCATGGGATTTACATGCATCCCCTGCCGGCAGACCGGGGCCGGGAAGTTACCGACGAAGTTATCGACGGCCCGCAATCGGTGGTCTACGACGAGGCGGAAAACAGGCTGCATGTCCAGAAAGCCCTAATGGCCCTGATCATGGGCGGACGCCCCTAGAAGCATGGGGACGGTTCTCTTGCTTCCATCTGGAAGCAAGAGCCGTCCCCGTACCTCCCCATCGAAGGCCTTTTCAGATGGTTAAAAATGTAGTATAGTTGCAAGCAACAGGCAGGAAAAGGGAGGAACCAAAATGCTTGGGGAAACTATCAGAAGAATCAGGGCGGAAAAGGGGTTAAGCCTGCGGGAACTCGCCGAGATAACCGAGCTGACCCCCAGCTTTTTAAGCCAGGTGGAACGAGACCTGGCAGAGCCCTCCATTACCTCATTGCGGAAAATTGCCGATGCTCTGGGGGTGCCCATTTTTTATTTTCTGATGGAAAATGGCAAGCCCAGCCCGGTGGTGCGAAAAAATGAGCGGAAGGCCTTAAAAATGCCCCAATCGCATTTGGTTTATGAACTCTTGGTTCCTGACCTCAATCGCTCGATGGAGGTTTGGATGGGAAGGCTTACTAAAGGGGCGGTAAGTTGTGATCCACCCCTTTCCCACCAAGGGGAGGAATGTATTGTTGTTCTGCAAGGCAAATTAGAAGTGCAGCTGGGCGATGAATTTTATGTTTTGGACGAGGGAGATTCCATTTACTACTTTGGTTCGATTCCCCATAAGCTAAAATCCGTAGGTGAAGAGGAGTTAGTTTTTATCTCTACAATTACTCCTGCTGTCTTTTAGGTGGAAGCACGGGGACGGTTCTCTTGCTTCCCCAAGGAAGCAAGAGAACCGTCCCCGTATTATCACAGCAAGAAGGTGAAATAATTGCATCATGTTAAGTATTTGGAATGTGTCCGGTGCGGACATCAGCATTTGCCCCTGCCCAATGCCTGTACCTGTCAGGTTTGTTCGGGTATCCTGGAGGTAAAGTATGACTACGGCTATATATCGAAACAGGTGAACAGGGAGTATTTCAAGCAGTCCAATGATTATACCATGTGGCGCTATCTCCCTTATTTGCCGGTTTTGCCCGGCAGTTTGCGTCCTCCCCTCAGGATTGGCTGGACCCCACTTTACCGGCCCCAATTTCTAGCGGCATCTTTGGGTTTAGAGGAAATTTTTATTAAGGACGACGGCCAAAATCCCACTGCATCTTTGAAAGACCGCGCCACAGCAATCGCTTTGCTGAAAGCTGTTGAGGCCGGCCAGAACACCATCGCCTGTTCCTCTACTGGGAATGCCGCTTCTTCTTTGGCGGGCAATGCAGCGTCCATGGGGATGAAGTCCTATATTTTCGTGCCTGGCCGTGCCCCGCAGGGCAAGATTGCCCAGCTGTTGATCTTTGGTGCTCATGTCATCAGCGTGCAGGGCAGTTACCAGGAGGCCTTTGAGTTGTCCGCCAAAGCCATTGCCAGATGGGGGTGGTATAACCGGAATGCTGCCATCAATCCCTATTTAGTGGAAGGGAAAAAGACTGTGACAATGGAGATTTGCGAACAGCTTGACTGGCAGGTGCCCGACTGGGTAGTATTTTCGGTTGGCGACGGATGTACCATTGCCGGGGCCTGGAAAGGTTTTCTTGATTTTTATCAGACGGGCCTGATTGACAGGCTCCCCAAAATGCTGGGGGTGCAGGCTGCAGGGTGCTGCCCCTTAAGCCAGGCCTTCCATACCGGCGGCGAACTCGTGCCCATGGCCGAAGACACCCTGGCCGACAGTATTGCGGTGGGCGTACCCCGTAACCCTGACAAAGCACTGCGGGCAGTGCGGGATTCCGGCGGGACCATGGTCAATGTGACGGATGCAGAAATTCTGGCTGCGATGAGACTATTGGGCAGGACTAGTGGTGTTTTTGCCGAGCCTGCCGGCTCTGCCGCCCTGGCTGGGCTGAAAAAGATGGTTGAACAGGGACAGATCAAAGGGCAGGACCGGGTTGTGGTTTGTGTTACCGGCAATGGATTAAAGGATGTGCAAAGCGGCATCAAGGCTGCTGGCGAACCCTACCGGATCGAGCCGGATCTGGAACAACTGATTAAGCTGTTGGAGAAAATTGATTAAGATAAACCAACTGCATGATGGGAGGTTTAAGATATGGATCTGCTGGTCAGAGGAGGCACAGTTGTCAGGGAGGCAGGGACAGAGCCGGCAGATGTCCTGATAAAAGAAGGCCGGATCTTTGCTTTTGGCCGGGACTTGCCTGAGCCGTATGGGATTAAGGTTGTGGATGCAAGCGGCATGCTGGTTTTGCCGGGAGTAATCGATGTGCACACCCATTTCCACATGAAGTCAGCCAGAGGCTACACTACTGCCGATGATTTTTTCCAAGGCAGTGTAAGCGCTGCCTTTGGCGGTGTGACCACAGTGATCGATTTTGCCGATGCCCCCTTGCCGGGCCAAACCCTGTTGGATTGTATGAAAGAAAGAAAGGCCCAGGCTGACCGGGAACTTATTTCAGACTATACCCTCCATGCCGTGGTGACGCAATTTGGCGAACAAGAGGCCAAAGACATGCCAGCCTTGATGGCTGCGGGGATTACCAACTGTAAAATATTCACCACCTATGATACATTAAAACTCGAGGATGAGGATTTAAGCCGATTGCTAAAATTTGCGGGGCAGACCGGCCTTTTGGTGATCGTGCATGCGGAAGACGACCGGATGGTGCAAGAGGCTCAGCTGGCCTTGAAAAACCAGGGCCGGACTGAACCCCGCTATCACGGGGCCAGTCGGCCTGTTGGAGCGGAATTATCTGCTATTAACCGGGTGATCGCAGAAGCGAAGACAGCCGGTTGTCTGCTATACATCGTTCACGTTTCCAGTGGCAGCGGCGCCCAGGCGATAGCACTGGCCAGAAGAGCAGGGCAGCGGGTGATGGGCGAGGCCTGCCCCCACTATCTTTTGCTGACGGAAGACCTGTACCAGGCTCCGGATGCCCAAAAATACATCATGTCGCCTCCTTTGCGCACCAAAGAAGACAATCTGTTGTTATGGAGAGCTTTGGCAGCGGAAGAGCTGCAGACAGCTGCAACTGACCACTGCTCCTACACCTGGGAACAAAAAATCAAGGCAAATACCTGTTTTGATACCCCGCCAGGCATCCCTGGCGTAGAAACCCTTTTGCCCCTTCTATATTCTGAAGGAGTCGGCAAGGGACGGATTACCTTAGACCAATTGGTCAAGTTTTTAGCTGGGAACCCGGCGCGGATTTTCGGTATATACCCGCAAAAAGGAACATTGGCGCCGGGCAGCGACGGGGATCTGGTGATTTTCGACCCGGAAAAAGAGGCTGTCCTGACCGGGTCCAGCCTGCATTCGGCTGCCGGGTATACCCCCTTTGAGGGCTGGAAGGTAAAGGGATATCCCAGGGTTACTGTTTTGCGCGGGCAGGTGGTTTGCCAGGACGGGGAGCTTGTTGCCCAAAAGGGTATTGGCCGTTTTTTGCCGGCTGGCCTGGGGCGATTTGTTTAGCTGAAATGCATTTCCAGGTATAAAATTCGGGTAGCTATCTATGATAAAGGGGACTTTTGCAAGTGGTCTATAGTGTTTACGATATTATTGGCCCCATCATGGTTGGTCCATCCAGTTCCCATACGGCAGGAGCAGCCAGGATTGGGAAAATGGCTCTAAACATCCTGGGAAAAAGCCCGGTTGCGGCAACAATTCTGCTTCACGGTTCATTCGCCGCTGCTTATAAGGGTCACGGCACCGATCGGGCCTTGGTGGCAGGCATCCTGGGCATGGATCCGGACGACCTGCGGATCAAAAACGCATTGGAGATAGCTGCCAAACAGGGGATAATGGTCCAGATCGCGGAGGCGGATCTGGGAGATGCGCATCCCAACCAGGCTAAAATTATCCTGCAGGCTGAAGACGGAGAGCGGGTGGAAGTACTTGGCGCTTCGACCGGTGGCGGCAAGATTGTTTTACTGGAGATCGACGGTTTTCCCCTTCATCTGTCGGGCGAGTATCCTGCTATGGTCTGTGTCTATTCGGACCAGCCGGGAATGGTAGCCAAGGTTTCCTGTGTCTTGGCCAAGTACAAAATAAATATTGCTTTCATGCGGGTTGTCCGGCGGACTGGAGACAGGATAGCGCTGATGGTGGTAGAAACAGATCAGCCAATTCCTAGTGAAGCGGCGTTAAAGGTACAGTCCTTTGCGGGCTTCTATAAAGTGAAAATATGCCCGGCGACAAATAAAATATGAATAATGAATAATTTGTAGCCTGGCTCATTATGGTTCCCCAGTGATATAAAACGGAGGCGATCAATTGCCTGTGACTTTTCAAAAGATCCAGGACCTTGTCCGGATGGCGCAAGATCGGGAGTGCGCAATCTGGCAGATTGTAATGGAAGCTGAAGAAAAAGAAAGGGGCATCCCCAAAGAAGAATTGCTGCAGGAAATGGGACGGCGCTGGCAGGTAATGCTGGCATCGATCGTGCCACCTGTAGACCAGCCTTCTATGGGAGGCCTGGTTGGCGGTGACGCTGCGAAGATTGCCGGAATTATCGATCGCGCCGTATTTGGACCAGTCCCTACCAGGGTGATTGCCAGAGCCTTGGCCGCAGCCGAAAACAATGCCGCTATGGGCCGCATTGTGGCAGCTCCCACTGCCGGTTCCTGCGGTATTCTTCCTGCTGTACTTTCTGTTGTTGCAGAGGAGACCGGCGCCGATGCAACAGAGGCTGCTCATGCATTGCTGACGGCAGCCGGAGTGGGAATGGTGATTGCCAGCAATGCGACTATTTCCGGGGCTGAAGGGGGATGCCAGGCTGAGTGCGGTTCAGCGGCAGCTATGGCAGCAGCGGCTGCTGCCGAATTAATGACGGGAGACCCGGTCATTGTGGCTCATGCGGCGGCTTTAGCCCTGAAAAACCTTTTAGGCCTGGTTTGCGACCCAGTGGCCGGCCTGGTGGAGGTGCCGTGTGTCAAGCGAAACGCCTTTGCGGCAGTACATGCTTTTACAGCTGCCCAGATGGCTTTTGCAGGTATCCGGAGTGTCATCCCGCCTGATGAGGTGATTTGGGCGATGCATAGTATTGGCAAGGCTATGCATCAAGATTTAAAGGAGACCGGCCGCGGGGGATTGGCGGCCACACCCACCGGGAAAAAACTGGCCACGAAAATCCAATCTGCCTCCGACAAGTCATAACTGGCATTGACTATCCAGGCTTGGATAAATTTAAATAACAATTAACTAGAAGCCGGGTTTAAGGTGAATAACCCCGGCATTTTTGTTATTCCAGGATAATCAAGCCCGGTCTGCAGGTAATTAAAGCCTGATGACAGGCATAGAATGAACTAGAATATTTGCCTTTTTAGGGGGGCAAAACCCAATTGAGCGAGAGGACTTCACAACGGAAGGCAACTCCCGGCCAAGAAATCAGGCATAAATTAGCTGATCTTTTGGAGATGCCCCGGGAGGTGGTCATGGACCTGCCCAAGGTTACTATAGTTGGGAATCTACAGGTCCTTTTGGAAAACCACAGGGGAATTATTGAATATAGCCCGGAAAGATTGCGGATCAGCGTTAATCTCGGCGAAATAATCATTTCTGGAGAAGGTTTGGTCTTGCGGAACATCCTGCCGGAACAGATCGTTGTCGAGGGTAAGGTTATTTCGATCAGTTTTGCCGATTGAGGAGGACTGTTAAGGTGCATCTTGCCAGGCGGTGGATTTTTTTCAAGGGATATGTGTTGATCACTGTACAGGGTTCGGGGGGAGAACGATTCATTAACCTTTCCCTTGCTAAAGGCGTTAGATTATGGGATATCTTCCGCTTGCAAAACGATACCGTGATTTTGAAAGTACTGCCAAGAGATTTTTTTAAGCTGCGGGATATCGCCCGTAAAACCCGCTGCAGGGTGCGGATAAAGAAAAAATACGGACTGCCTTTTATCCTGCAACAATTAAGAGGACGCCGGATGCTTGTAGCCGGGGGAGTATTTTTTGTGGCTGCCCTCATCTATTTATCCTCTTTCATTTGGTTTGTTGAGGTGGTGCCCCGGGAACCCCTGCAGTACGTCAACCCGATTAATATTCAGGAAAAAGCCAAAGAAAAGGGCCTTTATGTTGGAAGTGCAAAAAAGCGGCTGGATATAAGCCTGGTGGAAAAGCATCTGGAAAAAAGCATTCCGGAATTGGCATGGGTGGGAATTCAGATCGAGGGCACCAGGGCCAAGATTGAAGTTGCGGAAAAGGTATTGCTGCCGCCGCAATACCAGCGCCAGGATCCGGCCAATATTGTCGCCGCCAAAGACGGGGTAATCAAAGAAATGCTGGTCATGATCGGCGAGCCCCTGGTAAAAGCCGGAGACACGGTCATGAAAGGACAGGTGCTGATTTCCGGAATAAATCTTCAGGACAAGAATCAGTACCGGCGTGCCCGGGGTATAGTCCGGGCCAGGGTATGGTATGAAACTGAAGAAATGGTTTTCTTGCAGGAGCGGCAGGAGATACCCACAGGCAGGAAGGCCATGGCAGTTAGTCTCCTGGTCGGTAACCGGGAAATAGTTTTAAAGAGGGCTGGCAGGCAGTTTGTCAACGCAATGCCCAAAGCTAATGTGAAAACTTTGCCCGGGTGGAGGAATCCCCCGGGTCCTGTCGAACTATTAACGATAACTTACCATGAAGTGGAAATAAAGGAGAAAACTTTTGCTGTTGCAGAAGCCCTATCCACAGCCGAAGCCAGGGCTTTGGCCCAGATCAAGAGCCAAATGCCTGCGGGAACTGATGTTGTTGCTCAATCTGTTGAAATCTTGTCTCAAGATCAAGAAAAGGTTGTCGTAAGGGTCACTGTGGAAACTGTCGAGGATATCGGAGAAGTACAGCCTTTTACGAGGTAAGTTTTCTGCCAGAGCTTAGCATTGAGGAGGAGCTGCAAAAGCTGTATAATATTATCAGACGATAGTTGGGGACATTCCGCGTTCTGTTGCACTGCAGCAGGTATTTACTTGTTGCCTTAGCTTAATATAAATGAATTGGCAGAAGGAATTTGTAAGCGGTGTGTCCCCATTCAATATGTCAAACCATTGGCGGGAGGTCTATAACGATTTGGCCAAGGATCACCATGAAATAAGGATGACAATTGGCAATAACGGAGAAGCGGCTGCTATTTTAGGGAAGCATGACGAGCATCTCCGGTTTGTCGAGAATAATTGTGACGCAAGGATTGTGGCCAGAGGCAATCAACTGATTATAGCAGGCTCTAAAGAAGCCGTAGAACTGGTGCGGGACTTGTTTTACCAGCTGTTAGACCTGGTGCAGTCAGGTACCCCAATCACGATCGGAACCATAAACTATACCATGGGTCTTTTAAAGAAGGACGGGAGCCAAAGGGGAAAAATAACCGAAGCCTTATCAGAGCCAATTTATGTTACTCCCCGGGGCAAGTCTGTTAAGCCGAAGACTTTGGGTCAGTTGAAGTATGTCCAAGCCATTAAGGATTATGATCTGGTTTTTGGCATCGGTCCCGCCGGTACAGGGAAAACTTACCTGGCGGTGGTGATGGCTGTATCTGCCCTGCGAAACAAAGAAGTTAACCGGATAATCCTGGCCAGGCCTGCAGTGGAAGCAGGGGAAAAATTGGGCTTTTTGCCCGGTGACTTGCAGGAGAAGGTCAACCCGTATCTCAGGCCCTTGTATGATGGTTTGTATGATGTGTTAGGATTAGATACGGCTGAAAAGTATATGGAAAGAACCTTGATTGAAATAGCTCCGCTTGCTTATATGCGGGGGCGTACCCTTGACGATTCCTTTATCATTCTTGATGAAGCCCAGAACACCACTCCTGAGCAGATGAAGATGTTTTTAACCAGGATTGGGTTCGGTTCTAAAGCAGTGATTACCGGGGATATCACGCAGGTAGATCTGCCAAGAGAGAATACTTCGGGTCTTATTCATGTGCAGCAGGTTTTGAAGGGAATTAAAGGTATTGCTTTCGAGTACCTGACGGAAGCTGATGTGGTACGGCACCCTTTGGTGCAAAAAATTATCCAGGCCTATGAACAACAGCAGTAATTAATTAGGGAGATGCTATAAGTGAACCTTAAAAATATGCTCCGGGAGATGCTGGTCCCTTTAGTCCGGACCTGGCGCAGTTTAAGCGCCCGCCGGTTCATGTGGGCCTTGGTTTTTTTCCTGGCCACCATGCTGATCCTGGGGGCCGATTTAATGCCTAGAAACATTAAATTGGAGGCCGGGCAGCCTAGCCCCAAGACCTTTTCGGCGCCCAAAAGCATTACCTTTGCCAGTGAGGTTTTAACAGAAGCGGCCCGCCAGGAAGCTGCCCGGCAGGTTAAGCCTGCTTACCGGGTGGACGACCAAGTGCTCTTGGAGGTTGAGGGGGCCCTCCGCAGCTATTTTGGCAGGATACTGGAAATTACTGCTGCCGGAGATGAAGCATCTCATAAACTGAACAATCTCAGGCAGCTTTTGCCTTCACTTACCGCCAGAGAGGCTGCTACAGCCATCCAGGCTGAACCCGTGGATATTAACGCGTTAGAAATGAACGCAATTCAACTTCTCCGGCAAAATATGGGTCTTGGCATCCAGCGGGAAGCGGTAGACTCCTCCAGGCAAAAGATGTTGCAGGAGGCTGACAGGCTGCCAAACAACCCCTCTTTGGCCCCTCTCCTTAAGGCCGTGCTGCAACAGGTGGAGATTCAGCCAAATCTGGTCTATGACCCGGTGGCAACAGCGCGAAATATCGAGCTTGCCCAGAATGCGGTTGTCCATCAGCATGTAAGTGTTAAGGCGAACCAGGTGATTGTCCGGGAAGGCGATGTGGTGACGGAAGTCCAGATCGAGACCCTGCAGCAGCTTGGTTTGTTGCGTACTCAGGCTCCGTATCTGCCACTCTTTGGGTTAGCTTTACTCATCCTGATTTCCTATGGCTTGATATTTTTCTTCATTTACCAGCACCAGCGGGTGATCTTTAACCATGAAACTCATTTCATCCTCCTGGGGATGTTGATGGTTACAACCCTGGTCTTTACCAAAGGCTTTTATGCCATTAACCTGGGCGGGGGAGCAGCCGCAATGGTTACCGGCTATCTGGCACCAGTGGCGGCAGGGTCAATGCTCATCGCCATCTTGCTGGATAAAAAACTGGCCATGTTTTGTACCATCATTATGGCGATATTTACTGGGATCGTTACCGGTGGCCAACTTTCTTTTACAGTGGTAGCTGTGGTAGGGGGACTGGTAGGAGTCTATTGTGTATCCAAACTAAGCCAGCGCTCCGACCTGGCCAAGTCCAGCCTTTATATAGCCTTAGCTAATGTTATTACTATAACTGCTATGGGCCTCCTGGATGCGGTGCCACTAACCACCGTTTCCCTTGCGGTGCTAATGGGGATTATCAATGGAGTGCTTTCGGCCATTTTAACTATCGGCTCCTTGCCTTTTTTAGAAACAGCCTTTGGCATCACCACTTCAGTCAAATTGCTGGAGCTTTCCAACCCGAATCAGCCGCTGTTGAAAAGGCTCCTGGTTGAGGCCCCCGGTACCTACCACCACAGCATTATGGTGGGGAACCTGGCAGAAGCGGCCGCCGATGCTGTAGGAACGGATTCCCTTTTGGCCCGGATTGGTGCCTATTACCATGATATCGGCAAGCTAAAGCGGCCATACTTTTTTATAGAAAACCAGTTTACGGCGGAAAACCCCCATGAAAAGCTAAGTCCCAGTTTGAGCACATTGATCATTACCTCTCATATCAAAGACGGCTTGGAAATGGCCAAAAACCACCGCCTACCCCAGGTAATACTTGATATTATTGAGCAGCATCATGGTACCAGCCTGATCAGCTATTTCTATCACAAGGCTGTTGAGCATGACCGGGCAGGATCTGTTGCTGAAAGCGATTACCGTTACGAAAGTCCTAAGCCCGGAAGCAAAGAAGCGGCAATTGTGATGTTGGCCGATAGCGTAGAGGCTGCTGTCCGGTCCATGCAAAAACCGACCCCCGGCAGAATGGAGGGGCTGGTGCGCCGGATTATCAAGGATAAGCTGGATGACGGGCAATTGGAGGGAAGTGAGCTGACCTACCGGGAACTGGATAAGATCGCCCAATCCTTTGTCAGGGTACTAAGCGGGATCTTCCACAACCGGATCGAATATCCTGATTCCGTCCTCAAAGAGCTGGAGCGAAGGAGAAATAAAGATGTCGCTATTCGTGCAAAATCTGCAGGATAAAGTAACCTTTTCTGATGAAACAGCAGAAGTGCTGGAAAGAGTCGCCGGCCGGGCATTGCATTTGGCCAGGGTCTCTTCGGAAGCAGAGTTGAGCCTGGTTTTGGTGGATGATCAGGAGATTCAACGATTGAACCTCGAATACCGGGGCATCGATGCTCCAACGGATGTGCTTTCCTTTGCCATGCTGGAAACTTCTGAAGAAGAGCCTGAAATCCTGGGTGTGGAGCCAGGATTATTGCTGGGGGATGTAGTTATTTCCTTGGAGACAGCAGTCAGGCAGGCGCTAGAGTATGGCCACTCCCTGGAGCGGGAAGTTTGTTTTTTAGCTGTTCATGGTATCCTGCACTTGTTGGGGTATGACCATCAGCACCCCGAAGAAACTAAAGTGATGCGCCAGGCGGAAGAAACGGTCCTGGCAGATCTGGGTTTGCACCGTTAGGAGAGGTCAATGCAAAAACAAAGAGGTTTGCCAGACAGGTTCGGTGATGCCTGGGACGGTATTCTGGAAGCCATCCGGACGCAAAAGAACATGCGGTTCCATTTGGTCGCATCAATAGTGGTGCTGGCAGCAGCAGGCTTCTTCCGTCTAAGCTATCTGGAAACGGCCTTGCTTTTTTTTGCCATTGCCCTGGTCCTGATCTGTGAATTGATCAACACAGCTGTTGAGGCCCTGGTGGATTTGGTTATCAAAGAATACCATCCTCTTGCCCGGCGGATTAAACATATTGCAGCCGGAGCAGTGCTGTTAGCGGCTTTAACTGCAGTTGTGCTAGGATTGATTGTTTTCGCCCGCCCCATCAGAGAAGTTATTAATAGTTTTTTTTGATTTTGGCCAGGGAGGTAATACTATGGATGACTTTGATCTTTTAGCAGCAGCCCGGGCGGCCCGCCAGCAGGCCTATGCGCCCTATTCCCGCTTTATGGTTGGGGCAGCCTTGCTGGCCAAGTCAGGCCGGGTTTACCAGGGCTGTAATGTGGAAAACGCCGCTTATGGCCTGACCATTTGTGCAGAACAGGCAGCCCTGGTCAAGGCAGTTTCTGAAGGGGAGCGGGAGTTTGCGGCCATCGCGGTTACAGGCGGCGGTGAAACCTTTTGCCCGCCCTGTGGCGCTTGCCGCCAGGTGCTCTTTGAGTTTGGCGCTGACATTAAAGTTATTATGGGGAATGGCCGGGGGGAGAGCCAGGTGATGACGGTGGCCGAATTGCTGCCGGCCGCTTTTTCCTTGGCACCTGGAAGCCGTGGTCAGGAAAACAGGTAAATATCAACCAGGTAAGGAGAAGGATATGACTAAAGAGGTATTTCGTTCGGGTTTTGTCAGTATTATCGGCAGGCCCAATGTGGGCAAGTCAACACTGCTGAATAAGCTGGTGGGACACAAGGTGGCGATTATGTCGGACAAGCCCCAGACCACCCGCAATAAAATTCTGGCGGTGTTGAATTCACCTTTGGGTCAGGCTGTCTTTATAGATACCCCAGGCATCCACAAGCCCAAACACAAACTGGGTCAATATATGCGAGACGTTGCCCTTCGCTCCCTGGCCGAAGTGGATTTGATCCTTTACGTGGTGGACGCCGGCGCTGAGTTTGGCGCCGGTGAGGAATACATCCTGGCATCCTTAGAGGGGATAGATACTCCCGTGTTTTTGGTGATCAATAAAATTGATAAAATACATAAAGACCAACTCATCCCCGTGATCATCGGCTACACTTCCCGCCGGGAGTTTGCCCAGGTCATCCCGATCTCGGCTTTAAACGGTGAAAACACCGGTAAGATGCTGTCTTTAGTCTGGGAGTATCTGACTGAGGGCCCCATGTATTTCCCACTGGACATGGTCACTGACCAGCCGGAAAGATTGATCATGGCTGAGCTGATCCGGGAAAAGGCCCTGGCTAGGACTAAGGAGGAAGTCCCTCACGCTTTGGCGGTGGTGGTGGAAGAGGTGGAACAACGCCCGCAAAATACCGTGTACGTATCTGCCGTTATCTACGTTGAACGGGACAGCCAGAAGGCAATTATTGTCGGCAAAGAGGGGAATATGTTAAAGACCATCGGTTCCCTGGCCCGCCAGGATATAGAGGCTTTGTTAGGGAGTAAGGTTTACCTTGATCTGTGGGTGCGGGTCAAAAAAGATTGGCGCAAAAACGACCGGGATTTGCGTTTTTTCGGCTATGTGCATGAGTAAAGGGCAGTACTCAGAAGTCAGTCGTCGTTAGTAGCGCCGGCTTCCAGCCGGCTAATTAGTTAATCAGAAATCGGTCGCCGGGCATCAGTAGTCAGGAGGAAGAAATAAATCTACCCTGAAAATCCCCTCTCCCTCTGGGAGAGGGTGGGGTGAGGGAAATTGGGTGATCGACAGGTGGGTCCTTACCGCACAGAAGGGATCGTACTGAAGGCAAGAGACTATGGGGAAGCAGACAAACTGCTGACCATCTTTACCAGGGCCAGGGGCAAGGTGCAGGCTATAGTAAAGGGTGTCCGTAAGCCCAAGAGCCGGCTGCGGGGTGGGATACAGCCGTTAACCCTGTCCGATTTTCTGATGTATGAAGGCCGCAGCTTGGACACCGTGACTCAGGTGGAAGTCCGGGAACCTTTCTACACTTTAGGGCTGGACTTATCCCGGATGTCCTATGCTACCTATATGGCTGATCTTAGCGATGGCGTGCTCCCTGAAAAAGAAAAAAACGAACCGGTTTTCTCGCTTTTGTTGGCTTCGTGGCGCCTGTTGGGTGAGGGAGTAGACCCGGAGCTGACAGCCTTGATGTTCAGCCTGCGGACGATGGCCATAACCGGATACCGGCCGGAAATAACCGTCTGTGTCCATTGCCGCCAGCCCTCTGGCAGCGATAATAGCTACCGTTTCAGCATTCAGTTGGGAGGCATCTTGTGTTACCGCTGCCGGGAGATTGATACCAGCGCCATAGCCATTCCCCCGGTTTCACTGGCGGTAATGCGGCAGCTTTTGCGCATGCCTCTTGCAATCTTGCCCAGATTGAAAGTGGCGGCCCCTGTGAGCCGCCAGCTGGACGAAATCCTCTATAACTATATTAAATACCGTTTGGAGCGAAACCTGCGTTCCCGGGATTTTTTAATGGAAATCAAACGCCTCGGCCCTTAGACTGGACATAAATCATCACTGCCGGTAGGGGTCTTTTCTTTGTCCCCTGATCAGAATACTGGCAAAAGCGGCGGTGATCGGCACGGCGAGGATTAGCCCGATGCTACCTGCAAGAGCCCGCACTACCTCTGAGGCGATCATGTCAAGGTTGATGATTTTGATCAGGGATTGGTCGTGGGCGGCGATTAAAATGAGCAGCGGCAGGGCACTGCCGGTATAGGCCAGGATAAGGGTGTCGGACATGGTCCCGATAATGTCCCTCCCTACGTTGAGACCAGACTTATATAATTCCCATCGGCTCAGCCTGGGGTTGGCCTTGTATATTTCATGGATGGCGGAAGCGATGGACATGCCCACATCCATAACGGCGCCTAAAGCCCCGATGATCATGGCGGCGAACAACAAACCCTGATAATTGAAAACGATCTCCTGGGGTATAAAATGCAGCATTTGGGCTTCCTCCAGACCCAGGCCGCTTAATCTCCCAGCTGAAATGGCCAGTTTGGCGCAAATTCCAGCCATCAGAGTGCCGCCTACCGTCCCCAGGATGGCTGCGATTGATTTTTGATTTACCCCGCCAACTATGAGGAGGGTCATGACGGTAACACCTGCCGCAACCAGGATCGACAGCCAAACCGGGTCTTGCCCCTGCAAGAGACCGGGAATCAGCACATATAAAATGCCCATGGCGGTTAACCCGATGGTAATCACAGCCTTTAATCCTTTAAAACCGCCCACAACCACGAGCAGAAATACAAATAAGGCGAGTAGATAGAGCAGTTGGTTTTCCCGTGCCAGGTCGGCAAGATAGGCAGCAGTCACCTGGCCGTTTTCCAGGTCCAGGGAGAGGAGGACCCTGTCGCCAGGGACATATTCAATATCAAGTGCGGAAATGCCAGAAAAGAAGTTTTCTACCTGAAAGATTTCTCCTTTCAATGGTCCCTCCGAGATTTCCGCTGTGATCTTTTGGCTACCGGCAAACTGGAAATCCCCCTGCGGTGGTTCTGCCTCCTTGACAACCGAAAGAACTTTGGCCCGGACCAAAACATTATGTTCAATTTCAATTAGCTCCTGTTTTGTCGCTGTAGCATCTGCAGGCAGGGGGGCTGCCGTCAGAAGGGCAAAAACAAAAAACAAGATCAAGTTCCGCATCTTTATACCTCCTATGAATAGACATAGATCATGGATATCTGCCCGCTACCTGGGCACAAAAGTATCGTCATCGTGGGATAACGCTGCTATACAGGATTAAATTCAACGGACATAAGCGCATACCTGCTATATCTGCAGGTTAAAATAAGCAAAAATAAAATATGCAAAAAAGGAGGGACTTATGTGCAGGAACTGGAAAAAATTGATGTGATCCGGGAGCGTTTAGGCGTATCATATAAAGAGGCCAAGGATGCCTTGGATAAAGCTAATGGTGATCTGGTGCAGGCTCTGATCAGCCTGGAGGATAGAGATAATAACTGGGAAGAAAGATTAATGGCAGGTAAGTCCAGAATAGCGGCACAGGTTAAGGAAATCTTGCATAAAGGCAATGTAAACCGAATCCGGGTCAAGAAAAATGGCGAAACCGTACTTGAGTTCCCAGCAGCCGTAGGAGCCCTTGGACTGTTGGGAGTAATGGCCAGCAGCCATCTGGCTATCCTGGCCGGGTTGGGTGGGGTAGCCGGCATGATGAACCAGTATACCCTTGAAGTGGAAAAAGAAGGCGGCCAGGTAACAGAGCATCAGATAAAAACTGATGTGAAAGTTGACAAAAATGATAAACTTTGCTAAATTAGATACAAAGCCAGCTATGATAGGGAGTAGTACCGCGAAGAACAGCTTTTGCAGAGAGCCGGGCAAGGTGGAAACCGGCAAGTGGTTCTGCTGGGAAGGCGCCCCGGAGCAGCAAGAAGAAAACTGGCCCGATGTTATCCTGGTGGATTACTCTTGAAAGACATCAGGCCAGTGAGTAAAACTTGCAATAATAAAGGGAGTTGGCCTATGTGTCGGCTAATCAGGGTGGAACCGCGGGAATACCTCTCGTCCCTGTAGCTTTTTTGCTGCAGAGCCGGGAGGTTTTTGCATTGGCGGTATTATTTAAGGAGGAGCAAGCAATGAATTTTCAGGAACTGATTTTAGCCCTGAATAAGTTTTGGGGCGAACAGGGCTGTATTATCGTCCAGCCCTACGATACGGAAAAAGGGGCGGGAACCATGCAGCCGGCAACATTCTTAAGGGCCCTGGGGCCGGAACCATGGAATACAGCCTACGTGGAGCCATCCCGCCGTCCTACAGACGGGCGGTATGGGGAAAACCCGAACCGGCTGCAGCACTACTACCAGTACCAGGTCTTAATGAAGCCTTCCCCGGACAACATCCAGGAATTGTACCTGGACAGCCTGCGCCATATTGGCATCGATCCCCTGATCCACGATATTCGCTTCGTGGAAGACAACTGGGAGTCCCCTACCTTAGGGGCCTGGGGCTTAGGCTGGGAGGTCTGGCTTGACGGGATGGAGGTGACCCAGTTCACCTATTTCCAGCAGTGCGGCGGTTTTGACTGCCGGCCGGTTTCCGCCGAATTGACCTATGGGATTGAGCGGCTGGCCATGTTTATCCAGAAAAAAGAGAGTGTGTTCGATATTAGCTGGGTAGATGATATCACCTATGGCGATGTGCATCATCAGACTGAGGTGGATTATTCCCACTACAATTTCGAGGTTGCCGACACCCAGTTGTTGTTCACCCTGTTTGACGCCTATGAAAAAGAGTGTCTTAGCATCTTGGAGCATGGTTTGGTGCAGCCGGCTTACGACTATACCTTGAAGTGTTCCCATACCTTTAATCTCTTGGATGCCAGGGGAGCCATCAGCGTTACCCAGCGTACCGGTTACATCCACCGGGTGCGGGCCCTGGCCCGCCACTGTGCAGCTGCCTTTATCAAAAAGCGGGAAGAGCTGCAGTTTCCCCTGATCAAGGACCTTGCCGAGCGGCGGCGGATGGGTCTGACTGAGAAACCCGGATTGGGTAGCCGCATTGCCAAGCAAGTGCCAAAAGCCGATCCGGCCGGACCAAAAGATGCTATGGATATAAAGGAGGCTTAAAACTATGGCTCAAGACCTGCTGTTTGAGATAGGCACGGAGGAGATCCCAGCCCGATTTATGCCTCCTGCGTTGGAGCAATTAAAAAGCCTGGCCGAAACAGGGTTAGCTTTAAGGCGCCTGAATTACCAGCGTCTCCTGGTCTTAGGTACTCCCCGCCGCCTGACCTTGATGGTGGAAAAGCTGGCTGAACGCCAGACAGACATTACCGAAGAAGTAAAAGGACCTGCCGTAAAGACCGCCTTTGATCCAGCCGGAAAGCCTACCAAAGCTGCCGAAGGCTTTGCCCGGGGACAAGGGATAAGGGTGGAGGATCTGCAGGCAAAAGAGACCGCCGGCGGCTCCTATGTCTTTGCACTGCGAAGCCAGGTTGGCCGGCCGGTCCGGGAAGTGCTGCCAGGATTCCTGGAATACCTGGTGAACTCCCTTAGTTTCCCCAAGCCAATGCGCTGGGGCTATCTGGAAATGCGGTTTGCCCGGCCTATCCGGTGGCTGGTAGCCCTTTACGGTGAGGAAGAAGTAAAAATTGAAATAGGCGGAGTCGCGTCCGGCCGGACAACCAGGGGCCACCGCTTCCTGGGACGGCAGGAGTGTCCCCTGGCTAAACCAGAGGACTACCGGCAGGTGCTGGCCGATAATTTTGTGATGGTAGATCAGGCAGCCCGCCGGCAGGAAATATGGCGGCAAATTATCCGGCTGGCAGGCCAGGAGAATGGATGGGTAAAAGAAGACGAGGAACTGCTGACAGAAGTTACCTTCCTGTTGGAGTGGCCTACCGCTCTCTTCGGCAATATCGAGCAAAAATTTCTGGAACTCCCCGAAGAAGTGGTGATTACTCCCATGCGGGAGCACCAGCGTTATTTTCCGGTTTACGGCCCGGATGGCCGGCTTTTGCCCAAGTTTATTACCGTCAGAGACGGAAATGATCACCAATTGGCTACCGTTGCCGGCGGCAATGAAAAGGTCTTGCGGGCCAGGCTGGCCGATGCCAGCTTCTTCTACCAGGAAGACCTGAAAGAACCCTTGTCTGCTAAGGTGGAACGCTTAAGGCCCATCTTGTTTCAAGCCCGCCTGGGAACAATGTATCAAAAAGTGGAGAGATTGGAAGCCCTATCCCGTTTCCTGGCGGAACAAATGGAACTGCCTGAAAGAGCAGTTGCTGATGCCCTGCGCTGTGCCCGCCTGGCCAAAGCAGATCTGGTAACGGGCATGGTCTATGAGTTTCCGGAACTGCAGGGCATTATGGGTTCCTACTACGCTGCCCATGCCGGTGAATCTGAAGCAGTCTGCCGGGGCATCAGAGAGCACTATCAGCCCCGTTTTGCCGCTGACAAGCTGCCGGAAACCCCTGTCGGCATTGTTGTTGCTGTGGCGGACAAGATCGATAATATAACCGGCTGTTTTGCCGTTGGCCTGCAGCCGACCGGCTCCCAGGACCCCTACGCGTTAAGGCGGCAGGCCCTTGGTATCTGCCATATTCTCTTGCAGATCGAAAGCGAACTGCCTTTGATGGAATTGATTAAAGCCTCCTACCAGGCCTATGCTGGTGAGGCTCAGTTGAAATTCACGGCAGAAGAGGTGGCGGCAGAGGTAATGGCCTTCTTCCGCCAGCGGGTTGAGGCCATAATGGAGGAAAAAGGTTTTAAGTTTGATGTAGTAAAGTCAGTCCTGGAAGGAGGCTGGGATAATCCCACTGATGTTTACCGCCGCTGTGCGGCCTTGCAGGCTTTCAGGCAAGAAGAGGGTTTTGCCGCTCTCCTGACTGCTTTTACCCGAGCTGCAAACCTGGCTGGCAAGGCTACTGTGAAAGGGGTTAATCCGGACGCCTTTTCCGACAGGTTAGAGTCGGAGCTCTACCAAAGTTTTCTTGCTATCAGAAAGGAAGCGGATCAACGGTTGGCCCTGCGGGACTATCATGGTGCCTTGTGTTTAATTGCCTCCCTCCGCCAGCCCATTGACAATTTCTTCGCCGGTTTGATTGTCATGGTCGACGATGAAAGAGTCCGTTCTAACCGCCTGGCCTTGCTCAAGCTGATTGCAGATTACATTAGCGGCATCGCAGACTTGTCCCACATAGTGCAGTAAAATTTACACGAGTCCCCGGTTCATTGGCCGGGGATTTTTTTAAAATAATATGTTTGTCATTAGCAGGAATTATGGCCTAATGTTAGTATATATTCCATATAATTAACCGGTGCTATTGCTTAAATAGCATGTCTTATTTGATGCCTTGAGAAGGCGGTGAACCCTATTCAACTTACAGAGCGACAGGAACGGATTATTGCCCTGGTTAAAGAGACAGGGCCCATAACCAGTGAGCAGATCGCGGAAAGACTGGGGTTGCACCGGGCTACTTTACGGCCCGACCTTGCAGTCCTGACCATGACCGGCATGCTGGAAGCCAGACCGCGGGTAGGCTACTACTATCGGGGGAATTCCGCCAGGGTCCTGATGGCGGAGGAAATACGCCGCTACAAGGTGAAGGACATCAAGTCAGTTCCGGTGGTGGTAAAAAGCGGTGCCAGCCTCTATGACACAATTGTAACCATGTTTATGGAGGATGTGGGGAGCGTTTTTGTGGTAGAAGACGGTGGTATCCTGGATGGGGTGGTTTCCCGGAAGGATCTGTTGAAGGCTAGCTTGGGGCAAATGGACCTGCGCCAGATGCCGGTAAGTGTGATGATGACCAGAATGCCAAACCTGGTTGTGGCCTTCCCTGAGGAATCTGTCTATGAGGCAGCTAAAAAAATCTCTGAGCATGAAGTTGATTCCCTTCCGGTAGTCAGGCTATTGGAAGGTGATAAGTTTGAGATAATCGGCCGGATCACCAAGACCAATATTGCCAGGCTTTTCGTGGAGATTGGGGAATCTGTGGTCTAAGGCAAGAGCGGTTGGTGTGTCCCCGTTCCTAAGAGCGGGCAACCACCTATGATAAAATATCTCTCAGCAAATAGCTGGTTTAGGAGGGGTCCTTATTACTAGCAGAGAATTGCCTGTTATTTATGTTATCTCCGACTCTCTTGGCGAAACGGCAGAGTTTGTAGCCAGGGCAGCGGCAAGCCAGTTCAATTCCGGCGATGTGGAAATACGCCGGGTTCCCTATGTGAACGACCTCAGCTACCTGGAGGAGGTGGTGGAGGAAGCCAGCGGATACGACAGTGTCTTGGCTTTTACCCTGGTCCTGCCTGCCTTTAAGCACCGCTTGCAGGAATTGGCCCAGGCAAAAAATATCCCCACTGTGGACATTATGGGGCCGATGGTGGAGGCGATCAAGGCGGTGGCTAAAAAAGAACCCCGGTTGGAGCCCGGCCTTTTGCGCAAGCTTGATGAACAGTATTTCCGCAAAATCGAAGCGGTGGAGTTTGCCGTGAAATATGACGACGGTAAAGACCCCAGGGGACTATTATTTGCTGACGTAGTCCTGGTTGGCGTTTCCCGCACCTCCAAGACCCCGCTCAGCATGTACCTGGCCCACAAACGGGTTAAAGTGGCCAACGTGCCGCTGGTGCCTGAGGTTTCCCCGCCGGATGAGCTTTTTAACCTGCCCGGGCGCAAAGTGGTGGGCCTTACCATCAGCCCCCAGCTTTTATATGAGATCAGGCTGGAACGGTTAAAAACCCTTGGCTTGACCAGCAGCGCGGATTATGCCAGCATGGAGCGCATCCTGTTCGAGCTGGACTATGCCGAGGGGGTAATGAAGCGTTTAGGCTGCCCGGTGGTGGATGTTACCAACAGGGCAGTAGAAGAAACAGCCAGCAAAATCTTGGAACTATTCTATAAGGGGGAGCGACATGGCAAATAGCAGGTATATTTATTTGTTCGGAGAGGGCGATGCCGGCCAGAAACTGCTATTAGGCGGGAAGGGAGCCAACCTGGCCGAAATGACAAAAATCGGTCTTGCCGTGCCGCCGGGCTTCACTATCACCACCGAGGCCTGCAAAAGGTATTATGCGGGTGGAAAGGTCTTCCCCCATGGGCTGGAAGAAGAATTGCACCAAATGCTGCAAGTTTTGGAAAAACAGACGGGCAAGAAATTCGGCCACCCGGCGGATCCCTTGTTAATTTCGGTCCGGTCCGGGGCGCCGGTGTCCATGCCCGGCATGATGGACACCATTTTAAACCTTGGCCTGAATGACACCACAGTAGAAGGTTTGGCCAAAGCTACAGGGGACCGGCGCTTCGCATTTGACTGCTACCGCCGGTTTATCCAAATGTTTGGCGATGTGGTCCTGGGAGTAGAGCACCGGTTGTTTGAAAACGCCCTGGAAAACCTCAAAGCTAAGGCTGAAGCCCGGCTTGACCACCAGCTGCCGGCAGAACTCCTGATCCAGCTGGTTGAAGAATATAAAGGGCTGGTCTTGCGGTATGCCAGGGTGCCCTTTCCCCAGGAGCCTGCCCGCCAGTTAAATATGGCTATTCAAGCCGTTTTTGCTTCCTGGCATACCCCCAGGGCGGTCACCTACCGGAAAGTCAACAAGATCCCTGATGATCTGGGAACAGCGGTCAACGTTCAGGCGATGGTGTTTGGCAACATGGGATCAGACTGCGGTACCGGAGTAGCTTTTACCCGCAATCCGTCTACCGGGGAAAGAGCCCTTTATGGGGAGTACCTTTTAAATGCCCAGGGTGAAGACGTGGTGGCAGGCATCCGTACCCCGGAGCCCATTGCCAGCCTGGCGAAGGATCTTCCCGAAGCATTCCGGCAGTTGGCGGATACCTGCCAGCTGTTGGAACGCCATTATCGGGAGATGCAGGATATTGAATTCACCATCGAACGTGATCGCCTCTTTATCCTGCAGACCAGGAGCGGCAAGCGGACAGCTGCGGCTGCTGTTAATATCGCGGTGGCGATGGTTAACGAAGGTTTAATTACAAAGGAAGAGGCTCTGCAGCGAGTCGACCCTGGGCAGCTGGAACAACTGCTGCATCGGCGGATTGACCCAGCGGCCAAACTCCAGGTGATTGCCAGAGGACTGCCTGCTTCCCCTGGCGCTGCTACCGGAGTGGTAACCCTGGATGCTGACACAGCGGAAAAACTGGCGGGGGAAGGCCGGAAGGTAATCCTGGTGCGGACGGAGACCACCCCCGATGATATTCATGGCATGGTGGCTGCCCAGGGGATTTTAACCAGCCGCGGCGGCATGACCAGCCATGCCGCGGTGGTTGCCCGCCATATGGGCAAACCCTGTGTTGCCGGATGCGATGCGTTAAAGATTCTCCCCGACGAGGAGCAGATTATTGTAGGAGATTCGCGGATTAGAACTGGCGAAACCATTTCCATTGACGGAGGGACCGGCAGGGTGATCATGGGCCAAATCCCCATGATTGACCCCCAACTGTCTGACGAGTTCCAAACCCTTTTAGGCTGGGCGGATGAACTGCGGCGGCTTGATGTGCGGGCTAATGCCGACACCCCTAAGGATGCTGCAAAAGCCAGGGAATTCGGGGCTGCCGGCATCGGCCTTTGTCGGACAGAGCATATGTTTATGGCCCAGGACCGGTTGCCCATAGTGCAAGAGATGATTCTTGCGGCGGACAAGGAAGAACGGGAAGAGGCTTTGGCGAAATTATTGCCATTGCAGCGGGAAGATTTCTACGGGATTTTTCAAGCCATGGAGGGCTATCCAGTTACCATCCGGCTGTTAGACCCACCGCTGCACGAGTTTTTACCCAACAGCGAGGATTTAGCGGTAGAAATCAACACCTTGCGTCTGACCGGGGGCGACAAAGCCCTGCTGGCAGAAAAAGAAGCCCTTTTGCGCAAGGTAAGAAGCCTGTCCGAGTATAACCCGATGCTGGGCCACCGGGGTTGCCGCCTGGGTATTTCCTATCCGGAGATCTATGCCATGCAGGTTCGCGCTATTTTCCTGGCAGCAACCGATCTGGTCAGAGCAGGCTGCCGGCTTTATCCGGAAATAGAGATCCCTCTCGTTGGCATGGTGGAGGAACTGGCTGTCCTCAAGGATTTGGTTAATGCAGTGGCAAGCCGGGTGCAGGCGGAAACAGGAATAGCTGTCAGCTATACTGTCGGCACCATGATTGAGGTTCCCCGGGCCTGTGCCACAGCGGATAAACTTGCCCGGGAGGCCGAATTCTTTTCTTTTGGCACCAATGATTTAACCCAGACCACCCTGGGTTTCAGCCGGGATGATGCAGAAGGAAAATTCCTGGCGGTATACCTGGAGAAAAAAATCTTAAAGGACAATCCCTTTGTGGTCCTGGACCGGGAAGGTGTCGGCAGCCTGATGGCCATGGCGGTGGAAAAGGGGCGGCGCGAAAGACCTGATCTTTTAATCGGGATTTGCGGCGAGCACGGCGGCGAGCCTTTATCCATCGAATTCTGCCACCACCTGGGCCTTGACTATGTCAGCTGCTCCCCGTACCGGGTGCCCATTGCCCGGCTGGCTGCAGCCCAGGCCGCCGTAATCAAAAAAGGCCAATTGAAATGACAGCCTCCAGGTTTCCTTGACATAAATTTCTTCAAGGCATAAAATGGCATTAGCTAGATTGAATATTTTAGCTAATCAAGGAGGGTGGAGCCGTGATCGTGAGTTCAACGGAACTGCAAAACAATTTCGGCAAATACCTGATGCTGGCGGTGAAGGAGGATATTTTCATTACCCGGAATGGGATGGTTATCGCAAAATTGTCAGCGGTCGAAGGCGCTGTTTCGGGCGGAGGCGCGGCGGCAGGTGCAGTGTCGGAAAACTTGACGAAATACGGGTGGTACGGCGGCAGAAAAGCGTCATACGAGGAGTTTCTGGCATTGACCAAAGATACCGAGGAGCGGTACGAATATATTGACGGGGAAATATACTATCTTGCCTCGCCGAAGACGACACACCAGATCGCCTTAACCGAACTGTTTGGGATATTCTTCAACTGGTTTCAAGGAAAAAAATGCCGGCCCATGGTGGCCCCGTATGATATTACCTTAAAGAGGCACCTGGAAGATATTAATGTGGTCCAGCCTGATCTGATGGTGATCTGCGACCTGGAGGAAAAATTAGCAGAAAATGACTATTATATGGGTGTCCCGGCCCTTGTCGTAGAGATTTTATCGGAAAGCACACGCAGCAAGGATATGGTCAAAAAGCTCGACCTGTACATGTCGTGCGGTGTCAGGGAATACTGGGTTGTCAATCCGCTCAACAAGGAAGTAATCGTTTACCTGCTCGAAAACAAAGATATCGGCGGCATGATCACCTACCGCGAACCGGATTGTGTGCGTTCCTGCATCTTTGAAGGACTATCTGCGGATCTGGCACGGGTTTTCAGGTAGTTTCTCTATCTAACGGAAAAGAATTTACAGAACCAATGGGGGATATCCGCTTGAGTATACCCAGTGCAAATCTCAGCCTAGCTGCTCCTTGCAACTTCAACAGCGGCTAAAATCTGATCCCGATAAAGCTCCGCTCTCCGCCTGTTCAGGCAAAATTTAACAAAAAATTAACAAAAAATACTTGCTCTATGGAGCTGGCGAAGATAATAATATAGACAAAGTTCAAGTTCAACAGTCATCGAGTTTGAAAATGATAGCAGGTGATCCTTATAATCAGGGATATTTCTGAGCTAGTCAACGACCTGCTCCACTATCGTCAGCGCAGAATATTTGTCCATCATCAATCCATCGGTCAGGTGTCTTTTATGCGTAAACTGATGCGGGTTCTCGCTGCCGGCAAATCGGTTGGGATAATCTTCCTGGATATCGTGAAGTTTCACGAAATACTGCATCTGCGAGGTTCGCTGGTCGCCAATCAGGTCCTGGTCCTGCTGGAAGGGGCTTTCCGGCATAAAATGGCGGAGTTGGTCCCTAACGCCCGCATTTTGGCCACAGATCACTTATGGGCTGACGATTTCGTGGTCCTGCTGACCCTCGATGACAAGCATTCACAGGAACATCTGTTAGACTTAGCCATCGCATTGCGTCTGTCCTTAAAGGAAGAGTTGAATCCAAGGCTGATGCAACTAACAGGCTGTGAACTAGAACTGCACCTGGGCTGTTCCGTGATCGATCCATTAAATGGCCTACAGCCGGATATCAAGCTGTATAATGCGCTACGGGAGGCTCAGCGGGTAGCAAAAGGTGCCATAGGCCTGGATACTTTAAGGCATAAAAAAGAGTTCTTGGAGATTCTCGATCACAAGATGCTTACCACCCTGTATCAACCGGTTGTTTCTTTATCGACCGGAGAAATACTGGGATGGGAGGCCTTGACCCGTGGTCCAAAAGACAGTTATTTCAGCCGGCCGGATATCTTCTTCGGCTTTGCGGAAGAGATGGGGATGCTGTTTCCCACGGAGAAGGTCAGCCGGGAAAAGGCGATTAGCAGTCTTGGCGATTTGGGTCCGGAGCAAAAACTTTTTCTGAATGTCCACCCCCGGTCTATCAGCGACCCGAATTTTGTCAAGGGTGAAACCCTGCAGATGTTAAATAAATTTGGCCTGGTTCCCCGCAACATCGTTTTTGAGATCACAGAGCAGCACAGTATTAAAGATTATCTATCCTTTAAGCGCGTAGTGGAAAACTATCGTAGTCAAGGATACCGGATCGCCATCGACGATGTTGGCGCCGGTTTTTCCGGCTTGCAGACCATTGCCGAAATAAAGCCGGATTTCCTTAAAATTGACATGTCCCTGGTGCGGAACATCGACAACGATCCAAGCCGGCAGGCCGTTGTGGATGCCTTAATCAGCCTGGCCGCGAAAATCAACTGCAGGGTGATTGCCGAGGGAGTTGAGACTCAGAACGAACTTAATGCCTTACTGTTAAAGGGAGTGCACTACGCACAAGGCTATTTTCTGGCTCACCCCAAATTTCCCAAACCGCCCGCTGCCAAGGAGGTAGTCGCCTACATCCGGCGCCAAAGAATTGGCGATCAGGCCAGCAGGCCGCGTTACTTGTGGGTCGGCGATCTAGCTGTGCCGGCACTGGTGGTTAACGAAGAAGCTCCGGTTGCGAAGGTCAAAGAGATGCTGGAGGTCGCCCAGCAACCGTACAGCAGTCTGGTGGTGGTTAAAGGGCATGAAGTCGCAGGGCTCGTGATGGGACAAAACCTTTACCGGACACTCGGTTCCCTGTATGGGATCCCCCTCTATTACCAACGTCAGATCTCGGTGTTGATGGACCACAAACCATTGATCATCCGTGCCGACACTATTTTGGAGCAGGCGGCAGAACTGGCAATGAGCCGGGATCAGGACAAGCTGTATGATGACCTCGTGGTAGTGGATGCGAACGGAAGCTTAGTCGGAGTAGTGTCCGTCCAGCGGCTGCTTGATACCCTGACCCGGGTGCAGATTGAACTCGCCAAGGGGGCAAACCCTTTGAGCGGCCTGCCCGGCAATCTGGCTATTGAGGAAGAACTGTCCAAAAGAGCCCGGCACGGGCAAAACAGCAGCGTCATCTACGCCGATCTGGACGGGTTTAAATCCTATAACGACACTTATGGATTCAAGCATGGCGACAAAATGATTTTGCTTCTGTCCAAAATAATTCTACACAGTACTCGAAAGTATGGCAAAGACGGCGACTTTGTTGGGCACATCGGCGGGGATGATCTGATCGCAATTACCAGGCCGGAATGCGCGGAGCTGATTTGCCACAAGATAATTCAGCTTTTTGACCGCTTGTCCGGTCATTGTTTTTCTCCCGCAGACCGGGCCAGGAGAGCCTTTTACGGTCATGACCGGTTTGGACGGCAGGGGTGGCTGCCCTTGACAACAGTCTCACTGGCTGTTATTGATTGTGAGAATGAAAGAGATTACAAGTCATTGGCCGAGACTGCCGCCCAACTGAAGAGGCGTGCCAAGGCAGAGCCAGGCAGCCTTTATGTGCGGGACAGGCGGGCAAAGAGGTAGTTGGATATGTAGAAAAGGAGCAAGCCTTCTTCGCCTGCTTGATGCCTGGAGATTTGTAGGATATAATGAACGGGGACACACCGCTTACAAATCCTTTTTGCCAAAAAAATTAGCTAAGGTTAATGTTGCGGGGACATACCTGCCGCATTTATATTGAACGCGGAATGTCCCCAATAATAATCCCAGCAAATTGACGTTTTTGAGGAGGTGAGTGTGATGCCAATCATAACTATTCAATTGATCGAAGGTCGGACGATGGAACAAAAACGAGAGCTGGTCGAGGCGATCACGAAAGAGGTCTGCCGTATTGCCAAGGTGGGGCCAGAGGCTGTGACCATTATCATGCAGGATATAGCCACCCATAACTTGGGTAAAGCTGGTCGCCTGCGCAGCGACATAGATGCCGAAAAGAATAAATCCTGATGCGAAAGAGCTGCCCAAAGGCAGCTCTTTCCCTGTTTTAGTGCTGTTATGCATAATTAACATGCCAAACGCTTTTAACATCTGCCATAAGGTATTGAAAAATTTAGAAAAATATCTGCCGCTGAAGGAAAACATCGTTTTCAGAACGTATATTCTTGTTATATAAGTCAAGGAGGTGGAAAGTATGTTGAGTATAGGTTTGAATCGGATTAAGTGGCCACAGCCTCCTTGTGGCGGAGGATTTTAGTAATGCAGTGGCGGGAAAAAGTTGAGCAAAATGAACAGGAAACCCTTTCACCCTTTGCCGCCAAAAGCAGTCAGAGCAGGGGCCGGCAAAAGCAAGAAGTCCAGTGCGCCATCCGGACCGACTTTCAGCGGGACAGAGACCGGATTATTCATTCCAAGGCCTTCCGCCGGCTGAAAGATAAAACCCAGGTGTTTATTGCCCCAGAAGGGGATCATTTTCGCACCCGCTTAACCCATACCCTGGAAGTGGCTCAGATTAGCCGGACCATTGCCAGAGCACTGAAGCTCAATGAAGATTTAACTGAGGCTGTAGCCTTGGGCCATGACCTTGGTCATACTCCTTTTGGCCATGCAGGGGAAGCAGCCCTGAATGAAATAATCCCTGGCGGCTTTCGCCATAATGTCCAGAGTCTCCGCGTGGTAGATAAACTGGAGCAACGGACAGGATTAAACCTGACCTGGGAAGTCCGAGACGGGATTTTAAACCACACCGGGGAAACTCTTCCTGCCACTCTGGAAGCACAAATCGTCAAGATTGCGGACCGGGTAGCCTATATCAATCATGATATTGATGACGCGGTGCGGGCGGGAGTAATCAGGCCTGAGGACCTCCCTGGAGAGTGTCTGGAAGTTTTAGGCCGGCAGCACAGCCTGCGCATTAATACCATGGTTGTTGACTTGATTATCACAAGCCAGAACCAGCCCCGGATTGCCATGAGCCCGGCGGTTCGGCAAGCTACCGACCGGCTGCGCACGTTCCTCTTTGACAGAGTCTATATCGGCTCACTGGCTAAGACGGAAGAGAGCAAGGCCATTCAGCTAGTGCAAAAGTTGTACCAGTATTATGTTGAAAAGCCTGGCAATCTCCCGCCAGAATATCGTCCCTTTGTTGAAGCCGAAGGGGCAGAACGGGCAGTTTGCGACTATATTGCCGGGATGACCGACAGTTTCGCCATTGGCCAGTTTCAGCACCTGTTTGTTCCCCGGCCTTTTGCAGGTAAATAAAGAAGGGCAACATCCGCTTTCTTCGCTGGTCAGGCTATTCAGGGTATTGACCGGTACCCGACAGAAGCGGATGTGCCCTTCTTTAGATAATATTGCCACCAGTTGGCAATATTATTCATAAAAAATTGCTTTGCACCCATATCAGGAGTTCTATGCACTAAGAAGGCGGATTTGAAGGCGGATTTATTGATGATTAAAGTTTTGGTAGATGCGGATTCCTGTCCAGTTGTTAACCTTATTGCCGATATTGCAGATCTGCGGCAGGTGGAGGTATGGCTGATTGCAAGCTTTGCTCATTTCCTTCCAGAACGCTCTTCTCTATTTTTGCGCAAGATCCAGGTAGACAGCTTCCCTCAAGCAGTTGATCTATATATAGCAAATTATACTAACCCCGGGGATATTGTAGTCACAGGCGACTTCGGACTGGCTGCGGTGGTGCTTGCCCGCAGGGGCATTCCTGTTTCACCCCGGGGTCTAATCTATCATAATGCAAACATAGATGCCATGCTGGCGCAGCGGCATTTGGCCGGGCGACTCAGGCGGGGCGGTCGCCGGGTGAAAGGCCCTAAGGCCTTCAATAAAACTGACCGGCAAACGTTTTCGCAGGTGCTCCTCAATCTTTTGGATAACTCCGGGGACATTCCGCGTTCATAATGAATGTGGTAGGCATATCCCTGTCACCTTAACTTTAGATAATTTAAGCGGCAAGAGCGATTTGTAAGCGGTGTATCCCATTCAAGAGGCAGGAAACAAGAGACAAGAACAAGAGAAGGCAAGAGGCTGGAAGCAGGAATATGCAAAAAAATGGCGAACAATTTTAACAAAAGCCCCAAAGAGTAGAAAATATGCTCGGCGAGGTTAAGTTAGGACCAGGCTTCGGCATAAGGTTAAGGCGGAAAATCTGGGGTGATGACCTGTGCATGCGCCCATTCCCGAAGGTTTGATAGAAGAAATTCGCTCTGCTGCAGATATAGTTGCTGTTGTTTCCGATTACATTGAGCTTAAGAAGCGGGGCCGTAATTTTTGGGGGAGGTGTCCTTTTCATACCGAGAATACCCCTTCTTTCAGTGTCAGCAGTGACAAACAAATGTTTTACTGTTTTGGCTGCGGCACCGGTGGGAGTGTCTACACATTTCTAATGAAGGTCAGGAATATATCTTTTGTGGAAGCAGTAAATTTGCTGGCGGATCGGTCTGGTATCTCCCTCCCTGAAAAAGAGCAAAGCCCTGAGGAGAAACTGGCCCGTAAAAAGCAGCAACGTCTCCTGGATATTTTGGCCATTGCAGCAGATTACTATCAAAAGAACCTCTCTATGCAATCAGATACTGCGCCGGCCATAACCTATTTAAAACAGCGGGGAGTTAACGGGCGGGTTATTAAAGAATTCAAGCTGGGATTGGCCATGGAGGGTTGGGATTACCTGAACGGTTTTCTATTCCAGAAGGGATTTGCCCAGCAAGAGATCCATGCTGCGGGACTGGTTTTGCCCAGGGAAAAGGGAGATGGTTTTTATGACCGCTTCAGGGGCCGCCTGATGTTTCCCATCATTGATCATCGGCAAAGGATTGTAGGTTTCGGCGGCAGGGTCTTGGACACTTCCCTGCCTAAGTACTTGAACAGCCCGGAAACCCAATTGTTTCAAAAAGGCAAGCTTCTTTACGGGCTGTCTTCGGCTGCAGTCGCCATCAGGCAGACAGGTTATGCCATCATTGTCGAAGGTTATATGGACGCCATTGCTGCTCACCAGTATGGTTTTGCCAATACCGTGGCCTCCTTGGGAACTTCCCTGACCAAAGAGCAGGTTCAACTGCTCAAACGCTTTTCCCGGGAAGTAGTAATTGCTTACGACGCTGATGCCGCCGGGGAAAAGGCGACCCTGCGCGGGCTGGAACTGTTGCAAGAGGCAGGCTGCCGGGTAAAAGTTGCAGTAATGCCTGCTAAACTGGACCCCGACGACTTAATCCGGAAACATGGGGCGTCTGCCTTTAAGGAATTAGTGGAACAAAGGGCATTGCCCCTAATAGCATATAAATTGGAGAAGGAAATTGCGGCACATAAAATCGGGACGATTGAAGGGAAGGTTGATGTAGTTAATCGCCTGCTGCCCGATCTGGAGCGGCTTGATAACTCAATTGAAAGAGGGCAATATATCAAGCTGGTTGCCGCCAGGCTTGATCTGGCGGAAGAAGCTATATATTCTGAGCTCAGACGGCGCTCCGGCCAAATGCAAAAAAATGGAACTAACCGGGATAAGAAGGAAATTCTCAGGCATAATATGGATGATGATTGTCCGGTCGCCTTATTGTCTGTGGAGGAGTATCTCTTGCTCCGCCTTTTGGAAGAACCCGAAGCCTTGGACCAGGTGCAGGATGAATTGGGTCAGGATGTGTTCCTGCATGAAGCTGCCAGGGATATTGTTCAGGTGCTGCAAGAGTGGATGGGTCTTAACCCGGATCCTCCCAGTCCGGCCGCCTTGGCAGATCTGCTTCCTTCCGGGGCTGCCAGGGATCTGTTAGCAAGGGTGATGAGCAAAGATAAGGCATTGGGCGGAAGCTTACAAGACTTATTGCGGCAAATAAAAATTTCTCGTCTGAATAAGCAGGTTGAGGAAAGGCAACGGCGAATAAGAGAAATAGAAAACGTAGGCGATCTGGAGCTCCAGCGCCAGTTGATAGTGGAATTAACTGCCCTTCAGCGGGAGAAAGAATTCCTGAAAAGATCAAAGCAATAATCATTTTTTGTACCATGTAATGGTCCACTCCAGACCCCATGAAGGGAGGGAAAAGGAATTGAAAGAGGAACAAAAAAGATCTGAGGTTAAGGATCTAGTGGAAAAAGGTAAAAAGAAGGGCATGTTAACTTACCGGGAAATAATGGATGCCCTGCAGGGAATCGAGCTTTCCCCTGAACAGATAGATGAGATCTATGAACTTCTTGGCAACATGGGAATTGAAATTGTCCCTGAAACGGGTGAGATAGAAGTACTGGAGAAATCCGGGCCGGAAGAAGAGGTCGAAATTGATCTTTCCATTCCCGAGGGAGTGGGCATTGACGACCCTGTTCGAATGTACCTTAAGGAAATTGGCCGGGTACCCTTGTTGACTGCAGATGAAGAGGTGGATTTGGCTAAACGGATGGAACAAGGTGACGAAGAGGCCAAGCGGCGCTTGGCTGAAGCAAACCTGCGCCTGGTTGTCAGCATCGCCAAGCGGTACGTTGGCCGGGGGATGCTGTTTCTGGATTTGATTCAGGAAGGTAATCTGGGTCTAATCAAGGCAGTAGAAAAATTTGACTACCGCAAGGGATACAAATTCAGCACCTACGCCACCTGGTGGATCCGGCAGGCCATTACCAGAGCCATTGCGGACCAGGCCCGCACTATTCGCATCCCGGTCCACATGGTGGAAACCATTAATAAGTTGATCAGGGTTTCCCGCCAGCTCTTGCAGGAACTGGGCCGGGAACCAGTCCCGGAGGAAATTGCCAAAGAAATGGATATCCCGGTGGAGCGGGTGCGGGAGATCATGAAGATTGCCCAGGAACCTGTTTCCCTAGAAACCCCTATCGGCGAGGAAGAAGACAGCCATCTGGGAGACTTCATAGAAGACCAGGATGCGCCTGCCCCCGCAGAGGCGGCCTCTTTTATGCTGTTAAGGGAACAGTTGCAGGAGGTCTTAGATACCCTTACTCCCCGGGAGGAAAAGGTTTTGCGGCTGCGGTTCGGGCTGGATGATGGCAGGTCCCGCACTTTAGAAGAGGTTGGGCAGGAGTTTGGCGTCACCCGAGAAAGGATCAGGCAGATTGAAGCAAAGGCATTGCGGAAGCTCAGGCACCCCAGCCGGAGCAAGAAGCTGAAGGATTACCTGGAATGAAATTACTGTTGACCGCTGCTAATCATTTAAGTATAATAGTGTAGTGTCTGATAATCCTCGGTAGCTCAAGGGTAGAGCAACCGGCTGTTAACCGGTAGGTTGTAGGTTCGAATCCTACCCGGGGAGCCACTTAGGGCCCATAGCTCAACGGCAGAGCTGCCGGCTCATAACCGGTTGGTTCCTGGTTCGAATCCGGGTGGGCCCACCAAGGGCGATTAGCTCAGCTGGGAGAGCACCTGCCTTACAAGCAGGGGGTCGGCAGTTCAAACCTGTCATCGCCCACCAAGAAATCAAGCAAAGCTTCCTTTACCGGAAGCTATTTTTATAATGGTTTACATCAAAACAGAATTTTGCTATAATAGATAAAATTGCATTTCATCGCTATAACAACAGTGAAGGAGCAAAGTAGGTTAGTCCCAGCTTTTCCAGGGAGAAGGCGCCATAGACTGGAAGCGTCTTTAGAGTATGGTTGACTGAAGTTCTCTCCGGAGTTGCCGGTTGAAACCCTGACAGGGCAAGTAGACTAGGCCGTCTGCTTCCGACGTTACAAGGAAGGGGGTATCGGAACAATAGTTCCCGCACCTTGGATTTCGAGGGGATCTCTATAAGAGATCAACTAGGGTGGTAACGCGGCAAGCTTAAGCTTTTCGTCCCAAGGGACGAAAAGCTTTTTGTTTTACCGGGAACTCTGTCCCCGTACCTTATAATGAGCGGACCCTGATTGGGGGTCAACTAGGGTGGTACCACGGAGGCCCATAGCTTTCGTCCCTTGGGGATAAAGGCTATGGGCTGTTTAATTTATCTTTTGGGAGGGAATTGAAGTGGTTATTGTCATGAGCATCAGTTCTACCAGCGAGCAGATGGAGGCAGTAAACCAAAGGCTTGCCGAATTGGGTTTCAAGGGGCAGCTTATCCGAGGAGTAAAGCGGATTGTGATCGGGGCGGTAGGGGAAAGAAGGGAGGATGAGCCCTTAAAAAGCCTGGCACTAATGCCGGGAGTGGAGAAAATAGTGCCTATTATGAAACCCTATAAGATGGTTAGCCGGGAAGCTCGGGTCACAGATACTGTCGTCCAGATTAAAGGAATCGCTATTGGTGGGGAAAACGCTGTCATAATGGCAGGACCCTGCTCAGTGGAAAGCAGGGAGCAGCTGTTGATTTCCGCCCGGTGGGTAAAGAAAGCAGGTGCCCATGTTTTGCGCGGCGGTACCTTTAAGCCCCGCACATCCCCTTATAGCTTTCAGGGGCTGGAGGAAAAGGGGCTGAAGCTCCTGCGGGAAGCTTCCTTGGAAACTGGGCTTCCAACCATAACTGAAGTGATTGACGAGCGCAGCCTGAATCTGGCCGTGGACTATGTCGATATTTTGCAGATTGGCGCCAGGAACATGCAGAATTTCCAGCTCCTCAGGGCCGCAGGCCAATCCAGGAAACCGGTGTTGCTGAAACGGGGCATGGCTGCGACAGTGGAGGAATGGTTGATGGCCGCCGAGTATATCCTGTCGGAAGGTAACGAGAAGGTCATCTTATGCGAGCGGGGTATTCGTACTTTTGAGACTGCAACCAGAAACACCCTTGACTTAAGCGCGGTACCGTTAGTTAAGCGGCTCAGCCATCTGCCAGTAATCGTGGATCCCAGCCATGGCACCGGCGACCGGCTGCTGGTCCGGCCCATGTCCTTAGCCGCCATTGCTGCAGGAGCCGATGGCCTGATTATAGAAATGCACCCGGAGCCGTCCAAGGCATTGTCTGACGGGGCTCAGTCTCTTAATCCTGAAGAACTGAATTTCTTAATGCAGCAGCTGAAAAGAATAATTCCCGCTGTAGGGCGTAAGCTTCTGCTTTCTGAATTGGGAGGGGTGGCCCATGCTTAATAGGTTGGCTTACCTGGGCCCGGCAGGGACTTTCTGTGAGGAGGCAGCAGGCCAGTTCCTAAAAACCGGTTCCTGGGAGCCGGTTCCTTACCCTTCCATCGAGGCGGTTTTTGCTGCAGTATACCGGGAGGAAGCGAGCGCAGGCATTGTCCCCATCGAAAACTCTTTAGAGGGGTCGGTAAATCAAACCTTGGACCTGTTAGCCTATGACTATGATCTAATCATAACCAGTGAAATTGTATTGCCTATAAGGCATAATCTGTTAACCAGGCCTGAAATCAGTTTGCTGGAAGTTTCCCGGGTACTGTCACATCCCCAGGCCCTGGCCCAATGTCGCCGCTTTCTTGCTGCCAAGTTTCCGGCGGCAGAACCTATCAGTGTGACCAGCACCGCTGAGGCGGCGCGGCTGGTGTCCATTTCCCCGGAACCATGGGCTGCTGTGGGTACGGCGGCTTCTGCCCAGCTGTACGGCCTGAAAATAATGGCAGAAAATATTGCGGATCAGCCCAATAATGAAACTCGCTTTATAGTTATTTCCAGGCAGGAGCTTGAATGTTCCGGCCCTTACAAAACCAGTTTATTGCTCTCCGTCAGCCACCAGCCCGGTGCATTGTTTCAGGCTTTGGGAGAGTTTTCCTTGCGGGGCATCAACCTGAGCAAAATCGAATCAAGGCCTGCGAAAACAAAAATAGGGGAATACCTGTTTTTCATTGACATTGACGGACATTACCAGGAACCTCAGGTAGCTGAGGCCATGGAGGCATTAAAGTCAACCGCCTTAAGTCTCAGGATGTTGGGCTCCTATGTTTCTGCCGGCAAGCAAAAGGGGCCCGCTCGCTCCGGCGAAATTACAGATTTAGTTGCCTTGGTGGAAAAACAGATCAGCCACCTGTTGGCTTGGCGCGAACGGCTTTTAAGCAGCCGGGGAGAGAAGCAGGAAAAGGCCTATTAAAACAGGTAATGGCCAAGCATTCCTGTTTCAAAGAACCAAGGCTCTGAAAAAGTGTTTTGTGAGCTGGCAGGGCCTATATTCTTCCGGTTTTTGGGGAAGACTCTAAGAGATAGTTTCCTTTTATCCAAATGTTAAAAAAGGATTTTCGGGCACAAACTAGAAGATATTACTGTTATAAATAAAAAGCAGGGAAGATGAGATGGAAAGTCAACTTTCCCCCAGGTTAACCGCTGTTGCCCAGCGGGTGATGGCCGGATATAAGATGGCTGATATCGGCACTGACCATGGCTATTTGCCCATCTTCCTGATAAAAGAGGGAATTGTTCCGGCCGCCGTTGCTTCGGATATCAACCTTGGGCCGTACCATTCCGCATATCAGCAGGTTAAAGCCCATAACCTGGAACACTTGATTGAGGTGCGTCATGGAGATGGGCTTGCCGTGTTAGAACCCCATGAAGTATTTACAGTTGTGATGGCGGGAATGGGCGGTGATACTATAGTACGGATCCTGGAGGCCGTGCCGGAAGTAACCCGGACGATTCAGCGCCTGGTTCTGCAGCCAATGGAGGATGTCCCCAAACTTAGGAAGTGGCTGGTAAATCACGGCTGGATAATTATCGACGAAGATTTGATTAAAGAAACTGACCGCTATTACGTGATCCTGGCGGCAGAACCAGGCCTGGGCCAGCTCTTAAATCCATTGGAAGCTGAATTTGGCCCCCATCTTCTGTCAGTAAAGCATCCTCATTTGACGGATTTTATCGCCCGCCAGGAGGAGCAGATCAAAAATATTCAAACCCAGTTAAATTTAAGCTCCCGTCCCGAGATCCGGCAAAAGCACATGGAATTAACCACAAAGTTGAAGGAATTGGAGAGGGTGAAAGAATGGCTGTCAGGTGCCAGCGAATAATGCAGATTATGGATAATCTGGCTCCCCGCAACAGGGCCGAAGAATGGGACAATGTCGGTCTCCTGGTAGGTGACCCTGGTGCGGAAGTAGGCCGTATTCTGGTTTCGCTAGATATAGATTCATCGGTAGTCGACCAGGCCATTAAAGAGAAAGCTGATCTGATCATTGCCCATCATCCCCTGATTTTCCGGCCGCTTAAAAGCCTGCGTTATGACCTGCCTTTGGGAAGCCTATTGCGGAAACTGGTGCAGAACAATATTATGGTCTATGTCGCCCATACCAACCTGGACTGTGCTGCCACGGGGGTAAATGCCCATTTAGCGGTGAAGCTGGGATTAACAGAAACAGAAACTCTCAAAGTGACAGGCAGTGACCGGATGTTTAAACTGGTGACCTTTGTGCCAACTGAACACACTGGGGTTGTCTTAAATGCTATGGCTGAAGCAGGTGCAGGCTGGATTGGCAATTATTCCCATTGCTCTTTCAGGCTCCTGGGGACAGGCACTTTTCTGCCGAAAGAGGCGGCCAACCCTTTCATTGGCGTTGCCGGCAAACTGGAAGAAGTAGAAGAACACCGGTTAGAAACCATTGTACCCGAAAACCTGGTCGACAAAGTTATCAAAGCCATGAAAAAATCCCACCCCTACGAAGAAGTAGCCTACGACATTTATCCTCTGCACCAGCCGGCAACTAGTTGGGGTTTGGGTATGGTTGGTCGCTTGCCATTGCCGGTGTCGTTAAAGGCCTTTGCGGAACAGGTCAAACAGGCACTTGGTATTAGCGTTGTTAAACTATCTGGGGACAGGGAACGCCTGGTAACCAAAGTTGCCGTGTGCGGCGGGGCCGGGGCGTCTTTAATTCAGGCGGCTTCTTTCAAGGGGGCAGATGTATTGGTGACAGGTGACCTGAAATACCATGAAGCTAAAGAAGCCATTGCCCTGAAACTGGCAGTCCTAGATGCCGGTCACTTTGCTACCGAACAAGTGATTGTGCCTGCCCTGGCACATCTTCTGCGAAGTGAACTGGAAAAAATCGGTGAAACCGTTAAAATAATTGTTGCTGAAGAAACCGAAGAACCATGGATCTACCTCTAGCAGGAAGCTCTTCTTGGAGCTGTCCTGCTTTTTTTGTAATTGGATGGGTGAAGGAAGGAGCGGATGGAGATGGAGAACCTGGGCAGACTCTGGGAGTGGCAGCAGGTGAGGTTGAAGCTGCGGCGCCTGGAGGAACAGCTGGCCAAAAACCCTGAGGTAATTGAGTTTAAAAAAGCCAAAAAAGATATTTTAGTTGCTGAAGAAGCCCTTGCAGGTGATGAGCAGCGGCTGAAGGAAATGGAAAAACAACTGAAATCAAAGGAACAGAAATTAACAGACCAGACCGAGAAGGGTATAATCCTGCTAAGACGGTTATATGGCAATGATGCTAAGGGACATAAGGAACTTTCCAGCTTGCAGCAGCAGATTAACCTGTACCAGAAAGAAAAAGGCCAGACTGAAGACGAAATTTTGTCTATGACAGACCAGCAGGAAAAACTGCGGGCAAAAACCAAGGCTGAAAGGGAGCGCCTGAATAAAGTTGTCCAGCAGTACAAGCAGAAACTCCAGGTTTTTCAGGGCAGCAGACAACATCTAGAAGACGATCGGAGTGTGCTCAAAGCAGAATGCGCTCGCCTGGAGATGGAAATCCCGCCCAGTATCATAAAGCTTTACCAGGAAATGGAGCCCAGGTATGGCGGCCTTGTGGTGTCTAAGCTGGAAGGCAACCGCTGCAGCGCTTGCCGGGTACAGGTCGCAGCCTGGCTAATCCGTGATTTGCGCAAAGGCGAGGGGTTGGTAAACTGCGAAAGCTGTGGTAGACTGCTTTGTTGGGAAAAACCGCAAGAATAAGAGGTGTCTGAAATGCAGCTGGTCATTCATTCTGACGGCGCTTCCCGGGGCAACCCGGGGGATGCCGGTATTGGCATACTGATCACAGATGTTAAAGGGCAAGTCTTGCTGGAAATAGCTGAGTACCTGGGTCAGGCAACCAATAATGTAGCCGAATACACAGCTCTCATTCGCGGCCTGGAGGAGGGCCTTAAAATTGGCGGCACTGAAGTGCTTGTATACTGTGACAGCGAACTCATGGTGAAACAATTAAGCGGTCTCTACCGGGTGAAAAACGAGGGCCTAATTCCTCTTTTCCGGCAAGTATTGCAGCTCAGGCAGAAATACCGTAAATTTAATATTAGCCATATTCCCCGGGAAAAAAATAAAAGAGCCGACCAGTTGGCTAACTTGGGCATCGACAGCGGCAGTTCTATTACCAGTAAGTAACTGGAACCATTAGATGGTCACGCCCACTAGATGGTCTAAGTTGACCGGACCCGTTATTTCATGATATACTAACAGTACGACAAAATGAGCTATTGAGTAAATCAGGTGATTGCAAGCACAAAGATCGCAAGATCGTGCTTGAGGAAAGTCCGAGCTCCCCAGGGCAAGGTGCTGGGTAATCCCCAGTGGAGGCGACTCTAAGGCTAGTGCCACAGAAACAAACCGCCAGTTTGAGATGTGGGAGGTGAGAGGTTGGAGGTGTGAAAGAAACTGGCTCCGCCAATTTCGCCCAATCGTCTCACTTCTAACTTCCCACTCTTCACAGACCGGTAAGGATGGAAAGGTGAGGTAAGAGCTCACCAGCGGCTAGGTGACTAGGCCGGCTAGGTAAACCCCACCTGGAGCAAGACCAAATAGGGGAACAATGGAGTTGCCCGCTCCGTTCCCGGGTAAGGTCGCTTGAGTCGTCAGGCAACTGACGACCTAGATAGATAATCACCCGCGACAGAACTCGGCTTATCGATTTGCTCAAAAAGCTATTACTGCGAAGGCGAAGAGTGTTGAAACATTCATCGCCTTTTTATATCTTGGGAATTTTAGGGAGGGACAAGTGTGACAAGGGGACGGGGTTCTTGACACATTTTCCGCCAGCCGTCTTAGCGCAAGCACCACCTCTTTGCTACATTAACCCAGAACTGGTAATGTGCCAAGAACCCCGTCCCCTTGGCTACCCGCGTCCCCTTGGCTACCCTTGGCTAAGCATGTTCCCCCCACGCTGCTTGGAATGATACATAAGCTCATCAGCCAGATTGAGCAGCCATTCAAGTTCAATTTCGGATGAAGCAAGATCAGTTGAAGCTGCAACACCAAGACTGACTGTTATCGAGACATTCCCTTGGACGGTGGCAACCTGCATTTCCTTAACAGTTTTCACAATTCTTTCTGCAACTATTATAGCTTCTTCTGCTGTTGTTTCCGGAAGTATTGCTGCAAACTCATCTCCACCAAGCCGGCCAAAAATGTCATAAGAACGAAAGCAGGTGTTACAGCGCTGCGCCAAGGTTTTTAATACAAGATCGCCGGTGCCGTGGCCGTACTTATCGTTAATAGATTTAAATCTGTCAATATCCATAATGATCACGGAAATTGGGATGTCCGGATGCCTTTTTACTCTTTCAATTTCAGTTTCTCCTAATTTTATTAGCTGTCTCCTGTTAAATATCCCTGTTAAGCTATCGTGAATGGCTTGCCGTTGTATTTGTTCAAACAAGTTTGATCGTTCCGTATTATCCCTCAGGGTTAGGACGCTGCCTTGTACCTGTCCTATCTGGTCTTTAATGCTAGAAAGGCGAAGATCAAATATGCGTATGTCGTCAATATTCGGCAACGAAAGCTTAATCTCCATTTGCTTTAGATCACCTGACATTTTGCTAATTGCGTTGCGGATTGGTTCGCTGGCAATTTCCCAAATATCCTTGCCTATTTCCTGTGCCGATATGCCTGTAATTACCTTTCCAGCGCAATTGACATCTAAGATGCGATTTTTATTATCCAGTACTATTACGCCATCATCCATATTTTCAAAAACAATGTCTCGAGCCATCGGAAGCAAATCGAGAAATTTATAACGAAAAAGGGCCCAAGTGATAATAAGACCGGAAATGCTGAACATGGCTGTGGTCAGGTTAATATTCTTTATTGGAGAAAAGCCCAAAACGTAGGAAATATCTGTTATTGTGGGAAGCAAAACGGCAATAATCATAATCATAATCTGGTTGCGATATATCGGCTGCATGTTAAAATACCTGCGCAACAGAAGGAAGAGGGCGAAAAACAGTAAAATGTAGCTGAAGGGTGCGTGTATATAGTAAAACCAAGCACCATAATCGTAATCTACTACGGGAAAAGATTTAGACTCTGCCACCAATTTTACATTACCCCAGAACCAATTTGGCCGTGGAATAAGCCATATTAGGAGATTAGTTATAGAAGGTATAATGAATAAAAAAATCCACCCTTTAGGTAAGCGTACATGGCCAATATAGGTAATAATTAAATATAGCCAAGCTAGGGGTATGAAAGCAATACCAATAAACTGCAACTTGACCATAAGAACTTTTAAGTTCAGGCTATGTACTGCAATTTCGAGAAAAAAACCTACCGTCCATATCAAAGACAGCAGCATCAACAAAATAAAGGCCTGGCCGATAGGAATGCTCCTCCGAGGCCAAGTTATTGCAATAAGTGCTACAATAATTATCGCCGAAAAAATAAATATCAACATTTGAGTATGGTATTGCATCCATTCGCTCCTGTACCTCAAAATGGGGGCCGAAAAACAAAATATGGGCGAAAGCAATAATTCATAATTATATAGATTATACCATATCTTAGCGCCAAAAAAGCTTTTTCACTACGAAATACCAATCTTGACCTTAATGACTATTTTTTGCCTGCAAGATCTCATGTGCATTTGGAATATAAGGAATATTGGTGGTATAATGGTTATAGACAAGCCAATAAGGCAAAGAGCTTCGAAATTCGATTAGGGAATAAATAGGCAAGATGAAAGAACGCTTTAATGTATTCTATTTGCGGTTTTCTTCATCGATCAGCACTCGCCCGTGGCTAAGCTCAAGATATTGTTTTATGGGACACGGGGGGACGTGGGACACGGGGGGGAGGGGTTCTTGACATATTTTCCGCCAGCCGTCTTAGCGCAAGCACCACCTCTTTGCTACATTAATCCAGTACTGGTAATGTGACAAGAACCCCGTCCCCTTGGCTGCTCCGTCCCCTTGGCTGCTCGTCCCCTTGGCTGCTCGTCCCCTTGGCTGCTCCTTGGCTGTGTCCCCTTGGCTGCGTAATTTAGCATGGTGTCCCCTTAATTTCCTAAAAAATAAAACGGGGAGGTAAAAAAAATGAGGCTTTTTTCCCTTGCTGTATTAACTTGTCTCATGGGCGGTTTGCTTTTCTTGCCGGGGTGCCGGACGCCGGCGCAGGGGCTGCCCGAAAAAACCCATGCTTTCGCGTCTGGAGAAGTAATTTTGCCGCCGCCGGCAAAAGACAGCGATGTATCGGTGGAAAAAGCCTTAAACACACGAGTTTCCAGGCGCAATTTCAGCAATGAGCCACTTTCCCTGGCGGAGGTAGGGCAGGTGCTCTGGGCTGCTCAGGGTGTGAACATTGATGGGGTAAGCGGTGCCAGTCGCACGGCCCCCTCTGCCGGGGCAACACATCCCATGGATATTTACCTGGTAGCGGGCAATGTGGCAGATCTTGCCCAAGGGTTGTACCGCTATGAGCGCATAAAACACAGCCTCTTGCCGGTAGCTGAGGGCGATATCCGGGAAAAGCTGGCGAAGGTCGCCCTTGGGCAGCAGTTTATTGCTCAGGCGCCGGCCAGCGTTATCATTGCTGCCGAATACAGGCGGACTACCCAGCGCTATGGGGAACGGGGAATCCGCTATGTGCATATGGAAGCAGGACATATTACTCAGAATGTTTATCTCCAGGCAGAAGCCCTGGGGCTAGGGGCAGTAGCAGTCGGCGCTTTTAGCGATGAAGATCTTAAATCACTGCTTCGGATCGATTCTGCTCCGCTGATGGTCATTCCCATTGGCAATGTTAAATAGCATTGAAATAAGAGGGAAGATTTTCACAAATTTTTAAGAAGGGAAAAGGTTATCGAGATAGAACGATAGTGTAAGATAGTGGCTCTTTAAAAAGAGGGCTTTCCTGGAGGGTATGGCCGGTGTTCAAACATAACATAGCTTACCGCTTTATGTTTGCAATGACACTTACAATTACGCTTACTCTTACTGTTAGTTTTATATGGGATTACCGGCAGCAAAAGCAGCAGGTTTATGAAGAGTTGAGGGAAAAGGCAAAAGTAATTACAATGCAGCTATTAGCCACGAGGGAGTTTATCGCTCTTAATCAAGATAAAATTAACTATGATTCCCGCGGAAACTTTGAGTTTAAGGCGCTAAACCCTGCTGCGGTAGGAACTGGGTTGGGTGCAATATTTGCATCGTGGACAGATTATTCCATCAAGCAGACCAGGATAAATGCACGCAATCCAAACAATATTCCAGATAGTTTAGAAAGAGAAGTTTTGCTTAGATTTAGCAACGACCATAGCCTGAAGGAAGTTTGGTGGGAAGAACAATTAAACGGCAAGCCTGTTTTCCGGTATCTTACTCCGTTAAAAGTTAACGAATCTTGCCAGCCCTGTCACGGGGAACCGAAAGGCCAAATAGATATAGCCGGTTATCCTAAAGAAGGTTATCAATTAGGGGATTTAGCAGGGGCAATTAGTATCACCATGCCTATGGAGAAACATATTTTAAATCTTCGCAGCAATTTGATGCGGCACTTTGGTTTTATGCTGCTGCTTCTAAGTGTGAGCCTTGCTTTCATATATATATTCATTAACCGTTTGGTGGCGAACCCTCTAAAAGAATTAAAAAAGACAGCTGCACAGATTGGAGCAGGAAATCTTGATGTGAATATCAAAAAAATTGAGACTGAAGCGGAAGGTGAGATAAAACAGTTTGCGCTGCAGTTTCAGGATATGGCCGATCAGTTAAGTTACCTCTATAGCAATCTGGAGCAAAAGGTAGCAGAAAGAACAAATCAGTTAAAACTGGCTAACGACGCGTTGCATGAAAAACAGCTGGAATTGCATAAGGTTAATTTGCAGTTATCCCAAGCCAGTGAACACAAGTCCCGCTTTTTAGCCGCAGTAAGCCATGAACTGAGGACACCATTAACAGCAATAATTGCTTTTAGTGAACTTTTGTTGGCAAGCTGTTCCCAGGAAAATGAATTAACCCGGCAAAACCTGGAAGGAATCAAGTCGAATAGTGAAAACCTATTGGGAATGATCAATAACTTGCTGGATTTGGCCAGAATCGAGGCCGGCCGAAATGAGCTTTGCCTGGAAACCATGGACATAGTTGACGTTATTAATTCAGTGGAAAGAATCATCTCTCCCCTGGCGATGAAAAAGAAGATCAGGTTTAAGACAGGTTTTGTCAGAGATATCCCATTGACAAAAGCTGAGCCGGAAAAAATTCGCAGGGCGATAGTTAACCTGGCTACTAACGCAGTGCAGTTCACTCCGGAAGGCGGAGAAGTTGAAATTCAAGTGGATTTTAATGCAGATACAAGAGAAATATTAGTAATGGTTCGCGATACCGGTATTGGTATCAAAAAAGAGGATCAGGATATTATTTTTGAGCGTTTTCGTCAGGTAGAAGGTGTTGATAGGCGTAGTCACCGGGGGACTGGATTAGGCCTGACCATCGCGAAGGAACTGATTGAGCTGCACGGGGGTTGGATTAGTATAAAAAGTCAACTCAAAGAGGGCAGTACCTTTACTATTGGCCTGCCTTTAAATTCTTGCGCTGGGGAGGGAGAAAATGACTCAAGAATTCCGGATCCTGCTGGTGGAAGATGAGGAAAGCATCAGACGGATAGTAGGACAAGCCTTGGGAAAAGAGGGGCATCAGTTACTGTACGCAGCTGACGGGGAAGAAGGCTGGAGGCTGTTTCAAAAAGAACGACCGGATGCGGTCATTTTAGATATTATGCTGCCCGAGAAAGACGGCTTTGAGGTATTGAGGTTAATCCGCCGGGAGCATAACACCCCCGTCATTTTGTTATCAGCTAAAGGCGATATCGTAGACAAGAGCGTAGGCTTTAATCTTGGCGCTGATGATTATCTAACCAAACCTTTTAGCCCTGTTGAGCTTGTCCTGAGGGTCAAAGCCTTGATCAGAAGGAGTATCTACTTAAAAAACGAAGAAAACTCGCCAGAAGAAAGCCATCAGGATGCAGGCTTTTGCGGCAAAGATTTGATTATTGATTGTAAGGCCCGCGAAGTAATTGTACGGGGGGAAAAGGCAGATTTAACCCCTAAGGAATTTGACCTCTTATGTTTTTTAGCTAGCCATCCGGGTCATGTGTTTACCAGGGAACAAATTTTCAAGAATTTATGGTTGGAAGATTATATTTCTGATCCTGGAACGATTACGGTGTTTATTCGAAAAATAAGAACAAAGATCGAAAAGGATCCGGCAAGGCCAGAATATATAAAAACAGTGTGGGGAATAGGCTACAAATTTACCGGACTTCAAAAATAGAGACAAGGGCGTTAATAGTATGTTAATAATCTGGTTGCCAAATGATAATTAAATAAAAATATTTATTAATATTCTTATAAGAAAATTGCAAGAAATGTCTGCTATCCTATATGGTAGATACGTCTTTTTGGAGTTGATGCAGCTCAAATTGAAAGGAGTGAAACATTTGTTCGGGAAGATTAAGGATAAACTGAAAAATAATGGCAAATGGTTTTTTGTCTCACTAATATTAATTCTATTTGGCTTTCTGTATGCAGGCTCAAGTATTGCCATGAAAGCAACAGACCAGGCTGCATTTTGCAGCAGCTGTCATGTGATGAATCAAGCTACCAGAACTTACATGGAATCTGTCCATGCCAATCTCTCCTGTAACGATTGCCACGCTCCGCAGCAGCCTCTGGCCAAGATAGCTTTTAAGTCTCATGCCGGCATTAATCACTTGTCTAAATATATTACAGGAGATATCCCTGATGTTATAGAAGCTACACCTGACACAAGGGCGGTGGTAAATCAAAATTGCCTCGGTTGTCATCAGATGACAAATATCAACGTAGCAATGGATGCCAAGAAGAACTGTACCGACTGTCACCGGCATGTGCCGCATTTTCCCAGGAATCCTATCCGAGAAAGGATGGTAGCGGGTGAATAGAAGTATATTTATATGCTTTATGTTTATTGGCATTAGCGTGCTAATCATAGTCGGTTGCGGCACGGCAAATGTGCCAACAACTGCAGCGCCAAAATATAACACAGGTTTAACTGCTGACGAATATAGAAACGATGCTTTTAGAGAGCTATTCCCGTTACATTGGGCGAGTTACATGAAAAATGAAGACGATACTCAGATGACAAGATTTGCCGGGTCAGTGCCCCACAGAATGAACGATGGAACCAACCCTTTGCCTAAAGGCTATAAGTATTACCAGCCATATTTAAAAAACTTATGGCTAGGTTTTCCCTTTATGTATGAGTATAATCGCTCTCGTGGCCATACCTATGCCTTGGAGGATATGCTGGCCATCGATCGGGTAGATAAATATACGGAGCAGGGAAATCTCGGCGCGACATGCTATTCATGCAAATCAACTACTGTGCCCAAGTATTTAGCTAAATATGGTGATGCTTTTTGGTCCATGCCCATAAGCAACCTTGTCGAGGAACATAAGCCCTTTAGTAAGCATACTGTTGGCTGCGCCAACTGTCATAACCCGCAAACGATGGAATTAGTAATAACTAATCCGATATTAGATGAAGCCTTATTGCGGGTAGGCATTGACTGGAGAAAGGCTCCAAAAAATGATATGCGCTCCTATGTTTGCGCCCAATGCCATGTGGAGTACTATTTCGAGCGCGGAGCTCAGGGCGGTGTGCAGCTAAAGCCCCATTTCCCTTGGGATAAAGGATTTAATCCGCAAAACATATATGAATTCTATGCCGAGGGCAACTCTGAAATAGACGGATTTAAAGGCCAATTTGCCGACTGGGTTCATCCAGTATCGAAGGTGCCATCAATAAAAATTCAGCACCCTGAGTTTGAAATGTGGGTCGATGGACCCCATGGTTCAGCAGGCGTATCTTGTGCCGACTGCCATATGCCCTATGTACGTGAAGATGGCAGGAAAAAGATTTCTTCTCACCACTGGACGTCGCCGTTAAAGACAATTGATCAGTCTTGTAGAACTTGCCATGCTGATAAGTCTGCCGAGTTCTTAAAAGAAAGAGTAGAATACACGCAGAGTAAAATTTGGTCGCAAATATTAGTTGCCCAAGAACTAAGTGTCAGAGCTCACGAAACAATTAGGCTAGCTAGCGAGTTTCAGGGCCGGAGGCATGCTAATTACGAGAGTCTGCTTGCAGAAGCCAGGGAACTAACCCGCAAAGGGCAGCTCTTCTGGAATTATGTTTCGGCTGAAGGCAGCGTAGGCTTCCATAACCCGATCAAGGCTATGGAAACATTGGCAGTATCTGTCCAGGACAGTTCAAAGGCAGTTGAGCTGGCCAAGAGGGCCACCAATTATGCAATTGCACCTGAGCTGGAAGGTAATATTAAAAAAATTGTTCCGCCAATATTAGAGCACAGCCGAAAGTTGCAGCAAAGCCAGGAGCATTTAAATTCCCATCAGTGGTTACAGTACCTGCCTTTACTGCCGCAAGCCGAGAGGTTATGGGACGTGCCAGAAAGAACCAGAAATAAATAAAGACCATGCAAAAAAGAGCTGAGGGGGTTTTCAAGAAAACCTCCCTGGCTCTTTTTTAATTGTTAAGGCAAAATATGGGTAGTATTGCCTGGCAGAGAGGATTATGCCTTCAATGTCCAGAATATATATGTGTAATCAGGCTATGCTAAGGCAGGGAATTAGTCTGGGATACCAGTCCATTTAGCCTGCAGTGGATATGCTATACCTGCTATGATGAGGGAGTATGATTGATGCTTATTAAAATGACGGTAGAAGAGTTTATGGCCGAGGTGGCCTCCCCTGCGCCGGCGCCTGGCGGCGGCAGTGTATCTGCCCTGGCCGGGGCCCAGGCGGCGGCCCTCTTAGCTATGTACTGTAAACTTACCATTGGCAGGGCTAAGTACGCCGACGTGGAAGAGATGATGCAAGAAACCCTGGCCGAAGCAGAAGATTTGCGCACCATGCTGCAGTCCGCCGTGGCAGAGGATACTGAGGCCTTTAACAAGGTGATGGCAGCTTTTAAACTGCCAAAAGAAACAGCAGAAGAAAAGTCAGCACGGGGACAGGCTGTCCAATCGGCTTTGCAAGCAGCAGCAATAGTGCCGCTCAATGTTTGTGAATGCTGCCTTAGACTGCTGCTTTTGATTGAAGCCGTGGTAGGGAAAGGCAACGAGAGCGCTGCCAGCGACATCGGTGTCGCCAACCTCCAGGCCTTTGCCGGGTTAACCGGTGCGGCATACAATGTGTTGATCAATCTTAATTCTATTAAAGACGGCGAATTTATCAAAAACTGCGCCACCAGACTGGCATCTTTTCGTATACTGGGAGAAGAAAGCTATCACATGACCTTAAGCATGCTGGAAGAACAGCTAAAGCTGTCATGATCTGAGTAAAGGAGGAGAACAAGTGGCGGAAATTGTCCAGTGCGTGCCTAATTTCAGTGAAGGCAGGCAGGCCGATGTGGTGAAAGCAATTGTGGAAGCTGCAAAAAAAGCCCCGGGTGTACGGCTATTAAATTACTCCAGCGATTATGACCACAACCGCACCGTGGTAACATTTGTAGGAGACAGGCAGTCGGTTGGGGAAGCTGCTTTCCGGGCAGCAGCCAGGGCCGCGGAATTGATCGACATGAGCAGTCATACCGGCGGCCACCCGCGGATGGGTGCTACAGACGTGATCCCGTTTATCCCTGTGAGCGGGGTATCGATGCCTGAGTGTGTGCAGCTTGCGCGCGATACCGGGGAGAGGATTGGGCGTGAGCTTGGCATCCCTGTTTTTCTTTATGAGGAAGCGGCAACTCGCCCTGAACGCCGCAACCTGGCAGATATCAGGCGTGGTGAGTATGAAGGACTGGCGGCCAGGTTTGCCGACCCGCGCCAGGCTCCTGATTTTGGCCCCGCCCAGTTCAATCCCCGTTCAGGGGCAACTGCGGTGGGCGCGAGGCAGCCCCTGGTCGCTTTTAATGCCAACCTGAATACAGGGGATATCACAATAGCTAAAAAAATAGCCCAGGCCATCCGGGAAAAAGGCGGGGGGCTGACCAATGTCAAGGCGATGGGATTACTGCTTGAGGACAGGAAACAGGCCCAGGTTTCCATGAATCTTGTTAATTGTGATGCCACGCCGGTTTACAGGGTTGTGGAGCTTATCAAGGCAGAAGCCGCCCGTTATGGTATCACCATAGCCTCCACTGAAATAGTGGGATTGATACCCCTGAAATACATCCTGGATGCCGCATCCTACTACCTGCAACTGGAAGAGTTCACGCCAGACCAGGTGCTGGAGAATAAAATCTTTTTCAGTGAGGGATAAGCGATGAAACAACCTGCCGACCTTCTGATCAGAAACGCCAGCCAGCTTCTGACCATGGCCGGGTTCAGTGATCGGCCCAAGCGGGGCAGTGACCTGGAAGACCTCGGAATGATTACCGGCGGGGCCGTTGCTGCCCTGGACGGGAAGATTGTTCTGACCGGGGAAACCACCCAAGTAGAAGCTGGCATCCATCTATTGCCCCATGCCAGAGTATTTGATGCCTGGGGCAAAGTGGTCATGCCATGCTTTGTTGATCCCCACACCCATCTGGTATTCGCTGGTAGCCGCCAGGCCGAGTTTGAGCTGCGCCTTAAAGGGGCGACATATATGGAGATCATGCAAAGAGGCGGAGGCATTCTGAGCACGGTACAGGCAACACTGCAGGCCTCGCGGGGGGAACTGGCGGAAATGTGCCGCCGCCGGCTCAATATGTTTATGCGGCAGGGCGTTGGCACAGTGGAGATCAAAAGCGGCTATGCCCTGACTACCCCGGGGGAAATCCGGCTTTTGGAAGTAATCCGGGAGCTCGCCCAGTCCCACGTGCTGGATATAGTCCCCACTTTTATGGGGGCCCATGCCTTCCCCCCCGCATACAAGGAAAGACCGGAAGACTACGTCAGGTTGATCATCGAAGAAATGCTGCCCCGGGTGGCAGAAGAAAAGCTCGCCGAATTCTGCGACGTGTTCTGTGAACAAGGCGTATTCAGCATAGACCAGTCAGAGAGGATCCTCCTGGCTGCCAAAAAATATGGCTTGCTGCCTAAAATCCATGCTGATGAGATTGTCAGCTTTGGCGGCGCGGAGCTGGCGGCAAAGGTCGGCGCGGTTAGTGCCGACCACCTGCTCAAGGCTTCGGAACAGGGGATGGAAAAAATGGCCAGGGCTGGGGTAATAGCGGTCCTGTTGCCGGGCACAGCTTTTTTCCTGATGGAGCCCTATGCCCCGGCGCGGCAGTTGATCGAAAAAAGGGTGGCCGTCGCCTTGTCGACTGACCGCAACCCTGGCTCCTCACCCACGGAATCGATGCAGTTGATTATCACCCTGGCCTGCCTGAAAATGCGGATGACCCCGGCGGAAGCCTTGAACGCTGCGACAATCAATGCTGCACATGCCCTGAGGCGGGCACACCTTACCGGCAGCCTGGAGGCTGGCAAACAAGCGGATATTATCATCATGAACGCTCCTGATTACAAGTACATTCCTTACCACTACGGCGTCAATCTGGTAGAAAGTGTTTTTAAACGCGGGGCCAAGGTTGTTTAGCTCCTCTTGTTGACGCTCTGTCGACGCAACAATGATATAGTGTTGTAAATAAAAGACAAGGGGGAGTAGCAGGTGCTAAACAAAGACATCGGTTCTGCGATGACCGTAAAGCTTGATCATGAGCTGCCTGCCATGCCCGAATTTGTGGCAGGCATCAGGAGAGCTCCGTCCAGGGGATTTACGCTCAATCGGCAGCAGACAGAAACCGCCCTCAAAAATGCCTTGAGGTATGTGCCCGAAGAGTTCCATGCGGCAGTTGCGCCGGAGTTTCTGCAAGAGCTCATCACCCAGGGGAGAATCTACGGCTACCGTTTCCGGCCCCAGGGCAGTATTAAGGCCAAGCCTATTGACCATTACCAGGGGAATTGTATCGAGGGTAAAGCATTCCAGGTGATGATCGACAACAACCTTGATTTTGACGTTGCGCTGTACCCGTATGAACTGGTGACATATGGCGAGACCGGCAGTGTGTTTCAAAACTGGATGCAGTACCGGCTGGTGAAAAAGTACCTGGAAGTGATGGCAGACCACCAGACACTTGTGGTGGAGTCGGGGCACCCGCTGGGGTTGTTCCGCTCGCGGCCTGAAAGCCCCCGGGTGATCATCACCAACGCCCTGATGGTCGGCATGTTTGATAATCAGAAAGACTGGGAAGTAGCCCAGCAGATGGGGGTAGCCAACTACGGCCAGATGACCGCCGGCGGCTGGATGTATATCGGACCCCAGGGGATTGTGCACGGGACATATAACACACTATTAAATGCGGGGCGGCTTAAACTGGGTATCGGGCAGGATGAAAACCTGCAGGGCAAGCTGTTTGTGAGTTCGGGGCTAGGCGGGATGAGCGGCGCGCAGCCAAAGGCGGTGGAAATCGCCGGGGGCGTTGGCATTATAGCCGAAGTTGATTACTCCAGAATTAAAACCAGGCATGAGCAGGGTTGGGTAAGTAAAGTCTCCCCGGACCTGGCTGAGGTTTTCAGCTGGGCCAAAGAACATGCCGCCGCCGGAGAGGCTGTTTCCATTGCCTATTACGGCAACATCGTCGATTTGCTCGCTTACGCTGTGGAAAAAAACATCAAGATCGACCTGCTTTCAGACCAGACCTCCTGCCATGCGGCGTATGACGGCGGCTATTGCCCGCAGGAGCTGACCTTTGCCGCAAGGACAGAGATGTTAAAGAGTGACCGGCCTAAGTTTGCGCAGCTGGTGGATGCGTCACTGCGCAGGCATTTCGAGCTGATCAAAGCGCTGGTGGAAAGAGGAACTTATTTCTTTGACTACGGCAATTCTTTCCTGAAAGCGGTTTTTGACGCCGGTGTGCAAGAAGTATCCAAAAACGGTGTTGACGAAAAAGAAGGCTTTATCTTCCCCTCCTATGTGGAAGATATTATGGGACCTGAGCTGTTTGACTTTGGCTATGGGCCTTTCCGCTGGATCTGCTTAAGCGGCAGCCCGGAAGACTTAAGAAAAACCGACTCCGCCGCCATGGCCTGTATTGACCCCAATAGAAGAGGTCAGGACAGGGACAATTATGTGTGGGTGCGGGACGCGGAGAAAAACAGGCTGGTGGTCGGCACCCAAGCCAGGATCCTTTACCAGGATGCCATGGGTCGCCTGCGGATCGCCCTTAAATTCAATGAACTGGTGCGAAACGGCGAAGTCGGGCCGATCATGCTTGGCCGTGACCACCATGATGCAGGCGGCACCGATTCCCCCTTCAGGGAAACCGCAAATATCAAGGACGGCAGCAATGTAATGGCAGACATGGCGACCCAGTGTTTCGCCGGCAACGCCGCCAGGGGGATGAGCCTTGTGGCCTTGCATAACGGCGGCGGCGTAGGCATCGGGAAAGCGATTAACGGCGGCTTCGGCATGGTGCTCGATGGCAGCGAACGTGTCGACAACATCCTGAAATGCGCGATGCCGTGGGATGTAATGGGCGGAGTGGCCAGAAGAGCCTGGGCCCGGAATAAAAACTCCATCTTCACCAGCATGGAATACAACCGGGAGCACCAGGGGAAAGACCAGATCACACTGCCGTATATTCCAAGGGAGGAACTGGTAACGGAGCTGGTAGCCCGGGCTTTTGCCTAATAACCGGATTAAGTTCAACTCCCACTACTCAATCCAAGGAGGCAGGAAATATGTCTCCAATTAAGGTACAGCTGTTCGGTACCCCTGCCGTGTATGCAGACGGTGCCAAGGTCTTTTTCCCGTTCCGCAAGGCGGAAGCCTTGTTTTATTACCTCGTGGTCAACAGGCAGGCCAGCCGGGATGAACTGGTAAACATTCTTTGGGGTGAACTAACAGAAGAAACAGCCAGAAAAAACCTGCGCAACGCTCTTTATAAAATCAAAAAAGCCTTTAATGCCGATGTCCTGGTGTCACCTCGCAAGGCGGTGATCATGCTGAATCCTGCACTTGACTTGGAAACAGACCTGGCCCAATTCAGCGGCAGGGGCAAAACAGACTTGGAAGTTTACCAGGGACCGTTTCTTCAGGGGTTCCTGGTCAGGGACGGAGACGCCTTTGAGGAATGGATGCTGCAAAAAAGAAACCAGTACCAGGAACGCTATGTCAAATTGCTCTACGAGGAAATAAAAGCAAGAAATTGTGCCCAGCTTTCCGTGGATGAACCGGCCTTGCGGCTGATTGAAGTGGACGAATTTGACGAAAAGGCTTACCGGATCCTGATGCGGCACTATGCTGATACCGGTTCGTACAACAAAGCGCTGGAACTGTACGAGCGGCTGTGCTCTATTCTGGAAAGGGAGCTAGGGGTACAGCCCGAAGAACAGACCGCCGCGCTGCATTTAGAAATCTTGCACAAGAGGGACCTGGTGGTTAAATCGGTCAAGGCGGAGCGAGAAGCGTTCTTCTTTGGTCGGCAGCAGGAACTGAACAGGCTCTGCAGGGCTTTTAATGCCTTTCTGGAAACAGGACAAACCAGGGCGGTACTCATTCTCGGTGAGGCCGGTATTGGCAAAACCCGCCTGAAAGAAGTTTTTTTTAATAATTTGCGCACTGACTTCTGCCTGCTGGAGGCATACTGCTACCAGGCGGAAGAGGAGTTTCTCTTAAAACCTTGGCACCCGATCTTTTCCCGGCTGGTGACGCTGGTCAAAGAAGCGGAGCTTACCCTGCCGGTTGCGTGGGTGAGCAACATCGCCGCTTTTTTCCCATCTTTTGCCCTCGCCAGTGCCGGGCAGCCGGAAATGGAAACAAAAGAGCCGGGGCACTTTGACTACCAGTATGCCATTGATGCTATCCTCAGCATACTGGCCCTCATTAGTAAAAAAAGGACGCTGATTTTGGCTCTGGAAGATCTGCAGTGGATGGATACCGTGAGCCGGAATCTCCTGAAAAACATCCTCCTGAACAGGGACTTGAAACTTTTTTTTATCGGTACCAGCCGCAGCGGCTATGGGACAGGGACTGAAGGCTGGCTCTCACCCCTGGCTAAAGAAGACCGCCTGGAAAGAGTCGAACTTCAACGCTTCTCGCTGGAAGAAGTGGGCGAATTTGCGACCCGGTACTTGTCCGAACTGAAGTTAACCCAGCAGCAGGTCAGAAAAATCTTCGATGATACCGAGGGCAACACGTTCTTTCTCATCGAGTATCTAAACAGTGTCCGCGACAAGGGCCGGTTAGGGGCCATGTCCAATAAGGCACTGGACATTCTGAAAAGCCGTTTTGTGGATGTGAGCCAAGATGGCATGAAGCTTTTAAACCTGTTGTCACTCTTTTTCCACCGGGTCCCGGTGGATATCCTGCTGGCCATCACCGGCAAAGACCGGCAAGAGATTATGGAAGCCCTCGAAGAATTGGAATTAAAAGGGATCATCAGGGAAACGGCAAATCCCGACAAGGTAAGCGTGGAGTTTACCCACCAGAAGTTAAGGGAGTTTATCTATAACCAGCAGCCTGTCTTTAAGAGGAGACAATTGCATGAAAAGGTTGCCCTGGTGTTGGAACGCAATTTAAGGGATGAACACCGTGACATCTTGCTCTATTCCAAGCTGATTTATCACTTTTCCGAGGCTGGCAATACAGCCAAAACACTCAAGTACCGCCTGAAAAACCTTAACCTCTACCTGGATTATTGCCATGAACTTTTTCCAACAGTGATCGACTTTTCCGGCAAGCCAGAAAAGACCTTCATTGTCAGTAACGACCAGCTGTTAAAGTACTTCCGGGAGATCGAAAGCTTGCTTGCTAACTTAGACGCCGCAGGTGATGACCTCCAGATATTAGATGACAGGATGTCTTTTCTGTATCTGAAAGGACGGCACCTGATCCGGCAGGGCGATTACAAAGAAGGCACCCGCCTCATCGGTGAACTGGCCCGCCTGGCCGGGGAACGTGACAACAGAGAGCTTATTATCAAAGCCAACTTGCAGCTGATTTACTATTGTATCCAGACTCACCGCGTAGCGGACATGAAACACTACCTGGGTGTTGTCACACAGGTAAATGAAAATGATCAAGCTTCTGAAACAACCGGTATCTTGCTCCGGCTGAACGGACTTTGCCACCTGATGTCGGGGGAGCTGACAAAAGCAGAGGAGTTATTTAACCAGTCGATCCGCTTTTTTAGCGATGCCAACATCACCATGGAAAAGTATGCTTTAAATATTGCGGCCTGCTACAACTACCTGGGTGAAATCAGGCGCTATGGGAAAGAATTTGCCAAAGCCCTTAACTGCTACGACAAGGCCCTTGGCATCAGCGAGGAGAAAAAAGTCTTCCGGTCCTACAGCTTATTCAACACCTGCGCCGGTCAGGCCGCCCTGGGCCTGGGCGATCATGCAAGGGCCTTTCATTACCTGAAGCGGGCAATTAAACATTATGAACAGTCCGACTTAATCTGGCGGCGGTCAGTGGCTGAATCGTACCTGGCCCTGCTTTCGGTAACGGCAGGGGGATATAACGATGCTTACAGGTACCTGGAAAGCGCGGAAAAGTTCGCGGATAAAATGCAAAACCCGTATGAATCAGGATTAATATACCTGGTCAAGGCTCAAATCAGAGCAAAGATGCATGGCAACCCTGAACTGTCCGCCGTATTTCATCAAAAACTGGATAGGGATTTAGCTTTCTATTGCCGGCAAGGGCTTGAAGTGCTGAAACAGGTACCTTATTGCTATGAAAGCAAAATATTAAAAGAACTGGCCCTAGAGGGGGGGACAGGTCTTAAATAATCGACGTTTTGTTGACGAAAAAAAATATACTGAAAATTAAACAATTTGGCATCACCAACTAAACAAATCAATATCGGGGGGGGGGGGGTGGCCTTTTAAGAGTATTGATCGCACTATCCTTGGAGAAAAATAGGGAGGTAAATTTATGGAAATCAGACAACAGAGCACGTTCAATTCATCTAGTTTGCTTAAGTTCTTGATTTTCAGTGCCATCGGTATCTTTATGTTCTTCATCCCAATAACTTTTAATGCCAGGACTACTATCCCGCTAGATCACATTGTCTCGGAAATCAGGGCAAACCTGTTGCCAGCCGCTAAAATCTACGCCCTGGCTGTGATCGCTTTGGGAGCTTTTTGGCCTTTCTACAAGAAAACCTGGAATAAAAACACCGTCAGCCTCGTGTTTTCCATCCTGAAACTGCTTGGAGTTGTGGTTGCGTTCCTGGTCTACTTTGGCGCAGGTCCGGCCTGGATGATGGCCAAAAACATGGGGCCGTTTCTTTTTGAACGCCTGGTGATTCCAGTTGGGCTAATTGTTCCGATTGGCGCAATATTTCTGGCCTTCCTGGTTGGCTACGGCCTGTTAGAATTTATTGGTGTTATTATGAGGCCGGTGATGCGACCCCTATTTAAGCTTCCTGGCCGCTCTGCCATTGATGCTGTTGCGTCTTTTGTCGGCAGCTATTCCGTGGCTCTTGTCATTACTAACAGGCTGCTACGCGAGAGCAAGTATACCAACCGGGAGGCAGCCATTATCGCCACCGGCTTTTCCACAGTTTCAGCTACCTTTATGATCGTCGTAGCCAGGACCCTTGGGCTGATGGAGATGTGGACTGCTTTTTTCTGGTCCACCCTGGTGATTACTTTCATTGTTACCGCCATTACCGTCCGGATCTGGCCCCTTTCCAAAAAAACTGACAAATACTTTGATGGTGTAGGCCAGCCAGAACCGGAATACAAAGAAAATATTTTCAAAAGCGCCTGGGCCGAAGGACTGGCTGCCACCAGCAGAGCTCCCGGACTTGTCCAGAACATCCAGGGGACCCTGAAAGACGGTTTCCAGATGGCCATGGCTATCTTGCCTTCCATCATGTCTGTGGGTTTAATCGGCCTGGTGTTGGCTGAGTTTACCCCTGTCTTTGATGTGCTGGCCTTCATTTTCTATCCTTTTACCGCCTTGTTCCAGCTTCCCGAAGCAATGCTGGCAGCCAAGGCTGCTTCCATGGGCATCGCCGAAATGTTCCTGCCGGCACTGTTGGTAGCAAACGCGCCTGTAGTGACCAAGTTTGTCATTGGTGTCACCTGTATCTCTTCCATCTTGTTCTTCTCCGCTTCCATCCCTTGCATCATGGCTACCGACATCGAAATTTCTGTTGCAGAAATAGTTGTAATCTGGCTGCAAAGAACCATTCTGTCTATAATTTTAGCAGCACCCTTGGCCCATATGCTGTTTTGACCGGTTTTGTCTCATCTCGTAATGGCCTGCGGCCTGTTCCGAGGCCGTTTTTTTTTCCCCGTAGCCTGTCCGCAAAATATTCTCTAAAGGCCTTATAATTGTGGTATGATGAAGCAAAAACTATGAAAAAGGAGGGGGTGTCTTTGGATCTATACAATAAGGCTGTTGAACTGTGGCAGTCGTACAAAATCGCGTCCTCCGAGGAATTAGATAAATATCTTGATAGCTTCCGCATTCTGTTTGCGTTTCATTCCGGGAAAATAGAGAATGAGGGAATCACTTACCACAATACAAGGGAAATCTTTGAAAACGGCAGGGTTGTGGGGTACACCGGGAGTCCCCGCGCCCTGTTTGAGCAGCAAAATCAAAAGCTGTGCTATGAGTTTTTGAGGGAAAAAATCGTAAAAAGGGAGCCTCTCAGCATTGAGCTGGTCAAGGAAATTCATAAGGCTCTCACCGGCGGGACCTACGATAAACGTAAGTATATCGCCAATGAGGAACGACCGGGCGAGTTTAAAAAGCACGATTATGTGACCGGCGTCCATGAGGTGGGCTCCGCCGCGGAAGATGTGGAAAAAGATCTAACAGAACTAATTGCCGAAGTAAACGCGTATGAGGGCAAGGATGTTTTGAAAGTCGCCGCTTATCTTCACGCCAGGTTTGAGTACGCCCATCCCTTCGCGGACGGCAACGGACGCGTCGGCAGGACACTGATGAATTACTATCTCATGATCCATAACCACCCGCCCCTCATCATCTACAACGAGGATAAGTGGCTGTATTACGAGTGCCTGCAAAAGTATGATGAAACCGAGGACCTGAATTCTCTCTATGAGTTTCTCAAGTATGAGACGGAAAAAACATGGAAAAAGGCCCTGGCCCTTGCCGAAGGCCTGAAGCAGGAACGCAAAGGCTTGTCGGATTCTATCCAGGGCATGAAGCCAACAGAATAACATTAAAAACGGAAGTCATCAGAAACTATTCGTTATCAACATCAACTCGTAGCCTTTGGCAATAGGCCCTTGGCAGTTTAAGAGAAAATACTGCTGGTCGAAACAAACCGGGAGCCGAATTTTTCGGCTCCCGGCAGCGGTTATTAGCCAAGGATCATTTCCAGGTCCCGCTCTGGTGTGGAGATGGGGCGCAATTTAAAGTTTTCCACCAGGATATTCAACACGTTGGGTGTGAGGAAAGCGGGAAGACTGGGGCCGATAAAGATATTCTTCATGCCAAGGTGCAAGAGGGTAAGCAGGATAGCCACCGCTTTTTGCTCATACCAGGAAAGAATCAGGGTTAAGGGTAAATCATTGACACTGCATTTAAAGGCGTCTGCCAGTGCTAAGGCAATACGGATGGCGGAATAGGCGTCGTTGCATTGCCCTACATCCAGCAGCCTGGGAATACCGCCAATATCCCCCAGTTTCTTGTCGAAGAAACGGAATTTACCGCAGGCTAAGGTCAAAATAACCGTGTTTGCCGGTGCCTTCTCAACGAATTCAGCATAGTAGTTGCGTCCTGGTTTGACTCCGTCGCAGCCGCCGACCAGGAAAAAGTGTTTGATGGCGCCGCTTTTTACTGCTTCAATTACCTTTGGCGCTACGCCAATAACGGTCTGGCGGGCAAAGCCGGTCAGGACGCTACCCTTGTCTTCATCGGCGGGAAATCCTGGCAACTCCAGTGCTTTTTCAATTACCGGGCCAAACTCCCCGTCTGATACATGCTGGACACCGGGCCAGCCCACCTGTCCGGTGGTAAAGATGTTTTGGGCGTAGGTTTGCTGCGGCTTCTGCAAACAGTTGGTGGTCATCAGGATGGCCCCGGGGAAGGCAGCAAATTCTTTTTGCTGGTTTTGCCAGGCGGTGCCGAAATGCCCGTACAAATGCTTATGTTTCTTGAGTTCCGGGTAGCCGTGGGTTGGCAGCATCTCGCCGTGGGTGTAGATAGTAATTCCTTTGCCGGCAGTTTGTTCGAGCAAGGCGGCCAAATCTTTCAGGTCATGGCCGGATATCAGGATACATTTTCCCTGTTTGTGGCCTAGGGGTACTTCTGTTGGGACAGGATGGCCGTAAGTGCCGGTATTGGCGGCATCCAACAGCTCCATAGCCCGCAGGTTGATTTCCCCGCATTTTAACACCAGGCCCAGCCAGTCATTGAGGGAGATGTCTTTTTCAGTCAGGGCAGCTAAGGCTTCTTGGATGTAAGCATATACCTTGGCATCTTCCTGACCGAGGATCCGGGCGTGATCGGTATAGGCCGCCACGCCTTTGATGCCAAAAAGCAAAAGCCTTTGCAGCGATTGAATGTCGGGGTCTGTCTCCCGGTCCGAGTTCAGGCTGACTGCTTTGCCTTGCTCCACCAGTCCCGGAATATCAGCTGCAGGCTTGAAGGTGGCAGAGGGGTGGTCAAAGCTAATTTTGCCGCCGGCCTGGGCGACCTTTTCCTTTAGCCTTTCGCGTAAAACTACAGTTTTATTGATTGCGGCCTGGTAGCGGGCTGGATCAAAGTCCACATTAGTCAGTGTCATAAAGAGGGCCTGAACAGTGAAATTGTTTGCCTCCTGATCTGTCGCCCCAACTTTACGTCCCTCCCGGGCATAAAGGGACAAGCCTTGCAGGGCATGAACCAACAGGTCCAGCAACGCGGCGACCTCCGGGTCCTTACCGCATACGCCGTGGGTTGTGCAGGCAACGCCTTTTGCAGTCTGCTCGCACTGGTTGCAGTACATACTCATAAAAATCACCCTCCTGATCAAGATTTGTTTTTATATTAGCATTTCCCATTGTTAATGGTTGTGATGCGTGTCACATCAGGTAAAGATTTTTGCTGTTGCATCAGAATAAATAAACTTTCCGGCAGACAACAATCAGGCCGATAAGAGCCGGTAAAGCTGAATCAGCACTAGCGGCGTTAAAGCCAGACCATAGATTGCGACGAATTGGGCTTTATCGAGTGTGGCGATTTCGAATACCCCCATTAATGGCGGTACCAGCAATACTAAGTGCAATAGCATAATGCCAAGGACTAAGGCATACCAGGAGTTTTTATTTGTGAATAACCCTATTTTAAAGATGGATTCCTTAGACCGGGAATTAAAACCGTGGAACAGCCTTGCCAGACATAGGGTAGCAAAAGCCATGGTGCTGGCAGTCATCGCATTTCCTGATGCTAACCCGATATGGTAAGCAATCAGGGTGACGGCCGCAATTATAAAGCCTTCGGTGAGGACTTGGCGGGCAAACGCTTTGTTCAATAAGGGGGTTTTAATGTTGCGGGGTTTTTCTCGCATGATGTTCTTATTGTGGGGCTCAAGTCCAATTGCAACCGCCGGCAAGCTGTCGGTAAGCAGATTGATAAATAACAGATGGATGGCGGTAAAAGGAACCGGCAAAGCCGATAAGGAAGCATAGATAACAGTTAACACTCCGCCGGTGTTTCCTGCCAGTAAAAACCGGATTGCATTTTGAATATTGGCGTAGATGCTGCGGCCGTTAGCAATTGCTTTAACAATGGTGGAAAAGTTATCATCTGTTAATACCATTGAGGCGGCATCTTTTGCAACTTCTGTGCCGGTAATACCCATTGCGACCCCAATATCAGCCTGTTTCAGGGCCGGTCCATCGTTAACCCCATCTCCTGTCATGGCTACGACATGGCCTTGATCCTGCCATGCCCGGACGATTCTTATTTTATGCTCTGGAGATACGCGGGCATAAACGGATATCTTTTCAATATTTGCTCTAAGCGTTTCATCGCTCCATTTTTCAATTTCTGCCCCTTCGACCGCCTCAGATTCATCCGTTAAAATTTTAAGTTGCCTGGCAATAGCCACAGCGGTCATCTTGTGGTCTCCGGTAATCATCACCGGCTTGATCCCGGCCTGGATGCACTCCATAACCGCAGCAGCTGATTCCGGCCTGGGGGGGTCGGTCATTGAAATCAGGCCGACAAAAGTCAGGTCCCACTCATCTTGCAAGGTGACTTCATAGCCCTCTTTTGCTTCTTTATAGGCAAACCCCAGTACCCGCTGTCCATTTGTTGAAAAATGAGTGTTTGCCTGCTCGATTTCTCGTCTGCGCTCTTCCGTAAAATCAACAACTCCCGCCGAGGTTGCGATTTTAACTATTCTGGAAAGCAGCACATCTGGTGCGCCTTTTGTGAACATCAAACACTGGCCGTCAATTTTTTTTACAGTACTCATTAGTTTTCTGTCAGAATCAAAGGGGAGTTCTCTGACCCGGGGGTACAATTCTCTCACAAATAGCTCGTCCAGACCGTAATCAGCCCCCAGGTTAACAAGGGCAATTTCAGTAGGATCGCCGATTTCCTTGTCTTCGATAGTTACCGAATCGTTGCATAAAAGGGACATTAAGACAATTCTTTTCTCAATTGACTTGTCGAAATTTAACTCATTATACTTAATGATTCTATTATCAATATAGACTTGCTGCACCTTCATTTTATTTTGGGTCAGGGTTCCTGTTTTATCGGAACAGATCACTGACACACTGCCCAGGCTTTCAACAGCGGGCAGTTTGCGGATGATAGCGTTTTCTTTAGCCATTTTTTGCGTGCCTTTTGCTAAAACTATTGTCACAATAGAGCTAAGTGCCTCCGGGATTGCCGCTACTGCGAGGGCAACCGCAAACATAAAGGAACCAATGAGGGGCAATCCTCTGATGATATCCAGAGTAAAGATGGCACCGGCAATGGCGATAATGACTATGGCCAGTTTTTTGCCAAAAATATCCAGGCTAATTTGTAGCGGAGTTTTCTTTTCCTGGGCTGTACCTAAGAGATGGGCGATTTTCCCGATCTCTGTTTTCATGCCTATCTCAGTGACGACAGCAACTCCCCTGCCATTAGTGACAAAGCTGCCGGAGAAGACCATATTTTTCTTGTCGCCAATCGGCACATCGTCCTCATCGATTGCTTCGACGGTCTTCAGCACACTGACCGATTCGCCGGTAAGTGAGCTTTCATTGATTTGCAGGCTATGATTTTCAAAAATTCGCCCATCAGCGCTGATAAAATCTCCTGCCTCCAAATACAGGATATCGCCAACGGTAATCTCCTTAGAAGGGATTTCAGTTTTTTGACCGTTTCTTAATACCTTGGCGGTTGGGGAGGAAAGGGCTCTCAGGCTATTCAAAGATTGTTCAGCTTTAACATGTTGGATTGTGCCAAGGGTAGCATTAATAATGACAACAGCCAGAATAACACCTGCACTGGCTATTTTACCCAGGAAAGCCGAGACAACCGCTGCCCCGATCAGGATGATAACTAAAAAATCCACAAACTGTTCGAAAAATACCTCAAGTGTGGTTTTCCGTTTTCCTTCCTGCAGCTCGTTTAGGCCAAACTGCTCCCGCCTTTTTTGGAGTTCTGCCGCAGTTAAACCTTGTTCTGTTACTCCTAAAGCCGCCAATACTTCTGCCGATGATTTCCGGTAAAATCCACTCATTTTACAGTTATCTCCTTTTCTATCTCCTTACTGGGGACATTCCGCAAATTATTCATTCCCTTGCGTTCATGACCATATGCCCAGCAAAAGAGGCGATCAACAAAACGGGATTTGAATGCAGGCCGTAAAAATTTATCTAAATCTATCTATTTCTATATGCCAGTTGCATCTCCTGTCATTTTAAGGAGAAATTAATAAAAATATAGGCCCCAGGGATACCCCTGTGGGCCATTGCAGGTCATTTTAAGTTAATTAAAGAACTGGAAACCTTTCCGCATAAGCATTTATTAAAGCGGGCTTCCTGTTCTAATACCCCCGCCCGCCAGCAATTAATCTGACCGGCCGTCCGTGTCCCAGCATCTCTTGCACAAAAGTAGTGTGCACTTCCCCCTGCCAGTATGCAGGATGAGTTAATAGTTTTTGCTGAAAAGGCAACGTAGTTTTAATCCCGGAGATTTTAAAGTCATCCAGTGCTTTTTGCATCCGTTTGATCGCCTCTTCGCGGGTACTGCCCCAAGTGATAACTTTACCCAGCAAGGAATCGTAATAATATGGGAGAGTATAGCCGTTATAGACATAATCGTCAACACGGATTCCTTCGCCGATGGGCTTTTGGTAATGTATTATTGTACCTGGACAGGGAAGAAAATTGCGGTCCGGATCTTCCGCATTGATACGACACTCGATCGCCCAGCCTCTCGGTATAATGTCAGCCTGAGTGAGGTTTAACTTCTCCCCGCCGGCAATAAGGATTTGTTGCCTGATCAGGTCGATGCCGGTGACCATTTCGGTGACGGGGTGTTCTACCTGAATGCGGGTATTCATTTCGATAAAATAGTAGTTGCCTTCCTGGTCCAGCACAAATTCTACCGTGCCAGCATTGGTATAGCCGATGCCAGCAGCCAGCCTGAGGGCTGCCGCGGCCATCCTTTCGCGCAGCCTATGGTCTAACGCCGGCGAGGGGCTCTCCTCAGTCAGTTTCTGATGCCTGCGCTGAATTGTGCAGTCACGCTCTCCCAAGTGGATAATGTTGCCATGTTGGTCGGCTAAAACCTGAACTTCAATGTGCCGGGCTTTTTCCAGGTACTTTTCCATGAATATTCCGGCTGAGGCAAAAGAAAGACCGGCTTCTAGACCGCAAGATGTCAGGCAATCCTTTAATTCGTATTCATTTCTTGCTACCCGGATACCCTTGCCTCCCCCGCCAGCAGAGGGTTTAATCAATACTGGGTAACCCAGGCCTTTAGCTGTTCGAAGGGCCTCCTTCAGGCCGCGGATGACCGCAGAGCTGCCAGGTACTACCGGAATCCCATGGGCAAGAGCGGTTTGCCTGGCTACCACTTTTTTACCCATCATCCCGATCACTTCCCCGGCTGGTCCGATGAATTTAATACCATATTTATTGCAGGCAATTGCAAAATTGTCATTTTCCGATAGAAACCCGTATCCAGGATGAATGGCGTCCACCCGGGCTTTTTGGGCCACATCCAGAATCCGATCAATATTAAGGTAGCTGTCGGCTGCCGGAGCCGATCCAACACAAAAAGCTTCATCTGCTTCAGCTATGTGCCGCGAAGTAACATCTGCCTCGGAGTAAATGGCTACTGTTTTAATTCCCATTTGTTGACATGTCCGGATCACTCGCAGGGCGATTTCGCCACGGTTGGCAATCAGTACTTTGCGAAACAGCATCGAAGTTGCTCCTTTCTATTTGTTGTCGCCGAATATTTCTTTTGCATGCATGTTAAGAATAAATACGACCATCCGTTCGCCGGTGATGGTGCTGATATCGGAATGAATGCTGATGACTGAAGCTCCAGTTACGGTGGCTATCAATTCCTCCAGAATAGCGCGGGAATCTTCAAAAAGCCGTGCCCTGATCTTTTTAATCAAGCCTCTGCCTTCCTGGCTTTTGGCAAGCTGATGTTCGGCAGGAGTTAATACATCCTTAAGACGCACCAGGATCATATCTTCTAATATAAAGGTTCTAGCTTCGGTAGGTCCCCGCCCCATATGCTCTTTTTCAAACTGGATAATCCTGGTGCTGATTTCTGCTTCCAATTGTCCTTTGGTAAACTTCATCATATTTCCCCTCCAAGACCAGCTACGAAATAATTCTCCGCTTTACCCGGCAGTCAAATATATCCATCAACAAATCCCCCTAATACCAGTTTTTGGGCATAATAAAAACCAACACTTTCCCTTGGTAAAGGCTGATGTGTTGGCTTACTTTGCGACTGGTCCTCCTCCCGAACTCTCATCCGGAAAGACTACCCTTCGACAAGTCTTCCGTTGCCTAACCCAGTAACTATATCCATATTAATAGCATATTTATTGGTCTAGCATATGTCAATATTTCCACTTTAAGTATATAGTATACTTGAGCGGACCAGATGCCAGAAGGGGTGTAGCATATGAGTAGTTTAAAGGAAAAGATATTGGTTTATGGAAAACAGTTGGGATTCAAGGAATTAAAGTTTATTCCCGCTGAGCCGCTGCCATTATTTGAGGCAGCAATGGCCCAAAGGACGGCAAGTGATGCAGAAACTAAACAGGCATGGATGCAGAAAGGAATCCGCTTAGAACCCCGGGAAATATTGCCCGGCGCTATGAGCCTGGTGGTTGCAATTTATCCTTATGCACCTTATCCCCAGAAGTTTCCCTCGGGGATGGGTACATTCAGCGCTCACTACCGGTATTATCCGGAAGGCCGGGAGAAGATGGAGCGCCTGGCTGGAATTCTGAAGGATGCCGGCTATCTTACCGCAGTTAATCCGCTTTTGCCCATCAAGGCCATCGTTCAGCAGGCCGGCATCGGCTCTTTTGGCAGAAACGGCCTTTTGATTCACCCGGAATACGGCTCCTATATGACCTTCCACATCATCTTGACCAATGCGATATTTCCCTATGATGAGACAGGTTTGCTGCCACAACAGTTCTATTCTGGCTGCAGTGACTGCGACCGCTGTCTCCGGGCCTGCCCTACCGGTGCCATTGGGGAAAATGGCACGGTACATCTGCTAAAATGCCTGCGCCAATATATGCTGTCCGAGGAGATTGTCCCGGAAGCATTCCGTATTTTCATGGGACCCCGGATCCTGGGCTGCGAAATCTGTCAGCGATGCTGTCCCGAGAATGTTAAATGCGGCGTGAATACCACTGCCCCGATAGAGGAACTGACACTTTTTAACATTCAGCAGATCCTGCAAAGCCACAAAAGCGGGATGAAGGCCCTCACAGAGCGAGTTGCTGCGCTGGTAGGCGAGAATTACGCCCGTGCCCAACGCATCCTTTCTACATCAATCATCGCCGCAGGAAATTCAGGAAATCCTGACTATGTTTCCTTATTAGAGGAGACTGTTAACCATCCCCATCCGCCTATCAAGGCTCACAGCCTGTGGGCATTGGCCAAACTCACGCAGCAAACATCGAATAGCAGCAAAAATGTTCCTTAAATTAAAACACAACCTGAACAATTTATATAACACCATAATTATTAGAATGGGGCCTGCATTTGGCCCCTCTTTATCAAGGTATGCTGTAAAATGCAAATTCCTTTTTATCATAAAAGGAAAGGGCAAAGAAGTGTTGAAATACTACTCAGAGTCTTCTGAATAAACTTTGTTACATCTTCGGCTAGGCCGAACAAAACAAGGTGATTAAATTGCGCGCTCTGGAAAAAGTTCTGGCCAAGGCTTCCGGGCAGAAAGAGATGTACCCCGGAGAAATTAACACTAGGCGGTGAGTTTAAGATGCAAATTGATCAAAAAGCGAAAGAGTACATTATGAAAAGAGGCGGGACCATCCATATTAAATGTCTGGTCATTGGCGGCGGCTGATGCGGGAAGTCAATTGTGCCTGCCGTGACTGTAGGCGAGCCGAAAAAAGCCAAAGAGCATTATTCGCTGCTTGATGTAGAAGGGGTCAAGATTTACTTGCCGCCTTCACTGCAGCAAACGGACCAAAAGCCGCGAATCGGGCTGCAGAAGTTTTTGTTTTTTCACCAGCTGGAGATCTTCGGTTACAGTTGTCAGTAAACCTTGAAAATAGAAAGTAAGAATCTTGCGAGCCGATAGGGGGTGCCGGCGTGGATTCCTTGAAAAAAGAAGATCAGTGTAAAAGTAAAGTGGAAATCCGTTTTTTAGGCGCTTTGAAAAAGCTGGCTTTCGAAAAGGGGTTGGATTTCCCCTGTTATGTAGAACTGGATCGAGAATGCAGTGCCGTTGAATTATCAGAACTCCTGGGAATGCCCACAGAAAATATCGAAGCGGTATTTGTTAATGGCAGAGCGAGCCCGATTAAAGACGGAAAGGTAAAGCCTGGGGACCGGGTTGGCTTTATCCCAGCCGGCATTCCCGGGCCGTACAGGGTGCTATTAGGGTTCAGGTAGCAAGCAAGAACCGTCCCCGCTTGCTACACCCGCTTGCTCCCAGGGTTCAGGTAGCAAGCAAGAACCGTCCCCGCGTGCTACCCGCTTGCTTAAAATTAAGTATAGAGCAGAGGAGGGAGTGAGTTGAGCAAAAAGTTGCCCATGTCCGTTAAGCTGCTTTATACCGCCTCTTCAGCCGGCTGGGCGATGTTAGATCGTCTGGTCGTTACCTGGCTGATGTTTTTTTATGTGGAAGGTGCGACCCCGCTTTTGCTGCCGGCAGTCTTCGGTGCCATCCTGGTTTTTGGCCGGGCGGTCGATGCGGTGACAGATCCGCTCATTGGTTTCTGGTCTGATAATTGTCGTAGCAACTTGGGCCGGCGTACACCGTTTATGCTGGCAGGCGGGATCGCCTATGTGCTGGTTTTTGTAGCTTTATTCCACCCGCCGGCACCTGCGCACGGCATCCAGAATATGGTGTATTTGCTGGTTATGATGGGAGCGTATTTTTTTCTTTTTACCGTTTACGTTTGTCCGTACTTGGCACTGTTGCCTGAGCTGGCACGCAAGGCTTATGACCGGGTAGACCTGGCAACCTTGCGGGCTGTTTTTTCCTTGCTGGGAGTAGCGGTTGCGCTGGTTGGCTCCGGCCCGCTTATTGGTTGGCTTGGCTTTAAGGGGATGCTCTGGAGCATGGCTGGGGTCGGGCTTTTCCTGATGTACCTGCCGCTTTTTTTTGTGCGGGAAAAAGAATATGCCCTGGCGCGGCCTGCCACCCTGGGACTGCGCGAAGCCGTCACCACTACGTTTCGGAACAGGCCTTTCCGTATTTATCTGGCCGCAAATGCTACCTTCTGGTTTGGTTTCAACATTATTACCCTGTCGCTGCCTTTCTATGTGACGGTGCTGCTCGGTTTGCCAAAGGAGAGCGTCTCAGCCTTTTTTGCTGCCACCTTCGGAGTTGCTTTTTTGGCTTTTCCGATTATTAACCTCTTAGTCAAAAGGCTGGGGCACAAAAGGGTAATGTTCGCAGCTCTAAGCCAATTTGTGCTCGTTCTGCCGCTTTTTTTCTTTCTTGGCCAGCCTGTCTTTGGTCTGGCGCCAGTGACCTTTGCTTATATTATCCTGGCTTTGGCCGGACTGCCGCTGTCCTGCCTGTTTGTTCTGCCTGACGCCATTCTTTCTTCGATCACCGACCTGGATGAGGATTTGTCGGGTCAAAGGCGGGAAGCGATGTACTTTGGGACACAAGGACTGGTCTTAAAAACGGTCCTCGGCCTCTCAACGTTTGCTACCGGTCTGCTGCTGCAATTTCTTGGCAGCACTGCCGCCGACCCTCTCGGGGTGCGCCTTACACCGCTAATAGCAGTGTTGTTTGTGCTGGTTGGCGGCATAATTTTTCTCTATTATCCAGAAAAAGAAGTGCGTGTTAAAGAGCAATCCCTCGGACTGAGCAAAGGGGTGGGAAGATGAGGGAAACGGTTATTGTCAGCTTTGCCCGGACGCCATTTGGAGGTTTCCTGGGTTCCCTGAAAGATTTTTCAGCTGTTGACCTGGGGGCTTTGGCAATCCGGGAAGCATTAGTCCGGGCCACGGTTCCGGGGGAAAAGGTAGACTATTGCCTGATGGGTATGGTGGTGCAAGCCGGAGCAGGGCAGATCCCATCCCGGCAGGCGACAATCAAGGCCGGGCTGCCGGTGGAGGTACCGTCAGATACCATCTCCAAGGTGTGTGCCTCCAGCCTCCGGGCTGTAAATCTTGCCGATACCCTGATCAGAGCCGGCGAGGCAGATGTGGTGGTCGCCGGCGGGATGGAGAGCATGTCCAATGCCCCGTATCTTTTGGAGAGGGCCAGGACCGGTTACCGCATGGGCCACGGGCAGGTAGTCGATGCCATGATCCGGGATGGGCTTTGGTGCGCGTTCCACGATGTCCACATGGGGGTGCATGGCGGTGACGTGGCCGAGGAGTTTGGTATTACCCGCGAGGAGCAGGACCGCTGGGCCTTCCACAGCCACCGGTTGGCAATCAAAGCAAACGATACCGGCCTGTTGCGCGAAGAGATTGTTCCTGTACCAATCCCGCACAAGAAAGGCGGCCCGGACCTCTTTGAGGCGGATGAACTGCCGCGACGGGATACCAGCCTGGAAGCCCTGGCCAAGCTAAGGCCGGTTTTTAAAGCAGGCGCCAGTATTACGGCGGGAAACGCGCCACCAATTTCCGACGGCGCCTCTGCCCTGGTATTGATGGATAGATCGAAGGCCGGGGCCATGGGAATCAGGCCAATAGCCACTATTGTCTCTCAGGGATCAGTGTCGGCTCCGGCTCCGTATATCGCTACCGTTCCGGCGCTTGCCGGCAACAAGGCCCTGGAAAAAGCAGGACTGACAGCGGCTGACCTGGACCTGATTGAAGTAAACGAAGCTTTTGCTGCTGTGGCGCTTACCTCCATCAAGCTCGGTGGCTGGGAACCTGATAAGGTTAATGTCAATGGAGGAGCCATTGCCTTTGGCCACCCTATTGGCGCAAGCGGCGGCAGAATTTTGATGACATTATTGGCGGAGCTTAAGCGGCGCAGCGGTTTACTGGGCATGGCAGCCATCTGCAGTGGTGCGGCCCAGGGTGAGGCAACAATTATCCGGCTGGAAAAGTAGGAGATTTTTAAAGATGAAGGAAAAAGTGATCATAAAGGGGGTTTTTGGTCGGTGGGCATCAATGAGACCATGGCTGAGATCAGTCAGGGGAGAAAAGAATGGGAATTGGAGGAGGCTAAGCTGAAGGAGCGTCCGAAAAAGTTTGTTTCCGTGTCCTCTGTCCCCATCAAGTCCCTCTATACCCCGGAGGACGTTGAGGACCTGGACTATTCGCGGGAACTGGGCTATCCGGGTTGTTACCCGTACACCCGCGGTATCCAGGCCAACATGTACCGTGGGCGCCTCTGGACAATGCGCCAGTTTGCCGGATTTGCCACAGCCAAAGAGTCCAACGGACGATATAAATACCTGCTTAACCAGGGGCAAACGGGTCTTTCGGTGGCCTTCGATATGCCGACAATCATGGGTTACGATTCCGACCATCCCCGTGCTTTGGGGGAGGTGGGCCGCGTCGGCGTGGCCATCGACTCTCTGGAGGACATGATGACCCTTTTTGAGGGCATCCCGCTGGACAAAATTACTACTTCCATGACTATCAACGCGCCGGCAGCCGTCATCTGGGCCATGTATCTAGCCACGGCTGAAAAGCAGGGTGTGCCGTTTTTTAAATTGGGCGGCACAATTCAAAACGATATCCTGAAGGAATACATTGCCCAAAAGTCATGGATCTTTCCCCCGGAACCGTCAATGAGGCTTATCACCGACATCTTTGCTTTCGCCGGCCAGCACGTACCCAGGTGGAATACCGTGAGCGTTTCCGGTTATCATATCCGGGAAGCAGGTTCAACCGCAGTGCAGGAACTGGCCTTTACCCTGGCCGACGGCTTTGCCTATGTAGAAGCGGGGATTAAGGCGGGCCTTAATGTAGATGACTTTGCTCCCCGGATCTCCTTTTTCTTTAATGCCCATATCGATTTCTTCGAGGAGATTGCCAAGTACCGGGCGGCACGGCGCATCTGGGCCTGCCGCATGAGAGATAAATACGGCGCAAGAGATCCTCGCTCGATGCTACTTCGGTTCCATACCCAGACTGCCGGTTGTTCTCTGACTGCCCAGCAGCCGGAGAACAACATCGTCCGCACCGCCTTCGAGGCCATGGCGGCCGTACTGGGGGGGACTCAATCGCTGCACACCAATTCCATGGACGAGGTCCTGGCTTTGCCGACGGAAAAAGCGGTGCGCATTGCCTTGCGCACCCAGCAGATTATCGCTGAGGAAACCGGGGTTATTAACACTATCGATCCCTTGGCCGGTTCTTACTTTGTTGAGGCTTTGACCAACCAGATGGAGGCGGAGGCGGAAAAGTATTTTCAGCGGATTGAAGAGTTAGGCGGGGTTTTAGCTGCCATTGACAAGGGCTTCTTTCAGCAGGAAATTGCCGATGCTGCCTACCATTACCAGCAGGAAATCGAAAAAAAAGAACGGATCATCGTTGGCGTTAATGAGTATCAGCAGAATGAGCCCATGCAGGTTGAGCTGCTTAGAATCTCTCCCCAAGTTGAAGAAGAGCAGAAAAAACGCCTGCAGGCTGTCCGGGAAAAGCGAGATAACCTTGCTTGCCAAAACGGCCTGGAGAGGCTGCGCCTGGCGGCGGGCACCAGGGATAACCTGGTCCCGCATATCCTCGCATGTGCCAAGGCTTACGCCACCGAAGGGGAAATCATCCAGGTATTGCGTGAAGTGTTTGGCGAGTATAAGGAAAAACCGGTGTTTTAAAGGGGAGGGAGAAGGGATGAATAAAGAACACATAATCCGGGTGCTGGTGGCCAAACCGGGTTTGGACGGCCACGACCGGGGTGCCAGGCTGGTGGCCCGCGCCTTGCGGGATGCGGGGATGGAAGTGATCTATTCGGGACTGCACCAGACACCGGAACAGATAGTGGAGGCAGCTATCCAGGAAGACGTGGATATGATCGGGCTTAGCATCCTCTCCGGCGCCCATATGACAATATTTCCCAGGATTAACGAGCTGCTCAAAGAAAAGGGAGCCGAGGATATATTGGTGATGGGGGGCGGAATTATCCCTGAGGAAGACATCAAGGAATTGATCGATCAGGGTTATGCCAAAGCCTTATTTGGCCCCGGCGCAGGCACTGGAGAAATTGTCAGGTGGATCCGCGAGGCAGTGCGAGAAAAAACGGCCTGGTTCCAGCATGTAAAAGGGGACACTGTTGAACCCAACAAACTTAGTTGAAGGAGTGGTCACAAATAGTACAGTTAGATGAAAAAGCAAAAGGCTTCATCAGAAAGATTGGCGGAGTGGTCACTGTCAAGTGCATCACCATGGGCCGCGGCTGATGCGGAGGGTTATTTATGCCTACCGTGACTGTAGGCGAACCGGAAAAAGGCAAGGAAGATTATCACCTCCTGCAATTTGAAGATGTCAGGGTTTACCTGTCTCCTTCATTAATACCGACCGGGCAGACCCCCCGTTTATTTGTTAGCGGAATTCTCTTTTTTCGTGATTTAGAGATTCGCGGATATCGGTGTCAATGATTAAGTCACCCGAATAATCATCCGACAAGAAAGCCAAACTAAAAAAGAGGTGACAGAGCAATTGGAAACAAACATATCGTGGGAAAAGTGGAAAGAACTCCTGCGTACGGCGATGAACACCGGCGAATTTATGGGGTTGTCCGAAGACCGGATTAAAGGAGCGGCTTACCGTTTTGGCGGATTTTTTGCCGGCCATATTGATGCTGGTAATCCGGAGCAGCGCTTGCTGCGGGATCTTTGGCTGGAGGCAACCGAAGAGGAGCGGCGGGCCCTTGTTTCGATGATGGTTAAGCTGCTAAACCGGGATGACCGGCGAGAAAAGCTGCTGGACCATGCGAATGATAAAAATAAACACTAAACCCCTTTGGAACACATTCCGGAGCCGGCAGCCCCGCTCATCTTGCAGGGTACCAAAACCTGTAGCGGAGATGACGCGTAACCACAACTTAGCAACAATACAGGCTAAGTTTTTTTTTTGCGCTTTTTTGTCTGTTGTAATTTTTATCCTGCTATGCTAAAGTTGTATTATGATTATATTGTGGACACAGGTTCGCATCGTGAACTGTAGATAAAGATGAGAATTATTTGATATTACTGAATAGATGACATAATCTGAACGAGCGTGATTTTTTTCTAATGAGTCGAAATATTGTTAATTCGGTTGCAAAATCATTGGCGATCCTGGAGGTTTTTGAAGATACAAGACCGGAGCTTGGGATTGCGGAAATTGCCGCATTAGTTAAGCTGCCGCGGCCCACCGTCAGCCGCCTGGTAAACACCCTTGCATATACCGGTTATCTGGAAAAAAACCCCTCGAGCGGAAAATACCGTTTGGGCATCAAGCTGTTCCACTTGGGAACACTGGTGGAGCCGCGGGTGGATCTAGCCCAGGTGGCTGCTCCAGTAATCAGGAGACTGCGAGATGAAACAGGGGAGACATCTTACCTGGATGTGCTGCAGGAAGGCAACCGGGTATGCATCTTGTCCTTTGAAAGCAACAAAAGCCTCAGGACTATTGTTCCTGTCGGCCAGCGGTCCCCTTTGCACGCCGGCGCGGATTCCCGTGTGCTACTGGCTTTCATGGAGCCCTATGAATTGGAACAGGTTCTGGCTGGAGAACTAACGCCTTTTACCAGCCGGACGATTACTTGCCCCTTGGCCCTAAGTAAAGTGCTGGCAAAGGTGCGGGAAGATGGATATGCCATCAGTTTCGGAGAAAGTGTTGCGGGGGTGGTGGCAGTAGCCTTTCCGGTCTGGGATAAAGAAAACAAAGTTATTGCAGGAGTTGCTGTTTCATGTCCTGAACAGCGGGCAGACAAATTGCCGGAGTATTTGAAAAAAGTGCGCCTGGCTGCGGAAGATATTTCGCGTCAGTTGGGGTGTCGACGAAAAACCAGACAATCTACTTGATATCGAACTAATAACAAGGGAGGTTTGGGAGGCAGGCGGATTATCGTACTTGTTGGACTTTCAGAATTAACAGGAGGTGCAGTTATTGGCAAACATTCGCCGCTATCTGGTTGAAGCACTATTAATCGGGTTGTCAATATTTATCCTGTACACTGCGGTGGAGGGTCCTTTGGTAGCCATGCGCCAACGGGCGGTTGTCTTGATGATCAGTTTTTGCATCATATTCCTGACCATACCCTTCCGGAAAAATGCCAAATCCTCCTGGTTTGACACTGTAATGGCAGTTGTGGGTTTTGGAACCGGATTCTATGTTTTAGTCTTCTTTGACACCCTTGTTAACAGAATGGGAATGCCAAACCATCTAGACCTTATTTTGGGAGGACTGGCAATTCTGGTGACTCTTGAGGCTACCCGCCGATCTATTGGCTGGCCCCTGCCCATTGTCACCGGATTATTCATAATTTATAGCCTGTTCGGACAACATTTGCCCGGAACCTTTGGCCACCGGGGGTATGATCTGGAGCGAATTATAAACCAGATGTACCTGACTACTGAAGGAATATTTGGTGTTCCTCTCGGTGTTATGACATCCATTGTGTTCTTGTTTGTGCTCTTTGGCGCTTTCCTCAATCAGAGCGGCGGCGGTAACTTTTTCATCAACTTTGCCATTTCTTTAGCCGGCCGTGCAGTGGGTGGTCCTGCCAAGATTGCCGTTTTTGCCAGTGGTTTTTTAGGTACAATTTCTGGCAGCTCAATCGCAAATGTTGTTACTACAGGTACTTTTACCATTCCCCTGATGAAAAGAGCAGGATATCGCCCTGAATTTGCGGGTGCAGTTGAAGCAGCAGCATCTACTGGCGGCCAGATTATGCCCCCCATCATGGGTGCTGCCGCTTTTATTATGGCTGAATTTACTGGTATTCCATATATAACCATTATCGGGGCCGCCCTTATTCCAGCCGTTTTATATTATTTCAGCCTCTACATGAATGTCCATCTTGTGGCAGTGAAACAAGGCCTAAGGGGAATGGATCATTCTGAGGTGCCAAAAATCAGCAAAGTTCTTAAAGAAGGCTGGCACTACCTGATTCCTTTGGCGGCTATTATCGGAACTTTAATTTATGGGTTTAGCCCTACTAAGGCTGCATATACCGCCATTGCTATTCTGATATTGGTTAGCATGTTTAAGCCAGCTACCAGAATGGGCTTCCGTACCATCTTGCAAGCCCTCAGAGAAGGCTCTGAGACGGCTGTTTCAATTGTGGCTGCTACTGCCTGTGCAGGGATAATTGTTGGCATAGTAAACATGACAGGCCTGGCCTTAAAGTTCTCCACCGTGATTAATCAAATAGCAGCTGGTATGATTTTTCCTGCGCTTTTCCTGACAATGGTGGCGTCTATCATATTGGGAATGGCCTTGCCGACCACTGCAAACTATATTGTGCAGGCGGCAATTACGGCGCCGGTACTGATTGAGATGGGTGTTCCTGTCATAACTGCCCACCTGTTTGTGCTCTATTTTGGTGTATTCGCTGACATCACCCCTCCCGTAGCCTTGGCGGCTTATGCAGCTGCCGGCATATCCCGGGGCGATCCAATGAAAACCGGCCTTCTGGCTACCAGGAGTGTTATTGTTGGCTTCCTGATGCCATTCCTGTTTGTATATTTTCCTGCCCTTTTGGGTAATGCGCCACCTGTTGAAGTGGCGGTTGCCGTTCTTACAGCCATCCTTGCAGTAATTGCTCTTTCCGGCGGGTTAGTTGGCCTTTTGCACCGGGAGTGTTCCATGTGGGAACGGTTAGTCCTATGTGTGGGCGGCGCAATGCTCCTGGTTCCTGAAGGAAAAACAGACTTGATTGGCGGAGCAATCCTGGTGCTGGTTTATTTGCTGCAGCGCTATTCCGGAGTGAGGGCCAAAGTTTCGCAGAAGATGTAGCAGACTGAGACCCTTCCTGCAATTGACAACAGGTGGAAAAAGGGGGTGGGAAACAGGCTTTTCCGGGTTGTCTTAGGCGTAAATTTTAGAGACTAGAGGGGGGTAAACTTATGTCGAAAAAAACTGGTCGTATGCTTACCTTTGTATTGGTGGCCTTTTTGATTGCGGCTCTAATAGGGGGATGTGGAGGTCAGCAGACTACGCAAGCTCCGGTCCCGGCTCCTGCACCAGCACCGGCTCCTGCACCGGCACCGGCACCTGCTCCTGCACCGGCACCGGCCCCGGCGCCAGCTCCGGCACCTGCTCCGACACCAGCTCCGGTACCTGCTCCGGCTCCGGCCCAGGTTAAACCCCAAGCGACAGCTCCGGCCCAGGTTAAGCCCCAAGCGCCAGTCCCGGCCCCGGCTAAACCCCAAACGCCGGCCCCGGCCCCGACACCGGCGCCAGCTCCGGCAAGAACAGTGAACATGTCCTTTGGTACCGGGGCAACAACTGGCACCTTCTTTCCACTTGGGGTAGGGATTGCCAGCGCCTTTAACAGCGCTAATATCGGCGTAAACGTTACTGCGGAATCAACCGGCGGTTCCCTTGAAAACCTGCGCCTGATGGGCGGTAGGAGAGCTGAACTGGGTTTTACCGAAACAGGCGCGGCATCCTGGGCATATAATGGCGAACAGATGTTTTCCGGTAGAAGGATAACCAATATCAGGGGATTGATTTCCCTTTACCCCAATACCATTCAGTTGGTAGTTAAAGAAAATTCTGGAATAAGAGATTGGCCTGACCTGGCTGGTCGGCGGGTTGGCGTTGGCATCCAGGGAAGCACCTCTGCCCTGAACATTCTCTATGTCCTCGAGCAATATGGTTTATCCTTGAGGGATATCAAGCCTGAATATCTGAGCTTTGGTGAAGCGATGCAGCTATTGAAAGACGATAAACTGCATGCTGTAATGGTGGACGCTGGCGCTCCGAACTCTGCTATTATCGACATCGCCAGCCAGCATAGGATCCGAATCCTTTCTATTCCACAGGATAAAATCAACCAGATTAGGCAAAAGTACCCATTTTTCTCTGAAGCCATTAGAATCCCGGCTGGGACATACAGGGGTGTTGATTACGATGTAATTACCACCGGGGCAAAGGTAATGATAGCGGTTAGAGAAGACCTGCCCGAAGATCTGGTCTATAATCTCACCAGAACTCTCTTTGAGAAACGAGACGATATTATCAAGGCTCATCCTAGGGGTTCGAGTATTAATTTGCCACTGGCCCTGGACGGCTTGCCTATTCCTGTGCATCCTGGCGCCTTAAAGTACTATAGGGAACAAGGAATAGCCAAATAGGCTGTAAATCGTGAACGGATAATTTTCTAAGGTTTTACATTGAGGCTGTTGACCATTATGTTGGGCAACAGCCTCTTTTTTATATCAAACAACGAATTGCAGTTTCAGACTGCCAAAAGGAATAGGTCAGCCTAGCGCTAAGCATGTGCAGGGTTAGCAATCCCCCGTAAAAAGTTAAGACCGTTGAAACTTTTTCTTGTTTTTTTTCCCGTATACAAAAGGTATTGCGGCGCAAAATAATGCTTGAGCCTCGGAATAACCTTTTTTGTGTCAGGGGGCAATAAGAGATGCTGCAAGGACACCAGACCTGGGTGTTTGCCAACAAACCCAAGATAATTGCTACCGGTACCGTTGTGGGGCCTTTTGAGGCCCAGGGTCCGCTGGCCAATGACTTCGACCTTTTGCACGGGGACTTGTGGCTTAACCAGCCAAGTTACGAAAAAGCTGAGAAGAAAATGCTGGAAGAAGCATGTGAAAGGGCCATTGAAAAGGCTGGGCTGCAAAAAAAAGATATTCAGTTTTATTTAAGCGGTGACTTGATGAACCAGATTATCTCCAGCAGTTTTACTGCCAGGACCCTGGCAGTGCCATATATCGGACTTTTTGGGGCTTGTTCAACATCAATGGAGGGCTTAGCACTGGGGGCACTGCTTGTTAATAGCCAGGCAGCGCGCAATGTGCTTTGTGCAACAGCTAGCCACAATGCGACCGTGGAAAAGCAGTTCCGTTATCCAACAGAGTACGGTTCCCAAAAGCCGCCCACCGCTCAGTGGACAGTAACCGGGGCTGGCGCTGCCATAGTTTGCTTCGAAGGAAACGGGCCCAGGATAACCTCTGCTACCATCGGACGGGTAGTGGACATGGGCATCAGCGATCCGTTCAACATGGGATCTGCCATGGCTCCTGCAGCCGTGGACACTATCACGGCCCACTTCAGAGATTTGGGTATTACTCCTGACGAATATGACCTGATCGCGACCGGGGATCTGGGCCGGGTTGGCCACCACAACGCAAAAGACCTGTTGATCAAGCATGGCATAAAAATCCCACCGGAGATTTTGACTGATTGCGGTCTCTTGATTTACCGGGAAGACCAGCCGGTTTTCTCAGGAGGCAGCGGGTGCGGCTGTTCAGCTGTTGTCACCTACGGGCACCTTCTAAACAGGATGCATAAAGGTGAGCTGAAAAAAATCCTGGTTGTGGCAACCGGCGCATTGCTATCACCTCTTTCCTTTCAGCAAAACGAAAGCATTCCCTGTGTAGCTCACGCAGTTTCGATTGAGTATGACCATTAGGAGTGATACTTCTTGGAAAGCTATTTTTGGGCCTTTGTGGTTGGCGGATTGATCTGCGTAATCGGCCAATTGCTTCTCGATGTCGGCAGGTTTACCCCAGCTCATACCATGAGCATTCTGGTAGTATCAGGCGCGGTTTTGGATGGCCTCGGCCTCTATGATCCGCTGATCGATTTTGCCGGCGCCGGCGCTACCGTCCCGATTACCAGTTTTGGCAATGCCCTTGTCCATGGGGCCATGGCTGAGGCTCAGCGCACGGGATTAGTCGGAATAATCACCGGTATTTTTGAAGTAACCAGTGCAGGTATTTCTGCCGCTATTATTTTTGGCTTTATAGCCGCCTTGTTTTTTAAGTCAAAAGGCTAATAGAGGTGAAAGGAAAATGGTTATTAAACTCATAACTCCCTTGATCCTGGCTATGTTTTTAGTGGGATGTACGCTGGCTGGCGGGCCTGCGAAAAAACCTCAGCCAGAGCAACAGGGTAAACAGGTGCAAGAGGTAGTGGATGTCGATCCTGTTTTGGCGGAAAAAGTCAAGGCCATTGTCCTGGATGTCAGGGGTGTTGATGCCAGTACGGCTGTGGTGGTGAATAAAGATATCTCCATTGCTGTAACGGTATCAGGATTTGACCGGCTGCGTCTGAAATCCATCAGAGAAGAAATCCATGAAAAAGTAAAACAGCTTACCGGGGAACATAAAATTCATATCTCTACCGACAAAAAGATCTTTAAGCTATTGAAAGAGTTGGAGCAAGAGGTGTTGGCTCCCCAAGGCGGGCAGTCACTTCAGCAGATTAAAAAACGTCTGGACAAAATAAATAAAAAAATGCATGGCTAACTCCCACCAGAGTGCGGAAACCGGGATAAAAGGAGCCCTTGGCAGTATATTTAAATGCCATGGGCTCTTCTTTTTTTAAATTTTAGGACCATATTATGCCTGAGCAGAAGGATTTTGGAAACATTTAGAGAAAAATGAATAATTCTATTTATTAATAAGCTGTCGTTTCGGAAAAAAATGGGATATAGGAATAGCTTTTCGGGAGGTGAGCGAGGGAAATAAGGCCGGAGATTAGCATGGAAGGGTGGTGCATGATACGAGAGCTGTTGATCTGAACTGTGATCTGGGAGAAAGCTTTGGTTCGTATGTTTTGGGGTTGGACGAAGAAGTAATGCAACATATTACTTCGGCCAACATAGCCTGCGGTTTCCATGCCGGCGATCCCGTCACCATGCAGAAAACTGTCAATTTGGCAGTTAAGCAGGGGGTTGCCCTGGGAGCTCACCCCGGGTTTCCGGATCTTTTGGGTTTTGGCAGGAGAGAAATGCAGATTGCTCCGGCTGAGGCAACTGCCTATATTATCTACCAGATTGGTGCCCTCGGGGCATTTGCTACCGCAGCCGGTGGTCTCTTGCAGCATGTTAAACCCCATGGAGCCCTATATAACATGGCCGCAAAGATGCCTGAACTGGCCCAGGCGATTGTAAAAGGCATTTCTTTGGTCGACAGGGATCTGATTCTGGTGGCTTTGGCAGGCTCTGAGCTTTACCGGGCTGGGAAAGAGGCGGGCCTCAAGGTGGCAGGTGAGGTGTTCGCCGACCGGGCCTATGCCGCGGATGGAAGTCTGGTGCCGCGGGGGAAACCAGGCGCAATGATTAAAGATCCCGCGGTTGCTGCCCTGCGGGTGCACCGGATGGTGACGGAAGGGAAGGTAACAGCCATTACCGGCGAGGAAGTGGATGTAGAAGCAGATACGGTATGTATCCATGGAGATTCGCCGGATGCCGTTTTATTTGCCGGCAAGGTAAAGCAGCAACTGGTTGCTGCCGGCATCGAAGTAATTCCAATGGGCCGCAAAATCGCCACGGCAAGGGAGTGATTTTTGTTATGGATCCCCAGGAACTTCGTTTGGCCATGAGGAGGGGGGAGTTGGCCGGACCAACCTCGGGTTTGGCGCCAGGCTATACCCAGGCCAACCTGGTTATGCTGCCTGAGGCGCTGGCCTCGGATTTTCAAATGTTTTGCGAGGCAAATGCCAAGGCCTGCCCCGTACTGGAGGTTTTGCCTCCGGGAGTACCCTATCCGGCAATTATGGCTAAAAACGCAGATTTGCGCACAGACCTGCCCCGGTACAGGGTATACCGGCATGGTCAGCTGGAGGCTGAAGCAACAGATATAACCCATTGGTGGCGAGAGGACCTGGTGGCTTTTCTGATCGGTTGCAGTTTTACCTTTGAAAGAGCCTTAATAGCAGAAGGCCTGCCTGTGCGGCATATAACTGAAAATAGGAATGTTCCCATGTATATTACCAGCCGCCAGTGCGTTCCTCGGGGTCTTTTTCATGGTCCTTTAGTGGTAAGCATGCGGCCTATCCCCAAGGAACAGGTGCAAAAGGCGGTCGAAATAACTGCCCGGTACCCGGCTGTTCATGGGGCGCCGGTTCACATAGGCGACCCGTATGAATTGGGCATCGCCAATCTCGCAAAACCGGATTTTGGGGAGGCTGTTACAGTAAACCTTGGCGAAACGCCGGTTTTCTGGGCCTGCGGGGTTACTCCTCAGGCGGTGGCAATGGCAGCAAAACCTGAATTGATGATCACCCATGCACCAGGGCATATGTTTATCACCGATATTAAGGATGAAGACTTGGTATCTGTTTTGCGCTAAAAAGATTTCCCGCTAGAAAAAAAGAATGGAGGAAGGGGTAAATGAAAACTGAAATCAAAAACGGCATTGATAACAAGCCCAGTCTCTGGATGAAATTAAAAAATGTCGGTCCGGCAGCGGTAATTACCGCAGCTTTTATCGGGCCAGGGACAGTTACCACAGCCACCCTGGCCGGGGTTAACTACCAGTATGCCTTGCTTTGGGCGATGCTTTTTTCTACATTAGCAACTATGTTGCTCCAGGAAATGTCGGCCAGGATAGGTATAGTCACTGGGCAAGGACTGGGGGCAGCAATCAGGGAAACCTTTCAACAGCCCGCGGGTAAGGTTTTGGCAGCATTATTGATAGTCAGCGCCTTGGGAATTGGTAATTCGGCTTTCCAGGCTGGCAATATTACCGGCGCTTCCATGGGCTTGGAAGTATTATTTGGCTTGACAAGACAGACCTGGGCAGTCATCATAGCTTTAGTTGCATTTGGCCTCTTATGGACCGGCAGTTACAAGGTGCTGGAAAAGGTTTTGATAGCCATGGTTGTCTTGATGAGCCTGGTTTTTATCGCTACAGCAGTAGTTGTCCGCCCAGATTTTTCCGCAATGCTGCAGGGCCTGTTTGTCCCTTACATCCCTGCAGGGGCCTTGTTTCTAACTCTTGGGCTAATTGGCACAACTGTTGTGCCGTATAACCTGTACCTCCATTCTGCAGTTGCAGCCGAACGGTGGGGAAAAGCCATTGATAAGAAAGAAAGTATCAAAAACAGTAACCTTGATATCTTGGTATCCATCGGCTTAGGCGGCTTTATTTCCATGGCGATTATCATTACGGCGGCAGCAATGCATGGAACCGGCGCGGTTAAGAATGCGGCGGATATGGCCAGACAGCTGGAACCCCTCTTGGGCCCATGGGCAAAATGGTTCTTTGCGACCGGCTTGTTTGCGGCAGGAACAACTTCAGCGATAACAGCTCCCCTGGCAGCTTCCTATGCTATAACGGCTATAGTTGGCTGGAGCACAGACATGAAATCCAGCCGTTTCCGGGCCATCTGGATTGCTGTGTTGGGCGCTGGAGCTGCAATTTCTTTTAGTGGTGTAAGTCCAGTGCAAATTATTTTATTCGCGCAGGGGACAAATGGTATTTTGCTGCCGATTTCCGCCATATTCTTGCTGGTTGTGATGAACAAGAGGCGGATCATGCAGAAATTTGTGAACAGCTCTCTGCAAAACGTCCTTGGTTCAGGAGTTGTTCTGGTTACCTTATTGCTTGGTGTAAGAATGATTTTGCGGGCTTTAAAAATCTGGCCCTAAAATTGGTTTGGGTGTGCTGTAATAGAACTTAGCAGAAAGAGGAAACCATGCATACTAAACCCCGATACTTGCCTGCTGGCGACCAGGCTGTTGTGGTGGAATTCGGCAATCAAATCTGTATCGATATTAATCGCAAGGTCTATGGCCTGCTGTCGGCTCTACATAAAAAAAGAGTACCCGGCATCATTGAGATGGTTCCTTCCTACCGGTCATTACTGGTTTATTACCGACCAGACGTGCTGTCCTGGCAGCTGTTGCTGCAAGAGATGGAAGATGCGGTTTTGGAGTTGGCCGGACCAGAGGGCAGGTACTGGGAGATCCCTACCCTTTACGGCGGCGCAGCCGGGCCCGATCTGGCGGAAGCAGCTCTCTACTGTGGTTTAAAGCCAGAAGAAGTTATTGACTTGCACAGCGAAGGAGAGTACCGGGTGTATATGCTGGGCTTTACACCCGGTTACCCTTACCTGGGGGGAATGGACCCGAAAATTGCCGTACCCCGTCTGAAAACGCCTAGAACCGAAACGCCGGCGGGTTCAGTAGGGATTGCCGGAAATCAGACCGGGATTTACCCGGTGACCAGCCCGGGAGGATGGCGAATTATTGGCCGTACTCCGATAAAACTCTTTGACCCCTTGCGTCAGCCTCCGGTACTGGTACAAAGTGGCGACACAATTCGTTTTGTGCCTGTAACTGAAGAAAGGTATCAAGAGCTTAAGGAGGCGGAAGAAAGCAAAACGGCTCAGCTATCTGAAACTGCCGCTGCTGGCGGAACCCCATTTTTTGAAGTAATCCGCCCGGGACTTCTGACAACAGTGCAGGATTTGGGCAGAGTGGGCTACCAGGCAGAAGGCGTTCCTGTGGCAGGGGCGATGGATCGGTTTTCCCTCCGGATCGCTAATATTTTGGTAGGTAATCCGGAAGAAGAAGCTGCCCTGGAAATAACGGTTTCCGGTCCCCGGCTGAAGGTAGCTTGTGATGGGATAGTGGCTGTTACCGGAGGAGATCTGGGGGCGATCTTGGACGGAAAAGCTATGCCCCAGTGGGAGGCGGTGCCGGTAAAGGCGGGAAGCGTAATTTCTTTTGCCGGCCCAAGGCAGGGTTGCCGATCTTACCTGGCGGTGGCAGGAGGGATTGCTGTTCCGGAAATAATGGGCAGCAAATCGACTTATCTCAGAGGAAAATTTGGCGGCTTTAACGGCCGTCTGCTCCAGGCAGGGGATTTGCTTCGGACAGGGCCTCCGCGGATAAAGATGGAATGGGCTAAAAGGGGTGGTGTCCCCAGGAATTTGCTTTTTCCATCAGGTGAACCAGGGGAAATCCGGGTAGTATTTGGCCCTCAGGATGACTATTTTGACAAGGAGGCAATCCGTACTTTTCTTAGCTCAGAGTATCTGATTAAGCCTGAATCCGACCGGATGGGTTACCGGCTGGAGGGACCACTGGTAAAACCAAAAGAGGCAGATATTATTTCCGATGGGATACCCTTGGGAGCCATTCAAGTGCCTGCCGACGGTGTTCCCATTATCTTGCTGGCAGACCGGCAAACAACTGGCGGCTACCCTAAAATTGCCACGGTTATTTCGCCGGATATCGGGAAACTGGCCCAAGCCAAGCCGGGAGACAGGCTGGTTTTCCGGCAGGTTTCGGTGGAAGAAGCCAATTTATTGTATTGCCAGCAAGAAAAGGCCATAGCCCAGATCAAACAACTTGTCGGATATGATTAGCAAAAGGGGTTAACCAATAGGCAGATTGGGTTAACCCCCTTTTTGAATCGCATGTTAATTAACAGGCAGGAATGCTGCTAACCGGCAGCAAATACTGGAGCAGCTGGTCCCAGTCCTCCACTAAAAAGTCAGGCTGGTGGGCTAAAAGCCGCTCTGCAGCAGCCATGCCCCAGGTTGCGCCGATAGTTTTGATCCCGGCATTTTTACCAGCTAAAATATCGAAAGGGCTGTCCCCGATGAAAACCGTCAGGGCCGGGTCGGCCTTTAAGCCCTCCATAGCTTTTAACACCGGTTCTGGATCCGGTTTATGCTTGGCAGTATCTTCCATTGCCACAACAGTGCTGAAGAACTCTGCCATGCCTGCCAGCTGCAAGCCCCGGAGGGCCATTTGGCGGCGCTTTGCCGTTACAACACCCAATGAGAGGCCTTTTCTTCTAAGCTCAGTCAGGCATGCTACCGCGCCGGGGAACCCGCGGATCATGTGGTCATGCAGGGTTTCTTGATGGCGCAAATACCTGTCAAACATCTCCTGCTGTCTTTCCCCGCCAAAACGCCTGCAGACCTCGATTAGAGGGAGGCCAACCGTATCTATAGTCTGTTCTGCTTCCCATGGGAGATTCATCTCCCTGAAAACATGTTCAAAGGTCTGGCGAATGAGGGGCAAGGAATCGATCAGTGTTCCGTCAAGGTCAAAGAGAATGTATTTGTTCATGTTGTCTACCTCAATATTTATTTTTTGAAACCAAATTAATTAAATGCTCGGCAAGGTATAAAATTTGATTAAGTCAATGAAGCCGAGCATGAAATTCGCTTTCAGGCCACGTTAAATTAATGTAAATTTGTGGCCTGGCTCATTATATCCAATAATGCTTAAGGGGGCAAGGTGGAATCTCAAACTATCAGGCCCATGGATAAGTTTGTTTTTTGGCATGCCTTCCAGCAGGATATCCCAGCAGCAAGGGCAAATATATTTTAATGAAGAAAAGCAGCAGAAAAAGAGGTGGGCAGGATGAGCCTGAGGTTTATTTTCGGCAGGGCTGGGTCTGGCAAGACCACAACTTGCCTGGCAGAAATAAGGCAGCTCTTGCAGGAGTCCCCTGCGGGCAATTCTCTTGTTTTGCTGGTGCCTGAACAGGCCACATTTCAAACGGAATATGCTCTGGCCTCCGCCCCAAATTTAGGCGGCATGATGCGGGCGCAGGTCTTAAGCTTTCGCCGCCTTGCATACCGGGTGTTTCTTGAGGTTGGTGGTCTTTCCCGGATACCTTTAGGAGAATTGGGCCAGCGGATGGTCTTGCGCCGGCTCCTTGAGCGGCGGAAGAACCAATTACAGGTTTTTCACCGGGCCGCTAATCAGTCCGGATTTACTGACGTCTTAGCCAAAACAATCTCGGAACTGAAACTGTATTGTATTACCCCGGAGACCTTGCAGGAAAAAATCAGCATCATAAAAGACAGGGAGGATGCCGGGCGCCTGGCGGATAAACTGGCGGATTTGGCCCATTTATATTGTGATCTGGAGGAATACCTCGCAGGGAGATACATTCATGCTGATGATTATCTCGGTTTGCTGGCAGAACGGATAAATCTTTCAACTGCTTTCAATGGAGCCCAGGTGTGGATTGACAGTTTTACCGGTTTTACGCCGCAAGAGTATCAGGTTTTGGCAGCAATTTTACTAAAAGCGGAAAGGGTAAGTGTGGCTTTGTGCCTGGATAGCCGCCAACTGCTCAGCCCGGCCAGGGAAACAGATATCTTTTTTTCACCTCGCCAGACCATGGAAAAATTAATGTCTTTAGCAGGGGAGCTGGGAGTGCCGGTCGAGAACCCCACGGTTCTTGAACAGGCCGTACCTTGGCGCTTTGTTTCTGCTCCTGTAATCAGTCACCTGGAAACAGCATTTTTCCAGCGGCCAACCAGAGTATGGGAAAAGGATGTTGCCGGGATCAGACTCGTGGCAGCGGCGAACCGGCGGGCTGAAGTAGAAGGTGTGGCCCGGGAGGTGATCCGGCTTTGCCGCGATGAAGGGTACCGGTGGCGGGAAATTGGGGTGGTCTTGCGGGATGTGGAGGGCTACCGGGATCTGATCAATTCAGTATTTGCCGACTACGGAATTGCCTTCTTTATCGATGTAAAACGGACCGTAATGTTTCACCCGCTGGTGGAACTGATCCGTTCTGCTTTGGAAGTAGTGCTGGAAAACTGGGCCTATGATCCGGTTTTCCGTTACCTGAAAACCGATTTAACCCCCCTTTCCAGGGAGGAAGTAGACCAGCTGGAGAATTACGTTTTGGCCCACGGAATTCGCGGCGGCCACTGGACCAATGGCCAGCCCTGGAATTTTCGCCGGCGTTATACACTGGGAGAGGACGAAGGCCTGAAGCCTTGGGAAGCCAATCAACTGGCGCAGGTCAACCAGTCCCGGACCAAAGCGGTTAAGGAATTGGCAGATTTCGAAAGATCCGCCAAGACAGCAGCCACTGTCAGAGAAGTAACCCTGGCTTTGTTTCACCTCTTGGAGGATTTGGCGGTTGCCCATTCCCTGGAACAATGGAGCAGGGAAGCGGAAGAAAAGGGCCGCTTGGAGGCGGCCAGGGAGCATGCCCAGGTTTGGAAGGGTATCGTAGATTTGCTGGATCAGATGGTGGAAGCCCTTGGCGAGGAAGCCATGTCGCTGGAAGAATATGCCAATGTGCTGTTGGCAGGGTTGGAGAGCCTGCAGCTCGGCTTAATACCACCTGGGCTGGACCAGGTTCTGGTAGGGTCCCTGGACCGGTCCCGCAATCCTGCCTTGCGGGCAGCTTTTGTGCTGGGGGTAAGCGATGGGATATTTCCTGCTCGCCCCGGAGGAGAGGGCTTTTTTTCCGAGCCTGAGCGGGAACGGCTGCAAGCGGCAGGTCTTAACCTGGCTCCTGACGGACGCCGCAGGCTGTTGGAAGAACAATACCTGGTTTATACCGCACTGACAAGAAGCAGCGAATACCTTTGGGTCAGCTATCCCGTGGCGGACGGGGAAGGCCGGGCCATGATGCCCTCTACCGTTATAGCCAGATTAAAAGAGGTTCTGCCAGGCTTGCAGCAGCGGGTCCTGCCGGTTGAACCTCCTGGCGTCCCGGCAGGGGATCTGGAATTCATCGGGCACCCAGGCCGGGCATTATCCCATCTTGGCGTCAAGCTGAGAGAGGCCAAAGCCGGCATCCCAATTCCCGCCCTCTGGTTAGGAGTGTATAACTGGGCTTTGTCTTGCCCCCGGCATCTGGCAGCATTAAAAGAGATTATCGGGGGATTGTACCATGTAAACCAGGAAAAGCCGGTTCCCAGCCTGGCCCGGAAGCTTTATGGCCAACGGATGCAGGTGAGCGTTTCCCGCATAGAAAAATTTAACTCCTGTCCCTTTGCCCATTTTATGGCCTATGGTTTAGAACTTAAAGACAGGACTCAATATAAACTGGCAGCCCCGGACCTGGGCCAGTTTTTTCATGCAGCCTTAAAAAAAGTTGGCGATCGAATAGCGACAACAGGGCTGGATTGGGGAACCATCTCTAAAGAACAGTGCCGGGATTTGGTGGGAGCTGTAACGGAAGAACTTGCCCCGGAGCTGCAAAATGAGATCCTCTTCAGCACGGCCCGTTACAGGTATATCCAGAACAAGCTCCGCCGTACCCTGGAGCGCTCCGTTGGGGTCCTGGCGGAACATGCCCGCCGGGGGATTTTTCGCCCGATTGGGCTGGAGGTGGGGTTTGGCAGGGGGCAAGATCTTCCTCCCCTTGCATTAAATACGGTTGGTGGCGGCACCCTGGAGGTGCATGGCCGGATTGACCGGATTGACCTGGGAGTTCTTGAGGGAGGCCATAAATACCTGCGGGTTATAGACTATAAATCTGGCAGGGCAGGCCTTAGCCTTGCCGGTATCTATCACGGGCTGGAGATCCAGCTGTTGACCTACCTTGATGTGGCCTTAACCCATGCTCCTCTCCTGGCAGGTGGCCCGGCCTTGCCTGGGGCCATCCTATACTTTTCCTTACAGGACCCCCTGATCACTGCCCAAGGGCCAGTTGATCCGGCGGAGGCTGAACGACGGGTATTGGCCTATTTGAAAACAAAAGGACTGGTTTTGGCTGATGCAGGAGTGGTCAGGATGATGGACAGCCACTGCCTTAACGGCCGCTCAGAACTGCTGCCTGTAGCCTTAAAGCAAGACGGAGGGTTTTATAAAGACAGTTCTGTCATAGATGAGGCCCAGTTTGCCGCTCTTCGCAGGCATCTGCGGCTGGTGCTCGCAGGGGCGGCAGAGAGAATCCTGGCTGGAGATGTTGCGATTGACCCTTACCGGAAAAAGAATTTTGCTCCGTGCCGTTACTGTAGTTATAAGCCGGTATGCCAGCATGACCCGTTGTTGGAGGGCAATGGTTTCCGGTTAATCAAAGAGGAGGCTAAGGAGGTTTTCTGGTTTAAACTGAACCAGGCTGGAAAGGGAGGTGAAGGTGGTGTCTGAACAACAGTGGACCGAGGCTCAGCTGGCAGCTATTACGGGCAGGGACTGCAACCTCCTGGTTGCTGCCGCAGCCGGTGCAGGCAAAACCGCAGTCTTAGTAGAGAGGATCCTGCGCCGGATCGTTGACCCGCTGGAACCAGTTGATGTTGACCGGTTGCTGGTAGTTACTTTTACTAATGCTGCCGCAGCCGAAATGCGGGAACGCATCGGCCAGGCTATTGCCGCAAAAATTAATCAGGACCACGGCCAACAGCATCTGGAGCGCCAGCTGGCCTTGCTGCCGATGGCTGCCATCACAACCCTGCACTCCTTTTGCATGGAGGTTTTGCGTCAGCATTATTTTCGCCTTGACCTGGACCCGGCTTTCCGGATTGCTGATGAGACCGAGGTTGCCTTATTAAAACTGCGCGTCCTGGAAGAATTGCTGGAGGACCACTATACAACGGGTGACCAGAGCTTTCTAAATTTGGTAGATTGTTATGGGGGAGACCGGGAAGACACCCGGCTGCAAGAGCTAATCCTCAATTTGCATCGCTTTTCCCGCAGCAACCCCTGGCCGGCGAAATGGCTGGAGGAGGCTTTAAGTAATCTTCAGTTACAAAAGGACGTGCCAATTGAAGATTCCCTCTGGGGCAGGAGTTTGCTGCAATCGGCAGCTATTACACTGGAAGGCGCCCTTTCCCGGTTGGAACAAGCCTGGCGGTTATGCAGCAGGCCTGGGGGGCCTCAGGCTTATCAAGGAGCCCTGAAGGCTGACCTGGCTATGGTGCAGGACTTACAAGGAGCCTGCAAGGGTTCCTGGGAGTCCATGCAGGATATGTTTTACAATCTGAAATGGGAGAAACTTAAGCCCTGTTCCAAAGACGTGGATGAAGCCCAAAAAGAGCGGGTGAAGAAGATCCGCGATGGAGTTAAAAAAGATTTGGCTTCTTTGGCGGAAGTTTTTTCCCGCCCGGACATGGAACACCTGGAAGACTTACAGTTTTTGGCTCCCTTCGGACAGACCCTAATCCATCTGGTGATGGCCTTTGAGGAATTTTATAGAAAAGCTAAGCGTTCTCAGGCCATTATTGACTTTAACGACTTGGAGCATTTTTGCCTGGTCCTTTTGACTGCTCCCGGATCCCCTCCCGGGGAAATTATCCCTTCTGATATAGCGTGGGAATTCAGGCGGCGGTTCACCGAGGTGTTGGTGGATGAGTACCAGGATATCAACCCGGTGCAAGAGACTATTCTGCAGCTGGTCTCCCGGCAGGGGGAAAGCCGTCCAAACCTGTTTATGGTGGGAGATGTAAAGCAAAGCATTTACCGCTTCCGCCTGGCTGAACCGATGCTTTTTCTCGGTAAATATCGCAGTTTTCCCCCTGTTGCAGGCGGATTGGAACGCCGGATTGATCTGGCAAATAACTTTCGTTGCCGTCGGGAAGTGGTAGATGCAGTCAACTTCATTTTCCGGCAAATCATGACCGAGGGAATGGGAGAGGTAGCCTACGACCGAGCGGCGGAACTGGTCTTGGGGGCTTGCTACCCTGAAGTTAAGGAAAACCAGGGGCTTGCCCTGGCTGCACCAGTGGAATTCCATCTGATAGAGCGGAATGGGGACCAAGACCCGCTGCCCCTGGAAGATTTGCCCCTGGAAGATTTGCCGCAGGAAGAACAAGAAGAGGAAACAACCCCGTCGCCGGAGGGCGAGGGCGAAGACCTGGAAGCAATGCAAATGGAGGCCAGGATCATTGCCCGGCGGATTATGGAACTGATGCAGGGCTGCCGGAAAACTTCCCGGCCCTACCTGGTATATGATAAGAGTTTCGGTTACCGCCCCTTAAACTACCGGGATATGGTGGTGCTCCTGCGGGCCACCAGGGGAGCTGCCAATACATTGTTGGAAGAGTTTCGCCTGGCCGGCATCCCCGCGTATGCCGAACTGGGCACAGGTTATTTTGCAGCTATTGAAGTAGAGGCTGCCCTGTCTCTTTTAAAGATAATCGACAATCCCCAGCAAGACATTCCTCTGGCTGCGGCCCTGCGTGTCCCTCCCGTGGGTTTGTCGGCGGAAGAGTTTATCCATATTCGTTTAGCCTGCCCGGAGGGAAACCTGTACCAGGCCCTGAAGGCTTATGCCACAGCTGAACAAGGAGAGCTGGCCCAAAAGGTTGCAGGATTTTTAGCACGGCTGGAGCAATGGCGCACACTTGCCCGCCAGGGCAGCCTGAGTGAGTTGATCTGGCAGGTTTACCGGGATACGGGTTATTATGACTTCGTGGGAGGCCTGCCGGGCGGAAGGCAGCGTCAGGCTAATTTACGGGCACTGCAGGACAGGGCAAGACAGTATGAAACTACCATGTTCAGAGGCCTGTTTTATTTCCTGCGGTTTATTAAACGGCTGCAGGAGAGCGGGAGCGATATGGGGACAGCACGGGCTTTGGGAGAAAACGAAGACGTGGTAAGGATCATGAGCGTTCATAAAAGCAAGGGACTGGAGTTTCCAGTGGTATTCGTGGCCGGGCTCGGAAAACAGTTTAACCTGCGGGATGCTAAAGAGCACACCCTTTTGCACAAAGACTTGGGCATCGGCCTGGATGTGGTAGATTTGGCCAAGCGGGTCAAATACCCAAGTATTGCAAAAATAGCGATCAGAGAAAAGCTCAAACTGGAGGCCCTGGCTGAAGAAATGAGGATTCTGTACGTTGCCATGACCCGGGCCAGAGAAAAACTGATTCTGGTGGCTGCAACCAAAAAACTCAGGACCAGGTTGGAGGAGTGGAGCCTGTATATCAATGTTGAAAAATGGAGCTTGCCTGATAGTGCCCTGGTGGGAGCTAATGCGTGCTTAGACTGGTTGGGGCCCGCACTCCTTCGCCACCCAGATGCCGTACCTTTAAGACGTTTTCTGCAGGCTGAGGTTAATTTCGCGACCGAAGCAGGGCAGGATTCTTCCCGATGGTCAGTTTTCTTATGGGAACCAGGCCACTGCCAACTAACCCCAACCGAAAAGGAGGCTGGGGAACTGTTCAAGAAATTGAAAAACCTAAAACCCCTGGATATCCTGCCGGAAGACCAGGCCCGGGTGGAAAAGAGGCTAAGTTGGACTTATCCTTATAACTCAACCCTGGGGAAGGCAGCAAAAGTTACAGTGACCGAGATCAAGCGGCGGTTTAACCCTGAACATGAAGAAGCGAAACAGGTCTTCCCCAGGTCTTTCATTCCTGTTGATGCTCTGAGCCCAAACTTCGTAGCACCAAAGGGTTTTTCAACCATCGAACGGGGTTTGGCTTATCACCTGGTGATGCAGCATCTGGATTTACAGGGCAGTTTGAGCCTGGAAAACATCCGGGTGCAAGTTCAGGAAATGACTCGCCGGGAAATGCTGGCTGAGGAACAAGCCCAGGCAGTTGATCCGGAAAACCTGGCCCGTTTTTTCGCCGGATCTTTAGGACGGCGCCTGTTAAGCTCGCCCGAAGTAAGGCGGGAGATCCCCTTCAGTCTGGTCTTGCCTGCCGGAACAATTTATCCGGATTTAGCAAGTGAAAATGTGCTGGTGCAGGGGGTAATTGATTGTCTGTTCTGGGAGGAAGACGGCTTTGTGCTGATAGATTGGAAGACCGACCAGGCTGACCCCTGCCGGTTGGAACCTCTGGCAGCGCGCTATGACGGACAGCTCGACCTGTATGCCCAGGCGGTAGAAATAATTCTCCGGCGGCCGGTGAAAGAAAAATACCTGTTTTTGTTGTTAAACGGCCAGGAGATAAAACTTTAAGAGGATTAATGGGTAACAAATTGCCCTAAGTGCGCCGCTATGATGCAACCTAACGCGGAATTTCCCCAAAAAAAAGAGCCCGCAGGCTCATATACAGCATCTCATAACAAATTTAGCTGTCTTTATCAGAATCATCAGCGTCCTCGCTGTTTTCTTCGGAACTTTCCTGGATTTCTTCCTCTTCAGGTGCCTCAGGACTTTCCTGAGATTGCTCATCTACTGCCGCTTCGGGTTCAGCTGCCTCAGAGCATTCCTGAGCTTGTTCTTCCACGGCAGCTTCAGGTTCAGCACTCTCAGCGCATTCCATTACGGCGGCTTCTTCCCCGTTTCCTACAGGAGTATCTAACATAGATTCACCTCCTTTCATTTTTTACTTAAAAATAATTCGCTATAAAAGAGTCAATACCTTTACATATATTACCAAATTATCTTGCATAATAACTGAAAAGCCCCGAAATTACGGTATTTTTCATGCAAAGGATCCTGTATCCTCCCCGGCATAAACTTCCTACCATACATCGCACAAGAAACTCGGCCGAATGCCTTGGTTGTTGGATTGTGAGCCCCCCCATGCCGATTATCAGATGTGCGGTTTTTTTTATATCCATGGAGGAATCTGCGAAATTATAATAAATTATTACATATCATGGATTGTTTTGGTATTTTAAACACCTCGATTTCGAGGGGTTTAAATGCGAAAATGTTATTCAGGCTCCACGGAAATACTGCAAAAAATATGCACCCTTTAAATTGCGATATATGCGACATGATGGAATTCGTGCCGGACAATGTTCAAGAAAGGAAGCACAACAATGACTGATAACAGAAAAGAGCAGGAACGCGCAGAGCTGCACCGCACCATCTGGAATATTGCCAATGACCTCCGCGGCAGCGTAGACGGATGGGACTTCAAGCAGTATGTCCTCGGCATTGTTCCAATCCTCCATACTCCATCAAGTGGGACGGAGATGCTAACCCGCTTTTGATCAACGACCCAAGATTCTCTCCGGCAGGGGTGCTCGCGCCAAAATCAAAGGCAGACCTTGCATTCATCATGCACAGCCTTTCTATGGTGGAGCAGAAAGACACGCGGGAAAAAGTTGATATCGTCGCTCTCAATGCCGAGATAGAAAGAATCGTGGCGCGGGAACAAGTTCTGCGTGACGAGATTGCCAGGATTATAGCTGAAATCGAGGTGGGCGCATGAATCAGGACTTTCATTTTTTAGTATATCGTTCCGCCGGAGAAGGAGTGTCAGTAAAGGCGGTTATTAAGGACGAAACAATTTGGCTGACACAAAAGGCCATGGCGGAATTGTTCGACTGCTCAGCTGACAATGTTTCCTTACATTTAAAAAATATATATTCAGAAAACGAATTGAATGAGCAGGCAACGACCGAGGAATTCTCGGTAGTTCAACAAGAAGGTGGCAGAGAGGTTGCCCGGAGCAGAAAATTCTACAATCTTGACGCTATCATTTCAGTAGGTTACCGTGTGAATTCCAGAAGAGCTACACATTTTCGCATCTGGGCTACCGGCGTATTGAAAGAGTATATGACAAAAGGCTTTGCCCTTGATGACGAGCGCCTGAAGCAGGGGAAAACAGCCTTCGGAAAAGACTATTTCAGAGAATTACTGGAGCGCGTCCGATCTATCAGGGCCAGCGAGCGCCGTATCTGGCAGCAGATCACAGATATATTCGCCGAGTGCAGCATCGACTATGACAAGGACTCTCCAGTGACGCACGATTTTTATGCCATGGTACAAAACAAATTTCATTATGCCATTACCGGACAGACGGCAGCAGAAATCATCTATTCGAAATCGGATCGAAACAAAGAAAATATGGGATTGACCACATGGAAAAACGCACCAGATGGACGCATCCTAAAATCGGATGTCACCGTTGCAAAGAACTATCTGGGCGAGATGCAGATCCGGCAATTGGAAAGAACCGTAACCGGCTATTTTGATTATATTGAAGACTTAATCGAGCGGGAAAACACCTTTACCATGGAGGACTTTGCCACCAGCATCAACGCGTTTTTGGCTTTTCGAAAGTATAAAATCCTGACAGATAAGGGCACTATCTCAAAGCAGACGGCCACAGCAAAGGCTGAGGCGGAATACGGGGAGTTCAACAAGACCCAGAAGATCTCCTCCGATTTCGATAAGGAAGTGAATCGTCTCCTGGAGAAGGGGGGCAATGCAAATGAGTAAACTAGTAGAATTGATTACCGAGACAACCTGTCGGGATTTCCGACAGGTTCGCGCGGAAATCGAAGGATGGGTGAGACGATGAGCAAGGCGGAATTTCCCCAAAAAAATGAGCCCGCGGGCTCCTTTACAGCATCTAATAACAAATTTAGCTGTCTTTATCAGAATTATCAGCGTCCTCGCTGTTTTCTTCGGAACTTTCCTGGATTTCTTCCTCTTCAGGTGCCTCAGGACTTTCCTGAGATTGCTCATCTACTGCCGCTTCGGGTTCAGCTGCCTCAGAGCATTCCTGAGCTTGTTCTTCCACGGCAGCTTCAGGTTCAGCACTCTCAGCGCATTCCATTACGGCGGCTTCTTCCCCGATTACTTCTGGATTATCTGACATAAATTCACCTCCTTTCAATTTTACTCAATAATTTCGTTATAATAGGGTCAATACCTTTACATATATTACCAAATTATCTTGCATAATAACTGAAAAGGCCCGAAATTCCGGTATTTTTCATGCAAAGGATCCTGTATCCTTCCCGGCATATACTTCCTTCCATACATCGCACAAGAAACTCGGCCGAATGCCTTAGTTGTTGGATTGTCAAGCCCATGCCGATTATCAGATGTGCGGTTTTTTTTATATCCATGGAGGATTCTGCGAAATTATAACAAATTATTACATAACATGGATTGTTTTGGTTGTGCTGCCAGGGGCGACCATGCAGTTTTGCGGCCTGATGCCGACTAAACCGAATTGGTGCCCGAGATAATTAACGGCCTCTAAGCGGGGTGTTTTTGATGCATGATTATTCAGAGGACGAACTGCTGCCTCTATCGGGCATCCAGCATTTTGCCTTCTGTGAAAGACAATGGGGACTGATCCATGTGGAAAGCCAATGGGTCGAGAATCTTCGTACAGCGGAAGGCAGGCTGCTTCACCAACGGGTCGATGATCCGTATTATACAGAATCGCGAGGCGATATCAGGACAATAAGGTCGGTCCCCCTGGTATCAAGAAAACTGGGTCTCTTTGGTGTGGCCGATGTAATTGAAATATTAAAAACCCCCGGGGAAGGCTCCGGCATCAGGTACAGCATTGTAGAATACAAGCGGGGAAAGCCTAAGCCCGATGAAAGGGATGATGTGCAGTTGTGCGCCCAGGCCCTTTGTCTGGAGGAAATGCTGAGTATAAGACTTGATTACGGGTACATGTACTATGGCGAGACAAAACATAGACATAGAGTTTTATTTGATGAGCCACTGAGGGGCAAGGTCAAAGAACTGGCAAGAAGGATGCACGAACTCCATGCCAAGGGTGAAACCCCACCGGCTACAAAGGGCAAACACTGCAAAAACTGTTCATTGATTGATATCTGCGTCCCCAAACTCGCGATTAGCAAAAATAAGGCAAAATTGTACCTGGATAAAATATTAAATGAAATGAAAAATGAATGACGAGGAAAACAAAGGCATGAGGAAAATGCTGAATGTTCTATACGTTACCAACACCGAGGCCTATTTGGCAAAAGACGGCGAAAACCTTGTAGTGAGGGTGCAGGAGGATGAGATTTTCCGGACCCCTATTCACTACCTGGAGGGAATAGTAACCTTCGGCCATTTGGGTGCCAGCCCGGCGCTTTTAGGGATGTGTGTTGAAAAAGGGGTTGCCGTCAGCTTCCTCACCGGCAGCGGCAGACATATGGCCACCGTACACGGCTCACCCAAGGGGAATGTGCTGTTAAGGAGAAAACAATACCGGTTGGCCGATTCCGAGCCGGCTTCAGCAAATCTGGCCTCAATGTTCATAATAGGCAAAATCGCCAATTGCAGAACAGTATTAAGGCGGTATATAAGTGATTTTGGTGAGAAAGCTGAAACCGGGGAGATAGAGGAAGCAATCAAGATAATGGCCCGGAATGTCCTTCGTCTGGGAAAAGAGCCAGGGCTGGACGAGGTGAGGGGAATAGAAGGTGAAACAGCCAGACATTATTTTTCCGTGCTGGACAGGCTGATTGTGAGCCAGAAGGATCATTTCTACATGCGCCAGAGAAGCCGGCGGCCTCCTCTGGACAATATGAACGCTTTGCTATCATTTCTTTACAGCATGCTTTTGCATGAAACCAGAGCGGCGCTGGAGTCGGTGGGCCTGGATCCATACGTGGGATTTCTCCACCGGGACCGGCCGGGCAGGGCCGGTCTGGCACTTGACCTGATGGAGGAGTTCCGGCCTTACATGGCGGACAGGCTGGCGCTGAGTCTGATCAACAGGCGGCAAGTTAAAGGAGACGATTTTATCAAGAAAGAACCGGGTGGAGTGATAATGAAAGACACTGCCAGAAAGACAGTAATTGAAGCCTGGCAAAACAGGAAAAGAGAAGAAATAACCCACCCGTTTCTGGAGGAAAAAATTCCTGTGGGACTTATGCCGTATGCCCAGGCTTTGCTATTGGCCAGGCATTTGAGGGGAGATTTGGATAGTTATCCCCCTTTTATCTGGAAGTAAAGGGGAGAAAAAAGTTATGATGGTGCTTATCACATATGACGTAAATACTACCACTGAGGCAGGTAAAAAAAGGCTGCGCCATGTGGCCAAACAATGTGTTAACCACGGCCAGCGGGTGCAAAACTCTGTTTTTGAATGCCTGCTGGAACCGGCCCAGTTTGCTGCGCTGAAAAACAGGCTTGAGGGGATTATCGATCCTGAGAAAGATAGCTTGCGTTATTATTTTCTCGGCAGCAACTGGAAGAGAAGGGTCGAGCATGTGGGGGCGAAACAGGCCTTCGACCCTGAAGGGACGATGATTGTATGAGTGGTAAATTCATTGCGCACGTAAGAAAAAATGATGACGGCACCTGGGCGCCGCCCCATATGCTATTGGATCATTTAGAAAAAACCGCTTTAATTGCAGAAAAAAACGCTGCCAAATTCCAATCCGGCTCATGGGGAAAAGCCGCCGGGGCGTTCCATGATACAGGAAAAGCCAGGTTGGTGTGGTATGGTTATATTCAGCGCAAAAGCGGCTATTATGATGAAGAAGCTCATCTTGAGAATAAATCCGGAAAGGTCCTTCATGCCATTCATGGTGCCAAACTAGCCGAGGAATTGTTTGGTAAAGTGATAGGGAGGTTTTTGGCCTATACTATTGCAGGACACCACGCGGGTCTGCCGGATTGGTCCAGTTCCGAGGGCGCCGGACAATCCTCGCTGCAGTTTCAGGCTTCACAAGTCAAAGATTTGAAAGATATCGATAATCTGATTAGAGACAGAATAATGTCATCAAAACCAGAGCATCCACCATGGAAATTTGCCCATGGTTTGGATTTGTCTTTATGGATTAGGATGCTGTTTTCGTGTCTTGTGGATGCAGATTTCTTAGACACAGAAGCATACATGGACCCTGAACGGACGGCTGCCAGGGGTGGTTATTGTTCTATGGCGGAACTCCTTGAGCGGCTTAACAGGTATAATAAGCGATTGGAAGAAACATCAGCAGATACATCGGTAAATAAAATCAGAAGAGATGTTCGGGCAAAGTGTGTCCAGATGGCAAAAGAGCCTCAAGGCATCTTTTCTCTTTCAGTGCCTACAGGCGGAGGAAAAACACTGTCAAGCCTTGCATTTGGCCTTGAACACGCAGTGCATCACGGTCTGGACCGCATTATTTACGTAATCCCTTATACCAGCATTATTGAGCAAAATGCAGATGTATTCCGTTTGGCAGTTGGGGAAGACCAGATTGTGGAGCATCATTCAAGTTTGGATGAAGATGACTCTACGGTGAAATCTCGCCTGGCCTCGGAAAATTGGGATGCCCCGGTTATTGTCACTACTACAGTGCAGTTTTTTGAGTCTCTTTTTGCCGCAAAATCCAGCCGGTGCCGCAAGCTGCACAATATTGCGCGATCGGTGGTCATTTTGGATGAAGCACAGTTAGTCCCGGTTGAATATTTAAAGCCGATATTAGAAACAATGCAGCTTCTTACTGACCATTATCATGTAAGTTTTGTAATTTCAACCGCAACTCAGCCGGCATTTAAAGACCGTTTTGTGGATGGAAAACAGTTTACAGGTTTGAAAAAAATCACCGAGATAATGGGTGATAATGTGGGGGCACTGTATGATTCTTTAAAACGGGTAAATGTTCAACTGCCTGAAGACATTCATGCCGTAACTACATGGGATGAAATTGCGGAAGATCTGATTCAGCACGAACAGGTTCTGTGTATCGTTTCCGATCGGAAAAGTTGCCGTGAGCTATATCGTTTGATGCCTGAGGGGACATTTCATTTGTCAGCCCTAATGTGCGGCCAGCACCGCAGTGAAATTATTGAAAAAATAAAGCAGAAGCTGAAAAACAAAGAAGAGGTCCGGGTTATCAGTACCCAACTGGTAGAGGCCGGTGTTGACTTTGATTTTCCTGTTGTCTACAGAGTGTTTGCCGGTCTTGACTCTATTGCCCAGGCTGCCGGCCGTTGCAACAGAGAAGGAAAATTGCCCGGATTGGGCAAGGTTGTTATTTTCAACGCACCCAGAAAAGCTCCTCCAGGTATCCTCCGAAAGGCGGCAGACACTACCCGCGGCATTTTTTCAACTCAATGTGATGACCCGCTAAATTATAACCTATTTGAGAAATTTTTTGCGGAATTGTACTGGAGAGCCAATTCGTTGGATTTAAAAGAGATAATTTCTTTGCTGAACCCGGAGAAGTCCGAATGCAGCATTTTTTTTCGGACAGCCGCAGAAAGATTCCGGATCATTGACGACTCTATGCAAAAAACGGTTTTGGTCAGTTACGGCGAAGGCAAAAGTTTGATTGATTTATTAAAATCAGAGGGGCCAAAACGGTGGTTATTACGAAAACTTCAGAGATACACAGTAAATATATATGATTACGATTTCAAAGAAATGCGTAAGCGGGGCGCTGTTGAAGAAGTGCAACCAAATATTTATGCCGTTGTAACCGACTTTGATTATTCGGCAGAGGTTGGGCTTCTCGTCAGCGACACTGATTATAACCCGGAACAATTTATTTTATAAAAAAGGGGAGGCAAAAAATGCGAGATTGGTGTTTGGAAGTATGGGGTGATTACGCCTGTTTTACACGTCCGGAAATGAAAGTAGAGCGAGTGAGTTACGATGTGATGACCCCATCGGCGGCCAGGGCTATTTTTGAGGCCATTTTATGGAAACCGGCCATCCGTTGGAATATAACAAGAATTGAAGTCCTAAATCCGGTCAGATGGATATCCGTTCGCCGCAATGAAGTAGGGAAAACGGTGCCTGGTCCCACAGCTAAACAACTTTCAGGGGAACGCGATGAGCCGATGGGTATTTTTATTGAAGATGCGCGTCAACAACGGGCAGGGCTTTTTTTAAGGGATGTCAGGTATCGGATTCGCGGTTATTTTGATTTTATTCCACTGGAAAAAAGAAAATCAAACCGCTCTGTTTCAACTGAATTCTGGGCGGACGGACATGAAACGGCAATGATAACCCGGATGGATGAAACTGAAGCAAAATATGCGGCAATGTTTGAGCGGCGGGCAAAAAAAGGCCAGTGCTTTCATCGTCCATATTTAGGCTGCCGGGAATTCGCGTGTGATTTCAAGCTGGTGGATTCAAAAGCTGAACCGGCACTCTTGATTGACGAAACGCGTGATTTGGGGTTCATGTTGTACGATATGGACTATGAACAAAATGAAAATGACCCGGTACCGAAGTTTTTTAGGGCGATTATCGATAATGGCGCAATAAATACAGATCGTAGGGAAATTGAGGTGAGAGGATGATATTGCAGGCGTTAAAAGAGTATTACGACAGGAAAATCGCCGACACTGAAAGCGAAATTGCCCCGGAGGGTTTTGAAAGAAAAGAGTTGCAGTTTCTAATAATTATTAATGATAAGGGTGAATTCATCAATATCGAAGATACGAGAGAAAAAATTGGAAACAAGCTGGTTGCCAAAACATTTTTGCTTCCGAGGTCAAAAGTCAGATCGGGTAGCAGGAGTTACGAAACCACTTTTTTGCTGTGGGACCATATCGGATATTTATTGGGACTTCCTGTTGAAGATGAGAAATCAGCAAAGCAGCATCATACTTGGCTTAATGAACTAAAAAATCTTCCCGACGAATTGCTGGAAGATGTTGGTGTGAATGCTGTTGTTCAGTTTTATGAAAAAGGGGGTGTGGCAAAGGCTATTGCAAGTCCATGTATTCAAGAATGCTTAAAATCGACTCAACGCAACATGTCCTTTCAGGTAGTATCAGATGTTCCAGTGCCATGTCGAAAAAAAGTACAGGAATTTGTCAGCCGCAATTTAGACTCATTAAATAAAAATGAAGAAGATGAGGGATCAGATAGCAGTATAAGAACAGGCATTTGTTTAGTTACTGGTGAATTTGGCGTAATCGCAAGAATACATGGTAACACACCAATCAACAAAGATTCAAAGAGCCTGGTAGGGATTCAAAGGAATAGCGGATACGACTCATATGGAAAAGAACAGGGCTATAATGCTCCGGTGATAAAGTCATCTGAATTTGCTTATGTGACAGCATTAAATACCTTGCTCAAATCAAGATCTCAGCGTCTTTTGATCGGTGATACCTCAACTGTTTTCTGGTCTGCAAAAGAATCATCTTTTGAGTCAGATTTTTCATCATTTTTTAAGGAGCCTGAAAAAGATAATCCCGATGAAGGAGCGAGAAAAGTAAAGGCACTTTTCGAATCGGTGAATAGCGGCGCTTATTATGAAGATGACGGCAAGACCAGATTTTATGTCTTAGGGCTTGCCCCAAATGCGGCCCGGATTTCTGTCCGGTTTTGGCAAGTTGGCACAATCTCTGAGTTTGCAACCCGGATCAAGCAGTATTTTGAAGATTTTGTCATAGTTAAACCGCCAAAAGAGCCGGAGTACTACTCGATTTGGCGTATTCTGGTAAATATCGCCACCCAGGACAAAACCGAGAATATCCCTCCAAATCTGGCGGGCGATTTCATGAAGTCTATCCTAAACGGCACCCCTTATCCGGCAACGTTACTTCAGGCAGCGCTTCGGCGCATTCGCAGCGATACAGAGAGCAGGGTCAAGCCAATTAGAGCGGCACTGATTAAGGCTTATTTAAACCGTTACCATAGGTTTAATCAAGATATAAATCAAAAGGAGATGAGTGTGGAATTGGATATTTCTCAACCTTCTACAGGGTATCAACTTGGGAGATTGTTTGCTGTGCTTGAAAAGATTCAGGAGGAGGCTAATCCGGGTATTAACGCCACTATCCGGGAACGTTTTTACGGTGCCGCATGTACAACCCCGGTAACCGTATTCACTAATTTGTTTCGTTTAAAGAACTACCATCTGGCAAAAATTGAAAACAAGGGCAGAGTAGTCAATTTTGAGCGGCTGTTGGGTGAGATTATGAGCAATCTTAAAGATTTTCCTGCACATCTTGAATTGCATGAACAAGGGAGGTTTGCTATCGGATACTACCATCAAAGGCAGAAATTTTTTGCTAAAAAAGAAGAATAAGAATAAGAAAGGGTGCAAGTAATAAATGAATAATTCTATCCAGAAGCGCTATGATTTTGTGTTTTTCTTTGATGTAAAAGACGGTAATCCTAATGGGGACCCGGATGCTGGAAATTTGCCCCGCGTGGATGCCGAAACAGGACACGGGCTAGTTACAGATGTTTGCATAAAAAGGAAGATAAGAAATTATATCGGTCTAAAAAAAGATGGGCAGCCGCCTTATGGTATTTTTATTAAAGAAAAATCGGTTTTAAATGACACCATCGAGCAGGCATACATTAGCCTGAAGATTGATTTGCAAGAAACTCCTGCCGATCCGGAAGATGGCAAAAAAAGAAATAAGAAAGGACAAGGACAAGGCAAGGAAATTGATCAAGCAAAGCAGTTTTTATGCCAGAATTTTTATGACATTAGAACGTTTGGAGCCGTCTTGTCAACAGGTGCCAATGCAGGGCAGGTGCGCGGCCCGGTGCAGTTTACATTTGCGCGTTCGGTAGACCCTATTGTATCCCTTGAGCACAGCATAACCCGCATGGCAGTTACAACAAAAACCGAAGCAGAAGAGCAGGGTGGGGATAACCGCACGATGGGCAGGAAGTTTACCATTCCTTACGGGCTCTATCGCGCACACGGATTTATTTCAGCGCCTTTTGCTAATCAGACCGGCTTTTCTCAGGGAGATTTAGAGCTTCTCTGGGAGGCGCTTGAAAACATGTTTGAGCATGACCGTTCTGCTGCTCGCGGGTTGATGGGAACCAGAAAACTGATTATCTTTGAACATACTTCTAAAATGGGTGACGCACCGGTACAGAAACTTTTTGAGGCAGTTACTATAAAGCGAAAAAATGAAAGTAAGCCGGCAAGAGATTTCAGTGATTACTCGATTTCTGTGAATAAAGATAAGATACCAGAAGCTGTGTCAATTATTGAGATATAATAGAGAAATCGGGACAGTTTAAATTTGCGAACCCCAAGCGAGCAATAAATTCCCAGGTGTATCGCAACCGGCCTCACGCCTGTTTTTGACGGGCGTTAAGGCAATTAAATGCCGTAGCCAAGGCAATGGGAATCGGAGGTTCGCAAAAATATTCCATAAACCTATTGGAATCAATTGGTTATAAGTGTATACTGTCGCCCCCCACACGGGGGCGTGGGTTGAAACGCTCATGGCAGCTTGCGGAACGGTTCTGGCAGGCGTCGCCCCCCACACGGGGGCGTGGGTTGAAACCGATACAATCACATCAGCAAAGCCATCAGCCACCAGGTCGCCCCCCACACGGGGGCGTGGGTTGAAACATCAGCGGGTGAAGCGAAACATATTGCTTTTTGGTCGCCCCCCACACGGGGGCGTGGGTTGAAACAATCAGGGTTGTTGCATGGGTATGTCTTAATGAAGTCGCCCCCCACACGGGGGCGTGGGTTGAAACTCGGTGTTGCCTACGCTCATCGGTATTTGCGGAGGTCGCCCCCCACACGGGGGCGTGGGTTGAAACATACGGACGCGCTAGTGTAGCTCGTAGCGGGAGACTGTCGCCCCCCACACGGGGGCGTGGGTTGAAACAGGTGCTTCAACTTCTTTAGTTGATTCACCTTCGTCGCCCCCCACACGGGGGCGTGGGTTGAAACCCCGGCGACCCGGTTGAGAGCGATATCCAGCGGCAGGTCGCCCCCCACACGGGGGCGTGGGTTGAAACGTTTTCGACAGGGCGCATGGTCGGTGGCAGCGAGGTCGCCCCCCACACGGGGGCGTGGGTTGAAACGGCTGCGCCTTGCACCCCCTCAACCGGCATCGCCGTCGCCCCCCACACGGGGGCGTGGGTTGAAACTCACAGTAGCCAAGCCTGAGCCGCGCCCCGCCGGGTCGCCCCCCACACGGGGGCGTGGGTTGAAACTGTATCGCAGTAACCCAATACAGATTTTGTGAGGTCGCCCCCCACACGGGGGCGTGGGTTGAAACAAGGATTCGACGAAGAACGCCAGGCGTTCATTGACGTCGCCCCCCACACGGGGGCGTGGGTTGAAACAGGACATACAGCGCCGCCGCTGGGCGCGCTCTGTTGTCGCCCCCCACACGGGGGCGTGGGTTGAAACCGTGAACTTGAATTTAACAGTCTGGACCGGAAACGTCGCCCCCCACACGGGGGCGTGGGTTGAAACTTGTGGTGTGTATTCACTGTTTACTGCCCTGAAAGTCGCCCCCCACACGGGGGCGTGGGTTGAAACTGGTTCTGGTTCTGGTTCTGGTTCTGTGGTTGGCGTCGCCCCCCACACGGGGGCGTGGGTTGAAACAAATGACATACAAACCAACAGGACAGAAGATATATGTCGCCCCCCACACGGGGGCGTGGGTTGAAACAATTGTGACATCCCGTATATCCCTCCACTTCGGCGTCGCCCCCCACACGGGGGCGTGGGTTGAAACCTTGAATACGATTCCTGCCCGGTCGAACACTTTGGTCGCCCCCCACACGGGGGCGTGGGTTGAAACGCCTACTGGGCAGGTGCAGTGTTCTGGGCCGTATGGTCGCCCCCCACACGGGGGCGTGGGTTGAAACCGTTAAGGTCGTGAATTCCGTCTGGGGTGTGGTCGTCGCCCCCCACACGGGGGCGTGGGTTGAAACATAAAGATGGTGTTTATGTTGATGGTCAAAATGAGTCGCCCCCCACACGGGGGCGTGGGTTGAAACAAAGTTACCCGTTAGGCTTATGCCTATGCTGTCACGTCGCCCCCCACACGGGGGCGTGGGTTGAAACATCTTGAACTTTATCTTGAACCCATGTTGAACCCGTCGCCCCCCACACGGGGGCGTGGGTTGAAACAATTGCAGGTGGTAAACAAGGACTGTTCAATGAAGTCGCCCCCCACACGGGGGCGTGGGTTGAAACGTGTTATTTGCGACGTCATAATTACCTGTAGTTGTCGCCCCCCACACGGGGGCGTGGGTTGAAACATAAACCCTGGTGATGCCCCATTCAGTTTCCCAACGTCGCCCCCCACACGGGGGCGTGGGTTGAAACCAACCACATAAGGTGACCGCAGGTTTTCCCACTGGTCGCCCCCCACACGGGGGCGTGGGTTGAAACACTGATTCAGATTGGATGGTCCTGGTGGATAACAGTCGCCCCCCACACGGGGGCGTGGGTTGAAACAACAATCATGTGGGTGCTGCTTGGGTTTTCCACATGTCGCCCCCCACACGGGGGCGTGGGTTGAAACATTAAGGACAACCCCATGCAGTATGTGAAATATGTCGCCCCCCACACGGGGGCGTGGGTTGAAACTGCGGCATGGTCTAGGTGGTGCAGATCTCCATCCGTCGCCCCCCACACGGGGGCGTGGGTTGAAACTTGGCATATGAACCCCCATTTACATAATGACTTAGTCGCCCCCCACACGGGGGCGTGGGTTGAAACTAGGAGAGCAAGTACACATTATTGTGTTGACAACGTCGCCCCCCACACGGGGGCGTGGGTTGAAACAATCCAGAAGAGCAACGATAATTTCTACTATGAGTCGCCCCCCACACGGGGGCGTGGGTTGAAACAACTTTATCAGGACATAAAAACAAGTCACATAATGTCGCCCCCCACACGGGGGCGTGGGTTGAAACCTTTTATTTGCGGTTCAAGTTGGTTCAAGATGGGGTCGCCCCCCACACGGGGGCGTGGGTTGAAACTTTGAAAACTACATATAGACCAGTAAAAGACATGGTCGCCCCCCACACGGGGGCGTGGGTTGAAACGTGTCTATTGTGATGTCGAATAGCATTTTCTCGGGTCGCCCCCCACACGGGGGCGTGGGTTGAAACATTAGCACAGTACCACACTCGGAGTTCTGGGCAGGTCGCCCCCCACACGGGGGCGTGGGTTGAAACTTTTGCATTGCAAGCATTATTTTTTCCGCTATTTTGTCGCCCCCCACACGGGGGCGTGGGTTGAAACTCTGCACTGATGCGTATCACCACATGCTCCCTCAAGTCGCCCCCCACACGGGGGCGTGGGTTGAAACATTGCCAATGCAGCAATATTCAAGAAGCTGGTTAGTCGCCCCCCACACGGGGGCGTGGGTTGAAACAGCTTCCTGGTTTCACCAATGGCTTCGATGCTGCCGTCGCCCCCCACACGGGGGCGTGGGTTGAAACATCAACCAATCCACAAAACAATGCAGAAGGGTCATGTCGCCCCCCACACGGGGGCGTGGGTTGAAACTTTGAACTGCACCTGTCTTATCCTTAATCCTTGGAGTCGCCCCCCACACGGGGGCGTGGGTTGAAACTATCTTAATGTGAACAATTCCACTTCGAATTCGAAGTCGCCCCCCACACGGGGGCGTGGGTTGAAACATAAGCATCCTTGCCGATTTTACGGAACAAAGCCTGTCGCCCCCCACACGGGGGCGTGGGTTGAAACCAAATACCCATTCCACGAAAAGGGAAGCTGTACGTCGCCCCCCACACGGGGGCGTGGGTTGAAACAAAATGGATTGAAGAACCGAATGCGGTCAAAAGCGGTCGCCCCCCACACGGGGGCGTGGGTTGAAACCATTGTAACCGGGAACACGCAATTAACCATTAAAGTCGCCCCCCACACGGGGGCGTGGGTTGAAACAAAGAAGCTGAACGGCAAAATCATGTTTGTTCAGGTCGCCCCCCACACGGGGGCGTGGGTTGAAACTATATCACCGGCAATCTTTTACCAAGCTCCGCCGGTCGCCCCCCACACGGGGGCGTGGGTTGAAACAGAAACTGTGTGCCTGACGGAGCTGTCGATATTGGTCGCCCCCCACACGGGGGCGTGGGTTGAAACATTCTTTGATGATTTATACAGCCACGAGCACGGAGGTCGCCCCCCACACGGGGGCGTGGGTTGAAACGGCAAGCTTGCAAACCTTGGTGATGATATTGGTGTCGCCCCCCACACGGGGGCGTGGGTTGAAACATAAGCATCAAATAAAGCATCCGTATAATCCCGGCGGTCGCCCCCCACACGGGGGCGTGGGTTGAAACACTGATGCTTGATGAAAGTTCCATGATACAGAATGTCGCCCCCCACACGGGGGCGTGGGTTGAAACAATAATATGGGCAAGCAGTCCTGACCTTTTACAGGTCGCCCCCCACACGGGGGCGTGGGTTGAAACCTTACTTTCCTGACCGCATTTGTCAATGGGCAATAGTCGCCCCCCACACGGGGGCGTGGGTTGAAACTCAAATTACAAACCCCCTGGTAGATTCCAAATGCCGTCGCCCCCCACACGGGGGCGTGGGTTGAAACAGAATGGTGTTCAATCAATTCATACAAGGGTTGGTGTCGCCCCCCACACGGGGGCGTGGGTTGAAACCAATCTGTGCAGCGAGGGCTACGTAAATGCCTCCGCGTCGCCCCCCACACGGGGGCGTGGGTTGAAACACCAACGCAAGCGTCGCAGGAGTTACACCTACAAGTCGCCCCCCACACGGGGGCGTGGGTTGAAACTGTGCCTGTCTTGCCAAACAGCACTAAAACTGCGACGTCGCCCCCCACACGGGGGCGTGGGTTGAAACCCAAGTGCCCACGGCGAACGGGTTGCTGCAGCGGGTCGCCCCCCACACGGGGGCGTGGGTTGAAACGGGTCAGGTAGTCAGCGTTAGGCAACTCAACAACGTCGCCCCCCACACGGGGGCGTGGGTTGAAACTTAGCAATTGGGCAGTGGAACACGATTGCACTGGGTCGCCCCCCACACGGGGGCGTGGGTTGAAACGGCTACTGCCTGGTCGTATTCCGGGCCGGTAACGGGTCGCCCCTCACACGGGGGCGTGGGTTGAAACTGATAAGCAGATCCAGACGCTTGAAAAGTTAGGGTCGCCCCCCACACGGGGGCGTGGGTTGAAACAATTTGTCGTTATATAGACGATAACTGTTGCTCCGCGTCGCCCCCCACACGGGGGCGTGGGTTGAAACAACGTCCTTTAGCTCCGTCTGCAAGTCCCTTGACGTCGCCCCCCACACGGGGGCGTGGGTTGAAACAATGAAGTTGCTCAAACAATTGACCTCGTTGACGGTCGCCCCCCACACGGGGGCGTGGGTTGAAACTGACATACATTATAAAGATAATCAACACGTTTCCGTCGCCCCCCACACGGGGGCGTGGGTTGAAACAACGAATTCCCGCTGATGGACATCGTGCCGGAAGTGTCGCCCCCCACACGGGGGCGTGGGTTGAAACTGTGCCTGTCTTGCCAAACAGCACTAAAACTGCGGTCGCCCCCCACACGGGGGCGTGGGTTGAAACAAGCCCGCTGCCGGTCAATTGAGTATGCCCGTCCGTCGCCCCCCACACGGGGGCGTGGGTTGAAACATTTGAAATTTGAACTTAATGAACGGGGGTTTGAGTCGCCCCCCACACGGGGGCGTGGGTTGAAACAGTACCGTGGGCTGTTCTGGTCGAGTGCGCATTACGTCGCCCCCCACACGGGGGCGTGGGTTGAAACACCGGCACGATAACGGGCCGCATCACGCTTTGACGTCGCCCCCCACACGGGGGCGTGGGTTGAAACTGGCAATGACTTCGCGGAAACGACTGACTTATGCGTCGCCCCCCACACGGGGGCGTGGGTTGAAACGTCACCGGCCCGGTAATCTCAATGATTAGCGGGGTCGCCACCCACACGGGGGCGTGGGTTGAAACAGGAATTATATGGTTATATATATAATTCTTATAACGTCGCCCCCCACACGGGGGCGTGGGTTGAAACCCGGACAGGTATTGACTGATAGAGGATTTCCCGAGTCGCCCCCCACACGGGGGCGTGGGTTGAAACCCCTATGACAGCCAAGCAAGATATTCGTATATTGGTCGCCCCCCACACGGGGGCGTGGGTTGAAACAGCGCGTAGGAGTCCCATTCAAACGAAACACCAATGTCGCCCCCCACACGGGGGCGTGGGTTGAAACAATCATCTTTTTCATTTCCTCATATCCCGGTACGTCGCCCCCCACACGGGGGCGTGGGTTGAAACAATGATGCGCGACTGCAGAGAGCTGCCGAAATCAGTCGCCCCCCACACGGGGGCGTGGGTTGAAACAACGTTAACTACCACTAAGCCTGCCCCAGCGTCAGGTCGCCCCCCACACGGGGGCGTGGGTTGAAACTAATTGCGGAGTAAGTAGCTGAGTCTGCGGAGCTTGTCGCCCCCCACACGGGGGCGTGGGTTGAAACATAAATGGTTTTAGCCGTGGCACTATTTTGGCAAGTCGCCGTGAGCGTCAAACTTTCCCCACCTAATGTAATGGCGGAGTCAGGTCTGTGGGCGTAAAATAACCCGCCTTTTTAGGAGGCGGGCATTTCGTCACTTATTTTCCTGATCCGGCACCTGGCCGGCAAGC